>Ga0209006_10000250_pt1 | contig 55652 bp, 42 predicted proteins | sample JacPin_JW_Ref_O2_FD_188567 | JGI IMG/M metagenome (GOLD analysis project Ga0209006, IMG submission 188567) | Forest soil microbial communities from Algoma, Ontario, Canada - Jack Pine, Ontario site 1_JW_Ref_O2 (SPAdes) (version 2) | ecosystem: Environmental > Terrestrial > Soil > Boreal...
TTATTGGTGGTGCGAAACTGAACCAGCAGGCAGTGATCGCATCGAACGACTTCCCTAGAATCTACCGGGGCAAGAGTCGTGGCCATCGAGTTGTGGGAGGGCCAGAGCGGGCCTTCCTTACGAACACTGGAACCAAGGTTGGGGGAACGATTCCAAGTGCAGTGCCCAATCTGCGGTCATCAGCCTGTGGATGTCAAGGGTAAAATGCGTCGAAACCGGAAGTTACGCCGGCAATAGCCAAGCGATACTTGGAAGAAAGCAGCTAAAACCCGCAAGAACAAGGCCAACTATCAATGATGCGCCGTGAATCCGTGCGATGTTTACTAAGTGTGTTCGGGCTTGCGTCGGAGGAGGTTTGAATTCCGAGGTCCGGTTTCGTCAGTTATCGCGGCTCAAAATTAACCGTAATCGTGGTTACGGCTTCAACCGTAGCTCCATTCAGCTTTAGCGGCTTCCAGCGCCACTTCCTTACTGCCTGCACCGCCGCCGCAGCAAGAATAGGCCTGCGCAAGCGCGCGTTCGCCGTCGAAGGCTGCAGTCTGTTTATGTTTTTAAGTTTTTAAGTGGGGATGCGGCCATGGGTTCGCGTCGCTAGAGCGGAGGCACTTGTTTATCGTGCTCTATTCTTCTTACATCGCTTTCGGTCCCGTGTGTTTTGTGCTTTGCCGTCAGCAATCGTTTGCCATTGCATGTTGTATGGGGCATCCGCTCCGCCACAAGCCGGCTGCACTCTGTAGGTAACCATGTATCCCGGTCGGCCTTTCGGATACCCAGTCTCAACCATGAACGTGTGCTTGGCTGCCCGGCTACGAGCGAAACAAGGCGTGCAGCACAGGAGCAACAGAATCAGGACCTTTTTCATATTCTTTTCTTCCTTTGCTAAGGAAACCACCGCCACGCTAACCCCAGTGTGGCATTAATCCAAACATGTACACCGCCATCCCCAATTACACCAGACTCAAAGTCCTCTCGTGCGAACTTCAGTCACTATCTAAGCTAATGCTCCTCTTGGAGTGCGAAGTCCACCTTCTGCACTCGCAAGTTCCCATTGTTTGAGATAGGTCTTGTGGTCAACTCGGAAGATATGCGGCGGTTGGCGTGATATCGCGACTACTCAAAAACCCCTCAAGGCATGTAATGGCCTGCTTACAACAGCTGGGAAATCGCTCTATGATTTTGGCACTAGTACGATGGCCCAAACTCGCCGCTTTGAAAACACAAACTCGATACCCGGATAAAACAAGACTTTGTCGCCAACCTTACCAACCACGACCGGACTACCGTCCACTGTAGTTCCCTTCGTGAGATCAATGTTGCCAACTTTCCCTCGACCGTGGACGCGAACAACTTCATCTTCGGTTGCACCCACATGAATTTGTCTATCAGTGTGGTAATCGCGTGACGTTAGAACGACGCTGTCAAGCACACCACTGCGGGAGTACTGAAAATCGAGCCCTTTCACCTCTGGCATTGCTTGGACATCCCGTTCTGTCGTTTTGCCGAGAATGTATGGGCCGCAACGGACTCCAGGCACAATTACGTTGTCCGCAGCGTCAAGTACGCCAACAAGGCCAACAACCAGCACGATAAAGATCAGGCCATCGGAACCACGAGCAATCAGGACTTTCTTCACACGAGTATTTTGACACCGGATGCAGGTCTGTTGGGGGGAGTCACCTGACGTAACTTCTCATTTACACTCACTGAAGCCCTAAAGCATCGAAAGACGCCCTATACATTGGCGGCTGGTTCAAGGAGCATTTCTAACGATGAACGAAGTCAACACGAGAGACGCAGCTTGGGAACTCCTAACTGAGTTCACCCAGTCGGAAAGCCTGCGCAAGCACGCGCTCGCCGTTGAAACCTGCATGCGCGCCTGCGCCAGAAAATTTGCCGCTGGTTCATCCCAAGAAAGTTCGGCCGAAGAAGAAGATCTCTGGGGCATTGTCGGCCTCATCCACGATTTCGACTACGACCGCTGGCCCAGCCTCGACGACCATCCCTACCAGGGCAACGCCATCCTGAAAGAGCGCGGATGGCCCGAAGTCATCAGCCGCGCCGTGATGTCGCACGCCGAATACACCGGCGTCACCCGCGACTCACTGATGGAAAAAGCCCTCTTTGCCTGCGACGAGCTCGCCGGATTCATCACCGCCGTCGCCCTTATCAAGCCCAGCAAGTCGCTCGCGGAAGTCGATGTGAAGTCGGTGCGCAAAAGAATGAAAGACAAAGCCTTCGCTCGCAAAGTAAACCGCGACGACATCATCAACGGTGCCGCCGAGCTGGGAGTCGACCTCGACGAGCACATTGCCCTCTGCATCGAAGCCATGAAGGCAATCGCCGCCGCCTTAGGCCTCGATGGCAGCGCCGCGAAGACGGCGTGACCTGGGAGAGCGTCGCTTCAGCGACGCGTAAAGTGAACGGCGGATACGGGCTTCAGTCCCGGGATTTCCCAGCAACGCCTCTCGCCGCACCTGTTCATTCGCGGACAGCCTCCGCCGAAACCGGACACCTAATTCGCTCCCCACTCACCCGCAATATCCCGGAAGCCGCTTCCTTTTCATAAAGTTGCATCCGCGACGCTTTGGTTCTGGAATTGCTTTTCCTTCCCGGTAGCCATATTGTCACGCAGAGGCGGACCATGACGACCTTGCTGCAGGACCTGCGATTCACGCTTCGCCAGTTGCGCAAGTCTCCCGGTTTCACCGTCGCCGCCGTCTTCACGCTGGCCATGGCCATCGGCGCCAACGCCGTCGTTTTCAGCGTCCTAAACGGACTGATCCTGCGCCCGCTGAATGTTCCTCACGCCGAGAGCCTTTACACCATCGAAGGCGCACGCGACCTGGAGACGAATCAGTCCTATCCTGACTATCTCGATCTGCGCCAGCGTAATCACAGCTTCGACGACCTGGTGGCTTACGGCCTTCCTCAAGTCGCGCTCGACGCCGGGCAGGGTCCATCCCCGGAGTGGGCCATGGAGACCAGCGGAAACTATTTTGACGCCCTAAAAATTCAGCCCTATCTCGGGCGTTTTTTTCACGCATCCGATGAGCACGGACCGAACAGCGCTCCCTACATGGTGCTCAGCTATGCTTACTGGCACAGCCATTTTCACGACGATCGTCAAGTCGTTGGCCGCACGGTGCAGCTGAACCGGCATCCCTTTACCATCCTCGGCGTAAGCCCGCCCGAATTTCGCGGGACCATCGTTTTCGTCTCTCCTAATTTCTTTGTGCCCATGATGAACCACGAGCAGGTGGCCGGCACTAACGACTTGAACGATCGCGGCAGCCGCTGGATTTTCATGGTCGTGGGGCACCTGAAGACGGGAGTGACCCTGGCTGCGGCCACCGCCGATTTGAATGCCATCGGCAGCGATCTGGAAAAAACCTATCCCAAAGACGAACGTCAAACCGGCTTCCTGCTGGCGCGTCCCGGCCTTTTGGGAGATGATTTTGCCCGTCCGGTGCAGGCATTTCTTGCCGGACTGATGCTGCTGGCCGGGTTGATTCTGCTGGCCGCATGCGCCAACCTCGGCAGCCTGTTCGCTGCGCGCGCCGCGGACCGTTCCCGCGAAGTTGCTCTGCGGCTCGCGCTCGGGTCCACTCGCGGGCGCATTCTGCGCGGGCTGTTTACCGAAGCCGTGCTGATTTCCCTGACCGGCGCCGCCCTGGGGTTGTGGGCCAGCGTGGCCTTGCTGCGCTGGCTCAGTACCTGGCAGCCCTTTGGAAATTTCCCCATGCATACGCCCGTAAACCCCGACGTAACTGTCTACGCGATCGCTTTGCTGCTCAGCCTGGTTAGCGGACTCCTGTTCGGCGCAGTTCCAGTTCGTCAGATACTCCACACCAATCCCTATGAGGTAGTTAAAGCCGGATTGAACACGAAACCCGGACGGCGGTTCACGGCGCGCGAGGTTTTGCTGGCCGTACAAATTGCGATTTGCGCCGTGCTGGTTACCTCTTCCCTGGTTGCGGTGCGCGGCCTGATGCACGCGCTGCACAGCAATTTCGGTTTTGAGCCCCAGAACTCGCTGCTGATAGTCGCAGATCTGAAGATGGCAGGCTACAGCGGCGATCGTGCTCCCGTAATGCAGAAGCGCATGATCGATGCCGTCGCCGCCATTCCGGGCGTAGAGACTGTCGGATTAACCGACGCGCTCCTTCTGAATGACTCCAACTCAACCAGCGTCTACACCGATGGAACAACCGACCTCCGGCCTCCGAAGGCCGCCGCCGAAGCCTACCTGTACCACATTTCTCCCGAATATCTTCACGCAGAGGGCACGACATTGCTCGCCGGTCGCACTTTTACCTGGCACGACGACAAGAATTCTCCAACCGTGGGCGTGGTCAATCGGGAGTTCGCCCGCAAAATCTTCGGCTCCGTCTCCAGCGCAATCGGTGGTTATTACAAACTGCCGGACGGAATGCGCGTACAAGTCGTCGGGATAACGGAGAACGGCAAGTACAGCAACCTGACCGAAGATCCTCACCCCGCGATTTTTCTCCCGATTTTGCAATTCCCCTCGAACTCGGCATATCTGGTAGTGCGCTCCAGCCAGACTGCACAGCAACTGGGGCCGGTGATAAGGAGCACGTTGCAGCAGTTGGATGCCGGCTTGCCGGTGGTGATCGAAATGCGCCTCGATGAAATTTCCGGAGCGTTGTTTCCCGCGCAAATCGCGACCGTGTCGCTGGGTGTGTTGGGTGCCATGGGCGCGATGTTGGCAGTCACTGGCGTCTTTGGCATGGCCGCCTACTCAGTCAGCAAGCGGCTGCGGGATTTGGGCATTCGTGTCGCCCTCGGCGCGCAGCGCAAGGAAGTATTACAGGCGGCGTTAGGACGGGCGTTCAAATTGCTGGCCTATGGCTCCGCCGCAGGATTGCTCCTCGGAATTCTGGCGACCCGGGTGCTCGCGCTGATCGTCTATCAGGCAACTCCCCGCGATCCCGTGGTCTTGGCTGGCGTTGTTCTGGCAATGGCATTGCTGGGGCTGGTCGCTGCGTGGATTCCAGCACGGCGCGCGCTGTCGGTGGATCCCATGATACTTCTGCGCGAAGAGTGAACCGGATTTATTGGAACGCAGGTTGAACGGCAGAAAGGCTTATCGCACGATCTCTGCCAGCCTCCCACTCGCGATCAGCTCCGCGAGCCGCGCGAAGTCCTGGTACATCACGCGGTCTTTCTCCATCGTCGCGCACACCGACCGGATCGCCGCGTGCGCCGCCTGCCCACGCTTCGAGGTCTTCAGCGGCTTCGCGGCATGAAGATAAAAATCGAGCGCCTGCGCCGCGGCCATGGCTTCAATGGCCAGCACGTTGCGGGTGTTGTCGACGATGCGCTTCAGTTTGTTGGCTGCCGTCATGCCCATGGAGACGAAGTCTTCTTTATTGCCCGACGTCGTGATCGAATCCACCGACGCGGGATGCGCCAGCACTTTGTTCTCGCTGGTTAGCGCCGCCGCGGTGACCTGCGGCATCATGAACCCGGAGTTGAGTCCGGCGCCGGGCGCGAGAAACGGCGGCAAGCCTTCGCTGAGCGCAGGATTCACCAGCCGTTCGATGCGCCGCTCGCTGATACCCGCCAGGGCGCTGAGCCCGATGGCCAGGAAGTCCAGGGCGAAGGCCACCGGCTCGCCGTGAAAGTTTCCACCGGAGATTATTTCCCCTTCACTCGCTGCGGAGCTGCGCTCCGCGCGGACGGGCGAGGCGCCCGTCCCCACACGATCCATCCCGAGATGATCTCCTATGAACACCAGCGGATTGTCTACCGCCGAGTTGGCTTCGGTTTCAAACACTTCGCGGCAGTGGGCCAGCGTGTCGCGCACCGCGCCGTGCACTTGCGGAATGCAGCGCAGCGAGTAGGCATCCTGCACGCGGTCGCAATCGCGGTGCGACTCGCGAATCTGGCTGCCTTCGAGCATGCGCCGCAGATTGGCTGCCGTATGGATCTGGCCGCTGTGCGGACGCACTTTGTGAATGCGCTCGTCGAAGGCTGTGTCGGTGCCCTGCAGCGCGTCGCACGCCATGCCTCCGATCACGTCGGCGGAATCCACCAGCGTCTCCGCGGCCAGCAGAGCCAGCGTGCCCACGGCCAGCATGGCCTGCGTGCCGTTGATCAGCGAGACTGCTTCTTTGGCCGCGAGCACCAGCGGCTTGATCTGCGCCCGCTTGAGTGCCTCGCCGCTCGGAATGCGGGCGCCTTTTTCGTCGACGCATTCGCCTTCTCCGATCAAGGCCAGAGCGAGATGAGCGAGCGGTGCGAGATCTCCGCTCGCGCCGACACTGCCCTGCGACGGCACAAAAGGAGTGACGCCGCGGTTGAGCATTTCGCAGAGCGTGTCGATGACGACGGCTCGCACGCCGGAATAACCTTTGGCCAGAGAATTCGCCCGCAGCAGCATCATGGCGCGGGTTTCGGCGACGGGCACAGGATCGCCGACGCCGACTGCATGCGAGCGCACCAGATTGATTTGCAGTTCGCGGATCTGGTCGCCGGCGATGCGCACGTCGCTGAGCTTGCCCACGCCGGTGGTGATGGCGTAGGCGAGGTGGTTGCCTGCAACCAGCGCGTCCACTACGGCGCGTGCCCGGTCTACCGCCTCCCGCGCATCCGGTGCCAGCAACACTGCACGCCGGTCATGCGCGTTGGCGACTTCGCGTACCGCTTCTAGAGTGAGATCGTTACCGTTGATGTGGAGTGCGTTCAAGAAGAGTTTCCAGTTTCCCGTTCATGGTTTCCAGACTTCGTTTCCAGACTTCAATCCACTTCGCATTGGTCTTGTCATTCTAAGCGGACGAAAGCCCACGAGGAATCTGCTGTTTGCTGGCGGCAGAGAGCAGATTCCTCACCGGCTCCCGCCGGTTCGAAATGACAAAGAAATTTTTTTGCTGCACGCTAAGGCAACGCCTACGGATGGGACCGCCCCAGCGCCTTCCGAAATGCTTTCAAATATTTTTCCGGCAGTGGCGCCACTCTCATTTCTGAATCTGTGACCACGTGCGCGGTTTCGCCTTCGGCCAGCAGTTCACCGCCTTCGGCTCGCACCAACTCGTAACTGAAGACGATCACCGACTTGCGAACATGCTTCAGCCGGGTCCGCACGACCACTTCTTCGTCGTAACGCGCCGGGGCGCGGTAGCGGCACTTCAGTTCGGCCACGGCGATGAACCGATCCTCATCGCGTTCCATGTCGCGATAAGAAAATCCCATCTGCCGCATCAGTTCCACGCGGCCCACCTCGAACCAGATCAGGTGGTTTGAATGATAAGCCACGCCCATCTGGTCAGTCTCAGCGTAGCGCACGCGCAGCTTGGTTTCATTCACCGCGAGGTTGTGAGCTGAAGTCATCTCCCCGTCCAGGTGGGCTTGCGCTTTTCCAGGAACGACGAGATGCCTTCGCGGAAGTCGGCGGTGTTGCGGATGGCGGCATTCTCGCGAACCGCCGCGTCGATTTGCGAGTCGATCTCCGCGCGCGCGTGTTGGGTGAGCAATTGCTTGGTGGCGCGCAGGGAAGCTGGACTATTCTCCATCAGCAGCGCAGCCAGTTCGCGGGTCCGCGTCATCAAATTCTCCGGCGGCACGATTTCGTTGATCAATCCCATGCGCGCAGCTTCGTCGGCGCCGAAAAGCCTTCCGGTGAGCAACAGATCGCGGGCTTGTTTCTCGCCCACTTGACGCAACAAAAAGGTTGAGACAATCGCCGGCACGAAACCGATGCGCACTTCCGTGTAGCCGAACTTGGCTTCGGGAACGGCCAGAGTGAAGTCGCAGAGCAGGGCCAGGCCTGTGCCCCCGGCGATGGCAGCGCCGTTCACCGCGGCGATGGTGACTTTGGGAAATTCGTAGAGCGCCCGAAACAAGCGAACCATGGTCTGGGAATCTTGCAGGTTCTGCTCGGGTGAGCGGCCGAGCAGTCCCTTCAGATTGTCCAGGTCCATGCCCGAACAAAAGGCCTTACCCGCGCCGGTGAGGATGACGACCAGCGCATCTGATTTCGCGACTTCCTCTAGCGCCTGGAGTAAGTCGTCTATTAGTTCAAAGCTAATAGCGTTGCGTTTGTCGGGACGATTGAGCGTGATCGTCGCTACGCGGGCGTCATACGCGAGTTGGATCGTCTGGTAAGGCATTTGCTAGTTTGCAATTACTGAATTCTAAACTTCCGGGTACCGTTGCGATTCTCGCTTCGACTGCGCCGGAAACTTCGCTTCGCGAACTTCCTGCTTCGCTCAGCATGACAAAGCTTACCGCTTCTCAGTCGGCCGCGACTGCATTCGAAAACTTCGCGGCGATTCCCGCCGTGGCTTTCAACAGCGTATCCAGCGGCTTCAGCGCAGGCAACTCCGCTCCCCGTCCCGTCAGCGCCTCGATCACTTTCTCCGTTGGAATGTTACCGACCAGCGCATCCTGGGCAAAGGGACATCCACCGAGTCCTCCCAGCGCGGAATCAAAGCGTCGGCAGCCGGCATCATACGCCGCGAGAATCTTTTCCGCCGCCTGTTCTGGGCGACTGTGCAGGTGCACTCCGATCTCGAGGTAATCATACTTAGTCATGACCGCACCTGCGATCTCACTGATCTGCTGCGGCGTGGCCATGCCAACGGTGTCAGCCAGCGAAATCATGCGCACGTTTTCTATTTCGAGGAGACTGACGGCTTCCACGACTTCGTCCACGTTCCACAGGTCGCCGTAAGGATTGCCGAACGCCATCGAAATGTAGACGACCACGCCCAGCCCGGCATCGTCGGCTTTCTTCTGAATCTTCTCGAACTCTTCGAGTGCGTCTTCCGCCGACTGGTTCTGATTCTTGCGCAAAAAGGTTTCGGAAATCGAATAAGGAAATCCCAGCGTGGAGACTGCCTGCGTATCGATGGCCCGTTGCGCGCCTTTTTCGTTCACCACGATTCCGATGATCTCTACATCGTCGGGCGGGTCGAGTAGTTTGAGCACTTCTTCCGAATCGGCCATTTGCGGCACCGCTTTCGGCGACACGAACGAGACTGCATCGATGTGCTTGAACCCCACGCTGATCAAGGCTTTCAAGTAGTCGGCTTTCAAGTCGGCGGGAATCTGGCCCCGTAGACCTTGCCAGGCATCGCGTGGACATTCGATCAATTTGACGGAATCAGGCAATCATTTCACCACAGAGACCCGGAGGCAGGAATCATGTTTGTAAGACCCCCACTTTGAACTCTGGCACGTCCGGGTTCAGCGCCGCGGCTTCGAGCGCCTGCGTGATGGCGTCACGCGTTTCGACGGGATCGATGATCCGGTCGATCCACAGGCGGGCTGCGCCGTAGCGTGGGTCGGTTTGCTCGTCGTAGGTGCGCTTCACGGATTCGTGGAGTTCTTTCTTTTCTTCTTCGCTCAGTTGTTTGCCGCCGCGCTCGAGTTGCCGCACTTTGATCTCTACCAGCGTTCCCGCCGCAGAATCGCCGCTCATCACGGCGTAGCGGGCGGTGGGCCAGGCGAAAACGAAGCGCGGATCGAAAGCTTTGCCGCACATGGCGTAGTGTCCGGCGCCGAAGGATCCACCGACGATCACGGTGATTTTCGGCACCACGGAATTCGACACCGCATTCACCATCTTCGCGCCGGCTTTGATGATGCCACTCCACTCGGCGTCGCGGCCTACCATAAAGCCGTTTACGTCGTGGAAAAAGACCAGCGGAATCAAACTCTGGTTGCAATCCATGATGAAGCGCGCGGCCTTCTCGGCCGACTCGGTGTAGATGACGCCGCCGAACTCGGTGCGCTTGCGGCCCTCGTGATCGGTCTGCTGCGCGTGCATTTTCTGGTTGGCCACGATGCCCACGGCGAAACCGCCGATGCGTCCGTAGCCGCAGATCAGCGTCTTGCCATATTCGGCTTTGTATTCATCGAAGCGGCTGCCATCGAGCACGCGCGCAAGAATTTCCTTCATGTCATACGGCCGAGCGGGCGATGAATCGTAGATGCCGTAAATTTCTTCCGCGGCCATGGCGGGTTCGACCGGCTTCCTGCGGTCCCAGGGAGATTGGCGGCGGTAACCCCATTTGTCGACGATGGAGCGAATGCGCGCGATGCAGGCTTCGTCCGTGGGTTCGCGGAAGTCGAGCGTGCCGCTGATCGACGAGTGCATGATGGAACCGCCCAAGTCTTCGGCGGAAACTTTCTGTCCGATGGCGGCCTGCACCAGCGCGGGCCCGGCGAGAAACAATCCACTGCCGTCGGTCATCAGCACGTGGTCGCACATCACGGGAAGATATCCGCCGCCGGCCACGCACATGCCCATGATGGCGGCGATCTGCGAGATGCCCAGGGCCGACATGACGGCGTTGTTGCGGAAGACGCGGCCGAAATCGTCGGTGTCGGGGAAGACGTCTTCCTGCAGAGGCAGGAACACACCCGCCGAGTCGACGAGATAGATCGTGGGGATGCGGTTTTCGATGGCGATGTTCTGCGCGCGAATGACTTTCTTCGCGGTCATCGGGAAAAATGCGCCCGCCTTCACGGTCGCGTCATTGGCGATGATCATCACCAGCCGCGTCTGGATGCGCGCGAGGCCGGTGATTACGCCCGCGGCGGGAGCTCCGCCCCAGTCCTCGTACATGCCGTGGGCGGCGTAGAGGCCCAGCTCAAAAAAAGTTTCCGGGTCGGCGAGCAGATGAATTCTTTCGCGCGCGGTCAAACGCCGCTTGGCGTGCTGGTTTTCGATGGCTTTCGGTCCGCCGCCTTCGGAAATGTGCTCGCTCTCATTGCGGATCTGCGACATCAGGTCGGCGAGAAAGCGCATGTTGGCTTCGAAGCGCGCCGAAGTGGGGTCGACTTTGGTCGTCAGCAGGGTCAAGGCCGAGGCCGAGTTTGGAGCGGGGGATTCGTTGCGTTCTGCCATGAGTCGTGAAATCAAGGAGCGGACTGATTACGGTATACCAGCGGAGCGAAAGCGCGCAACGGTGAGACGTCGGCGCAGACATTTCGCGGGGAGGCCGAGTCCGAACCGTTCACCGCGCCGTCGCTGAGCATGACGGTGGAGCTGTAAGAATTTTTGTCGGCGCGCTCACCCGGATCGAAGTCCAGGACGTAAAACCCGGAATCAAGATCATCAAAGTAGAGGGGCACATGCCCGGCGAATCGAGTTACCCGCTGCACTGAGGCGCAGGCTAAAGTTAACAGCCAAGAGCTAAGAGCTAATCGCTTCTGTCAATCCACTCCGCCAACCGGCAGCCGTCTTCTTCGAGCAGGAACGTTCCGGCGCCGAAGCATTCTCCGAAGATGCGGTGCGATTCGGCATCGCGCGCGGCGCGGGTGATCCATTGCTGGCCCACGCGATATTGCGCGGCGGTGAACCATTTCTGCGGCAGCACTTCCACCAGTCCCGCTTGCAGGTAAAACACAAACAGTGCGAACGCGGGATCGTCGCGCGACATGGCTTTGTAGCTGGAAGGGACGATCAGTTCGTCAACGCCGGCGAGCGCGGGCGGAAAGCTGATGTTGTGCGTGCCGGGGGCCAGCGTAAGCGGGACCTCGAAATCGGCAATGGGCGGGCTGGTGGAGTAAATGCGGTCAGCGGAGGGCTTGAACCAGCCGGCAATCTCGGCCAGGTCGAACGCTGTAAGCTGGTCAGGATCGAAACACGCCAAACGAATGCTGCGGCCCTCGGGACACCAGATGCCGAGAGAATGCGGCGGGACGAGAAATGGCCGGCAGTAAGTATTCAGTGCCAGGCGAGGCTTGTCAGGTTCCTGCTCGAGACTGAGCGTGACCAAGTATGCGATGGGGCCTTCTTCTCCATGATGAGTCCAGACGAAGCGCTGGCCGGAATGAGATTGGAAGGCAGGGAGAGTTTTCCAATACCAGGGCACAGGTCCAATGGTGCGGTCGAGTTGCTGGCGGAGGGTGGCGAAGTTTGGAGTCGGCATGCGGGGAATTGGGTAATTGTGTAATCGGGCTAGCTGGTAAGTGAAAAACGTTGGGTGTGCGAAGTCACAAAATTACCAAATCACCCTGCGGTCGGCACGCCCGCGCCTTTCACATTGGCGCGGATGAATTTTACGATGTCGTCCATCGCGGTGCCCGGCTGAAAGATTGCTGCTACGCCGAGTTTCTTCAGGGCCTCGATATCCTGGTCGGGAATGATGCCGCCGACGAGCACGAGGACGTCGTCCATTTTGTTCTGCTTGAGCAAGTCCATGACGCGCGGAACGATGGCGTTGTGCGCGCCGGACAGAATCGAGAGACCGATTACCTGGACGTCTTCCTGCAGGGCCGCGCTGACAATCATCTCGGCAGTCTGCCGCAGGCCGGTGTAGATCACTTCCATGCCGGCATCGCGCAGGGCCCGCGCAATCACCTTGGCGCCGCGATCATGGCCGTCGAGCCCGGGCTTGGCCACCAGCACGCGGATCTTTAGATCAGCCATGGTAATCATTTAATCACAGGCGATGCGAATGCAGAAGTCATGTCCGGGAATGCCCGAGGTAGTGTAATGCGGATGACGTTCCAACATCGTTGGTCGGACGGAAGGGTCGGGCAAGCCTGAAAACGGTTGCACCCGTCGCTCTGAGAAGTGCCCGGCGCGCATGTTCTGAGGGCGGTGGCGGCGATATCGGCACCTGTTCAAGGCCCAGAGGATGACGGCGCGCGCGGCGCGCTGTGGGCAGGTGAAACCGATTTAACGATGCTATCTATGTGGCTTGTTATCAGCAAGATAGATGGAGAGTTTTACGCTTGGCATGATTCGCGAAGGCCCCCGGACCTCAACCAGTTTTCGTTACACGATGTCTGCCTCGTTTGTGGTGCTGTTGGCGAGAGGGTTGCCCGGCGGCCACCCATATTCAGTGTGTGCGCGGCTTCCGTACGCGGAGTAACAGTCATCAAGTAATCTCAATTAAATGGTTTGGGAAGGGCACGGCTTTCCGCTGTGCCACCCAGTGGCTCGCCACGTGGGCTTCAGCCACTGAGGTTTCGCCCGTCCGACCCTCGCGGACGTTGGCCACGAGCGAAGCCTCAGGGGCTAAAGCCACAGTCTCAGGGGTACAGAGCGGCACCGGCTGAAGCCGTGCCCTTCCCGAAACGATCTATGAGACGAGCAGCTACGCTAGAGCGTCTTGATATCCAGGCTTCGCCATAGATACCAGCAGGCTACGCTGCGGTAGGGCTCCCACGACTTCGCGATCTTCTCCATCTGCTCGGGACTCGGCAGTTTGATCTTGCGCGGGCGCGGTTTCCCCGCGGATGGCTTTCCCTTTTTGTTAACAGCCTTGGCAGCCGTCTTCGCTTTTTTCCGATCGTTCTTTCGATCGAGATAATGCTTGAAGATGGCCATTCTGATGCCGTAGTCGCCGGTGGGCAGTACGTTTTCGCGCTTCAACGTGAACATGAGAAACATGTGGGCGGTCCAAACGCCGATGCCTTTCACCTGGGTGAGATGCGCGATGACTTCATCGTCCGATTGTTCGGGGAGGCGCGCGAAATCGAGCAGGCCGGAGGACGTCTTCTCCGCCAAGTCTTTCAGGTACGCTGACTTCTGTTTCGACAAGCCGACGCTGCGCAGCTGCTCGTCGGTCAGCTTGAGAATGCCGGCGGGAGTCAGCGGATCTCCGGCGAGTGCGGCGAAGCGCTCAAAAATTGTGGCGGCAGCCTTGCCGTTCAGTTGCTGGTAGACGATGGATTCGGCCAGGCTGTGAAACTCCGGCGGACCAAACTCCATGCGGCACGGGCCCACGCGCTCGATCACGGCGCGCATGATGGGGTCACGTTTCTTGAGGTGGTTGACGGCTTTGCGCATGGCTTCTATTTCTATCACAATGCGTGTTGTGACAGCGAAGGAAATGCGAATATCGCAGTTAACGCAAAGCGGCTAGGGCCAACCCGGCGACCCCGCCACCGAGCACGACCCAGGCGGGGCTTAGTTTCCATCGCAGCAACACCGCCGCGGCTACGACCGCTATCACCCACGCGGGCCAGGCGTGCAGTGCCTCCTGGGCGAACCGGACGGTGACTCCTGTCATCAGCGCGATCGCGCACACGTTGACCGCGTCGAGAAATGCCGCCATCCACGGCGACTGCCGCAGCTTGAACAAAACCGGCGCCAGCAGCGCAACATAGAAGAACGACGGAAGAAAAATTGCCACCGTCGCCACGGCTGCGCCCGGCGCGCCTCCGAGGAGATATCCGATGAACGTTGCGGTGGAAAGCACGGGGCCGGGCGTGAACTGGCCGATGGCGACCGCGTCCAGCAATTGTTGCTGGGTGAGCCATGCGTGTTGATGAACCAATCCTTGGTCCAGGAAAGCGAGCAGGACGTAGCCTCCGCCGTAGAGCACTGCGCCGACTTTCAGAAAGAACAACGCGATGCGGCCGAGGGATACTTTGGCCGCGAACGGCACCGCAGCGGCGCCCGCGCTGAAAACTGCGAATGAGCGCAAGAGCGTGGCCCAAGTTGCCGGACGCGGTGCAGACCGCGAGCCGAGGCCGGTGAACATGCTGTTCAACACGCAGGCGAAAATGCCCGCGACCACGCGGGTTCCACCGGGACGAATGAAATCGGAGCAACGTTTTATTACCATGCCAAGAATTCCGCCGCCAAACAAAATCGCAATTGGATTCAGGCCGAAGAAGAATGCCGCCAGTGCCACTGCGCCCAACCCCGCCAGCAGCAAGTCTTTCACGGCCGCCTTACCCAGCCGCGAGATTGCGACCGCGATCACGGCGACCACCGCCGGCTTGATTCCCGCAAGCAACGACGCGGCCTGGGGCAGCGAGCCGAAATGCACGTATGCCCAGGCGAAGCTGGCCGTGATGAGCGCGGCGGGCAGAATGAAACTTGCGCCTGCCACGCACAATCCCAGCCAACCCGCGCGCACGAAGCCGACGCTGATGGCCATTTCGGTGGACGTGGGGCCTGGGATGAGATTCGCGGCGCCGAGCAAATCAAGAAACTGCTGGCGCGTGAGCCACTGGCGTTTGCGGATCACTTCCTCTTCCATCAGCGCGATGTGCGCCGCGGGTCCGCCGAAGCTGATGCATCCTAGTTTGAGGAAGAGTGTAGCCAGTTCGCGCAGGCGGGTCCGTCCGAGTGGAGGGGGCGCCGGGACATCGCCCGCTCTCAGGTCGGCGCTCACGCAGCCTTGTGTTCTCCTCGGCGGAAATTCTCGATGAGATATTCGGAGGTGCGCAGGCTAAACGTGAGAATGCTGATGGTGGTGGTTTTGTCGGTGCAGTTCAAAAATACGCTGGCATCGCAGACGTAGAGGTTGGGGACATCGTGTGTCTGGCCAAAGCGATTGGTGACAAAATGTTTGGGATCGTTGCCCATGCGGCAGGTGCCAGTTTCGTGCAGGCTGAATCCCGGCATCTCCGGTTCGTCGCCAATGTCTTCGACGACGCCGCCAGCCGCGCGCAGCACGTCGGCGCACACCTGTTTCGAATGGTCCCACATTTTCAGCACGTTGTCGTCCCACTGAAAATGCAGGCGGGCGACGGGAATGCCGTAGGGATCTTTCTCTTCCGGATCGAGATCCACGTAGTTCGTATCGGAGCGCAGCGTAGGAGCCTGAATTCCGAAACTGACGGGAGCGGGATAGCGGCGCTTGATCTCGCGCTTGTAGGACGATCCGAAGCCATCGAGTTCGCTGGCAAATCCGGGGAAATCTTGGCAGCCGCCATCGGGGTAGACAGAATATCCGCGAATAAATTTTTCTTCGTGCGGATCTTTCAAATTTTGCCAGCGCGGCATCCAGGCGATGGTGCTGTCGCCGACGTGGTCGGGGAACGGGGGACGTCCGACGAGTTGCGGAAGATATCCGCGCACCGACTCGCCGTAAAGGTGATCGCAAAGGTTGCGGCCGAGTTGTCCGCTGGAGTTGGCAACGCCGTTGGGGTGCAGTCGCGACTTCGAGTTCAGCAGGATGCGCGCGCTTTCCACGCATGAGGCGGCCACCACCACGGCGCGGCCGTAGACTTCGACTTCCTGCTTCGACTTGCGATCGATGTAGGCGACTCCGCGGGCGTGTCCGTTCTGGTCGGTGAGAATGTTTTTCGCAAGCGCGTTGGTGCGCAGTTCGAGATTCTTAGTGGCTTCGGCTTTGGGCAAAAGGAAATACGGAGTGGAGAAAAACGCGCCGACGTCGCAGCCGGTGGTGCACTCTCCGCAGAAATGGCAGGCGGGATGGCCTTCATGCGGCTGCGTGAGCTGGGCGCAGCGGTCGGGCAGGTAAGGCACGCCCACTTTGTTGCTGCCGGCTTCCAGAATGCGATCGAGACAGCGGAAGTGGAAGGGCGGCAGATAGGAGCCATCGGGATTGCTGGGGCGGTTTTGGACGGTGCTGGCCACGCCGATCATTTTTTCCACGCGCGTGTAGTACGGGCCGATTTCGTCGTGGGTGATGGGCCAGTCCACGTCATAGCCATCGAGCGAGGCGGCGCGGAAATCGATATCGCCGAAGCGGGCTGAACTGCGTCCCCAGAAATTTGTCTTGCCGCCGACGGAAAAGCAACGCGGCCACATCCACTTTGTTCCGGGCGCTGTGGTGAAGGGAATCTCGTGCTCCCACGCGGCCTTGGTGTACTCGTTGTCGAGGTAGCCGTAGGATTCGCCGCGGCGTTTGGGATCGTCGAAGCCGCGGAACTTCATTTCCCAGGGCATGCGGTGGAAACGGAAATCTTTTTCCGGGTCGAGCCTGCGGCCAGCGTTCAGCGCGCAAACTTTCAAGCCAGCCTCGCAGAGCGTCTTGATCGCCATGCCGCCGCCGGCGCCGGTTCCGATCACGATGACGTCATACATTTGCTTGGGCATAATTTGCTTAGCCGCGATTTGTTTCCGTTTTCCGCTGCGTCCCTAAACCGCGTGTTCAACCGCACACATCAGGAAATTGGGTGAGACACGTGCAGATGCTCGGGATCGTCTTTGTGCGGACACTCCGGGGACTCGGCATACATTTTCAGCGAGGGGCAATCGAGTTCCTTGAATCCGATCTCGCTGGTGTAGAAACCGTTCAGCGTGAATGCACGGATCTGACGAAAGAAAATGCGCCCATCGCCTTCGCCGGGGCGGGTCTTATTTTTGTAGGCGAGCGGTTCGAGCAGGGAAGTCTGCTGTTCGGGAGTCAAATCCACAAAGGGCTTGCCGAACAACCGCTCACTGTGCGCGTTCATCCAGGTGAGGCCGGTGCGGAAGGCGTACTGCGAGTCGGGATCGCTCGCCACCATGAAATCAATAAACTCGGCGACGCCCGCCTCGCGCGCGCCGGGGGTCGAGTCGCTGGGGATGATCATTTCGGAAAGCCGCTCCACGAGGGCGTATTCCGCGGCGGTGAAAAACTGAGGATTGTAAACCGCCGGCTTGATCTGCAAGACCGCGTTGCCCACGTGGCCGCATGCGAAAGTCCACTTGCTGAAGCCGGGGAACTGCGCGACGGCTGCTGCCGTTCCTAGAATGCGTAAGATTTCCCGCCGCTGAATGCCTTGTCCTGCCATGGTGATTAGCTCTGAGTTAAGCTGAATTCGTCATTCCGCTAGAGTCGACCTCATAAGTCCTCGACGGCTGTAAGCGAGCGAAAAAGAGGCTAAAGCCTGGGTTGCTAGCCGCTGGGTGGCACGGCTGAAGCCGTGCCCTTCCCAAAACCGTTTTATGAGATGACCTCTAGTTCTGGCTAAGATAGATATTTGACTGTCTGCTCAATCAACTCCGCCGTCGGTTTGTAGGGATCGCCGTCCGCGTCGAATTCCATCGAACAGTACCCCTTATATTCGCGCTTCTTCAAAATCGCAAACGTTCTCGCCAAGTCCACGTGGACGGGCTTGCCCTGCTCGTTGAGTTCGCCATCTTTTACGTGGCAGATGCCATAGGCATGCGCGAACATGGCGTCAATGGCGCGGTAGGCAAAGTCTTCGTCATTACTATGCGCGGCCAACGAGTTGCCGAAATCAGGGAGAGCGCGTAGCCAGGGGCTGTTGACTTTGTCGAGCACCTGAACGATGAAGAAAGGATCTTCGCTGACCGGGTCGTCATTTTCGAAGTGCACCACCACATTTTTGGACTGGGCGTAGTCGGCGACCCGCAGCAGAGTTTCGGAGGCGCGCCCGACATCGGGCTTGGAATCTTTGGTCTGGTGGATGTGAGTGCGAATGCTGGGTGAGCCCAAGGTGGCGCCGACGTCAATCCATCGCTTGCTCGAAGCGAGGGATTTTTCGCGCTGGGCGGGATCGGCGGCGTAGGGGCTGGCTTCGCCGTCGACAGCGATGTCGACCACTGCGGAATGCGCTTTCTCAACTGCGGAACGGAACTCATCCAAATATTTTGGCTCCGTCGAGGGGAACACCGGGCTCCAGGGTTCGATCCTGTGGATGTTAAATTTCTCTGCGACATGAGCGGCAAAATCCTTCAGCTCCATTCTTTGCGCCGGTGGGACGGGGCCGGGAGAGTTGCCGTCCCATCCTTTCCATCCGACGATGAATTCGCGGAAGGGATACGCGGCTACGGCAATTCGGTCTCGCGGTGCCGCGGGAAACTGGACTGACGGCTCAGATTTTGCGGCTGCGTGCGCGAGAGCGGGGATCAGCCACGTTCCTGCGGTCGCGCCTGCGCTCTGCGCCAGGAACTGTCTACGGGTGGTTGGCATGCGGCGTCAGTGTACCAGAGCGGGTGCGGGCTGGGGCAAGGCGGGAAAACGAGCGTCCTGCGAAAAAATTGCGTTGGGTGAAAAACTACGTGATGCTCACTTCCGTGTACGTGCCGTAGACCGTGCGCAGCGCTTCGCAAATCTCGCCGACGGTGGCATAGGCGCGGACGGCGTCGACAATGTAAGGCATAGTGTTGGCGGCTGAAATTCCGTTGGCCGAGGACGACTCAACTTTCGGTTCTAGCGCGGCAGCTTTCTTCAGGGCGTCGAGACATCGTGTGACTTCCAGGTGTGAGCGGCGTGCACGCAATACTTTCAGTTTGGCGGTCTGCTGCCGGGCGACGGTCTCGTCGATGTACAAAATATGTGGCGACTCTTCGTCGATGACGAATTCGTTGACACCGACGACGACTTTTTCTTTGGCCTCGGCAGCGCGCTGGTACTGGTAGGAGGCCTCGGCGATTTCTTTTTGCGGATAGCCGCGATCGATGGCTTTCACCATTCCGCCCATGGCGTCGAGCTTGCCGAAGTAGTCGAACGCGCCGTTTTCCATGGCAAGGGTCAGGTTCTCCAAGAAGTACGACCCGCCCAGGGGGTCGACCGTCTGGGTGACGCCAGACTCGTAGGCGATGATCTGTTGGGTGCGCAGCGCAATGCGCGCGGCTTCTTCGGTGGGCAGGGCCAGAGCTTCGTCGTAGGAATCGGTGTGCAAAGACTGTGTGCCGCCGAGAACCGCGGCCAGCGCCTGCAAGGCCACACGCGCGATGTTGTTCATGGGCTGCTGCGCCGGCAGCGACACTCCCGCCGTTTGGGTGTGGAAGCGCATCAGCCAGGTGCGCTGATTCTTCGCGCCGAAGCGGTCTTTCATCACGCGGTACCAGATCTTGCGGGCGGCGCGGTACTTGGCGATCTCTTCGAAAAAGTCGTTGTGCGCGTTGAAGAAAAAGCTGAGCCGCGGGCCGAACTCGTCGACGTCAAGCCCGCGCCGACGCGCCCACTCCACGTATTCGACGCCGTCATAGAGCGTGAACGCCAGCTCTTGTAAGGCGGTGGAACCGGCTTCGCGGATGTGATATCCGCTGATCGAAATCGTGTTGAAGCGCGGCGTGAAGCGGGAGCCGAACTCGAAGGTGTCGATCACCAGCCGCATCGACTGCGCCGGCGGATAGATATATTCCTTCTGCGCGATGTATTCCTTGAGAATGTCGTTCTGGATGGTGCCGGAAATTTTCTTCCAGTCGGCGCCCTGTTTTTCTGCGACTACCAGATACATAGCCCACAGCACCGACGCCGGGGAGTTGATGGTCATCGAAACCGTGGTCTTCTCCAGATCGATGCCGCTGAACAGAATTTCCATGTCTTCGAGCGAATCGATGGCCACGCCGCACTTGCCAACTTCTCCCTCGCTGGCCGGATGGTCGGAGTCGTAGCCCATGAGCGTGGGCAGATCGAAAGCCACCGATAGCCCGCTGCCGCCGTGCTCGAGCAGATATTTGTAGCGCTGGTTGGTTTCCTCCGGCGAGGCAAAGCCGGAAAACTGCCGCATGGTGTAGAGTTTGCCGCGATATCCCGTGGCATGAATGCCGCGCGTGAAGGGCGGTTCGCCGGGATAGCCGAGATGCTTCTCTTCGCTCCAGTCGTCGGGCAGATCGGCCTGCGTGTAGAGGCGCCGAACCGGAACGCCGGAGATGGTGGTGAAGCGGGCGTGGCCGTGCTCGTCGAGATTCACGCCGGTGGGCGCGCCGATGGGATGCTCCGGAGTTTTTTCGAGCGTAGGGGCGAGCGTTTTTTCCGCCCACTGCTTTTCGGCGTCGGAAGGGTGGCGGTTTTCGAAAACGTCGGCAATTGGACTTTCGGCGACTTGCGGCTTTGGCGGCTTCTTTCCCATGCAAACCCCAGTTCTGTCTCGATGATAGGGAAGCGAGCGCAAGTGGGCAAGGCGGGAGAGTGAGTCGAGAACGACCGGTCGGTTAGTTCTCGGTCGTGAGTGTCATTCTCGTGAGTGTCATCCTGAGCGTGGCAGAACGTTCGCGAATGCGAACTTCCCGCGCAGTCGAAGGATCGTACTTGCTGCACGGAAGGCCGCGACGTTCCGCCTTGGAGACGCCTAAACGAGCGGGGCACACTTGGGTATAGGGGTTCTTCGACTTCGTGACTGCTTCGCATTCGCGAAGCAGTCACTTCGCTCAGGATGACAGCCCTAGCCGGAGGGATTCGATTCAAACTCGCGGTTTGCGCGAGAGTTCCCACGCCTTGGAATATTTCCACGAAACGTACACTGCGTGGTAGAGGTGCAGCAGCAGGCCTTCGCGGCCATCGAGGAATCCGAGGCGGAAGAAATAGTTGTAGAGGAACGTTGCCAGCGGGCGCAGGACGATGTTGATCGCGCTGAAGAGGACGTTGCCGTTGCCTTTCGCCACGACCATCTCCGCGCCTAAGGACGAGTAGCGGTTCACGTGGGTGATGTAGTCGGAGAGCGTCGGGTAGGAGTGGTGGATGAGGGCGCCCCGCAGACGCCCAGAGACGAGATGGATACCGCCGTTGTGATATTCCTGGACTTCCAATACCTCGTGGACCGCAGCGTCTTTGAATCTTCCGGTGCTTTGTCGAAACAGCCTCAACTTGTGGTCGGGCCAGAAACCTCCATGCTTGATCCAACGCCCGAGGAAATAGTTTTTCCGCGGCATCAGAAATCCGTTTACAAAAATCGGGGCAGAAGTGCCGTCGGGCAGCGTCTGTCTGAACTTGTCGCCCTTGGGCGCGTCTCGAACGGTCGTCTGAACCTCCTCGGCTAGCTCGAGGCTTACCGCTTCATCCGCATCCAGAGAGAGAACATAATCTCCCGTCGCCTTGTCGATCGCTGAATTCTTTTGTGCGGCGAAGCCTTTCCATTGTTCGACGAAGACTTTTGCGCCGAAGGATTTGGCAATCTCTACTGTGCGGTCGGTTGAGCCGGAGTCGACGACGATGATTTCTCCTTTGCCATCAGCGACCAGGGGCTTCACGCTTTCTAGCGTGCGGGCGAGGTTGGCCTCTTCGTTGTGGGTGATGATGACGACCGACAGAGTCACGGGAGAAAGGATACACGGTGGGGTGCGAGCGGGAAATTGGCGGGGGTGGTGTTTAAGAAGGTGCCGAGCTTCGCTCGGCGCGGACCCTTCGACTTCGCTCACAGGGCAGGCTCACGAGGCGCCCGTTTCCACACGAGCAAAGTCAAAAGCGACGGACAAGAGTGTCCGTCCTTCATCGAAGATGCGGCTGTCGCTACGGGAGCGGTGGCTATGGCTGCATGGCTTGCGGGGGCTGCGTTGCTGGCGGTTGCGTTCCCGGGGCGTCATCCTTTCGGGGTTCGACATACGGGACTTTCGGCAACCTGGTGACCTGGCCGCGCGTGGCTTCGGCGACGTCGATGCCAGAGTGGTCGAGCAGCAATCCGGTGGCGCGATCGAGTTCGATGCGCGACTTCTCATAGGCCGCTTTGGCGGAAACCAGATTCGACTCGGACGTGGTCAGGACGGAAGCATCCTGCAGGATCGCGGTTGTGGTGGTAAGTCCGACTTTCAGTTTTTGCTGGTCGGCGTCAAGCGTCTGGCGCGCGAAATCAACCGCATACTGGGCTGCCTGCACGGAGGCGCGATTCTGTTTTACGTCAAATTGCGCGTTGCGCACTTCGATCCGAACCTGGTTTTCCAGTTGGTGCAGCCGTACCTGGGCCTGGCGGTATTCCAGTTCCGCGCGTACCTGGTTGGCCTGCGCCTCGCGATTGCGCAACGGGATGCTCAGCGTCAGTCCAACGCCCTTGTCGGGAGCGGTGCCGTTGACGAGTTGGTTCAGCGTACTGCCGTAGCCTACGGGACCACCGTTGGCAAAGGGAGGCGGGGCAGTGGTTCCGTTAAAGCAGGTCGAGACAGCGGGATTGCAAGTTGGCGGCATCAGCAAGGGATTGACGTTCCCGCCCACGCCCGAGCCGCCGTAATAAGCGAATGCATCGAGTGTGGGCAGCATGGCGTTGCGGACGGCCTTGCTGCTGAGATCGCGGGAATTGAGATCGATGCGCGACTCGACCAGTTCAGCGCGATGGGCAAGGGCCTCGTTGATCAGATCCTGAGTGGGAATCACTGCTTCTTCCTGGGGAATCTGCATGGTGGTAGTAGGAATAACGTCGGCCTCGGCCAGCATCGGGTCTTCGATGCTGCGGCTGACCGCGTTTTTCATCAACAACTTTTCCAGTTCCAGATTGTTCTGCGCCAGGATCAGGTTCTGTTCATCGGTGGAGACTGTGCTCTGCGCGCTCACCACCTGAATGGGCGGCACGGTGCCGACTTGCGCCTGTTTCTTGGAGTCGTCCAGCGCTTTCTGCGCATAAGTGAGGGCTTCCTCCTGCACGCGCACATTTTCGTAGGCATAGACCAGGTCCCAATACATATCTTCGATCTGATCGACGGTGGTGATGATTTGCAGGCGGAAGGCGACGTCGGAAATCTCGCGATTATTCTTGGCGATGCGGACGAATCGCAGGTTGGGAAGCGATCCAAAGCCTTGCAGCAGGTTCTGCGTGATCTTGAATTGGAAATTCGAGCTCAACTCGGGCGTCAGCAGGCTGGTGGGGTTGTTGGTGGTGACATGGGTGTTGTTGAATCCGGCGGCGATGCTGGTGCCCCACTGAAAGCCTTGAGCATAGGCGACGTTGGCCGTGTAGGTGTTCAGCCCCACGACCGGCACGGGGCTGAAGACGCTCACCGATTCGGTATCATTCTTGTCAAGCTGCAGGGTGCTGGTGAGTACGGGATCGAAGCTAGTGATGTTCGAGCCGATGCCGAGCGTGGAACTGACTAGGCCATTGGTGCCGGTACCCACGCCGCTGGGGGCGACTGTGGTGCCTCCGGTGCCGGAGCCAACCGTTCCGCCCAGGCCCCCAACCCCACCGCCAGGGGTGTTCTGCACGATGCCGGCGTTGACTCCGAGAATGTTGGCGCCGGACTTGGCGCGCAGGAAGTCGGTGTCGGCAATGTTGAGGTTGTAGCGGGCGATGTCGATATCGAGGTTGTTCTCGAGAGTGAGCGCGACGGCGTCGTCGATCGAGAGATAGATTTTGCCATCGTGCATCAGCGCGTCGATGCGCGGCGAGTTGCCCAGGTTGGGCTGATCCACCGGGCGCGGGACGTAGGGCTGCAAGATGTGCGGGAAGGCCGAACGCGGCTTGGAATAGTCCTCCAGGTGGAAGGGCTGGGCTTTTGCCGGTTGAGGCGTGGCCGGCTGGGGCGCGGACGGCGGAGATGCGGAAGCATCTTGCGCGCGCATGACCAAGGGCGAGATCGCTAAGGTCAGAAAAATTACGGTCGCCTGGCTGAGAGCCCCAAGCCGCACGCCAAAAATCAAACGAGGCAAAGACATGAATAGTCTCCTTACGCAAGAGCAGAGCACAGTTTCGTGCGAAATAAGTTTGGACGTGAAAATAACAAATACGTCACTTCATCTTAGCGGTAGTTGATGAAGCGCAAAGGAAAGGGAATGTAAAGAATTGTGAGGCGGCAAATGCTGGGCGCAAAACGCGAGGCTGAAAAAATCAGAGCATTTCAGATTGCAGATTGTAGATTTAAGATTTTCAATCTGCAATCTGACGCTGAGATTGCCTTAGAAGAAACCGGGCGCGGCTTGTGGCCGCGCCCTGTACGTTTTTTGGGCTCTTACTGCGGCTGGGGCTGGGCCGAAGGTTGGTTCGACGGCAGGTCCTTCCGCGGCGCTACGTAGGGCACGTTGGGCAGGCGCGAGACCTGGCCCTTGGCGGCCTCGTCGATGCTGATGCCGGCGTGGTCGAGCGTGACCCCAACCGCACGGTCCAGTTCGACGCGCGATTTTTCGTACGCTGCCATCGCCGACATGAGCGTGGACTCGGCCGTTGCCAGGGCGCTGCGGTTCTGCAGCACCAGGGTCGTGGTTGAGGTGCCGAACTGATACTTCTTCTGCTCGGCGTCCAGCGACTGCTTGGCGTAGTCAACGGCCGCTTGCGCCGAGGTGACGCTGGCGCGGTTCTGTTCCACTCCGAACTGGGCGTTGCGAACTTCGATGCTGATCTGGTTTTCAATCTGCTGCAGGCGCATCTGGGCCTGCTGGTATTCCAGTTCCGAGCGGATCTGCACGGCCTGGGCAGCTCGGTTGCGCAGCGGGATGTTGAGCTGAAGGCCGACGCCTTTGTCGGAGCCGCTGGAGTTGACGAGCTGGTTCAGCGTACTCCCGTAGCCGGTGGTCGGGGTGATGGGGATGAAGGTCTGGCCCCCGGCCGCGGCATTTGGACCGGAGCAAAAACCTTCGCCTTGCTCGGTCAGCGGTTCGTTGGAGCATAGATTCGACGGGTTCTGAGAACCTCCCAATCCCGACCCGCCGTAATAGGCAAACAGATCGAGAGTGGGAAGCAGTGCATTACGTACGGCTCTGTTGCTGATCTCCGTGGTGTTGAGCTGGATGCGTTGCTCCACCAGATCGGCACGGTGGCGCAATGCGTCGGCAATCAAATCCTGCGTGGGCTGTACCGGTTCGTTTTCTGGCAGCTCCATCGTTGAAGTGGGGATCACTTCCGCTCCAGCCAGCGTTTGATCGCGCAGCGTTCGGCTGAGCGCATTCTTCATGAGCAACTGCTCGAGCTCCAGGTTGGTGAGGGCGATCGTCAAGGCTTGCTGGTCCTGCGACACAGTGCTCTGGGCGCGCACCACTTCGATGGGGGCAAGGCTGCCAATCTCGACCTGCTTCTTGGTGTCGGAGAGAGTCTTCTCGGCGAAAGCCAGCGATTCCTTCTGCACGCGAACGTTCTCGTACGCGTAGACCAGATCCCAGTACATGGTCTGAATCTGATTAACGGTCGTGATGACCTGCAGACGGAAGGCTACGTCGGAAAGTTCACGATTGTTCTTGGCGATGCTGAGGAAACGATTATTCGCAGCAAAGCCGAGTCCCTGGAGCAGGTGCTGCGTGAGCTGGAATTTGAAATTGGAATTGAGCTGCGGACTCAACGGGTTGAACGGAGCATCCCCAACTGCCGTGCGGGTGTTATTAAAGCCGACCAGCAGATTGGTGCCCCAGGAGAATCCCTGCTGGTAGGAGAAGTTGCCGGTGGTTGTGTTTTGAGGAGAAGCGGGGCTGAAAGTGCTGCTCGGAAGGATGTGGAAACGATCCTCCTGCAATGTCCCGGTAAGAATCGGATCGAAGCTGGTGATGAGCGATCCCAGACCAAGTGTGGATCCCACCAGGCCGCCCGCACCGGCGCCGGCGCCGCTGGCCCCGAGTGTCGTGCCTCCAGTGCCCGAACCGACCTGGCCGCCGAGTCCGCCCACACCGCCGCCGGGAGTGTTCTGCACCAAGCCCGTATTCACGCCCAGGGTCGCGGCCCCAGCCCTGGCGCGCAGGATGTCGGTGTCGGCGATGTTCAGGTTGTAGCGTGCGATGGCAATGTCGAGGTTGTTCTCGAGAGTGAGCGCGATGGCATCATCGAGCGACAAGTAAAGCTTGCCGTCGTGCATGAGCTGGTCAATGCGTCCCGTGTTGGCCAGGTTTGGCGCCGCCAGGCGCCGCGACATGTAAGGGCCGATGGGATTGGGAAAATGCCTTACCGGACGGGTATAGTTCAAGACAGGCAGCGGCTTTTCCGACGTCGACTGCGGGGCGGGCGCGGCTGGCGCGTCCTGACCCCAGCTTGCAACCGACAACATCGCAAGTGTCGTCGCCATGATCAGTGTTACAGATAAAACCGCAGCTGCGAGACGTGCAATCCGATTTACGCGTGCGACTGGCATCTACTTGTCTCCGTTCGGTAGCCCTAGATTTATTTAAGACGTTGCAGCGAAAAGACTTGACCGGCGCCTGGCCCAGCCAGACCTGACCGTGAATGAAGCACCGCACCTCAAGCTGCCAAGCTCGAGCTGCGAAACCCGAGCTCTCAAGCTATGGATACGCAAACGGCCAGAGGAAGGTTCCTGAAAAGCTCGCGCCAAACCGCCATCAGACTGCCTTGCGCTCCCGTTCTTCAGCTTGTTTTCCCGGGAGCTGCGACGATCCCATCGTTTTAGTCAAATCTCAACCCGGAAACAAGACTCCCGTGAAGCTAACCAGTATATCCGACCAAACGGGCCCGTTTTCCACGGTCCCGGAGCAAAGAACTGCTACAGTGCTGGCGATGTCAAGACCGCGCACAGCCGATTCCATTCCGCTCCTGAGGCCGCGATGCAGACGCGGAATAAGCGGGCGCGGGATGGCCGAAGGCGAAAATCCTTGGATGAGCACACCCAGTGCTGAGACTCGAAAACTCGCGAGAAAGATGGCATGAGGAATCTCAAGCTGGTCCTTTCCTACGACGGGTCCGAATTCTCGGGATGGCAGGTGCAGCCTGACGCGGCGACCGTGCAGGGGACACTAGCCTCGGCTATTGGACGCATCACCGGCGAAAAAGTATTGCCGCAAGGGTCGGGTCGAACCGATGCCGGGGTGCACGCCTCGGCGCAGGTGGCGACGTTTATCACGGAATCCAGCGTTCCCACTGCTAACTTCGTGAAAGCGCTGAACGATATTCTTCCGGCGGCGATCCGTGTGCTGGAGGTGACCGAAGCGCCGGCGGATTTTCACGCGCGCCACTCGGCGCGTGCGAAAACCTACCGCTATCGAATTTTCCGGGACTCGATCTGCCCGCCGTTTTTGGCACGCTATGTCTGGCATTTTCCGTATTCGCTGGATGAAGACGCAATGGCGCAGGCGGCGGGGCGGGTGGTGGGGGAACATGATTTCACTTCCTTCGCGGCGGTCGATCCGGAGCGGGAGCCGGAAAATTCCTTGAACCACGAAGGGCACCCTCCGGCTTCGCTCAGGGCAGGCTCCGGCCCACGAAGGACGTCCCAACCAGTGTCCCATGTGCGTAAGATTTCTTCCTCTGCATGGGAGCGGCAGGACAAGGAACTCTTCTATACCGTTCGCGGCTCCGGATTTCTGCACCACATGGTGCGCAATCTGGTGGGAACTTTTATTTTGGTCGGCAAGGGAACGCTGCGGGCTGAGGATGTGACGCGCATTCTCGAGGCAAGAAACCGCTCGGCGGCCGGAGCCACCGCGCCTGCGAGTGGGCTGTATCTAGTGAATGTGGAGTATGAGCACGAACGAACCTAAAGGCGACCTGTGACCTAAAGGCGACCGATGAACATCAAACGCAAAAAACTCGGATTGATCTTGTTGGTCGTGCTTTTGTAGGGTGATCTTTTGCCGCCCGATCGTGATCCATATTTCTGGGAAGGAATGTCTCGTGACTCGTCCCAACGGCCCCGAAACGCCTGCGAGCCTGGGAGTTCCTTTTGGGCGGTTGAAAGTCGCCAGTGGCGATCGCCAACTGGACGGCTTTCTGGTGCGGGCTTCTTCCGCGTGCCAGCCGCAGACTGCAGTTCCAGTGCTGGGGTTCATGAAAGGTGAGGCGAGTGCGCAGTCTGGTCTAGACTGAGATCGAATGGCCGCTAATGTACAAGTCGCGGTACGGAGAGTTTCGTCGGTAAATCCGGCGACGGGCGCGGTTCTGCGCGAGTTCGAGTGCGCGAGTGAGAGTCAGGTTCAGGCTGCTGTGGCGCGGGCGCGGGCCGCGCAGGTCGACTGGGCGGAGATGGGCGTGCGCAAGCGCATCGCAGTGGTGCGCGAGTTTCAGCGCAGGTTGCTCGAGAAGAAATCAGAAATCGCCGAAGCCATCACGGAAGAAGCCGGCAAGCCCGTGGCCGAAGCGCTGACGACGGAAGTGCTGGTGGTGCTCGACGCGGCGCGATTCCTGATCGATAACGCCTATCATCTGCTTGCCGACGAGCGTGTGCCGCACGGCAATCTTGCAACTCAGCGGAAGCGCGGGCGGTTGGTGCGCGAACCTCATGGCGTGGTGGGGATCATTTCGCCGTGGAATTATCCGTTCTCCATTCCTGCGACCGAGACGCTGGCGGCGCTGGTGGCAGGGAATGCGGCGGTGCTGAAGCCGTCGGAATTTACTTCTCTCCTAGCCCTCCAACTGGAGTTGTTGCTGCACGGCGCGGGCGTGCCTCCGGATGTATTTCAGGTGGTGGTGGGCGACGGCGCCACGGGCGCGGCGCTGCTTCACTCACAAATCGACAAGGTGGTTTTCACCGGCAGCGTGGCCACGGGCAGGCGCATCGCTGTGGTGGCCGCGGAGCGATTGTTGCCACTAGTACTCGAGTTGGGCGGCAAGGATCCCATGATCGTTTTCGAAGATGCCGATGTGGACGTTGCCTCGAGCGCCGCGGTCTGGGGGGCATTCGTTAACACTGGGCAGGCGTGCTTGTCGGTGGAGCGATGCTACGTGCATCGCAGTTTGTACGAACCATTCCTGAAGGCTTGCGTCGAAAAGACGAAGCGGCTGCGCGTGGGACACGGAATGGACCATGATTCCGACATAGGGCCTATGATCCACGAGCGCCAGCTACTCATGGTGGAAGCGCAGGTGCAGGATGCCGAGGCGCGCGGGGCGCGGGTTCTCGCCGGAGGATCGCGCATTCCGGAATTGGGGAACAATTTCTACCGGCCGACCGTGCTCGCCGGTGTGACCCAGGAGATGCGGATCATGTGCGAGGAAACATTCGGCCCGGTGCTGCCGGTGATGGCTTTCGACAGCGACGATGAAGTGGTACGCCTGGCCAATGATTCGGAATATGGCCTGGCCGCGAGTGTGTGGACGCGCGACCCCGCCCGCGGCGAAAGTATCGCGCGGCGCATTCATGCGGGGACGGTGATGGTCAACGATGTGATTTCGTGTTTCGGCATCAGCGAAGCTCCGCACGGCGGCGTGAAGGCCAGCGGCATCGGCCGCACGCACGGGCGCTTCGGGCTGGAAGAGATGGTGCGGGTAAAATATCTGGATGTGGACCAGATGCCTGGGATGAAGAAAGTCTGGTGGTACGGCTACGGGCCAGGTTTCGCGCGGCAGATGGAAGGTTTTCTGGACATGCAGTTTGCCCGAGGCCTGGGAGAGCGGCTGCGCGGAGCAGCATCCGCGGTGAGTGTGGTGTGGCGCAAACGGCTGTGAGGGCCGAGTTGCGGGCACTGAGCAGCGCCCGGCGAGCAAGCAGCGGGGCGTCTCTGTCGACTGTGATTGAGGCGGATCAGGACGTAAGGTCCCTCACCGGGCCTTCGGCCCCCTTCGGGATGATACGGTTTGGGTAACTGAGAACTGAGAGCGGAAAGGTGAGTCATGAGCACTTCTTCAAATTCCGATCCCGATCCGAAGCGCGCACTGCTTCGCCACGCGCTGGCCACGGTCGCCTACCGCACAAGCAAGGCCGTCCGCAACGCCCCGGCGGGTTTCGCTGATTTTCATGCGGGCGAAGGCGTGCGCACGCCGGGGCAGATTCTGGCCCACATCGGCGACCTGTTCGACTGGGCTCTGTCCATCGCGAAGGGCAAACCGGCGTGGCGCGATTCGAAACCTTTGCCCTGGGAAAAGGAAATGGAGAGATTTTTTGCGGCGCTGAAGTGCTTCGATGATTTTCTGGCGTCAAATGCTCCTATGGAAGCTCCGCTGGAAAAGCTATTTCAGGGGCCGATTGCGGATGCGCTCACACATGTGGGGCAACTCGCGATCCTGCGGCGCCTCGCCCGGGCGCCGGTGAAGGGCGAGAGTTACTACGCCGCCGAGATTGTTGCGGGTCGCGTGGGAACGGAGCAGGCGACACCGAAGAAGGAGTTCTAGTTCAACCGTGCGGCAGCAGCCGCATTCTTCACAGTCGCAACTTCGGATACAATGACCCTCGTAAGAATGAATTTTGCGGCGCTGGCCGCGCGAACGAGGGTAAGTCCTTGGCAACGGGTGAAGTCACCGCGTCTCCTACGCAAACTCCTGCGCAGCTTCCGCATCACAAAGTCAAGATCAAGAAGGCTGGGCAGCGCGCCTGCAACGAGAAAAATGAAAAGGGCAAATTCTGCGGCGGGCATTTGAAGCGCTGGTTTTATACCACCGACGTAATCGAGCAGGCGTGCGGTGACGCCGAGAAGTCCTGGGGACCGAATGCGGAGGTTTACCGCTGCGAGCACTGCAAGACACTGTATCTGCCGGCTCCGGCGGACGCGAAGATCAACGTGGCCGGTCCGGGAATCGTTTCGGTGTTCGGGCTGACGCTGCCGCCGAAGAAGTAGGGCGGCTCTTAGCTCTTAGCCTTTTAGCTTGAAGCGGTCGCTCCTGCCATCTAATTGCACCGAAAAGACAATGCCAGACGCGTGAACCTTAAAGCCTGGAGCCAAGAGCTAAGAGCTGCTTCGTGAACACTTCCGAACTCATCTACGACTGGAACAAGAATTATCCGCCGGAGCTGAAGCCGCCGGGGCCGGTACTGCTCAATGATGAGAGCCTGCGCGATGGGCTGCAGTCGCCTTCGGTGCGCGATCCGTCGATTCCAGAAAAAATCGAGATTCTTCATCTCATGGAAGCGCTCGGAATCGACTCGCTCGATCTCGGACTGCCGGGCGCGGGTGCGCGGGCCGTCGAGGCGGTGACGGCGCTGGCGCGGGAGATTGTTGCGCAGAAAATGAAGATTCGCGCCAACTGCGCGGCGCGCACGCATGAAAACGATATTCGTCCGATCGCCCAGGTCGTGCAGAAAACCGGGCTGCCCATCGAGGCCGCTACCTTCATTGGTTCGAGTCCGATTCGGCGCTTCACCGAAGGATGGTCCGACGATTTTCTTCTGCAGACCACCGAGACGGCTGTGAAGTATGCGGTGTCGCTGGGGCTCGACGTGATGTATGTCACCGAGGACACCAGTCGCTGTGACCCTGACACGGTGAAACGGCTGTATACCACTGCGATCAACTGTGGCGCGCGGGCCATCTGCATCTGCGATACGGCGGGGCACGCCACGCCCATGGGCGCGCTGGCGCTGGTGAAGTTTGTGCTTGAGGAAGTTGTGAAACCCTCAGGCGAAAAAATTCGCGTCGACTGGCACGGACACAGTGACCGCGGACTGGCCATCGCCAACTCGATGGCCGCGATTATTGCCGGCGCAAATTGCGTTCACGGATGCGCCATCGGGCTCGGCGAGCGCGTGGGCAACACGCCAATCGATCAAATGCTGGTCAATCTGAAGCTGATGGGCATTGCACCCTGGGATCAGCAGGACCTGACCACGCTGAAACAATATTGCCAGGTGGTGTCACGGGCCACGGGCGTGCCGATTCCGGCGAATTATCCCGTGGTCGGTGACGACGCTTTCCGCACCGCCACCGGGGTTCACGCCGCCGCGATCATCAAGGCGTATCGCAAAGATGACGTTCTGCTGGCGAACACCGTATATTCCGGTGTGCCTTCGCATGTGTTCGGTCTCGAGCAGATCATCGACGTGGGCCCCATGAGCGGAAAATCGAATGTGCTGTTCTGGCTGGAGCGGCGCGGCATTCCTGCCACCGACGACGTCGTGGAACGCATTTACGCTCGCGCCAAGCAGAGCGACCACACGTTGAGCGAGGCGGAGATTCTGGAATGCGTGCCCGCCGCGGCGCGCAAAAACTGAAAGACGGCATACTCTCGACACTATGTCCTCGCCATCACCCTTACGACATGCAATTCTCGGAGCCGGCGGAATCGGAGGCCTGATGGGAGCGTGCCTGGCGCGATCCGGAGCCCCAGTCACTCTGGTCGTCAGGCCCGAATCGCTGGCGCGGTATCCCGAGCAACTCCAGCTGGAAAGCGCGTTCGGCAATTTCAGCGTGCCGGTTGCGCGAGCTTCCACCGTGCCTCCGGTTGATGTGCTTTGGATTACGGTGAAGGCGACCGAGCTGGTGCCAGCCCTGGGCGCAGTGACCAAGCCTGAGTGGGTGGGCGCGATTGTCCCTCTGCTCAACGGCATCGACCATCTTGCGCTGCTGCGCTCCCGATATGCCGCGGAGAAGGTCATTGCCGCCACCATTGCGGTCGAGTCGGAGCGAGTCGCACCGGGACACATCGTCCACCGATCCCCCTTTGCTCGGCTGAATGTGTCCTCGGCTGGGCGGGCCTTGCTGGGCAGCCCGGTCGAACATCTTCAGCAAATGGGTTTCGAATGCCGCTTTGTGGACGACGAACCAACGCTCATGTGGGGCAAGCTGGTTTTTCTTGCGCCGTTTGCGCTATCGACCACCGCAGCCGATAAGACCACGGGCGAAATACTTTCAAATCCGGTTTGGCGAGAGCTCGGGCTTTCCTGTTTACGGGAAACGGCCGCCGTCGCGGTCGCTGAAGGCGCGAAGGTGGATGCTGACGCAGTGATTGCCGGCGTGATGAAGATGCCGGGGAACATGCGCAGCTCCATGCAGAAAGACGTCGCCCAGGGTAAGGTTCCGGAACTCGATGCGATCGCTGGACCAATCCTCCGTGGCGCCCGGCGACACGAGATCGAAGTTCCGGCCACGAAGAAACTGGTAGCCGCGGTGGAACAGCGGGCGGGACTCGAGCGTCTTGTGACTTAGTAACTGCGTGATTTAGCAGCATCATGTAGCAGCATCATGATCTGGCAGCCGCATGGGTTAGCATTGCAGCAATGACCTGGACGGAAATTCTGGGTTTTGTCACGGGCGCGGCTTCCGTTCTGCTCGCGGTCCGGGAAAGCGCATGGAACTGGCCGGTCGGCATCGCCAACAACATCTTCTTCCTGATTCTCTTCTGGAAAGCGAAACTCTACGCTGATGCGGTCCTGCAGATTGTTTACATTGTCATCTCGATCTTTGGCTGGTGGAATTGGCTGCGTGGCGGAGTCGGTCATACCGAATTGCCCATCAGCCGAACCGGAGTGCGGAATGCGATCCTCCTCGCGGCTGCTACCGCGTCGGCCACCGTTTTGCTCGCGCTGGCTCTCCGCCGGTTTACCGATAGCGTCGTGCCTTTCTGGGATGGCATCACGACCGCGCTGAGTTTGACCGCTCAGTACATGCTGAGCCGGAAGCTGCTGGAGAACTGGTGGGTGTGGATGACGGCTGACGTGATTTACATTGCGCTCTATGGCTACAAGTCTCTTTACCTGACCGGCGCGCTTTATCTGCTGTTCTTTGGGATGTGCATCGCGGGCTACGCGGGCTGGAAGAAGTCTGCGGCAGCCCGAGCGGCGATTCGCCCGCAAGAGGTTGCGGCGCTGTGATGCGGGGTTTAGTGATCGGGAAGTTTTATCCGCCTCATCGCGGGCATAAGTTCTTGATCGAGACCGCTCTCGCCCAGGTCGATCACCTCGATGTGTTGGTGTGTTCCCGGCCCGAGCAGACAATTCCGGGCGATCTGCGGGCGCGATGGCTGCAGGAAATTCATCCCGCTGCAGACGTGCGGGCGATTGCAGATCCCGGCGAAGACGACAACTCGAAATTCTGGGCGGAATACACGTTGCGCATCCTGGGACGGGCCCCGGACGTGGTGTTTACGTCTGAAGATTATGGCGAAGCCTACGCGCGGTTTCTGGGCTGCCGCCATGTCATGGTGGACCGGGAGCGAAAGCAAGTTCCGATCTCGGGGAGCGTTTTGCGCGCGGCTCCGCTGCGATATTGGGAGTATCTCGAGCCCTGTGTGAGAGCCTATTTTGCGAAACGGGTCAGCGTCCTGGGCGCGGAGTCGACGGGAACGACGACTTTGGCACGCGAACTGGCTGAGCATTACCACACGGTGTGCGTTCCCGAGTACGGGCGCGAATACTGCGAAAAGATGCAAATCAAAGGCCTGGACTTGTGGACCTATCAGTGGCGCACTGAGGAATTCGCCGAGATCGCGAACCGGCAGCAGGACCTGGAGGACCATCTGGCACGCGAAGCGAACCGCGTATTGATTTGCGATACTGACGTCCTGGCCACCGGACTCTGGCACCAGCGCTACCTTGGAATAGGCTCTCCGGAAGTGGAAGCGCTTGCATCTTCGCACCGTCACGATCTCTATCTGCTCACCGATTGCGACATCCCCTTCGTGCAGGATGGGTTGCGAGACGGCGAAACCATCCGCGAGTGGATGACGGCGCGATTCGAGGAAACGCTGGCGGAGAGGGAACTGCCCTGGGTTAAGGTTTCCGGGGACCCGAAGCGTCGGCTGACACAGGCGGTCGAGGAGATCGACAAGTTTCTCATATAGCCTTTCCGAAGGTCGCGCCGTACCCGATGGGCGCGCCGTATTTGCCAATCGCCATCTCCTTCCCATGCGTTGTAAGATGGCGCAATAACTCCCATGAGCCCCACTCCCCCACGGGCGGACATGCCGGACCTTGCGCCTTCCCTGCAGCAAGAAGTCGCGCGCTTGTCCGCTTCTCCTGAAGTGCGGTCGGCGTTCAACTGGTTTCGCACGCAGGAGCCGCAGTTGGCCCACTGGCAGATGGAGATGGCGCGGATCGCGGCACCGCCATTCGGCGAGTCGGCGCGCGGGGCGTGGCTGGCGGAGCGCTTTCGCGAAGTTGGGCTCGACGATGTTCGCATCGACGATGTGGGCAACGTGTTTGGCGTGCATCCCGGCTTTGGCAGCCGCTACGTGGCGTTGAGCGCGCATATCGATACTGTGTTCCCGGCGAATACGCCGCTCAATATTCGGCAGCAGGGAAGCCGGCTTTATGGGCCGGGAGTTTCCGATAACGGTGCAGGTGTGACGGCCATGCTTGCCATTGCTGCGCTGATGCGGGCGGTGCGCGTCCGACATGGGCTGCCTTTCGTGTTTATCGGCAACGTGGGTGAAGAGGGTGAAGGCGACCTGCGCGGCATGCGGCATATTTTTTCCACACCGCGCTGGAAAGATTCGATTGCCTACAGCGTGGTACTCGACGGCGCCGGCGCAGACACGATTGTGGCCGAAGCCCTAGGCAGCCGGCGCTTTGAGGTGATCGTGCGCGGGCCGGGAGGACATTCGTGGAGCGATTTTGGCGCGCCCAATCCGATTGTGATTCTGGCCAAGGCCATCGAAACCTTTACCGCGACTCCTGTGCCCAGCACACCCAAAACAACATTCAACATAGGAGTGATTCGCGGCGGGACTTCGGTGAACTCGATTCCGGAATCGGCCAGCATGAAGGTGGACATCCGCTCGACTTCGATGGCGGAGATGGAGCGTCTGGAGCATTCGCTGCGCCTCGCTCTGAACCGCGCCGTCGAGGACGAGACCATGGCTGCTGAGATGCGGTCGTCGGCGCAGAAGCGGCCCTCCGGTGTGAACTGCGAAGTGGTCGTGATCGGCAGTCGCCCGGCGGGCGAATTACCGGCGGGGGCGCGCATTCTGCAGGTGGTGCGGGCGGTCGATGCGCAGTTGAATAATGCTGCCCAGGTGCAGCGCGCTTCCACCGACGCGAATATTCCGCTGTCGATGGGACAGGAAGCCATCGCCATCGGCGGCGGAGGCTCGGGCGGCGGGGCGCACACTTTGCAGGAATGGTTTGACAGCAACGGACGCGAGTTGGGGTTGAAGCGAGTTTTGCTCACCCTGCTCGCTCTGGCGGGGGTGGGGGAATGAAGGAGATACTCGCGGCCTCGGGGGCTAAAGCTCCAACTCATATGTCGGCTCTGATCGCGGCGCTGAAGCGCTGCGCCACCCAAAATCGGACCGTCGCTTTTCTCATCTGCGCGCTTGCGATGCTGTGCGCAAGTCCCGCCTATGCTCAGGCCTCCGCGCAGACCGGTGCTCAGAAACCGGCGCAGGGCAACGCCCCGGCGGCGGCGCCCGCTGCCAGCCAAAGTCCCGCTCCCAGCACTCCGGCCGCGACCACGGCCCCACGCCAAACCGCTCCGTCGGGGTTCGACCCGGCACCGCCTCCTGGTCCGAAAGCCGACGTGATCTACGTCCACGCCAACGTCTATACCAGCATTCCGGCGAACACGTCCTTTGGCTCGATTCTGCGCGAAGAGGCAATCGCGGTCCGCGGCGATCGTATCCAGGCGGTGGGCAAGAATGTGGACATGCAAAGACTCAAAGGGCCGCAGACGGAAGTGGTTGACCTCGGCGGCCACTTTGTCATGGCCGGATTCAACGACGCCCACCTGCATCTCTCCGGCGCCGGCCTGCAGAAGCTCAATGTGGACCTGGTCGGGGTGAAGTCGCTCGAAGAAATGCGCGAGCGAGTGCGCGCTCGAGTGGAAAATGCAGTGCCGGGAGAGTGGATTCTGGGTGGTGGCTGGGACGAGACGATGTGGCCGGTGAAAGTCACGCCGACTCGCTGGGATCTCGACGAAGTTTCGAACGGCCATCCTGTGTTTCTGGATCGCGTCGACGGACACATCGCCGTGGGCAATACCCGGGCGCTGCAACTGGCGAGCATTACGCTGGCCAGCCGCGATCCGGAAGGCGGGCAGATTGACCGGGACACGAACGGCCAGCCCACCGGCATCCTGCGCGAGACCGCGCAGCAGGCCGTGTTGGTCGTGATTCCCAAGCCCTCGCACGACCGGCGGCGCCGCGGAATCGAACTTGCGCTGGCCGACCTCGCCGAGCATGGTGTCACGTCCGCACAGGACTACTCCTCCTGGGACGATTTCACTATCTACGAAGAGCTCGAAAAGGAAGGCAAGCTCACGGCTCGCATTTCGGAATGGTTGCCCTTCGACGAGCCGGTGAAGGACCTCATCAAGAAACGCGATTCACATCCCCAGTCCGATTTGCTGCTGCACACCGGAATGCTCAAGGGGTTTATGGATGGCTCGCTCGGATCGCATACCGCGGCCATGCTGGAGCCCTACGCCGACGATCCCAAGAATTCCGGCCTGCCGCAATATGAAGTGGAAAACCTCAACGCCATGACCACGGAGCGCGTTCTGGCGGGCTTCCAGATCGGATTTCACGCCATCGGAGACAAAGGCATTCAAATGGCGCTCGATGCCTTTGCAGGAGCCGAGAAAGCCGCTAAAGAACAAAAAATCAAAGCTGCGAATGGCGGGGACGATTACCGGTTGCGCGTGGAGCATGCCCAGGTCACCACTTTTGCCCAGATTGCCCGCTTCAAGGAGTTGAAGGTGATCGCCTCCATGCAGCCCAGCCATGTGCTCACTGATATGCGCTGGGCGCAGGACCGCCTGGGGCCGAAGCGCGCCGCCACTTCCTACGCGTGGGCGGCGTTTCTCAATAAAGGCGTAACCCTTGCGTTTGGCACGGACTGCCCGGTCGAGCCGGTGTCACCGTTCCGCGGGCTCTACGCGGCCATCCTGCGCAAGAGCGAAGACGGCAAGAAGGAGTATTTCCCCGAGCAGAAAATCACCATCGAGCAGGCCCTCACGGCCTACACCACCGGCTCGGCGTTTGCCGAGTTCGAGGAGAAAGAAAAAGGCAAACTGATCGCGGGCATGCTGGCCGACTTTGTGGTCCTTGACCGCGACCCGACCGCGTCGTCCCCCGAGAAACTTCTGGCGACCAAGGTGTTGCGCACCGTGGTGGGCGGGAAAACGGTTTACGAGGCGAAGTAGGTGGAACGGGCTCACTCTTCTCGCTGTGTTTGGGAAAACTAACACCGCGGAGGCTGCCCCGGCCTTCGGAAAACCGCGAAGACCGGGGCAGCCTCCGCTCCTATGGCGTCGACACCGACACCAGAAAGCCGGGCCATGCCGGCACCCCGAGACATGGGCTATACCACTGTGGCGGGGGCGTTTGCAGCGAGTATAATAAGTGAATCGTGGAGTTCCTGGGAGGGAAGTAGGCATGGATTCGCAGGAGATTTGGGTGCGGATGCGCGCTCATCGGTGGGTTTATACATTCAGCGTTCTGGCAACACTTTCGGTCGGCATCCTGATCGGTTCCGTGGTTTCCTACGGCGTGAAGGGCAAAGAAGGGCAAAAAAGCAGCGATGCGACGCCGCTCACCATGCCTTCGCCGCAGCAGCTTTCGAATACTTTTTCGCAGATCGCCAAGCAACTGGAACCGAGCGTAGTGAACATCAACACCGAATCCACCATCAAGAACGCGCACCGGCGCCGCCAGGGGCAGGCTCCCGACGACGAGGACGGCGGCGATGGCGGCGGGTTTGACGACTTCTTCAACCGCTTCTTCGGCGGCCCCGGAGGCCAAGGTGGCGCCGGCGGCGATGGCTCCATCCGCGAGCGCTCGCTGGGTTCGGGCGTGATCGTGGATTCCAAAGGCTACATCGTCACCAACCGACACGTAGTCGAGAAGGCCGATCGCGTGCGCGTGCGTTTCGAAGACGATCCTCCAGGCGTGCAGCACGAAGCCAAGGTCGTCGGTACCGATCAGGAAACCGACCTCGCCGTGATCAAGGTGGAAGTGGATCGTGCACTCCCGGCGGCGAAGATGGGCAATTCTGACAGCATGCAGGTGGGCGACTGGGTGCTCGCTGTGGGCAGTCCGTTTGGATTGTCGGAGTCGGTGACGGCTGGAATTGTTTCTGCCAAAGGGCGCGACATCGTCCCCAACCGCCAGTTCCAGACCTTCATCCAGACCGATGCCGCGATCAATCCCGGCAACTCCGGCGGACCGCTGGTGAATATGGCGGGTGAAGTGATCGGCATCAACACCGCGATTCTGAGCGAAACGAATGCCTATGCCGGCGTAGGCTTTGCACTGCCCTCGAAAACTGTGGTCGAGGTTTATAACCAGCTCATCGAACCCGACCACCGCGTGGTGCGAGGTTCCATCGGCATCATGTTTGGGAAAGATGAAATTCCAGCGATTGCCCGCGTGTATGGCACCGGCTCCGGCGTTACGGTTTCCAGCGTGGTGGCCGGCGGCCCCGCGGAAGAGGCGGGGTTGAAGGTTGGCGACACGATTGTCAGCGTCGAAGGCAAAAAAGTAACCAAGGGCGACGAACTGGTTTCCGACATTGCCTCGCGGAAGCCGGGCTCGAAGGTCGCTCTGGGCTTCGTGCGGAATGGCAAGCCGCAGGATGCCACCGTCACCATCGCCGATCGGTCGAAGTTGTTCGCCGCGCGCCTGGGCGACGATCAAGACAGCGAAAACGATAACGCCCCCAAGCCCAGCAAGTTTGGCGTAGGGGTTCGCAAACTCACTCCGGAAATGGCCGACCGGCTGGATATTCCATCCGGCAAGGGGGTAATCGTGCAGGAAGTCAGGCCGAATTCCTTTGCCGAAGATGTTGGCCTGGGCCGTGGCGACGTGGTTCTTGAAGTGAACAAACAGCCCGTGAATAGCGAGGAAGAGTTTGCTCACGTCGAGTCCAGCATGAAGAGCGGCCAGGATGTTGTGTTCCTGGTCCGACAGCGTGGCTCGACTCGGCAGGACGGCACGGCCTTTCTCGCCGGAACACTTCCGTAACCAGAAGTAGCCCGATTGGAACTGGCACTGTACCCCATCGATCGACGATGATGGTGGGGGATGATTACAGTGCCAGGGTCCAGTTGGGCTTTCTTTTTTCTGCGGAGCCCTGGAGTGGATGACCTTAGCCGAGGGAAAGATTTCGCCTTGACTGAAAGAGTTTCAACAGGAACTCGAGCCTTGCGGTTCAGCGCAGTGGGTGCGCTCTTGTTGACCTGTGCCGCCGCTTTGGCGGCGCAGGCCAGTCCGCAGACTGCGGCGGGCGCCGCCTCAACCGGTCCACCTTCAGCCAGCAAGTCCGCGGCCAGCACCCAGAAAGCGCAGACGCCAACGGCAGCCAGCAACTCCCAGTCGACTGGCGGCTCGCACGCCGCCTCAGCTGGAAAGCGTCCAAGCTCGCGAAGGAAGAAGACCGTGCGGGCGCGCGGCCAGCAGAAAATCGACGCCGATCGCACGCAAGCCATTCAGGAAGCGCTGATCCGCGAACACTACCTCAGCGGCGAAGCCACCGGCAAATGGACCCAAGCCACCGAAGACGCCCTGCGCCGCTATCAGGCAGACCACGGCTGGCAATCGAAGACCGTGCCCGATTCGCGCGCTCTCATCAAGCTGGGACTAGGACCAAGCCACGATCATTTGCTGAATCCGGAAAGTGCAATGACCACCGCTCCGGACGCTCCCCGCGCGACATCGTTGACTCCAGCATCGCACAGCGCCGATCCGGGACCGCATATGAATTCCAGCACGCCAGCGCCAGCAAATCCGGCACCAACTCCCAGCCATGACGCACCTGCCCCTCAGTAGCTATCCAGCAATGAGCACTCAGCCTGTCCGGTTTTCTGAGAACAACCTACTTTAGAGTTGTCGGACGGCGCTCGATCAGCATTCGAGCTTAGCTACCCTCCGACAGCCGACTCCTAGTAGCCCCCAGTCGTCTTGCGATAGCTCCCAATCACCGGCCGCGGAAAATACGGCAGAGGCTTATTCTCGATAATGGCGTGCGGATTGCCCTCCACCAGAGCCTCGGCAACTTCCTCCCCGCAGATTTCAGCTGCGGCCTCACGCGCGGTGGAAAGCACTGGCACACGCTTCTCCGTATCGTGAGCATCAGTCGCGAGAACGTGGACGGCGTTCCGCTCGAGCAGCCATTGGGACACGCGGCGCACCCGTTCTCCCCAAAACCCAGTCAGCGCGGACCCTGTCATCTGGATGATGCAGCCCTGTTCCGCCCACTCCACCACGCGCTGCGGGCTCTCGCGCAAAATCGGATTGCGCTCGGGATGCGTGATAACCACGGTCATGCCGCAATCGCCGAGCTTGAGAAAAGAATCCGTGGTCTGCGGCGGCACGCTGTAATTGCTGAGCTCTACCAGCATGTAATGCGTGTTCCCAATGGCGTAGCGCGAGGGAGCAGTCAGCGCGTCCTGCACGTTGTCATACGAAAGATGGAAGTCGCATCCCAGGCTGAGTTCGGGCACAGGCCCGATCAGTCCCTGCAGATGCGCCACCAGCCCCTGCAAATATTCCCGGTCGTAGTGATAGCGGTCGTTGGCGTGCGGCGTGGCCACCTGATGAGTGATGCCGTCTTCGGCCGCCATCTTGCACATGGCGACGGAGATATCCCAGGACTTGGAGCCGTCGTCTACTTCCGGAAGGATGTGGGAATGAATATCGACCACGATAAGTTGGAACCCAAGCCGGCGCCGAGGGTTGCGCCTGATTCGATTTAAGCAGATTCGCGGGGAAAGAGAAAGTCAAAGGCTTCAGCGCGGAGGACGCCAAGGACGCCGAGGAAAATCGACCCATGATCCGCGTTCACCAGATGGTCGGAACCGCACGCGACTTGCGGATTTGGGCGTCCGCGGTCACTAGTGTAAGTCCCTCGACGAGTGCGGTCGCTCCGATGATGCGGTCGGCCGGATCTTTCGGGTAGCTGGTGGGGAGCGAAAGCGCGCCAACGCAGATGCGAGTGGTAATCGGCAGAACTACAAAGCGCCGCTCCACTTCAGACAGAAAAGATTCCAGGCTGATGGCCAGAGTGAACTGTTTCTTGCGGTACAAGGTCGACAGCTCGTAAAGCGTGAAATCGGAAATGGCTAGTCCTTGTTCAGTTTGCCGAGCCTCATCTACAGCAGTTTTCGCCTTGCTCGAAAGCCTATACTCCTCGCCCGCCAGCCAGACGACGACATGCGTATCCAGGAGAATCAATAAAGGTCTCCCCATTCTTCAGGTGTCAGCGCCGGCGAAACAACATCGCCAACGACCTTCACCTTGCCTTTGAGGAATCCGAATATATCGTCCTTTTCTAGTTCGACCGGGACGAGCTTTGCCACCGGCTTGCCGCGCTTGGTGATGAGCACAGCCTGGCGCTTGGACTGAACTTCATCCATGATTGCCAGGCAATGGACCTTGAACGATCCGGCGGCGATTTTTTTCATGGGGAAAATGTCCTTTCGATCATGGTCATTATACCATGGTCATAAAGGGACGTCGTCTGCTTCCTTTCTTGTAGAGAGCGCGCGCTCTCTGGGCGGTTGTGGCGCGATCTACCGAATTGTCTTATTGGCTGGCGACGCGGCTGTATTTTTGCTTGCCGGAGACGCTTGCACCGACGAGGGCGGAAACATCCGCCCGGACATCCGGGAAGTCGACGTCGGTCTGAACAGTCAAGGTCTTGGAGTCTGCGGAAAGCGCCCAACGTTCTCTTTCATGCTTCCGCATCGCAGGACCCTGGGCCTGCGGTCTCATCGTTACAACAGATTCAAGAATCAACTGCTTGCCCTTTATCTGCGCTTTGCATTTGCCAGGAATGCCGTCGGAGCTCATGTAGTCGCCGTCGCCACCGCCGAGAGGATAACGGTTGGTCAGACGCTTCCCGTCGTACGTTCGCGTCACCTCGACGCCATTTAGACTTTGAACAACTTCGAGCACCGGGTCAGTGGCAGACTGTTTCTTGGCTTGCGGCGCGTACTTCCCCGTAAAATTCGGCACTTCTCCCGAGAAGGAGCAGACGGAAAAAAGCAATATCGACAAGACACACGAACCCGCAATTGAGGTCGCATTTCGCCGCATTCGTGCTCCTTTGCAATTGACCTTCTTCAGTGTCGGGCTCGATGTGTATTGGAATCAGCCGTTGCCGTAGCGCTCGCGGATGAAATCGGCAATCCCGTCGTAAGCCTTAGCCAGGGTCTTTTCATCCGGCAGAAACACAATGCGGAAGTGCTGCGTGCCGGGTTTCTGGCCGAAGCCAGAGCCGTGGACGACCATGACATGTTTCTGGCGGATGAGTTCCTTGACGAAGATTTCGTCGCTCTCCGGGATGTCGATGCGCGGGAAGGCGTAGAACGCGCCGCGGGGGACGACGCAGCTCACGCGCGGCGTGGCCTCGCACCATTTCTGCGTGAGATCGCGGCGGGAACGCAGCTTGCGCCGCACTTCGACGAGATGATCCTGCGGGCCTTCGAGCGCGGGCTTGATGGCGTACTGCTCGGGGTGATTGGCGCACAAGCGCGCGCGCAGCAGGCGGTGGATGCCTTCGGTATAGGGCTTCACGGCCGCGGCGTCGCCGGAGACGATGCCCCAGCCGATGCGCCATCCCGGAACGAGATAATTCTTCGACATGCCGCCGAAAGTGATGCAGGGCACATCGGGCGCGACTTCGGCGAAGGCGATGTGCGGCGTGGTATCTCCATTCGAATCCGGGAGAATCAGTTTGTCGTAGATTTCGTCGGCGAAGACGACCAGGTTGTGCCGGCGGGCCAGCTCGGCGATTTGTTCGAGCATCTGCCGCGTGCATAGCGAGCCGGTAGGGTTGTTGGGGTTAATCACCACGATGCCGCGAGTGCGCGGCGTGCGCTTGCGCTCGATATCGGCCAGTTCGGGTTGCCAGGCGTCGTCTTCGTTGAGGTCGTAAGCGTTGAGCGCGATGCCCAGCTTGCAGAGCACAGCCGAGTACAGCGGGTAATCGGGACAAGGCGTGAGAATGTCTTCGCCGGGATTGACCAGCGCAGAAATGCAGAGGTCGACCGTCTCGCTGACGCCCGAAGTGACGAATACGTCGCGCACGGTGGTGATGCCCTTGCGCGCGGCCTCGCCACGAATGGCTGCCAGCGCCTCCGGGATTCCGGGCGACGGCGCGTAACCGTTCTTGCCATCGCGCATGGCCTTGTGGACAGCTTCGATGATGTGCGCAGGCGTCTGGAAATCGAAGTTGAGTGGGTCGCCGACGTTCAGCGGCAGAACTTTGTGTCCCTGCTTGGTGACTTCGTCGGCCACGCAAGCCAGGTCGCGGATGGCGTAGCGAACGTTGTCGAGGCGGCTGGCAGCGGAGATTTCGCGGGCTTGCGTGATGGACATGGGATCGACTCAGCTAATTCTACTGAAGATTTTGCTGCGCTTGTAAACGAAGATTCTCGTAGCAGCGGTGGCAAACCATTTTAATGCTGGTTTCTTTCTCGTTGAGCTCGTTCCATTCGCCGTGCTTCTCGAAGAGTCGCTCGCAAACTTCGCACCAAGCGTCGGGCCAAGCATTCTGCTTGTCCGGTTGCTGGGAGAACGATACTTGGTTGGGGTTGGATCGCAAAAGCTCGCGATTTTGGAAGTGGCTCAACGTAGGAATGCCCTGCCATGCCGGTGGGCACTGCGTGCGAACATGGGGTCCTTCGACTGCGCTTGGACTTCGCGCTTTGGCGCGAAGTCCAATCCTCGCTCAGAATGACCGAGCCCTTTAATCTTCTCGATCGATCTGCGCTTTCTGGAGCTTGTCCGAATAGTCGACGTAGACCGACTTCCACTCCGTATAGAAATCAATCGCGCCGATGCCGCCTTCGCGGTGGCCGTTGCCGGTCGCCTTCGTTCCGCCGAAGGGCAGATGCACTTCAGCGCCGATGGTGGGCGCGTTGATGTAGGTGATTCCGGTATAGAGGTCGCGAATCGCCGAGAAGGCCTTGTTCACGTCTTTAGTGTAGAGCGACGAAGACAGGCCGTACTCGATGCCGTTGGCGATTTCGATGGCGTCTTCCAGATCGTCGCAGGCGATGATCGAAACCACGGGGCCGAAAATTTCTTCCTGGGCGATTCGCATTTTGGGATCGACGTCGGAAAATACGGTCGGCTCCATGAACCAGCCGTGCTGATACTGGCCTTGCTCGAGGCGGTTGCCGCCGCAGAGCAGCTTCGCGCCTTCGTTCTTGCCGATGTCGACGTAGCTCAGGTCAGTCTGAAGTTGCTTTTCGTTGACCGCCGGTCCCATCTCGACCGACTCGTCGAGGCCGTTGCCGACTTTCAGTTTCTTCGCGCGCTCGACGTAGCGCTCGACGAATTCGCGGTAGACGCCCTTCTGCACGATGATGCGGCTGGTCGCGGTGCAACGCTGGCCGGTGGTCCCGAATCCTCCCCAGAGTCCGCCTTCGATGGCGAGGTCGAGGTTGGCGTCGTCGAGCACGATCATGGGATTCTTGCCGCCCAGTTCCAGCGAACAGTGTTTGAAGCTCTGCGCGGCGATTCCGCCGATGATGCGGCCCACGGCCGACGATCCGGTCAGCGAGATCGCGCGCACATCCGAATGTTCGGCGAGCGGCGTGCCCACGGCCGGACCGAAGCCTGCCACGATGTTGATGACGCCTTTGGGCAGGCCGGCATCAGTAAGCGCGCGGACCAGATTGAATGTGGAAAGTGGAGTATCCTGCGCCGGCTTGATGATGCAGGTGTTGCCGCACACGATGGCCGGCAGCAGCTTCCACGAAGAAATCGCCATGGGAAAATTCCACGGCGTGATCATGCCGCAGACGCCGATCGGCTGGCGCACGGCCATGGCGAACTTGTTCGGCATCTCCGAGGGGACGGTCGGGCCGAACAAGCGGCGTCCTTCGCCGGCATTGTAGTAGGCGGCATCAATGGCTTCCTGCACGTCGCCGCGCGTCTCGGCCAGCACTTTGCCCATTTCGCGGGTCATCTCGCGGGAGTATTCTTCCTTGCGTTCGATCAGGATTTCGGCCGCTCGGAAGACGATCTCAGCGCGCCGCGGCGCTGGGACGAGCCGCCACTTGGTGAAGGCTCGCTTGGCGGCGTCCACGGCTGCGGCCACGTCAGCTTTGGCGGATTTCTGGAAGATGCCAACCAGGTCCCGCGTGTCGGCGGGATTGCGATTCTCGAAAGTCTCCCCCGTCGAGGAGTCGACCCACTCGCCGTCGATGAAATTCTTATAGACCTTCGCCTGGCTGCTGCTGAGCGTGGCCGGGGCGGCCAAAGTATCGGTTGCCATGATGTCTCCTTAGAAAGACGTCGCCTTGATAAATGCCGAGGTATTGATGCTACAGCGGGGGTAAGAGATGCGGCAAGGAGGGTGGCTTCCGGCTCTCGGCTTCGGGATCCGCGGGAAAACGCAAGGTTCCTCCACTACGCCGTCGCCGGCGCTCCGGCTCCGGTCGAAATGACAGAGCTCGGTGGACGACACATTTAGCGCCAGCGTTTTACTTGTGGCCAGAGTTGGGCAAGGGTTCCGAATTTTGAGCCGTGGCAGATATAGACGTCGATTTGTTTCTCCAGGGCGTAGGGATTGTCGGCGGAGGTGCCTACGTACTCCACGTGTTCCCAAAGTTCTCCCAGGCGCGTTCTGCTGTCGTCGAGCACGATCATGCAATTGCCGGAGTAGCCGCGCGGTCCCCAGAGGAACCACGTCTGGTGGCCGCTCAGCGATTGCGGCAGGCCGTAGCGTCGGCCGAGGAAGTCGATGGCGCCGGCCTGGCCGTAGTCCTGCGCGAAGATGCCACAGTCTTGGCGTTGGTCCGCGGGGATGCGGTTCCACGCGACCGCGGTTTCATCCACAATTTCCTGCCACCCGAACTGATCGGAATACCATTGCGGCAAGGCCGCGCGGTCGTGGGAGTGTTCCGTTACGGGGAGTTTGAAGGGGAGCGCCTTCGCGTATGCGAGGAAGTGATCAGGAGAAAGAATCGGAATGACGATAGGCGAGAGATAGGCGCCGTCGGCTAGCAGAACGCCGATAATCACTGGCTTCAACCACTGCAGGCGCCGCCGCCCGCTCTCCGGACGAAGATTCGCTCCGCCATCCGTTCGGCCATCAATCGCCCCCTCGATGACCACCGCACCGGCCGCCAGCAGCATGGGATAGACCGGGGCCAGATAATAGATCTTACCGTGCAACACGAAGAAAACCGCGTAGCAAACCAGATAGCACCATCCCAGTGCGCGGTACGGCCTGAGCCGTGCCGAGAACAGAAGGAAGAGCAATCCCCTCAGCCAAATCGGCAAGGTCAATGGATTCACCAGCAGGAGTTGTTGCAGGAAGAACTGAATTGGTCCCAGTACCACGTCGCGGCCATCCGCCTTGATGTTGTGAATCAGTTGTGCAAACGGCCAATCATAGTGGATGTTCCACAGCAGGTTCGGCAGGAAGATCAGAAAAGCGGCGAGACCGCCCAGCCAGATCCATTTGTCTAAGAACGCACGGCGCTGTTCGGTCAGCAGCAAGCCCGCTACGATTCCCAGGCCGAAGACGGCGATGGAGTATTTCTCTTCCATGCCGAGGCCGGCGACTACGCCGAACCACAGCCAATACCGCGGATCATTTCTCTTGATGGCGAGAATGGCGAAGTAGGCGCAGCCCATCCACAGGTTGGGTTCGAGGCAGTTGGTGCCAAGCAAGCTCCCGTTCGACAGATACTGCGGCACGACGACAGCGCAGATGGCGCTCAGGAGTACGGCGAACCGGCGTCCGCCGAGCTCGCGGGCGAGAACGGCAGTTTGCACCACCAGCAAAGACGACGCCAGTGCGGGGATGAAACGAATGCTGCGCAGCGAATCTCCCAGCACGCCCCGACAGATGTGGATCAGGAAAGGGATGAGCGGAGGTTGATCTACGTAGCCCCAGGCCAGGTGATCGCCGCAGGCGATGTAATCGAACTCGTCGCGGAAATATCCGTAGCGGTTATTGAAGTAACAGTGGAACAGCAGCTTGGCCAGGGCAATGGCCCAGATTATGGCCATGCCCTGAGCCAAGAACGATTGCCGGCCGTGGGGGGGTGCGGAGACGGTATCTAAGGCGTCGTCCATGGAGGATCAGGATAGCTGAATCCCGGAGGGGAAGTGGAGCCGGAGGCCGGCGCGTCCCGAAGCCGGCGACGGGTCGTCGCACCAACGTAACCTCCCAAGTTGATAACTTGTCTTTCTGCCGTTTGGCTTGTGCTAACGTTTTCTTTTACCGCATATTCACTAAGGTTTAACAAGGGTTTTCGCGCACCAGTGTCCTCTGACAATCGCAAATCGGGAATTCATATCAAGTGGAAGGCCGTCTCGTACCGTAGCGTTGCCCTGATGGTGCTGGCGGGCGCAGTCATATTTTTCTTTGCGGTGCGGCTGACCTTCCCGCAGTTCACCGCGAACACCCTGCAGTCTGCCAACGATGTAGCGGGCAGGATTCTGGAAAAGATCGGAGGCATGGCTCCCCCATCCGGAGCGGGAGGATCGACCGCCCAGCAGGCTCACTTCACCGCGCTTGACGGAACCGTGCGGGTTAAAAAAGGCAACGGCAACAGTTGGCAGCCGGCCGACTATAACGTTCCCCTCGACAAAGGCGACGTGGTGCAGACGGGATCGGAAGGCATGGCAAAGGTGGTGTTCAACGACGGTACCAGCTACACCGTCAAGCAGGACTCGCTGATCGTGATCGAGGAGAATTCGTCCAACGACCAGCAGCAGACCAACGTAGCTGTGGCGGTGAGTACGGGAACCGTGGATCTTTCCACTGCCACCTATGCGCAGGGGTCGAAGTCGACGGTGATTGTGGCCGGGGCTACGGCATCGCTGGCTCCGGAATCGGCAGCGCAGGTGCATAACGACCCGAAGACCGAACAGCACGAAATTTTGGTGAAAAAGGGATCGGGCGAGGTGACGCGAAACGGACAGACCGTGCCCCTGGCGCCATGGGAAAAAGTGAGTTTCCGCGGGCAGGAATCGCACCTGGAAAAGGCCAAGGAAATTGGGCCTCCGGTGCCCATTTCGCCGGCGAACATGATGCCCATTTTCGCCTCGGGCGAAGGCACCAAGGATGTGGAATTTTCCTGGACCGCGATGACGAACGCCATGGGCTACCGCCTGCAGATCTCACGGAACCCGTATTTCTCCTCGACGTTGGTTGACAAAAAAGTTAATACCGCTGATGTTACGGTTACGAGCCTTGGGCAGGGTGCTTATTACTGGATGGTGCAATCCTACGATGTGGGGGGGAAGGAATCGGCGGAGAGCGAAAAGAACCGCTTCACCATCATTCCAAAGGGGAAGCAGAACGAAGCCATCAATCTGGAGCTGGATCCGTTCATCCAGCACGGGCACGTGATTGAAGTTACGGGGAAGACCGAGACCGGCGCGCGGGTGATGGTGAATGGGCGGGAGGTGCCGATGATCACGACCGACGGCACATTCCACTATTTCACACCGCCATTGCCAACGGGAGAGGCTGTGATTACGGTTACGGCACAGACAGCGCAGGGCGGAGTGAACACGACGCAGAAGAAAATCATCATCCAGTAGGCAAGCAAGTAGAGAGACCAGCATTGGTTTGAAGTTTGGTTCGCGGTTCATAGAAACAGAACTTTCGGGCAGAGTTGCGAAGCATCTCGTAGAATAGGAACAGCCAGCAGCCGCATCCCGAAAAAATTTGCCCCGGCAATTTCCGGGGAGAGTAGCGGTTAATGAAGACGCAGAAAGAACCTCGTCATGTCAAAGAACGGATTTAATTCCAGCGCAACGCGCGGGCACAACCTGAGGTCGCTGTTCAGCATTTTTTCGAGCGACCTGGCTATCGATCTGGGAACGGCAAACACCCTGGTGTATGCCCGCGGCAAGGGCATCGTGGTGAATGAACCCTCGATCGTCGCCATCAACAAGAACACAGGCGAAGTCGAAGCCGTCGGCAAAGAGGCCAAGGAAATGCTGGGCCGGACGCCTGGCAACATCGTCGCCATCAAGCCCATGAAAGACGGCGTGATCGCCGATTTCAAGGTTACCGAAAAGATGCTGAACTATTTCATCCAGAAGGCGCACAACCGCAAGATGCTGGTGCATCCGCGAATCGTGATTGGCGTCCCTTCCGAGATCACGCAGGTGGAAAAGCGGGCGGTCATGGATTCCGCCTATCGCGCCAAGGCCAGCGAGGTGCATCTGGTCGAACAGGCGATGGTAGCGGCCATCGGCGCGGGATTGCCCATCACCGAGCCCAGCGGCAACATGGTGGTCGATATTGGCGGCGGCACCACCGACATCGCGGTGATTTCGCTGAGCGGCATCGTCTATTCGCGTTCCGTACGCATGGCCGGCAACCAGATGGACGAAGCCGTCATGAATTACCTGAAGCGAAAATACAATCTGCTGATCGGGGAACGCACGGCCGAACAGATCAAGATGGAAATCGGCTCGGCGCATCAGCTGGACAAGCCTATGACCATGGAGATCAAAGGCCGCAACCTGATTGAGGGCGTGCCCAAGACCATTACCGTGGACGACGGAGAAATCCGCGAAGCATTGAGCGAATGTGTTTCGACGATCATGAACGCGATTCGCGTGGCCCTCGAGCGCACGCCTCCCGAGCTTTCCGCCGACATCAGCGACCGCGGCATCGTGCTCACCGGCGGCGGCGCGCTGCTGAAGAATCTCGACAAGCGCATCCGTGAAGAGACCGGTTTGCCGGTCTCCATCGCCGACGACCCGCTGTGCAGCGTGGTGCTGGGTACCGGCAAGATGCTCAGTGATTTCAAATTGCTGCGCAAAATTTCGATCGAATAGGAAGCAGGGATCAGAGGCCAGAGGTCGGGGGCCAGAAAAACATTCGCTGATCCTTGATCCTTGATCTTGATCCCTGATCCCTAATCCCTGGACCCCTGACTTATGGAATCCGTACTTGGCCGCTACCGCAACCTTGTCATCCTGGTGGGTGTGTTGTTCCTCCAGATGTTGGGCCTTGCGGTGCAGGTCAAGCGCAGCAACGATACCGAACACACGCGCTTGATCCGCGTCTGGGCGGTGGATGTGATCACCCCATTCGAGCGCGTCCTGATCTGGGCGCAGAACGGCACGGGGAATCTCTGGCACAGCTACCTGTACCTGCGCGGAGTGCGAGCGGAGAACCGCCAACTCAAAGATCAGATCGAGCAGCTCCGGCTGGAGCAGGTAAGGCTGAACGAGGATGCAGTCCAGGCGCACCGGCTGCAGGCGGTGCTGGCTTTCAAGGAGCAGTACATCTCCAGGACCGTAGCCGCGCAGGTGATCGGCTCCAGTGGCAGCGATTCTTCGCGCCTGTTGTACATCGACAAAGGCGAAGATCAGGGTTTGAAGCGTGACATGGCCGTGATTACCGCGGACGGCATCGTGGGCAAGGTGCTGCAGGTGTTTCCCTCGGTCTCGCAGGTGCTGCTGATCAACGATCAAAGCAGCGGAGTAGGAACGATCCTGGAAAAATCGCGGTTGCAGGGTTTTCTTAAGGGAACCGCGACCGGCGAAGTCGTGCTGGAAGGCGTGATGAGCGACGAGCAGGTCACGACCGGCGAACGAGTGCTTACCAGCGGAGGCGACCAGATCTTTCCCAAGGGTTTGCCCGTTGGCACAGTGACGAATGTGGGCACCGGCAAGGATCTGTTTCTGAATATTCAGATTAAGCCCGCCGTGAATCTGGGCAAATTGGAAGAGGTTTTGGTGGTCGTCGAGCGACAGGAGCGGCAGGCTCAAACGGCAGACGTGGGCAGAGTGCGGGCAGCCGATATCCTGGCCCAGCGGCTGCCTTCGGTTCCCGACAAGCCCGCCACCGTAACCAATAGCCCGACTACGGTTCCGGCTGGGACGGTGGCTGCACCAAAGGCGGCCTCACCCAAGCCAGCCCCGGCGGGTGGGGAAGCGGTTGCAAAGCAACCGGTCAAGAGCCCTTCCGGCGGTGTGGTTGCTGGATCGAAGCCCCCCAGCACGGCGGCGACGCAGCCCAAGCCTGCGACTGCTCCTGTTGAGCCTCCAGTCAAGGCTGATCCGCCCAAGGTTGACCCAGCCAAGGTCGGCCCGGCCAAGGTTGACCCCGCGAAGGTCGACCCAGCTACAACCGACCCCCAAGACAGCCCACACTAGCGTGCCCATCACCTACACATCTGGAGGGCAGGTCGAGGTCTACCGGTTTAGCCTGCCGGTGACCGTCGGCGTGCCATTGTTAGCCCTCTTCTTGCAGGCGTTTCTCCCGCGGCGTTTTCCGGGCTTTGCCGTGTATCTCGATTTGCCTTTGCTGGTGACGATTTATTTCGCCATGGCTCGGCGTAATCCTATTTCTGGCTTGTTTACCGGGGCCGTGATTGGACTGCTGCAGGACATGCTGGGGCACAATCCCATTGGCATTTATGGCATCGCCAAGACGATGGTCGGCTATCTGGCTTCTTCTCTAGGCGTGAAGCTGGACGTGGAGAATGCCGGCGCCCGGTTTCTGCTGACTCTGGGGTTCTATTTCATCCATTCCGCGGTTTGGTTCACGGTGGCGAGAGGAATGGTCAGCTTGACCCAGAACTGGAGTTGGAGCCGGGGGCTGCTAGCCGGACTGGCCAATGCTTTCCTGGGTGTCATCCTGTACTTCTTTTTGGATAAGTTCAAGCAGAGGGCGTAGCGCAGTCGTTGGCCGTTCGTCGTTGGTCGTTCGCCACGAGAACATTAAAGCCGCCTCTCGCCGTCCAATTCAACGTTGTTGGGAGTTGCTCTTCTCGTGACCTTCGTTACTGCAACGCATCTTCTTGTCGGATTGCACGCGTTACAATGGAGTAATCCCGATTGGCCAGCGACCAACGAAGTGACGGCCAACGACTAATCCCAACGACTAATCTATGTTCGGCCGAGACGAAAAAGTTTCTGCGATTCGCTTGACGGCGGCGCAGTACGCGATCCTGGGAATTCTACTGGTGCTGGCCTACGGCCTGTGGCGGCTGCAGGTGATGCAGAGTGACCTGTACGCGAATCTCGCAGAGAGAAACCGCATTCGCAACGTGCCCATTCTGGCACCCCGCGGCAAGATTCTCGACCGTGAAGGCCGCACGATTGTCGACAACTACCCGTCATTCTCCGCGCTGCTGTTGCGCGATTCTTCCCGCGACCTGAATGCCGACGCCGACCTGATTGCCCAGGGCCTGCACATGGATGCGAACGAGGTACGCGCCCGGGTGCTCCACTTCGCGGCTATGCCGCAATACCAGCCGATCTTTCTCAAGGAAGACATCACTCCGGACGAGCTTTCCTTCATCGAAGCTCATCGCAACGAGCTGCCCGAGCTCGACACCATCATGGCCCACCGGCGCCTTTATCCGCGCAACGGATTCATGGCGCACCTGATCGGCTACGTTGGGGAAGTCACCGAAGACATGCTGAACCAGCCGCAGTTTGAGCTTTACAGCCCCGGTGACGTGGTGGGAGTTTCGGGTGTTGAGCGGCAATATAACACTGTGCTGATGGGCCAGAACGGATCGCGTCGCGCGCTGGTCAACAGCCACGGACGGGAAGTAGGACATCTCGACGAAACGCCGGCGGTGCCCGGCAAACAGCTCAAGCTGACCCTAGACGTGGATTTACAGATTGCGGCCGAAGAAGCCCTCGAAGGAAAGAACGGGGCCATCGTCGCCATGGACCCGCACAACGGCGAGATTCTGGCGATGGTCAGTGGGCCGACCTTCGATCCCAATGACTTTGCGGTTCGGGTCTCGCGTGATCAATGGAACAAGTTGGTCAATGATCCCGACAAGCCGCTGCTGAACAAGGCAATTCAGGCGCAGCTTGCGCCCGGGTCGACGTTCAAGATCATCATGTCGGTGGCGGGCTGGCAGGAGGGCATTGCCCAGAACCTGCACGTGAACTGCACCGGTAGCGCCGAGTTCTACGGGCGACGTTTCGGTTGCTGGGTGAAAACTGGCCATGGCGAGGTTGAATTGGAAAAGGCGATCTACGCCTCCTGCGACGTATTCTTCTACACCCTGGCGGAAAAGCTGGGCATCGATCGCATAGCAAAATACGCCACCGAACTGGGGTTGGGGCAGAAGACCGGAATCGACCTGCCCAACGAGGTGGCCGGTGTCATGCCGTCTGAAGAATGGAAGATCAAGAACTTCAAGCAGAAGTGGTTTGCCGGGGAAACGATCTCCGTCGGGATCGGGCAGGGCGCGGTCGCGATCACGCCGGTGCAGTTATTGCGCGCCATCAGCGCGATCTCGATGGGCGGGAAGATGGTTGTGCCGCACGTGGTGAATCCGGACGGTCTGCCGCAGGGCTATGTCCAGACGAGCCACTACGACGAAGTGAAGAACGTGTCCATTGACCCGAATGGATGGACCTTCATTACGGACGCAATGACGCGGGTTCTGATGCCCGGAGGATCGGCTCCGTCGGCCGGTGTTCCCGGAATCGACATTGCGGGCAAGACAGGCTCGGCCCAGATTGTGTCGCTGGCGACGCGCGCGAAGTTCAAGAACGCCGAAGATCTGGCGCAGAACGGATGGTTTGTGGGCTTCACACCGCGGCGCAATCCAGACATCGTCGTCTGTGTGTTGTTCCAGGGCGGGGAGCACGGCAAGCTGGCCGCGCGGCTGGCCACGCAGGTGATCAAGGCCTATGTCGACAAACAGCATCGCATTCCGAACAAGGTAGTCGAGAAGCGGAAGCCAGACGGCAATGTCGACATGGGCGGCCTGTGGACGGACCCCGACGGCGATAAGCTGGAGGGTGGGCGCTTCATCGTGGACTTCGCGAAGGGGCCACGAGCAGTGGCCACGGCGGCGCCGGGAATGGTTCCCGCAAACTGATCGAATGGGTAAAGGTTGCGAGGGCGGGACGCCGGCGCTACACCCAAGAAAGCTAAGAGCTGAGGGCTAGGAGCCTAGAGCCAAGAGCTAAGACCTGCTTTTATGTCACGTTACGTTTCATTTCGCGATTTCGACTGGGTGCTGCTCATCTTTGTGCTGCTGATTTGCGGATTAGGAGTGATGGAAATCCGCAGCGCGACGATGCACACCAAGTTCGCGGGATCCCACCTCAAGCAGATCTACTGGGTGGTGGCGGGCGTGGGAATGATGTTTCTGATGAGTCTGGTCAACTATCAGGCCCTGCTCGAGCAGATCCACTGGTTTTACATTACGGCCGTGGCGTCCCTCGTGGCGGTGATGGTCTTCGGGCAGAAGTATCTCGGCGCCCGGCGCTGGATCAAAATGCCTGGGGGCAACCACTTCCAGCCTTCGGAATGGGTCAAACTCATCCTGATTCTGGCCGTGGCCAAGTATTTTGCCGAAATGCACCAGCGGGAGCTTGCCTGGTCCGATTTCATCAAGGCGGGCGCTATCGTGGGATTCCCTATGCTCCTGGTGCTGGCGCAGCCGGATTTAGGCACGGCTCTGACGTATATGCCCATCGCCGTGATGGGAGTGTTCCTGGGCGGATTGCAGGTTCGCCAGACCCTGGTGGTAGCGCTGCTGGCGGCGCTGGCGATTGGAGCCGTTTTCTTCACTCCCCGGGTCCACATCTTGAAGTCTTATCAAAAACAGCGCCTTACGAACTTCTTGGAGCCGGACGCCGATCCCCAGGGGTCGGGGTACCAAGTTGAGCAATCCAAGATTGCGGTGGGTTCGGGAGGGCTGTGGGGAGGCAAAGGCTCGCAAACACACGGCGCTTTCCTGCCTGTCCCGCAAACGGACTTCATTTTTGCCGCCTTTGCCGAGGAGCACGGATTCGTAGGCGCGCTGGGGGTTCTGCTGTTATACTTCATCGTGCTGATGCGCTTGACCCAGAACGCGCAAACAGCGCCCGACCGCGCTGGCACG
>Ga0209006_10000251_pt1 | contig 55651 bp, 38 predicted proteins | sample JacPin_JW_Ref_O2_FD_188567 | JGI IMG/M metagenome (GOLD analysis project Ga0209006, IMG submission 188567) | Forest soil microbial communities from Algoma, Ontario, Canada - Jack Pine, Ontario site 1_JW_Ref_O2 (SPAdes) (version 2) | ecosystem: Environmental > Terrestrial > Soil > Boreal...
CGGCCGTCCCGGCGAATTCAACCCGGCGCGAAACACCTGGTACAAGTCAACCACCGCTTGCACCGCTTCGTCCTGCCCCACAATCTTCCGCCGCAGCCCGGCCTCAAAATCCCGAGATTCCACGCTGCGTTGGGTCGGGTCTAGTTGTAATGCCTGCGCGCCCACGGTGTCACTCCCCTACCGGAACTTTCTGCCGCTTTCCGGATTGCGCGGTTCCGTTCGCTCGAATTGATCCAACTTCACATCGAGCGTTGACCGCAACAACCGTAATTGCGTGACCAGTTCACGGCTTGAATTGGCTCGATCTGCCAAAAGCAACATCGGCGGCGACAGGTCGGCCAGGTCCAGGTTAAGGTTTCGCAACGAATGCATCAGGTTCTGCACATACGGCGACCGAATATCAAACAACTCGATCCGTCCATTCACCTGCTCACGCAGGTGCGACCAATCCAGATCGAGAAACGGGTGATTCCGCGATACCTTGCGAACCACATCGTCCGTTATTCGCGGCCGTTCCCCCAGCCGCGCCAAATGCAATTGCTGCACCTTGCCCTGCCGGCGCACGTTGTGCACCAGAAAGTAGGTGTTGCCTTTGCGCCGAACGAAAGCCACATCGCCTCCTTTTCGGGCGGGGCACCTGCAACAACCGCACTGCACGACTACAGACTTAGATGCTGTTACGTAGTGTATGGGTGGTCCACTACAAGAGCAATAGTACGAACGGTTGGAGTTGCCTACGTTGTATCGTATCCGTCATTACTTGTTGCAGCGTCTTGAGCGGTCTCAAGCGCCTCGTAGCAGCGTCTCGCTTCCCTAGATTGCCGCGACGCGGCCCTCTCGGTTCGATTAAACTGTCACCAGAGGTGGAAAATGTCCTGGGATCCAGTCTATCGGCTCGTGAAACTAATTCCGCGCGGCCGGGTTACTACTTATGGGGAGCTTGCTACAGCTCTGCGCTTACCCGGCGGCGCTCGCGCCGTTGGTTACGCCATGGCCGCAACTCCGAACGGCCGGGGCATTCCCTGGCATCGCGTCATCGGCGCGGGCGGCAGGGTGACGATGCCGGAACCGCACGCCAGCCTACAGCGCCGCCTCCTCGCCAGCGAAGGTGTGCCCATCGAAGGCGCCAGAATTGACATGAAGCTGTTCGCCTGGTCTCCGAAATCGCGCTCCAAATCTCGCGCCAAATCACGCGCTAAATCACGGAAACCCAAACGCAAGGCTGCCCGCCGAGTCGCGCCGAAATCACGAGTGTGATATAGAAGATAGCTCCACAATCACTGAGGACATTTTTCGTGCCGGAACCCATCATTGCAGTTGAAGGCCTGTTCAAAAGCTATGGTGCCGTCGAAGCCGTCCGCGGCTTGAGCTTTTCCGTCCAGGAGGGAGAGGTTTTCGGCCTACTCGGGCCCAACGGCGCGGGAAAGACGACCACCGTCGAAATCCTCGAAGGCATGCGCACGCCCGACCGCGGCACGGCACGCGTCTGCGGCCTCGATCCCGAAAAAGCCGGCTCGGAGTTCAAGCAGAAAATCGGCGCCGTGCTGCAATCAACTTCTCTGCCCGACAAACTTCGCGTCAAGGAAGCGCTCGATCTATTCGCAAACTTCTACACCAGCCGCGCCGACACTGAATCGCTGCTCAAGCGTTTTCAGCTAGAAGAAAAACGCAATGCTTTCTACAGCCAGCTTTCCGGCGGGCAAAAGCAGCGCCTCGCCCTGGCCATGGCGCTCGTCAATAATCCACAAGTGGTGTTCCTCGACGAGCCGACCGCCGGCCTCGACCCGCAGGTCCGCCGCGAAATCTACGATATCATCGAGGAATTGCGCAAAGACAAGAAGACCGTGCTCATCACCACCCACTACATCGAAGAAGCCGAGCGCCTCTGCGATCGCGTCGCTATCGTTGACTACGGCCGCATCATCAAAACCGGCTCGCCGCGCGAACTGAAACATTCCTCCGCCGGCACCACGCGCATCGAAGTCCGCCTCGCGCGGCCTCTCACGAACGGCGTTCTGAACACGCTCGAAGGCGTCGCCGATTGCCGCGACTTTGAAGGTACCTACATCTTGCATTCAACGCTTCCTCCCCGGACCATCGTCGCGCTCGTAAAGCAGCTCGAAGCGGAGAATAACGAGCTGCAAAGCCTGGAAATGTTCTCGCCCTCTCTCGAAGACGTCTTCATCGAGCTGACCGGCCGCAGGCTGAGGGACTGAAAAATGGCCTCGAACCCCATCACGAATACCTGGACGCTCACAAAAATCCGCGTCCGCCTCGCCATGCGCAATCGCACCTTCCTCTTTTTCAGCCTGATCATGCCGCTGGGCTTCCTGTTTTTCTTCGTGCTGGTTTTTAGTAAGGGCTCCACGGGATGGATTGGCTACATCCTCGGCGCCGTCCTCACTCTCACCGTGATGGGCAGCTTCTGGGGACTCAGCGTCCAGCTGGTGATGTTCCGCGAAGCGGGAATCCTTCGCCGCTTCCGCCTCGCGCCCCTGGGCGCCGGACCAATGCTCGCTTCCAGCATCGTGGCGAATTATTTGCTGGTCGTTCCTTCGGTGATCATCGAAATTCTCGCCTGCAAATGGGCGCTGCACATGCCAGGCTGGGGAAATCTCTGGGCGGTGTTTTTGCTCATTACGATTGGATCGGCCGCTTTCTCCGCTTTCGGCCTGATCGTTGCGAGCGTCACCAACACCATGCAGGAAACGCAAGTCATCAACCAGCTCATCTGGACCGGCTTCCTCTTTCTTTCGGGCGCCAGCGTCCCGCTCGCCATCTTCCCGCACTGGATTCAACGCGCCGCTCTGTTCATGCCCGCCACCTATCTGGCTAACGGGCTCGAGGCCGCCACCACTAACGCCTCCACCCCCACCGAAGTCCTCACGGATTTCGTCGCCCTTACTCTCGGCTTGCTCGTCGCTTTCGAAATCTCTCGCAGGCTCTTCCGCTGGGAACCCGAAGCAAAATTCCCCAATAGCGCCAAGCTCTGGGCCCTCGCCGCCCTGGTTCCCTTCGTGATTTTCGGCATCTACGAGAACGTCGCCGGCAATCGTCTCGAGCGCATCCAGCACAATTTCCGATCGCTCAGCAATCGCGAAGCGCCTCCTCCGCCCTCCGACGTGCATTGAACCCGGATCAACTCCGAATTTCTATCGCCGCGCTTTAAATCTAAATCCACACGGCTTCCGGCAACATCCAACTCCTGGCGATTTCTGCGGCAGCCGGCTCGCCAGCGGAATTGTGGGACGCCCAACGCTGGATTTCAGCCTCTCGCAAGAGTAAAACAGTTCGTAGCATTCGGGCCGAAAGCCGCTCGCCGGCCACGAAAAATCCGTCGCACGAAATCTGGCAGTCCACAGGAGGCTCGCATGCAACGCACCGCCACAGCAGTCTGGAACGGCACCCTGAAAGACGGCAAAGGCAGCATCAGCACTCCCAGCGGTACGCTGAACAACGCGCCCTACTCCTTCCTAACGCGCTTTGAAAACGCCAGAGGCACCAATCCCGAGGAATTGATCGGCGCGGCCCATGCCGGCTGCTTCGCTATGGCTCTTTCCGCGCAGCTCAGCACCATGAATTTCACTCCGGAAAGCATTAAGGTCTCCGCAACCGTCTCGCTCGAAAAACTCGATGCCGGATGGACCATCTCCAAAATACATTTGGACCTCGCCGCGCGCATCCCGGGAATTTCGCAGTCCGCGTTCGAATCCGCGGCCGCCAGCGCCAAGGCCAACTGCCCGGTCTCTCGTCTCGTCAAAGCCGATATCTCGCTAACGACCGTACTGGAGCAGGCTGCATGATCTTTCCCGTCGCCCTGGGCCTCTGCATCATCGCGGCAATCCTGCTGGAAGCTTTCGAAACCATCATTCTGCCGCGCCGGGTCACGCGCCGCTTCCGCCTCACACGCGCGTTCTACCTTTTCTTGTGGATACCCACCAGGGCCGTCGCCCGCTTGATCCGTTCCCCAAAAACACGCGAATCGTTTCTCAGCTTCTTCGGCCCTCTTTCCCTGTTGATCCTCTTTGCCTTCTGGGCCACCCTGCTGATTTTCGGATTCGGATTTTTGTACTACGGCAACACGCCGCACGACCCCACTAGGCCTTCGCTTGAAACTTGTTTTTATCTAAGCGGCACCACATTTTTCACCCTGGGCCTCGGCGACGTTACCCCCCACACTTCCGCCGAACGCGTACTCGCGATCTTTGAAAGCGGCCTGGGTTTCGGTTTTCTCGCGCTCATCATCAGCTACCTGCCGGTCATCTATCAGGCGTTCTCCAAACGCGAAGTCAGCATCGTTCTGCTCGACGCGCGCGCCGGCTCTCCGCCCACCGCGACGGAATTGCTTCTCCGCCACGCCGGCCCTCATGGCCTCGACGCTCTGCTGATCCTTTTCCGTGATTGGGAGCACTGGTCCGCTGAGCTGCTGGAAAGCCACATCTCCTATCCCGTTGTCAGTTACTTCCGCTCGCAACACTCTAATGAGTCCTGGCTCGCGGCTCTCGCCACGATTCTCGATTCCACGGCTCTGCTGATCGCCACATCCGATAACCCTTGTTCGCGGCAAGCGCGGCTCACCTTCGCTATGTGCCGCCACGCCGTTGCGGATCTAGCGCAGGTCTTCTTCGCCAAGTCGGTCGCTGGCGCGCCTGACCGTTTGCCTCCCGAGCAACTCGCGCGCATGTACGCGAGCCTTGAACACGCCGGTTATCAACTCCGCAACGACGAGGCTTCTCACACAAAACTGAAAGAGCTGCGCGATATGTACGAGCCGTACATACACTCCCTCGCGCGCTACCTGTACGTCGAGCTGCCGCCCTGGATTCTGGCGAGTAACATCACTGAAAACTGGAAAACCAGCGCTTGGGGTCGAATCTCCGGTGCTTCCGGCCGTGGACACGCCGCCCAAGACATTGAGGATCACTTCTAATGACCCTCTGAAATATTCTCCAGCATCTTTCCCGCTCTCCGCGACTCTAATGCTTCAGGGCCGCACGATTATTTCTCGCCGGAGGAACATTCCGTGACCGAACGACTGGAAAATCTCGAGCGCGTGATCCGCGGTGAGATTCCCGCTCCCGCGATTGCTCAACTCATCGGATTCAGGCTCGTCGCCGTAAAGCCTGGCGAAGCTGTCTTCGATTTCGAATCCAACGAAAAACACCGAAATCCCATGGGCACTCTCCACGGCGGAGTTCTCTGCGATGTCGCCGACGCCGCCATGGGCGTCGCGTTCGCTGCTACTCTAGAAGACGGCGAGTCTTTCACCACGCTCGAGTTGAAGATCAATTTCCTACGCCCCGTCTGGAATGAAAAATTGCGCGCCGTCGGAAAAGTCGTCAAACGCGGCAACACCGTCGGTCTGGTGGAATGTGACATTACCAACGCCTCCGGGGTTCTGATCGCGCGCTCCTCATCTACCTGCATGGTCCTCCGCGGCGCGCAAGCCACCGGTCGCTGAGCTTTCCGCCACGAAGCCGCCTCCCTCAGTCCCGCGAACCTGTCTGATTTAGGGACGCACGTCCCAGCAACGGACGCTCCTCACAGCGCGGAACAAACACGCATACCTCAATCGCAACAAAATTTCATCGTGCCGCTAACACAAAAATGACTTCCCGCGTCTTACTTCACGAACTGCACAGGCCCGTTCGCTTCGCGCAATTAAGGAGCCAAAATGGCCTCATTCCTGCAAGATATCCGCTACGCCTGCCGCATGTTACTCAAGACTCCCGGCTTCACGCTGGTTGCGATTCTCACCTTGGCCCTCGGCATCGGCGCGAATATTGCCGCCTTCAGTATTGTTGACGGCGTTCTGCTCCGCCCGCTTCCCTTTACTCATTCCGAACAGCTCGTGCGCGTATTCGACGATCTACGCAGTTCTAGCACCAAGGACGTCGGCTTGTCCGTCCCGCAATTTTGGGACTATCGCGATCGCGCCGGCGTCTTTCAAGACATCGCCGTCATCTGGCCCATCCCTGCGAACCTCACCGACGTGGAACGGCCCGAACGCATCGAAGTCCTAGCCACCAGCGCGAACTATTTCACCATGCTCGGTGTGCAACCCGCGCTCGGCCGGGTCTTCACGCAAAAAGATGATGTCCCCGGCTTCATCAACGCTGTCGTCTTAAGCGACGGCTTCTGGCATCGCGAATTTGGCGGCGATCCCAAAGCCATCGGCAAGAGCATTCGGCTGGATGGCGACCTTTACCAGATCTTCGGCGTCATGCCTCCTGGATTCCACCACCCGGGAAAAACTTTAGAAACGGAAGAAGACGCCTACATCGCGGCCGGTTACAACGCGCTGCCATTTCCCACGCCGCCGCTCCGTTCTGTTCGCATGCTGCCAGGCGCCATCGCGCGTCTCAAGCCCGGTCTGAGCATCGCCGCTGCGCAGGCGCAGCTCGAAGCCTTCGACGCCGGCCTCGCCCGCGATTACGCCACCGATTATCCCGCCGCCGCAGGCTGGGCTCCTCGCCTCGTCTCCGTGCAGCAAGACCTCACCTCAAACGTCCGCGCCGAACTCTTCGTGCTCTTCGCTGCGGTCGGGTTCGTTCTGCTCATCGCCTGCGTCAACCTCGCGAATCTGCTGTTGGCCCGCGCCTCGGGACGACACCGTGAAATCGCCATACGCTTGGCTCTCGGCGCCGGGCGCGGGCGCCTCATCTCCCAGTTGCTCACGGAAAGCATCTTGCTCGCTTTCGTTTCCGGCTGCGTAGCACTGCACACCGTAGTCGCGCTGAAGAACGCCCTGCTGAATTTCGCTCCTGCAGATATCCCGCGGCTAAGCGAAGTGACCATCTCCCCCGCCGTTCTTTTCTTCGCTCTCCTGGTTTCAATTTTGACCGGCGTGATTTTTGGCCTCGCACCCGCGATGCAGGCCGCCAGCCCCAACCAAATCTCCAGCCTCCGGGAAGGCAGTCGCGGCTCCGGTTCCAGTAAGCGCCAAATGCGCGTCTCCAGCGTCCTGGTCGCTTGCGAAATCGCCCTCTCGCTGATCCTTCTAATCGGCGCAGGTCTCTTCCTCCGCAGCTTCTGGCAACTCCTGCAAGTCCGTCCGGGGTTCAACCCTCATCACGTCGTCACTGCGCAGATGTGGCTCGCGTACCCCAACGATCCCAACCAAAATCGCTACTTCACTACGCCGAAGCGCGCTGCTTTCATGCTTGAGGTCCTCCGGCGCGTCTCCGCTCTTCCGGGCGTCGAAGAAGCTTCCATCGGCGGCGGTGGCAGCTTGCCGCTCGTGCGTGCCCGCAATCAAATCCCCTTTACTATCGAAGGCCGCCCCGCGGACTCAGCGCGAACGCCCGTCGCCGAATTTGCCTCGGTCAGCCCAGGCCACTTCCACGCGTTGGAAATCCCTCTCCTCGCAGGAAGAAACTTCACCGACGCGGACGACGACAAGAGCCAGCAAGTGATCGTCGTGGACGAGGCCTTCGCGCACCAGTATTGGCCCGGCGACACTCCGGTCGGCAAACGTATTAAGCCCGGCCTCGCTCAGTCCACTCAGCCGTGGTTGAATATTGTCGGCGTCATCGGCAACGTGAAGTCCGATTCGCTCGAATCGCAGGAAGTCCCGCACATCTACCTCTCCGACTTCCAATCCCCCTCGTACAGTTCCGTCATCTATGCTCGCACTGCCGGCGACCCCGGCAAGATCGGCGACGCAATTCGCCGCGAAGTGCAGTCCGTTGATCCCGACGTGCCGGTCTATGCGGTGCGTACGATGGAAGAAGTAGTCGCCAGATCCATGGCAGAGCGTCGCTTCGCGCTCGAAATTCTCGCCTTCTTCGCGGTCATCGCGCTACTGCTTGCCTCCATCGGAATTTACGGTGTAATGGCCTACACCTTCAGCCAGCGCACGCATGAGATAGGGATTCGCGTCGCCCTCGGCGCCCAGCGATCTCACATCCTGCGCATGGCCCTCGGCGAAGGCATGGTCCTGGTCGCTCTCGGACTCGCAGCGGGATTATTCGGTGCGCTGCTGCTGACGCAATTCCTACGCTCCATGCTCTTCGCCGTGAAACCCACCGATCCCGTAACATTCATCGCCATCGCCGCGCTACTAAGCGCCGTAGCGCTGCTGGCCTGCTACATCCCAGCCCACCGCGCCACACGCGTAGATCCGTTGGTCGCCCTGCGCGAAGAGTAGCCCGCATTTTTGTTTTGTTGTTATTGTTGTCGTTTAGATTTTAGTTTTCATTCTTATTTTCGTTTTTGATTTCATCAGTGCCTTTATCTGTCTTCATCTGTGGTGCCTTTCTCCTTCGTTTGTTGGTCCAAATTGGAGCATCTCGCCTCGGCACACACTACCCGCGACAGATTGACACCACGCCATCCGTGCTCTACTCTGCTGTTGTAGCCATTTTTAGATATTTTTTACGTGCGGAGCCACCCAATGCCCATACCAAAGACTGAAAAGATCTGGCACGACGGCAAGTTCATCAACTGGGACGACGCCAAAATCCACGTCCTCTCTCACGTCGTCAGCTACGGCTCCGCCGTCTTCGAAGGCATTCGCTGTTACGATACCGAACAAGGTCCGGCGGTCTTCCGCCTGACGGAACACATGCAGCGCCTGCTGAATTCCTCCTACATTTACCGCATGGAGGTTCCCTACAATCTCGACGATCTCTGCAACGCCAATCTGGAATTACTGCGCGTGAATAAAATCGGCGCCTGCTACATTCGCCCGGTGGTGCTGCGCGGCTATGGCGAAGCAGGTGTGGACCCCGCCGGTTGCCCCATCGAGGTGTACATGGCCTGTTATCCCTGGGGCAAATACCTCGGTGAAGAAGGCCTGCGCAATGGCGTGGACGTCTGCGTCAGCTCCTGGAATCGTCCCGCGCCCAATACCCTGCCGCAAATGGCCAAGTGCGCCGCCAATTACATGAATTCCCAGCTCATTCGCATGGAAGCCCGCGCCAATGGCTACGTTGAGGGCATCGCCCTCGATACCAACGGCTACGTCAGCGAAGGCTCCGGCGAAAATGTCTTCGTCGTCTCCGGCGACACCGTGATCACTCCGCCGCTGTCAAATTCCGCTCTCCCGGGAATCACGCGCCACTCGATCATGACCATCTGCAAGGACCTGGGCATTCCCGTCGTCGAACAGATCATCCCCCGCGAAATGCTCTACATCGCGAGTGAAGTCTTCTTCTGCGGCACCGCCGTGGAAGTCACGCCCATTCGCTCCATCGATCGCGTAAAGATCGGCATCGGCTCCCGCGGCCCCATCACCAAACGCATCCAGGACGAATTCTTCGCCCTAGTCGAAGGCAAGAAACCCGACCGCCACAACTGGCTAACCCCAGTAGGCGTCCCCGCCGTCGCTGTGCGGTGAAGTTCGGCCGCGCCGCCCGTAGGGACCATTCGCCCGGGCGTTATTCGCTCCCCAAGTAAACCGAGAAGTTTTGTCGCTCAAACAGGGCTTCGGTGCCCTGCCGCCGCACGCTAAGTTAATCGATTCGACTATTCTCTGATGTAGAATGCCGCGAATAAATCGCGGCCTATATACCATTCCCATGTGCGCGGGAGACCTGCATTGGATAACTCGAAGGATTCGCTGAAGGGTGTTCTGGTTGGCGGGCTCACTGGCGTTGCAGTCGGACTCGGCGGATTCCTCATTGCGGAGATCCCCGGAGCCCATGCGATGGGCCTGGTCATGTTCTTGCTCGTACCGTTTGCGGCGGGATTCGCGATCACGATGGTGTCGCACGACCTAAACAGGGTGACCGCAGCATCGCTCTTGGCGTGCATTACATCACTCGTTGTGCTGATCGCAACCGGTAAGGAAACTCCGCTCTGTGCCTTGCTCGCCCTGCCGTTGCTTTTCGTCGGCCTGATGATCGGCGTGGCGCTCGGATATCTTTTCCAAAAGCTCAGCGATAAATTCGGAGGCGACGGCGCCACGCTTACTTCGGTTCTCTTGCTTTCGATGCCGCTCCTGATTTTTACAGGCCATCGGATCGAGTTGTCCACACTCACTCATGCCCGCCGGGAGGTCGTTACTTCATCGATTCGGCTCCCCGCCGGCCGCACATACATTTGGTCCGAGCTTCAATCGTTCGATAGCCTCGCAGGCGAGAAACCTGTTTTGATGTATGTGGGCCTTCCCATTCCCGTTCGTTGCGTGCTGGAAGGTAAAGGCCAAGGCGCGAAGAGGACGTGCTACTTCGACCACGGCTCGATCGAAGAGACGGTTATCGAATGGTCGCCACCAAACCTCATGCGCCTTTCGATCGATCGCACCAACATGCCGGGACGCCATTGGCTTGGCTTCGAATATGCAACCTACACGCTGCAGCAGGACGGCAACGACACAATGCTCACACGCAGCACCACGATCATTTCCAATCTATATCCCGCATGGTACTGGCGTCCCTTCGAGCGTTGGGGCGTAAGCAGCGAACACGCCTACATCTTCAGCGACCTAGCGCGCCGCTCGCAGCCCTGGTCTTCGCCGAGGCCCGTCGCGGTTCCCAACTTTTGACCTATCCCAGTTAATTCAGTAGAATCGCGCGCGGCGCAATGCAGTTCATCGCAAACGCATCGCGCCGCGCATTTCCTGGGAGCGCCGCTTGTACAGCCTGACCCAAAAATTGCTCGCCGAATTCTTCGGCACCTTCACCGTTGTTTTCTTCGCGGCGGGTGCCCTCTGCGCCGACCAGTATCTGCGCTCCTCCGGTCAAGGGAGCATCACTATCCTCGGCCTCGCGCTGGCCTACGGCCTCACCGTCGGAATCATGGTCACCGCCATCGGACACGTTTCCGGCGGCCACCTGAATCCCGCGGTCACGGTCGGCTTCTGGGTCAGTCGCCGCCTCAGCACCATACAAACTCTCCTCTACAGCGCAGCGCAACTTCTCGGTGCCGTTGCCGCCGCCTATGCGCTCGTCGTCATCATCCCGGATGCCAGCTGGCGCCCGGAAGCGCTCGGCTCCATCACACCAGCGCTCGCGCCCGATTTCACGCGCCTGCACGGCATGCTCCTCGAAGGCGTGATGACGTTTTTCCTCGTCTTCGTTTTCTTCGCCACCAGCGTCGACGCCAGAGGTGCCTTCAACAAAGTAGCGGGCCTCGCCACCGGCCTGGCCGTCACCGTGGACGCCCTCTGCGGCCTCCCCTTCACCGGCGCCGCCGTCAACCCCGCCCGCGCCTTCGGCCCCGCCCTCGTCACGCGCAATCACTGGACCAACCACGGCGTCTACTGGGTCGGCCCCCTGCTAGGCGGCGTCCTGGCCGGCGTAATCTACGACCGCATCTTCCTCCCCGACCAACCACCGATTTAGCCCACTCCTCGGAGCGCCATGATTAAATCAACGCCGTCATCCTGACGAGCGAAGCGACGAAGGATCTCTCTTCGATCGCTCAACTCTCGAGCGCGAGCCGCCGGAATCGCATTGTCGCTTCGCGTGTCCCTCATCAGTGATCATCTGCGTTCATCAGTGGTGAATTTGGCCTTCCGCGCGACCGCTCAATTCCCCCACCTGTCCCAAAGTTCAGGTTGTCCATTTCGCACCATCTCCGCCCGCTCTGCGTTGCAGCCCTCGCAATCCATGCTAGCTTGACTAGACGCTCCATCGAGCACAGGACTTTAAATGGCCATCAATATTGACGATCTGCTGCGCCGTGCTGTCGAAAGCCGCGCCTCCGACTTGCACCTGAAAGTCGGCAACCACCCCTATCTCCGCGTTGATGGCATCCTGAACCCGCTCAGCGACGTCCCGCGCATCACGCCTGAAGAAATGCTCTCCATGGCCTTCAGCATGATGACCAATCGCCAGAAGCAAAAATTCAAAGAAACCGCCGAGCTGGACATGGCGTACGGCGTCGCCGGCCTCGGCCGTTTCCGCGTCAACGTTTTCCAGCAACGCGGCAACGTCGGCATGGTCCTGCGCGTCATCCCCACAAAGATTCGCACCATCGAAGAACTCGAGCTTCCGCGCATTCTTTCCACCGTTTGCGAAGAGCAGCGCGGCTTGATCCTCACCACCGGTACCACCGGTTCCGGCAAATCCACCACGCTCGCTGCCATGATTGACCGCATCAATTCGCTGCGTTCCGAGCACATCATCACCATTGAAGATCCGATCGAGTATCTCCACCGCGATAAAAAAGGTTTCATCAACCAGCGCGAAGTCGAAGTGGACACCGCGTCCTTCTCCACCGCGCTGCGCGCCGCATTGCGCCAAGACCCGGACGTCGTCCTGGTCGGCGAAATGCGCGACCTGGAAACCATCTCCACAGCCATTCTCGCAGCCGAAACCGGCCACTTGGTTTTGTCCACGTTGCACACTCTCGACGCGACGGAAACGATTCAGCGCATCATCGCCGTCTTTCCGCCGCCCGAACAAAAGCAAATTCGCTTGCAGCTTGCCGGCACTCTGAAGGCCGTCATCAGCCAACGCCTGGTGCGCAAAGCCGACGGCTCCGGCCGCGTCCCCGCCGTCGAAGTCATGATCTCCACCGGATACATCCGCGATTGCATCATCAATCCGGACAAGACGCGCATGATCCGCGATGCGATTGCCGCAGGCGTCAGCCAATACGGGATGCAAACTTTCGATCAATCGCTCTTCGATCTCTACTCGCGCAACCTCATCACGTTCGAGGAAGCCATTCTGCGCGCGTCCAATCCGGACGATTTCCGCCTGCGCGTGCAAGGCGTCCGCTCCTCTGCGGACTCCGCCCGCGAAGACATGGAACGCGCCATGTCCGAATTCGACAGCACCAACTCTTCGCGCCGATAATTCCGGTGAGCCTGAAATACCGATCTGGCGAAGAGATCCGACAAGGCGACCGCGTTTCATTTCACTTGAAACCTGCCGAAGTTCAGTTTGTGGCGACCGACCCGAACGATCCCGACGTCCAGGAATTCGGCGCTGGCGTGATGATTCATACGCCGAACGGCCCGAATCCTACTTATATTTCTGCGGATCAACTCGACAACTATGAAGACTTGGAATTCGTCGCCAGGGCCGAGACCTCGTAGACTCCTAGGCAGCCTGTCGCGATCTTCATATCCTTTACCGCCTCCACCTCCTGCTCTATCCTCAATCCATGCGCTCGCGCCAACCGTCACGCAAGCTCCTCACCGAAACCCAGCTCTACATGTCCGCGCAGCGCGCCCTGATGCGCCGGCCGCACTCCATCTCCGAAATGAAAAAACATCTCGAGCGCCGCGCCGAAAATAAAGATCTGATCCCCGCCGTAATCGCGCGCCTGCGCGAACTCAACTATCTCGACGATGCCAAATACGCTCTGAACTATGCCGCGCAGCACGCCAAGCTGCGCCGCCAAGGACGTTTCCGCATCGCCCGCGAACTGCGCGCCCGCGGCGTCCCCGACCGCTTCATCGAGTCCGCAGTGGATGCGACCTTCGCCGAAACGGACGAAGCCTCGCTCGTCCGCGCGCGCCTCACCCGCCGCCTAGCCCATCTCCGCGGCCCCCTCGACCAAAAAAAGATCGCCTCCCTCTACCGCAATCTCCTCGGCGCCGGTTTCTCCTCGGACATCATCCGCGCCGAACTAAAAGGCATCACCCACGGCGACCTCCCAGAACTCCCCGACGCCTCCGACTCCGAATCCGCCGAGCCGTAATACGGACTGCGGCTGCTTGTGAATCGCGCTGCAGCGCGATTCATCCTGAGATCCGGCGGTGCCGGATCGAAGGGCCGCTCACTCCTCGCCGAAGCTTGCCTCGGCGTCGGTATCCGAAAATCCATCCGTCCGCCGAAAAAAATCGCCGCAACCGTGAGATTTTTCCCGCCGTCCTCCGTCTAAGCCTCACAGCAACCCACGGGGATGTTCGTGAAGCTAGTTACCCCTGCAGACTCCAGGAATTGGGAGCTTGGCGACGCGCGCAATCCTTAATCCGGTTCGCGCATCTCGACTCCGGACAGTGCGCCACCAGCTTTGCCGATTTCGGACAGTGTGCTGCCCGCGGGATGCACGACCAAATTCGCAGCATCTGCTTTTAAAGGAGAACCACCAATGAAGAAGCTGTTGATGTCTGCAACGGCTCTGGCGCTGCTCCTCTCCGCCAGCGCGTCCCGCGCGGTCGCATTTTCCGGCCCGGCGGTCGCACAAGCCGCCGCTCCCGCCACGCAATCCAAGGACAAAACTCCGCCCAGCTACGACATGAAACCGCAATCCCTGCTGGACCTCGACGGCATGCACCAGAAATTCGTTGCTCTCGCTACCGCCATTCCCGCCGAAAAATACAGCTGGCGCCCTGCCGAAGGCGTGCGCTCCATCGGCGAAGTCTTCCTGCACATCGCCAACGCGAATTACAACATTCCTAATTTGATAGGCGCGCCGCTCCCCCCTGGATTCGATCCGAAAACGTTCGAAAAATCCACCACCGACAAAGCCCAGATCATTGACGCGCTCAATAAATCCTTCGACAGCGCCCACAACGCCATCGAAGCCATGACCAACGCCGATTTCAATAAACCGCTGCCCAAGCTCGGCCCAGACGCCAACTTCGGCGACGTGGTCTACCTCCTCGTCACGCACGCGCACGAACATCTCGGCCAGTCCATCGCCTACGCGCGCATGAACGGCATCGTCCCGCCCTGGACGGTGGCCGCCGAAGCAGCAGCCAAAGCCAAGAAACAAGCCGCGCCGGAAAACTAGTCCAGCGCCCCAGTCCGTCGCCGCATTAGCTCTGCCGCGGAACGGGGCCGATCGTAGGGGCGGCTCTCAGAGCCGCCCTGCTTTGCCGTTGAGTGTAGGGGCTCTGCTTATGAATCGCGCCACAGCGCGACTCATCCTGAGATCCCGCAGCGCGGCATCGAGGGGCTGCGTCCCAGCCTGCCACGATGTCAGCTGGGCGCATTCGCCTGAGTCGTCGCCACAGGTTGCCTCGGCGTCTCCGCGGTAAGTCTTTCCCCCAGCCTCGGTGAACGCCGCCTTAAAAGCATTACACTTAGCCAGATTTAACGGCCTCCACACACTTACCTCTTGAGTTATTATGACGACTGTGTTATCATTAGTCGGGGCCATACACCGCCCACACAAGGGGGCCGCATGCACCGCACCGCTTGCGCCACAACGACTTACGCTCCGCCCCCTCGCCCGCTCACACCCAACCCCATCAGGCCACAAAATCGCAGCGCCGCTTATCACTCATCACTCCTCGCTCATCACTGCAGTTTTCTAATCGCTAGTCGCGAAATATTAAAAATCGATCTAACTCGCTCACAACGATCGAGAAAACTTTTTCTAATCGCTAGTTATTCCGGCTGTTTGGCACAAGCTTCCCACTTCACAAATCACACGTCCACCGACCGCCATATTTCTAACCGCAACACACCCCGATTCAGAAATTCTCCAACCCCATGAATCCAAACGAGAAACGATTTTCTAACCGCAACACGCAAACGGCATGTAGCGTAGGCGGTCCCGCCTGCGCTTTCTCCCCCGCCGTTGCGAGCGTTGTGACCCTCTGCGATAATGAACCGTTTCGATTGAGGGCATCCGTGGCTACCAAGCAGTGGACCGGTAACGAAGTCCGCAGCACATTTCTGAAATTCTTCGAAGAGCGCGGCCACCGCGCGGTGCGCAGCTCTTCGCTCGTGCCGACCAACGACCCCACGCTGCTTTTCACCAATGCCGGGATGAACCAGTTCAAGGACGTCTTCCTGGGCCTCGAAAAGCGCGATTACAACCGCGCCACCACCTGCCAGAAATGCGTGCGCGCCGGCGGCAAGCACAACGATCTGGAGAACGTCGGCTTCACCAACCGTCATCACACCTTTTTCGAAATGCTGGGGAACTTTTCCTTCGGCGATTATTTCAAAAAGGATGCCATCGCCTTCGCGATGGAGCTAATCACTTCGCCTGATTGGTACGGCATTCCACTGGAAAAACTCTACTTCACTGTTTTCGGCGGCGCGGAAGTTGCGCCCGGTAACACGCTCGGGACTGATACCGAGGCCGCGGACTTTTGGCTCACGGCGGGCGCTGCAAAAGATCGCATCTTTGCAGTCCCCGGCCTGAAAGATAATTTCTGGGCCATGGGCGACACCGGCCCCTGCGGCCCCTGCAGCGAGATTTTCTACGACATGGGCGTCGCAGCCGTTGACGACCCGCGAACGCCGGACTGCGCAGCAGGAAACTGCACGTTCCCCTGCGACTGCGGTCGCTATGTCGAAATCTGGAACCTCGTTTTCATGCAGTTCAATCGCGACGCTTCCGGCAACCTCAATCCCCTGCCGAAGCCGTCCGTGGACACAGGGATGGGCCTTGAACGCACCACCGCCGTCCTTGAACACGTCATTTCGAACTACGACACGGACCTGTTTCAGCCGCTGATTCGCGAAGCTGCAAAACTCACGTACGCCAACGTCAATGACCCAAAAGTTCAGCCATCATTACGCATCATCGCCGACCATTCCCGCTCCGCGACGTTCTTGATCGCCGACGGCGTAATCCCGTCAAATGAAGGACGCGGTTACGTCCTGCGCAAAATAATTCGTCGCGCGCTTTACCATGCGAACTTGCTTGACGCGCCTGTGCCATTTCTGCCGCGAATAGCCGACGCAGTGCGCGCTGAAATGGCGCAAGCGTATCCCGAACTCGCAGGAACAATCGCGGGACATATCGGTGTCGTTCTGGAAGAAGAGGAGCATCGGTTCACCCGCGTCCTCAACCTTGGGCTTTCGCAACTTGAAGAGCTTTTGCCGAGGGAGACATTGAAGCACTTGGATGGCGTGACGGGGGCTCCGGCGGGCGTCGACGTCGGGTCAAGCGTGCCGCACGGCGCGGTCATTGCGCAGCACTCGCACGCTCAACAGCAAGCGTCGCACACCGCCTCAGCGATCAGCCAACTCCAACTCCCGGGTGCAGAGGCATTTAAGCTGTACGACACGTTTGGACTACCGCTCGATTTCATCAAGGACGTACTGCACGATCGAGGTATGAAGCTAGACGAACCCGGTTTCCAACGCGCCATGGAGGAGCAGCGCACGCGTGCGCGCGCTTCATGGAAAGGTGCACATAAAGACGCTGCAAATCCGGTCTATTCGAAGCTGGCACAGACGCACAAGACCGAGCAGGATTTTTACCATGGCACGAAGGCGCGCGACGCGCGCATTCAAGCCATCGTCACCAAAGATGGCGCGGTGAACGAAATCAAGGCCGGCACCGAAGCCGAAGTGGTCCTCGACCGCACTTCGATTTACTCCGAATCGGGCGGGCAGGTGGCCGATACGGGCGGGTTCTACGATAATTCCGGCGCGCAGGAAGTTGCCGAAGTGCGCGGTGCCTACTATCCGGTCACCGGACTGATCGCGCACCGCATCGTCGCGAAAGAAGATCTGCACGTGGGCGATCACGTCGCCACCATCGCCGATCCCGAACGGCGCGTGCGCGACATGCGCAACCATACCGCGACGCACCTGCTGAACGCCGCGCTGCGCAATATTCTCGGCACGCACGTAAAACAAGCTGGCTCGCTCGTCGCGCCTGATCATCTAAGATTTGATTTTTCGCATTTTGCGCAGGTGGATCCGAGCGAACTCGGCGAAATCGAGCAACAAGTGAACGAAGAAATCCGCAAAAATCTGGAAATGCGCACTGACATCATGAACATTGACGATGCGCTCTCGTCCGGCGCCCTGGCTTTCTTCGGCGACAAATATCCCGAAGCGAACGTGCGCGTGGTTACCATTCCCGATGCGTCAACGCCGCGCGGTTTTTACAGCAAGGAACTCTGTGGGGGAACCCACGTCATTCGCACCGGCGACATCGGCGTCTTCAAAATCATCGGCGAACAATCCGTCGCCGCCGGAGTGCGCCGCATCGAAGCGATTTCCGGCGATCGCGCGCTCGCCGAGTATCAGAAGTCGCTCGCGACGCTGCGCACTGTCGCCGGGATGTTGAACGCCGGCGAAGACAAAATCATCGCGACGCTGGAGCGCCAGTTTGAAGCCACCAGGCAACTGGAAAAGCAGCTGGAGGCGCTGAAGCGCAAAGCGGCGGGTTCGCTCGCGGGCGACCTGGTCGAAAAAGCCCGCACAGTGAAGGACGTTCGCCTGATTGCCGCCCAGGTGAACGGTTTTGACCGCGACGCCCTGCGCCAATTGGTGGACGCCCTGCGCCAAAAATTGGGCTCCGGCGTCGTCGTTTTGGCCTCCGCAGACGACGGCAAAGTTGCTCTAATCACAGCAGTTACGAAGGATCTGATCCCCAAGCTCCACGCAGGCAAAATCGTCCAGGAATTGGCCAAGCTAGTAGGTGGTTCCGGGGGCGGCCGGCCCGATTTGGCAGAGGCTGGCGGAAAAGACACATCGGGCATACAAAACGCCCTAGACCAGGTTTACCCCCTACTCGACCGATTGTTATAATTGCTGTTGTGCCAGATGCTTACGCCGGAGAAGCCTCCTTCTCCGCCGTGTGTGTGTCTTTCGTTTGTGGTCGCACGTGATTGAAAGTTTAGCGCTCTGCCTTCCCCGAGGCTCGCTGTAGGGTTGTGCGTCGGCGCCCTGAAAAAGCGCAGGCGAAAACTATTACCATGAACAAGAACTGCATCCCAGTTGCAGTGCTGGTCGCGGGCGCGCTCTTCGCGCTGTCCACGCCGCTGCGCGCTCAGATTGCAACTTCGCTGGACCAGAACGGCAAGCTCGTCTTCGTGAATGGAGATTCCCCGAACGGCCGTCGTGGGAGTACTATTAGTTCTACTCAGGGCGGTTCGGCCCTGGGCGGTCCTACGGCTGGCGGTTCGCGCTCGCGCTCGGCGCTTTCGTCTGAGTCTGCGGCGGAAACGCTCGGTGCGAATGACGGACGGCTGGATCGCATTGTTCGCGATGCAGCGGCGCGTCATAAAGTGGATCCCGCGCTGGTGAAAGCCGTAATCAGCACGGAATCCGGGTGGAATCCGCAAGCGGTGTCTCGCAAGGGCGCCGTGGGATTGATGCAGTTGATCCCTGGGACGGCACAACGCTTTGGCGTCGGCAATCCTTTCGATCCCGCGCAGAACGTGGAAGGCGGGACGACGTACCTGAGAGCTCTGCTGGATCGTTATAACGGCGACCTGAGCAAGACGCTGGCGGCTTACAATGCCGGCGAGCACGCCGTGGATGCCAACAGAGGCGTTCCGCCGTATTGGGAAACGCAACGGTACGTACAGAAGGTGCAGAACGCATACTTTCGCCCCGGCTCGGGCCGCGACTCGACGCTCTGGACTCCGCCAAGAAATCCAGTGCGAAAAGAAGTGGACTCGAACGGCCGGGTAATTTTCACGAACGAATGACGCACGTGGTATCCGCTAGAATTCATCTGCCGGCCCGATGGCTCTTCCTAGCCCTGGCGCTAGCCGTTCCCCTTTTTGCGTCCGCGCGACCCGACCACAAGATGGATGCGCGCGAGCAGTTCGAGCGCGCGGTGCGGATGCGGACCACTCTGGAAGGCACGCCGCAGCGAGAACGCTCGTTCACCGATTACCGGGCGACTGTTTCCGCTTACCACAAGGTTTATCTGATTTCGGCGCGGGCGGAAGAAGTAACACCCTCGCTGATCGCGGAAGCCGAGTTGTACGAAGAAATGGGGCGCTTGTTTGACGCCAAGTATTTTCAATCAGCGATCGATTCCTACAATTTCCTGTTGAAACAGTATCCGGGCAGCCGCTATCGCGAACAGGCGCTGTATTCCATTGGCCTGGTGCAAAAGGACGGCCTGCATCAGCCGGATGCGGCCGAAGCCACGCTGAAGGAATGCATCCGGCGTTTTCCCAAATCGGATCTCGCCAGCGACGCGCATGTCGCGTTGAAGGATATCGCCGAGACGCGGGAAAAAGCCAAGGCACAAGCTCTTGCACAAGCACAGGCGCAAGCTCTTGTACAAGCGCAGTCCCGGGCACTCGCCCAAGCTCAAGCGCAGGCAAAGCTCCAGGCCCAGGCTAAAGTTCAGGCCGCCGCTGCGACGGACGCGTTTCCGGAACTGAACGGCAAAGTGGTGGAACAGCAGGAGAGCGAGAACGGAACTCCGCGGGTCTTGGACTTGAAAACCTGGAACGCGGAGAATTCGGCGCGCATCGTTGTGACTTTGAACGACACCATCGCCTTCAATGCCGCGCGGATCGCCGCTCCGGACCGTGTTTATTTCGACTTGCACCGAGCGAAGCTGACGCCGGACATCGCCAAGAAAAACTGGGAAGTTAAGGATGGGCTGCTGAAGTCCGTGCGTCTTGGGCAAAACAAAGATGGTGTGGTTCGGGTGGTGCTGGATGTGAACGGCGCGCGGGATTTTTCCGCTTACTTGCTGGCGAACCCTTACCGGCTGGTGATTGAGGTTCACGCGAAACCCGTTGCTGCCTCCGGGAACGACGTTGCGAGCGCGGCGACGCCAACGGCTGCTGCGCCGAGCGGCTCGACATCGAGCGCGACGGCAAAAAATGCAAGAGCGGAATCCGACGATTCTGATTCGAAACCGCGCGCTGTAGCGGGCGAGACAGTTTCAGTGAGCGCCGAGAGCAAGCCTGCACCCACGGTGAAATCGCCACCGTCTGGAGCAGCTGGCGCGAAACAACCTGCCGCGAAATCGAAGCCGGATATGAGCAAATCGGCCGCGCTGGCGCCGCCGAGCGAATCGAAGCCGACGCGCGATGGCCAGCGTTCACTGACGCGTGCACTCGGCTTGAAAATCAGCCGTATCGTGATTGATCCAGGTCACGGCGGACACGACACGGGAACGATTGGCCCGCACGGGTTGATGGAAAAGGACCTGTGCCTGGACGTGGCGCTGCGACTGGGCCGCGAGATCGAAGACAAGCTTCCGGGCGCGGAAGTGATTTACACACGCAAGGACGACACTTTCATTCCACTGGAAGAGCGCACGGCCATCGCCAACGAGGCGAAAGCGGACCTGTTTATTTCGGTGCACGCCAATTCCAGCCACGATGCCGCCGCGCGGGGAATCGAAACCTATTATTTGAACTTTGCGACTTCGGAAGAATCCATGGCTGTGGCGGCGCGTGAAAACGCCCTGGCGCAATCTTCGCTGCATGATTTACAGGACATCATCAAGAAGATCGCGCGTAATGAGAAGGTGGAAGAATCCAAGGAACTCGCGAGCGACATTCAGGATTCGCTGACGCACCGCTTGCAGTCGGTGAGCCAGGACGAGCGAAACCGCGGCGTGAAGAAGGCTCCTTTTGTGGTGCTGATTGGCGCGAATATGCCGTCGGTGCTTTCGGAGATTTCGTTTATCAGCAACCCGAGCGATGAGAAGCTGCTGCGCAAGACTGACCAGCGGCAGCGCGTCGCCGACGGGCTGTATCGCGGCATCGCCTCCTACCTCGACAGCCTCAACAGCCTCTCCTACGATAGGTCCAAGCTGGTCTCCGCCAACCGTCCCTCGGGCGGCGGGTCCGCAACAGTAGCTTCCGACGGGAACCCTAAGTAGAATAGTGGCGTCTAATAAAGGGACACTATGCGCCGCGCCATACCTTTGCTCATTCTATTTGTGCTTTTAGCCGCGTTGCCTACGTCCGCCCAGGGCATTCTGCCGAGCTCCTTCGCCGGATGGACTGCGACGAATCGCGGTTCGTTTGACGGCAGTGGTTTTCCGGTGATTAATGACGACACAACCGTGCCGGCGCCCTGGTCCGTGGCGGCTGCGCGGGAGTATGGATTTCTCTCCGGAGAGCGGGTGAACTACGCCCGGGGCGTTGATGAATCCTTGTATGTCGAGCTTTATCGAATGAAGGATCCGAGCGGAGCGTATGGGGAGTATTCGTACCTGCGCAAGCCGGATATGTCACGGACTGGACCGACGGATCACTCCGCGCTGTCACCCGCTGAGGCGGTCGTGCTCGTGGGAAACCTGGTGCTGTTCATTCAAGGCAGCGAACTGGTGAAGGATGCGAAGGATTTAAACGTTTTGGTGAACGAGGTTTCGGCCAAAGCGCAGCAGGGTCCGCTTCCAACGCTTACGGAGCACCTGCCTACGAAGGGATTAATCGAACGTTCCGACAGGTACATATTGGGACCGGTGACATTGGACCAATTTTTCCCGGTGTCGCAGAATGATTGGCTGGGATTTTCGACTGGCGCCGAAGCGGAGGTCGCGAGATACCGCGTGAACGGACGCGAACTGAATCTTCTGATCGCCGACTTCCCTACTCCGCAGACAGCGCAGAAAAAATTGAACGAGCTGCAGCAGGTTTATCACGTGAACGCTGCCGACGGTGACCAAAATGGTTCTCCGGTATTCGGGAAGCGCTCCATCACGTTGCTGGCCATTGTGTTCGGCGCGCGCACGCGCGCGGAAGCGGATAAATTGTTGGAGCAAGTTCAATCGGGAGCAGAAGTCACCTGGAATGAGCCGACTTTTCAATTCAAAGAACCGCCGATCACTACGATGATTGTCGGAGCGATCATTGGCACCGGCATAATCTGTTGCTTTGCGCTGATTTCGGGGATTGCGTTCGGCGGATTCCGGATCGTGGTGAAGCGATTATTTCCTGATAAGGTCTTTGATCGCAGCAGCACGATGCAAGTGCTGCAATTAGGGCTGGGCAGTAAGCCCATCAATTCAGAGGACTTCTACGGGATCGAGCGGAATCAGCCGAAGTGACCACTCGGTGGAAAAGCCGCCATTTTGCACGTAAAGCTATTATGTTCAGCATCTTAGCGAAGGGATAAAAAGTACCCTTTCTCGCTTGACTGATTTCCGCACCTCGTACTAGACTGCGACCGAGGAAAGAGTTCTGCCGCCCACCGCGCAGTGGCCGTGGAGCTTTCTCCCCTCGAAGGCCCGCTGCAAGGCGGGCCTTCTGCTTTTTAGCATCAGTAGTTCCTCCCGCCGTCGCTTTCTAATCCTGATTCGCTATATCAAACCTGACGCAACAACCACGGATTGAATACCAGTACTTGCTGAAGCAGAATTGAGCCGCCGCGACGAAAGCGAGTTGCGGAGATTTCCCGGACGCGTGCGTGCGCGTGCCCGTGGGATGTAGCGTTGCGTGCAACTCTTCCGGCGGGACATGATTCAGAGTCACCAAGGGGATTGACGGAATGTTATGCGCCTACACCGACGTCACGCATGTTGTTTTCGCGGCTGCGATTGCAGTGGCCGGAATGCCGGGCATCGTGTTCTGGGGTTATGTTGCGGCGGCGGCAGTGCTTGTGGTTGGCCTGGTGAAAATTTTCAAGGACGAACTGCCGCAAGCCCAGGGGATCGGCAAGATCATGCCTTTCGGACGTTTGTGCTTCGCGATTCCCCTGGCGGTATTCGGAACGGAACACTTCACCGACACTTCGGACATCGCGACGATGGTTCCGAGCTGGATACCCGTGCACACATTTTGGGTATATCTGGTGGGCGTTGCGCTGATTGCCGCGGCGCTGAGTATTGCGGTGAAGGTGCAGTCGCGATTGGCGGCGACGCTGCTGGGAGTGATGTTCTTTTCGTTCGTGGTGCTGATGGATATACCCGCAGCGCTGGCGGAGCCGAACAATCGAATTGCCTGGACGCTGGCATTGCGAGAACTTGCGTTCGCCAGCGGGGGTTTTGCGTTTGCGGGAGCGCAAATGAGCGCGAAGCGCACCGGCGGAGCCCTGGTGCTAGTGACCATTGCCCGGTATTGCATCGGAATAGCGGCGGTGTTCTATGGCGTGGAGCATTTTCTGCATCCGACGTTCGCGACCGGCGTTCCCTTGGAAAAAATCATGCCCGACTGGATCCCGGGACGGCAGTTCTGGGCTTATGTTGCAGGCGGGGTGCTGATCGCGAGCGGTGTGTGCCTGGTTGCGAACAAGAAAACGCGGGAGGCGGCAACGTATTTGGGCCTGATGATTCTGCTTCTGGTGCTGTTTGAGTATTTGCCTATGCTGATCGCGAGCCCGAAGGACATCGTTAGCTTGAACTATTTTTTTGATACGTTGTTTTTCGGCGGGGCTGTGCTGGTCTTGGCCGACGCTTGTGGTGAGCGGGCTTCGGCCAGGTTTTGATTCCATTGCTTTTCGCCAGCGCTGCGTGGTTCGCCTAGGGCGCCATGGCCGACGAGGCTGGTTGTAAACAACGGCAACGCCGGAAGTCGCCGCACGACGATTCTGGTATGCTGGGAGTGATATTCCATCGAATCGGAAAGCACCGTGAGTCGAAACGGCGTGCATTTTCACCCGTTCTGGCCGCTGACGAGCGAATTCTGGAACTTAGCGGCTGTTTGTAATGAATTCCCAACGCTACCCGCAACCACGGATGGTATGGAAGCGATGAAACTGTCGCTGGTCGAACAGATGTGGACGGGTTGTCAGATTGCGGCCAAGTGCCGGGAGATTATAGACCTTGAAGATGACCAGACGTCCGCGGCTCGGCAGGGCGTACGCGTTTTGCATTGGGTTCGCGGTGCTTTCTGCAGCCCCTCGCGCAGCGGCCCAACAGCAAACGGAGCCTTCGCAACAGACCGCACCGCAACTGTCGGGACTATTCCAATTAGGGCCTTCGCAATTCGAACAGGCGCCATCAGAGCTGGCGCGATCGGAGCAAGCGCAGCAAGGACAGCAGCAACAACCCGCAGCGACGAATGGAGCGGCAACCTCCGGGCAAACTTCCAGTGACCAGAAACCTGGGGATGCCAACAATTCTCAGGCGACGAACCAAAGTGCCGCGTCCTCGAAAGATCGTCTGTTCTATACCTTGCCAAATTTTCTGACGGTGGAGAATTCCGCCAAAACTCCGCCTCTGACGGCTGGCCAAAAATTCAAAATTACGCTGCGATCTTCGTTCGACTACGTGCAATATCCGTGGTACGCCGCGCTGGCGGGGATCAGCCAGGCTGAGAACAGCGAGCCGGGTTACGGGCAAGGCGCTCAGGGATATGCCAAGCGCTTCGGGCAGGAATTTGCGGATGGCACGATCGAGAATTTCATGGTCAACGCGGTGGTGCCGTCGCTGATACATACGGACCCTCGTTATTACCAGCTGGGTAAAGGCGGATTTTGGCATCGCACCGGATACGCGTTGAGCCGCCTGGTGATTACGCGAACGGACGCAGGCAACCATACTTTCAACTTTGGGGAAATCGGGGGAAGCGCGGCGGCGGCGGCGATTTCCACCTACAGCTATCACCCACAAGCAGACAGGAATCTATCGAACGTTGCGTCGACATGGGGCACGCAAATTGGATACGACGCGCTCTCCATCTTCGCCAAGGAATTTTGGCCCGACATTCGCCGCAAGATTAAGAAGAAACACACAGGCGATCAGGATTAACGAGTTCCGACTGCGGCTGTTTTCGCGTAGGAAGCGACGGTTTTCCCCACCGCTCCTGTCTTTCCATTCGAAGGTTTGCATTCCCGCACCGCACTAAGAGAAATCGAAAGCTGCCGGTGATACCCACGCACTGGACGCCTGATCCATCCCGCTGGTCAGTGCCGGAACTAAATTTGTATTGCTGGCCTGTCACACCAAATTCAAACCCGTGTCGGGACTGGCAAGGATTTAGACCGTGGGCTGGTTCGAAAGGAGAAGTTCAAACCGGCGCGTGCGCGTTGCGAGCGAGGCCTTCCGATAGGGGTTGCAGGTCGTCCAACCACGCTCGCGAAGTCTCCACGGGGTGCGGAACGTAGATCTGATCAGGCATGGCCGCTGAAATCTCCGCACGTGATTCTGGCCGCGATGACACAGGCGCGCGGCTTTATGAAAAGACCTGGACGACGTGGTCCAGAGGGCGGCAACTAAAGCAGAAATCGGTGGCGCTTCGGAAGTGGCTCGGGGGTTGAAGAGCGAGGTGCCGCGCGATGATCGAGATTGATCATTGGAGAGGGCGAGAAAAATGGAAGGGGCGGCGGGCGTCTTCGCCTTACCAGATGCGAGCGCTGGCGCCGCCGAATCGGGAGTTAATCAACTTCCATAATTCGAGTGGCTTTGACGACAGGGGATTTCTTCTGCCTGTCGGCAAACTTCTGGGCGCGGTCGCGATCAATGTAAACGCGAGCAAACTTTTCGCCGTCGGCGTAGTACACGGTAACCTGCCAGTGATGGTGCTTGCGCCGCTTGTCGCGTTTCATGCGGCTGGTTTTCTTGAGTCTCTGCTTAGTCACGATGAGTGGTTCCCTCCGTTGTTTGGACTATGGCAAGTTTGGAAGGGCCGCGCAAGTAACAAGTTAGGGGTTGACGTTCGTATACTTGATTGGGTGACGGTTGCGGGGTTCGAGTGCCAATTTGGCTGAATTAAAACGAAAAAACGCGGAGCCCTGCAACATTTCCGCGCATCCAACCGTATAAGTAAATGAGGCACGAAATGGCGGCTGGGGGAGGAGCACGGTGATGCGCTGGGCATGTGACGTGCAGATAGAAGATTTGCGGGATCATCCAACCGAATTGGTGGTGCAGCTGTGCCATTTATTGGCAAGTGGCGCGCCGGCAATTCCCGATCCGAAACACCCTGAGTTGTACGAGATCAGGAGCGACACGCAGGTATTTTACGTGCACATTTCTCCCGTATCGGGAAAGGTACTGCTGTTGGCTACCTGGCCTGCGGAGGGCGCGCTGGAAGCGATGCATACCGCAGCGTAGCTCGACCCGCGCGGACGGAGCGGTGTGGCCGCTGTGCTGATGTGCGCAGTTTCGCGCGCGGTTAGCGTGTGAGATCCGACGCCTTAAAGTTCAAGTCGGTGAGAATTTGCGGTTTCAGTTTGTAGATTGTCGGAGCATCACTGGTGCGCGCGTAAACGAACCCGCTGGATTCCTTCGAAATTTCAACTTTCAGGATTTTTCCACTTTTGTCGGTGAGAATCGCTTCACACGCCGGCTTGGCTAGTTTGGCAAGCAGCGCGGGCGTAGGCTTGTCGAAGATTTCTTCGGCGGTGACTTGCTCTAGCGGAGTGAAGAGTTTGTCGAGACTTGCTGGTTTTCCCTGCTGATTGTCTTTTTGCTGTGCGTCCTGCCTCTGCTTGTCATCTTTATGATCTGTGGCGTCACAAGTCCAGTCCGTTTCGTTCTTGCGCGTGCACGCGATCGTGCCGCTGTCGTTGTGAATCTCCGCGAGGGTAATCGCCGCCGGATCGAAATGAACGAGCTTTTTGTCGCGCAAGTCGGTGAAACTTTCTGTGAGCTTTTTGTACAGATCCTGATTGATGCGGAGGATCGTCGGGCGCGAAGTATCGCGCGCAAAATACTCGTCGCCTTCCTTTTTTCCCACGAGCACAGTCGCGGATTTGCCCTTGGCGTCCGTAACGGTGAATGAAATTCCGGGCTTTGCGAGGCCATACTTCGCGAGATTATCGGGAGTTTCGCTGGCAATCGTAGTCATCCTACTGCTGGCAACTGAGGCGAGAAAAGAATTGATGGCGTCTCCATCTCCGGGCGCGCTGCTGGGTATCGTAAACTTCCAGGCGTCGTGGTCCTTGGCCGCCGCGAGTTCGCCCGATGGATTCTTGAGATCGAATGAAGTTGCGTCGGGGGCAACGAAATGCAGGACGGAATGATCGCGTAAGTCCTGTAGAGGTTTATCGGCGCTGACCAGCAACGATTCGGGGAGCAGAGCTACGTCCTTCGTGCTGTCCACGATCGCGTAAACGGAAACGCCCGTGAAATCCTTCTTGCCCAAGCGCAGCGAATGCTTTGCGCCATTCTTCATTTGAAAATCGAGCGCGACGTCTGGAGTTTCCAGGCCGAATACTTTCAGGCGATCCGGCGTGCCGGGTTCGGTCTGCGCGACGCGGGCCGAGGAGAGTTGCTGCAGAATTCCTTGCAGTGACGCGTCGTCCGCGCCCGTCTGCAGGGGCTGGGTAATCTGCCAGGCGCCATTTTGCTTCTCGAAATGAATTGGCTGCGATTTTGGGTCGGCTGGGTAGGAGATGGTCAGAGCGGAGATGTCTTCCGCCTGGAGCATGAATGCAGGTTTGGTGGTGTCTGCCGGCGAGTTCGCAGCTTCTTTTTGGCCGCGTTTCCAGTCGAAATAATAGGCGGCCGCACCGAGGATGACCGCGGCGAGCAGGACAAGTGATGTGGATTTCTTAATCATGGCGTTCGGAAATTTTTATCAATTCCTTTGGATTGGCGCTAGCGGCGTTTCCACCAGATATAGACGCCGGAGAAGATCACCAGTCCCGGAAGAAAGACCAGATTCAGCCAGTGCAGCGCGGCGGATTGGGCTTCGGAAAGGGTGACGCGGCGATTCGTGGCGCTCTTGGGGCGAATGGAGATCAGGTTTTCATCCTGCGTCAGCCAATCGATCGTGTTGAAGAAAAGATCGCCGTTCCTTTGCTGGCTGACCCAAGGATTGGCGGCGAATTGTGAATTGCCGATGACTACCAGGCGCGCATCTTTGTCGCCGACCTTGCGATTCGCCGCCACTCCCAACGAGAGCGGGCCAATCTTGTCTGTCTTGGAGTCGAAAGATATTTTCTTCTGGCCTGGCTCGAGCTTGGGAATCGTGAAGCTGCGCTCCGACGTCTTCAGTAGCTCGACCGTCTGCGGAATTGATTTGCTCTTATCCGCGATCGAAGCCGTCCGCGCCAGAGGGAAAAATGCCACCGAGCCCTGAAATCCCTTGGTGATCGGGCTGGATCCAAAATCCTGCACCACCGGGATAATAGGACCGCCGCCGAAAAGCTGACCCATTCCGCTGGCGTCCACCACGACGTTGCTCCCAACATCCACATTCCATGCGTGGAACAGGTCGTCGAGTTTCGGATCCGTCGCGGGATCGACCATGATTAGCGCTTCGCCGCCCGCGTCCAAAAACTTGCCGAGCATCGCGGATTCTTGCGGATAGAAGGACTGCTTCGGTCCGGCAATCACCACGACGCTGCAATCCGCAGGGACGCCGTTTTCGGCGATCAGATTGATGGTTTTTGTGGCGTAATTTTCTTTTTTCAGGCCGGCATCCACCTGCGTGTAACCATCCTGCGAGCTGTCGGTGAGAGATTTTTCGCCGTGGCCGGTGACGAAGCAGACTTCCTTCACCTTGTCGCTGGTGACTTTGACGATCGCGCCAGTGACGTCTTCTTCGCCGAGCTGGCCGCGCACGCCCGCATCCAGGTGATCTTTGCGGACGCCGTAGGCGATGACGACATCACCCATGTGCGTTGCGCCGAAGTCCTGCGCTACTTCGGGCTTCTGTTGCGGGTCCACGAATTGATATTTGAAGTGCGGGCTGAGGGCTTTGTACTCGGCCATCAGGTCGTCGAATGCGTTGTTGGGAGTTTTGTCAAAACGCGCGACGGTGAGGTCCTGCTTCAGGCCGCTGACAATGTTGCGAGTCTGGTCGGAGAGGGTGTAGAGCTTTTCGGTGGTGAGGTCAAAAGTCTTGTGATGGCGGAGGCCGACGAAATTGATGACGGCGAGAATGGCGATGACGGCGAGCGTGAGAATTGTGGTGTTAGTGCCCTGCTGCGCGGTGCGGCCGGAAAACGCTCGGACGATGGCGCGAAAACCGAAGACCACGGCAGCCAGGACGAAAACGCCTCCAGCGATTAGCAGCACTTTGCTGGTGGTGAGCAGCTCACCTTGAATGGAATAACGCACGCCGCTGGCGACGAGCATAGCCACGCCGATCGTGCCGATAAAACTAGCTATCTCTTCGCGATCCCATTTCATACTGCGAGTTCCTCCATGAATTGCGAGCCGCGCGTGATGGAATTAGGCGCGGCGCCAGCGCATCGAATCAATCGAGCGCACGGTTAAAAAAACAAAAAGAACCATAAAGCTGAAGTAATAAATGAGCCCCGAGGTGTCAATGGTGCCGCGGGCGAAATCGTCGTAATGGCGGCTGGCGGAAAGATATTGCAATACCGAACCGAGGCCGCCTTCGGACGTGTGGCCCAAATCCAAAACCCAGAGGAACAGGAAAGCCACGAACGTGAGCACCGCGGCGATCAGCTGATTTTCGGTGAGTGACGAGATGAAAGTGCCCAGCGCGAGCAGCGAGCCACCGAGCAGCAAAATTCCGGCATAGCCCGCAAGGAGCACGCGCCATGGCGGAATCGGATCGCTGTGCAGATACATGTAAACCACGTAACTGGCCGTCGGAAGCAGCATGAGTGCGAACAGCGACAAGGAAGCGAGAAACTTCCCGAGGACGATCTGAATTTCGCTAATCGGCGAAGTCATCAGCAATTCCATGGTGCCGCGTTTGCGCTCTTCGGCAAAGACGCCCATGGTGAGAAACGGCGTGATGAAAAGGATCAGCGTCGAGAGCAGCCCGAGAAACGCGCGCATTACCTGGCCTGGAACATCAAATTGCGGCGGCATGCCGAACTGCATGCTTTGCATTTCCATCTGGAACGACTGCTGGATGACCGCGGACAGGAAAAAATTGAAGAAGAACGCGCTGATGAGCAGGAAAAAGCCGATGCAGACGTAGGCGATCGGCGAGACGAAGTAATGCCGCATTTCCTTGCGATAGATGGCGTAGAGGTTGCGCATCGTTTTTCAGACTCCTTGATAAATGTGGCGCACAGCGGTCAATTCGAGGATGCCTGCGCGTGCGCGGCGTCGTCGGTGGTCAATTCCAGAAAAATTTCTTCCAAGCTCAGGCTGACGCCGCGGAGTTCAAAGAGCGGCCAGCCATTCTGCACGATTTTTGCGGCGATGGCGCTGCGAATGTCAGCGCCTTGAGCGGTTTCGACGATGGCGACCAGGTGTCCGCCCGACGGGAGCTGTTCTGTCTCCACGCGGGTGGTGCCTGAAACCTGCATGAGTGCGTCGCGCAGAGCTTTTTCCGGCGCTTGCACTTCGACACGGATTTTCTGGCCGCCCTTGAGCTGCGAGGTCAGATTTTGCGGCGTGTCCACGGCGGCGATTTTGCCTTTGTTGATGATGACCACGCGGTCGCAGGTCATGCTGACTTCCGGGAGAATGTGGGTCGAGAGAATGATGGTGTGATCGCCCGCGAGGCCTTTTATCAAATTGCGGACTTCGATAATTTGCTTGGGATCGAGGCCGACCGTGGGCTCGTCGAGAATAATGACGTCGGGATCGTGGACCAACGCTTGCGCGATGCCCACGCGCTGCTTGTAACCGCGCGAGAGGCGCTTGATCAGTTCGGCGCGACGATCTTCCAAATTGGTTTTGCGCATTGCTTCGGTGACGCGGGAGGCGCGTTTTTCCGCCGGGACGTTCTTGATGCGCGCGACGAAGTCCAAATAATCTTCGACGGCCATATCCGGATAGACGGGCGGAGTTTCGGGCAGGTAGCCGATGTGGCGGCGGACCTCCATGGAATCGCCGAACACGTCGAAGCCGGCGATCTTCGCGGTGCCGGAGGTGGCGGGCATGTAGCCGGTGAGGATGCGCATGGTAGTAGTTTTGCCCGCCCCGTTCGGTCCGAGGAACCCCAGAATTTCGCCTTTATTCACCGTGAAAGAAACGTGATCCACGGCCGTGACGGCGCCGTAAGCTTTCGTCAAATCCTGAACTTCTATCAATGCATTCCTCCGGCGGAGATAAGACCGGCAACAGTGCCGGACAGTTCCAAGCAGTTGTTTATACTAAAAAACGAGGAAAATTGAAAATCGAGTGGACGAATCGCGGTGGGTTACTTTGAGTCCGCACTCCGCATTAGGGTACCGGCTGTCCAGAAGTATTGGGATTTAACTCACTGGGTTTTCGCGCGGAACTCAGTCTGTTGGGCCATTTTCTGAGCGATGAACACCAATAACTTCAAATCACTCGCGCTAACGCGCTTCAAAAGCCTGCGAAGATTGCGCAGGATCCGGGCATCCTCGCCGGAACTGCCCCAAGGGACGTTCTGCCCCGTCTTGCGCGTGGGGAAATTCGGAAGCTTGAGGGGTTCCTCGCCATCATAGAAGATTTGATGGAGAGGAACTTCCAGCGCGCGCGCCATCTTTTCCAGAGTCTCGACCGATGGAACTGTATGGCCGTTCTCGACGCGCGAGATGTAGCAACGGAGCAACCCGCTGCGTTGCTCGATGTCCCCTTGCGATAGATTCTTCGATTCTCTCAGAGTCCGCAGCCGGTCACCAATGATCATGTTTGACACCTTCCTGATGCAGTTCGTGCCGTCAACCGCAGTGGGAGAGCTGAAGTCTATGGCATTGACTTCGGTATTGACGATGACGCGAGTTTCGTTCGCTAGGATACCCGATCCACTACTACAGGTCAGGGCGTGCCCTCCTGGGACGAGGGGCTGGCTCGACGGGATCTGTTCTTGGCGAGTTCGACCCGTAGAGCCTCAACAGTATCTTGCAGGACGCGAATTTCGCTTTCTTTCACATCTTTAAGAACGCAGTACATGCCCAGCACATCTTTTGTTGCGCTTTTCTGTTCTGCGTTTGCCGCCGCGATCGTCATTGTCATCGCCGTACCCACAGCCATAAAACCACCGACGAAGAGTGGCAGGCCGATTGCGTTTCCAAATGGCCCCAATCCATGCACAGAACCCCAGACCGTAAATCCGCCCATGACGAATGCGGCCCCCGCCGCTTCGAGAGGGCAAAAGCGGAGAGCCGACCAAACCAAAAAGGGAGCGCAAAGAAACAGAAGGCCGTTTCCCGGGAGCCAGGGCAACGGTCGCTGGCCGAAATTCAGCACGCACACGACACTGAGGCCCGCAATCAGAGCCGTAATTTCGAGCGGTTCGGCTAGGCCGAAGAAACGGTGCTTGTGCCCCAACAAGAGCACAAGAAACGGCGTCAGGAAAAGCACGCCCAGCATGTCCCCGACCCACCAAACGAACCAGAGCGGCGGGAAATCGGTCCAGCTAGCAAAGCCACCCAGACACAAAAGACCGACTCCCAACACGGCGCACAGCGCCGGGGCCAGCATTGCCGCGAAGAAGATAAAACGCAAGACATCTCGCGTTTTAAAGAAGGCGTTAATGCCGTTCGCATATTTGTTGACGAGATGAGCCGCGAGCAGCGCCTCCAGAGTGTTGCCAAGCGCAAGGCCCAGTGAAATTGAGATGGACCCCGTGATTGTAACGCTCAGGAGCAACGCTCCAATAAATGCGCCCGGCCAAACTCGATTGCCTCGCAAGAGAAACGCTGCCAAGGCGATCCCGGCTGGAAGCCAAATCTCGGTCACTGAATGATTCGGCGAACCTGGCCGATGCACGACCTTTCCAACGATCAAGTAGATGAATGCCAAACAGGCGATGGTCGCGAGATTGCGAGGTTCTAGATATGGACTCAGGTCCTTGCCGAATGATCGTTGGAGTCCGAAGAAGAGGTTACGCGCACGCACATACTTACGCGCAAGTATCATTGCTTCCTCCGCATTTCGCATCACGCGCGGACAACGGGCCTTTGGTGGAAAATTTTGCAAAGGCGGTTACGAGTCACTGTACATAGTTCTAATGTGTTTTGTTGTCAAGGGGATAATGATTACAGCCTGCCATTGGCTCAAATGCTTCCGTCGCGACGCTGCCAGGTTACGAAAGCTTGATGTGGGATCGCTCGGAGCCGACCCGTGAACGTCAGGGACCGTGCCCCTTGAACCACAAACGCTAAAAGGTGAAGCGGCCGCCGACTTGGGCGGCGAACGCGCCGCCTACGGTGGTGCCGGGACCGAAGAAATCGCCGAGGGCGCCCGCGGGGAAGCTCAGTTGCTTGAGGCTGGTGATGGGCGTGAAGGTTGAACACGAGGGCGGGTTCGCGCAGATGCCGGTGATGTTAGAGGGATCATTCACCGGCACGGCGAAAGCGCCGACGTTCGTGACGTAATTCGCGCCGGGATTATTGCGATTGAAAAAGTTGAAAAATTCGATGAAGGGAGTGGCCGTGAAGCGTTCGTGAAAGGTGAACGGACGGCTGACGCGGAAATCCCACTGGATGTAAGGCGTGCCGCGAAATTCGTCGAGCGAAGTCTTGACGCCGTTCACGGTGATGCGGTCGGTGCCGTCGGTATTGGTGATGGTGAAGGGGCGGGCGGATTCGGCTTGGCCGAGGAGGGAGACTTCGAAACCGGCGGGAAGATGAAATACTCCGGCCAGGACGAAGCGATCGCGGACGTCTTCGCCGGAGGGGCCGTAATCGCCCTTCGCGAAGGGGTCCAGCGGATTGCAGACGCCGTTCACGTAATCGAAGAGTTCGCCTAGCACGCAGCCCCAGGTTTGCGCCTTGGAGAGCGTGTAGTTGGCGATGAGATTGAAATGACGTGAAACGTTACCCTGCAGGTGAATCGAAAGCCCGTTGTAGCTGGAGCGATTGTCGCTCTTGAACAGCGCGATGTCTGGCGCGTCCGCCGGCAGATTTACGCCCGCGGTGTAATCGTAGCGGCGATAGGCGTGATTGCCCTGCTCGTGGGTGTAATCGGCGCTGACCAGCCATTGGGCGTTGAATGCATGTTCGACGCCCGCAGTGGTGTGGATGGCGTAGGGCGTCCTGTAGCGGCCGTCAATTAGCGCGCCCGCGGTGCCGGGCGGGAGACAGCCCGGATCTGTGGCCACGACGCAGGGGCTGGAAGGCGTGTTCACTGCCTGGAATGCGGTGACCCAGCCGTTCTGCGCGAGATCATTGTAATAGAGGCCGAAGCCGGCGCGAAAGACCGTAGACGCCGACTGGCCGAGTGAATAGGCGATGCCGAGCCGCGGCGCGAAGGCGTGGCGATAATCCTGCGGCGCATTGGCAGCGAGTGGGACGTCCAAGGCCTTTAGCGTTAGGTACGCCGGATTTTCCAGCTGGCTGCGGCCGGAGGCGTTGAACAAGCCGAACGCGGTGTCATAGCGCAGGCCGTAATTGACGGTGAGGCGCGGCGTGACGCGCCAGGAATCCTCGGCGTAGAGGCCGAGGCGCTGCACGTTCTGCGCGAAGCTGCCATTTGCTGCGGGAGTAGCGGTGCATTTGACGTCAACTGGAACTGCCTTCGTGCAGGTCAAATCGTTGTAGAACTGGGACGGATTCGCGGCGTAGAAACTGGGATTTTCCGGATACTGGATGAGGGTTTCGGCATTGCCAGCGAGCGCGCCACTCATCACGGGTTCGTGGATGAAATTGATTCCGAAACGCGGCGCGTGCTCGCCGACGGCGTGCGTGACGTCATAGCGGAACTGATATTTTTCCTGGTTGCGCAGAACCGGAAACGCGGTGATGGGGGTCACGAATTGATTGTCGCCAAAAGTTTCAAAGCCGGAAATGCTGCTGTCCGTGGAACTGAATGGAAACGCGAGCGCGTATCCGAGATCACCGTTGCGTGTCTCGGTGTGGTGCAGGCCGCTGGCTTCGGCGACGAACGAGCCTACCCACGTGGGTCTAAAAATGAATTGCTGGCTGAGCAGCAGGTTCATGTAATTCGAGCGTGACGTGGCACCGGTGGACGGCAGTGTGGCTTGCTGTACGAGATCGTTGGTGGTGGTGTAACGATCCACAGCGGCGCGCAGGAACCATTGCGAGCGGGCTGATTGGGTCCAATCAAAACGCGTGGTCAGTAGATAGTCGTGAAATGGAACGGGAGCGTTCTCCGGAACCCCGATGGAATTCACCTTCGGGATGAGGCCTGCGGTGGCCAATGTCGCCAAGGCATTGAATTCTGAAATGCTGGCGGGACTGTAGGCGATACTGGCGTCTTCGTGAACATATTCGAGCGAGGAGAAAAACCAGATCTTGCCCTTAACCACCGGGCCGCCGACCGTGCCGATGTAATTCTGGCGGGAGAACGGCTGTTTGGGTTCCGGTGGCGGATTATCAATCGGCAAGCGGGCGTTGAGAGCGGCTGCGCGTTCGTAGAATGCACCTTCGCCGTGCCAATCGTCTGTGCCGCGTTTGGTGGTGAGCACCACTGAACCGCCGGTGGTGCGGCCGGTATCCGCGTCTTCCTGTGAAGTGCGCACCACGAATTCCTGGACGACATCGGGCGAGTAGTTCTGCAGAAAGCCGCCGATGTAGTCGTCGGAATTGTCTCCGCCGTCCACCGAAAGCTCGACGTTCAGGCCCGAACTGCCGCCGAAGGAAACCGCGGTGATGCGCGCCTTGGTGGGATCAGAAGGCTCGACCGGCTCGGTGCCGGGTACGAGGAAGGCGATGTTGGCGAAGCTGCGGTGAGCCAGAGGAATGGTTTGCAGATCTTCTGCCGAGACCGCGCCCTGGTGAACCGCGCTGGAAAGCTCGATCTGTTCGGTGCTGATCGAGGAGGCGCGAGCTTGCACCTTTACGGTCTGGCGGATGGGGGCGGGTTGCAGCGTGGCGGTAATTTCCTTCGCCATGCTGACTACCACTTCGATGCCCGAGGCGGCTTCGGCAAATCCCGCGGCGGTAATGCTCACGTGGTAGCAGCCGGGGGGCAGATCATCCACACGGAAATCCCCGTGGTTATTGCTAGTGACAGTGCGCTGGACCGCGGACCCGCGAGCCTGGATCATGATAGTTGCGTTGGGAACGCGTCCGCCAGAGGCGTCCTGAACACGACCGATGATGCTGCCGCGGAAAGCTTGCCCCGAGGAAAACGCCGAGAAGTTGAGAATCAAACAAATCAGCGTAGCAGCGCGCGACAATTTCACGATCCACTCCTGCTACTCGCCAAGCTAGTTGTTAGCCCGGCGCCGGACGTCATACGTTACCAGATGCGCGTTAGTTCGCGGAGCGCTGAACCGAAGCCGCCCGCGAACTTCGCCAAGAACCGCCGACGAGGGCCGGGCAACGAGGTACGCCTTGGCTGCATCCTTATGGCTGACCGATGGGGCGCATTATCGCAGACCAAAACTCCGGTGGTATAGGCATTTGAGGACGGCAGTGAGGCGCCGGCCCGGTGGAGATGTGCGTTGACACGCTGCGGCGGTTTTGTTATTCAACTAGTTTCGTTTAATGAGCCAATGGTTCGATGTGGGAGCGACTCCCTCCGTTCCGGGCGGATCCGAAGAGAAATCCAAGGTGCTATGACGACATTGAAGGTGTATGCCCGAATGAAAAATTTCCTGGCGCTGAGGAAGAGGGAGACCGCCAACGGTGGCGTCCGCTGGAGCGGCCTGCCCTCAGTCGCGTGCGCTCTGATCGCGTTTCTGTGCCTCACGATGATCGCGAGTTGTGGCGGCGGCAATGGCACCCTGACGCTCGCGGTCACTCCGAAGACCTCCACGATGGATCAAGGACAGTCGCTGCTTTTCGTCGCTACGCTGGGGAATGATACGAAGAATCAGGGAGTGACCTGGCAACCTCTTACGGGTTCCGGATGCGCCGGGACCAGCTGCGGCACTTTGACCAACATCACGACCACTTCAGTGACCTACACCGCGCCATCAGGTCTCACCACCGGCATTAGTGTAAGCCTGGAAGCGATCGCCAAGGCAAATTCGGGCGTGACCACGACGTCAACGATTACGATCGTGCTGCCGGTGACTTTCACCACCACTTCTCTGCCGAACGGTTCCAACGGCGTGGCCTACAATCAAACGATCATTACCACCGGCGGAGTGGCGCCGATTACCTACTCGGTGGGTAGCGGCAGCATTCCCGCGGGCTTGAAACTGAACAACGTGGGGACGATTATCGGAACTCCCACAAGTTTCGGAACGTCCACGTTTACGATTAACGCCACCGATTTTGGGACGCCGCCATTGACCGTGGCTTCACCAAGCTACACGGTGACAATCAATCCACCGCCCACGCTTTCCATCACTTCGACGGCAATGGCGAACGGGATTACTGGAACACATTACAGTTCCGCGATTGCATCCTCGGGGGGTGTTCCGCCGCTGACGTGGAGCGTGCCGCCGGGGACGCTGCCTCCGGGGCTCGAATTGACTACTTCGTCCGGACTGATTAGCGGCACACCAACGACCCCCGGCGTTTTCACATTTTTTCCGACGGTTACAGATTCTGCAATTCCGCCTCAGAGCGCAAGCAGTGCGAAGGGGGTAACGATTTCAGTGATCACCGTGGCGCCACTTCAGGCGGTCACGCCTCCATTGCCTCCCGGGGACGTCGCGGTGGGTTATAACGCTAGCCTGGTGGCTACCGGTGGAGTGCCGCCCTATACGTGGAGCATGACAAGCGGCCAGCTTCCTTCGGGCCTGAAGCTGGACCCGACGACGGGTATCATCTCCGGCACGCCGATTCTTGCGACGACGCCGCCCACGGCCACCAACTTTGCAGTACAGGTCGAGGATTCCAATTCGAAGACGTCCGCGCCGCAATCCCTGAGCATTGTGATCAACCCCGGAACCGCGGTTACCAATTCGCTGTTCAGCGGTGCTTACAGCTTTCTGTTTCGTGGGTTCGATTCGGGCGGCAACGTGGTGATCGCGGGCAACTTCATCGCCAGCGGAACGGGCACGATTTCCGGCGGGCAGCTCGACAGCAACCGATCGGGGGGCACGCTGGGAATTTTCACCGGTTCCACGTTTAGCGGAACCTACAGCGTGGGGAGCGATGGACGCGGCACGATGCAGCTGATCACGACGAACAACAAGGGAGCGATGTCCACGACGAATTACCTGTTGGCCGAGGATTCCGGCGGGAACTTCCACATGATCGAGAACGATATGCTTGGCACGCCGCAGACGCATGGATCCGGAATCATTAAGCCGGTGGTAGGCGCGTTGTCCGGCGCCAGTTTCAGTGGAAATTATGTGTTCGAGCTCGACGGGCAGGATAACCAAGGAAAATCGGAAGTGATCGTGGGCGTCACGCACGCCGATGGCGTTTCCCAGCTGACGCCGGGAATGTTCGACGTCAACGACGGAGGAGTCTACAACGGTGGCCCCCCCAATGTGCCGGTGCAGGTAACCGGGAGCTTTCAGGTGGGTTCGAACAACGACAAGGGCGTCTTGTTCCTGACTTACCAGATTCCCGATTCGGCGCAAGTCACCGCGCAATACACGTTCTATTTGGTTTCTGCGAACGACATTTTCCTGATGGCGATTGATCCCACCGACGCGACACATCCGCGTCTGGGCGGCGAGTTGATCTTGCAGCAGGCTTCCACCGTGTTCGATGCTACGTCACTGCACGGAACCAGCGTGATTACCGGCAGTGGCTTGGACGGGTCGAACGCGAGCGTTCTGGCCGGCCTTCTGACCGGCATGACTACCCCGGGTGGAGTCAATGAAGCAAACAGCACGTACGACCAGAACGACGGAGGTACGGTCACTGGGAACAACGCCGCGGTCGGAACCTATAGCGCAGACCCCAGCACGAATGGCAGAATCGCATTTACGGGACTGGGGGCGCGGCTTGCCGCTGCATATCTGACCACGCCGAACCAAGGAATGTTGATCGGTTCGGACCCCGCGGTCACTTTCGGATTGCTCGACGCGCAGACTTCCATCGCTCCATTCTCCAGCAGTTCGCTACTCGGCGGATACACGCTCAGCGCGGAAACCACGCTCGATCCAGCGGTTCTGAATATCACCGGGCAGTTCGATTCGCTCAACGGCAACGGGTCAATGACGGGAATCCTGGATGAAGCGGACAACAACGGGACGCCGCACACGGATCAGTCGGTGGTGATTCCGAATTACGTGGTGGGGGCTAATGGGCGCGGGACCATGCAGATTGGATCGACGATTGGTTTACCGGCGGGGATGGCGTTCTACATTGTGTCGCCGGGAAGTTTCCGTGGCATCTCTACCGATTCGAATCCGGGCAAAGCACATCCTGAGGTGATTTACTTCAACCACTAATCTGCGTGCCGGCGGGGCAGCGGATTGCGCCGCGGTGGCGCGCGGATCGCTTATTTCTCGTTCTTCTTTTTTTCTTCGAGCTTCAGCGCGGCGGAATTAATGCAGAAACGCAGGCCGGTGGGATCTGGGCCGTCGTCAAAGACGTGCCCGAGATGCGCATCGCAGCGGCTGCAGATGGCTTCGGTGCGCACCATGCCGTGGCTGATGTCGCGTTTCAGTTCCACGTTATCGGCCGCGACCGGCTGGTAATAGCTGGGCCACCCTGAGCCGGAATGGAATTTCGCGTCGGAAGAAAACAGCGGCTGGCCGCAGCAGACGCACATGTAGGTCCCTTCGGCTTCCTCGTTTTCGTATTCGCCCGTGAAGGGCGGCTCAGTTCCCTGCTTGCGCGTGACGTAATATTGATTGTCATTCAGTTTGGCGCGCCATTCGGCGTCGCTCTTGCGTATTTTTTCGCTCATGGCGATAGCTTACACGAGGTCTCTATTTCCTGTGAAGCGCGGCGAGCGACGGAAAGTGGCGGCTGGTCGGATATACTAGGCAAGCAAAATCGGCTGTTCGCCGATAATCGCGCTCCCGGCGTTGTGCTCGCGCATGCTTCGCGCCGCGGACGAATCGAGAGCAGGGCCGTCTTCATCGAATACAGCGGAGAGGATTTGTGAACGAAGTGTTCATTTGTGATGCAGTGCGCACGCCGTTTGGCCGCTACGGCGGGGCGCTGGCGACGATTCGCACTGACGACCTTGCGGCGATTCCGATTCGCGCACTACAAGAGCGAAATCCGGGCGTGGATTGGGCGGCGGTAGATGATGTGATCTACGGATGCGCGAACCAGGCTGGTGAGGACAACCGCAACGTCGCGCGCATGGCACTGCTGCTGGCGGGATTACCAAAGGAGGTGCCGGGCGCGACGGTGAACCGGTTGTGCGGGTCGAGTCTTGACGCGCTGGGCGTGGCTGCGCGCGCGATCAAATCGGGCGAAGCGGAACTGATGATTGCGGGGGGAGTGGAGAGCATGACGCGTGCTCCGTTTGTAACCGGCAAGGCCGACAGCGCCTTCAGCCGCAGCGCGGAGACTTTCGATACGACCATCGGCTGGCGCTTCGTTAACCCGCTGATGAAAGCCAAGTACGGAGCGGATTCGATGCCGGAAACGGCGGAAAACGTCGCGGAGGAATTTCGTGTAGGCCGCGCGGACCAGGATGCGTTTGCCTATCGTACGCAGCAGCGCTGGGCGCGCGCGAATGCGGCAGGATTTTTCAAGTCGGAGATCGTCGCGGTTCCCGTGCCGCAGAAGAAGGGCGATGCGAAGATTTTTGATACGGATGAACATCCACGGCCGGACACGACTATGGACGCGCTGGCAAAGCTGAAGCCGATCGTCAAACCGAGCGGCACCGTGACCGCCGGGAATGCTTCCGGCGTGAACGATGGCGCATGCGCACTGCTGCTGGCGGCGCAGGCAGCCGTTGCGAAGTATCGCTTAACGCCTCGCGCACGTGTGCTGGCGACGGCCACTGCTGGAGTGGCTCCGCGGATCATGGGCATTGGACCCGCGCCGGCAACGAAGAAATTGCTGGAAAAGACCGGCTTGAAGATTTCGCAGATGGATGTGATCGAACTGAATGAAGCATTCGCGGCGCAGGCTCTCGCAGTGACGAGAGAACTGGGTTTGCCGGACGACGCGCAGCATGTGAACCCCAACGGTGGAGCGATTGCGATTGGTCATCCGCTGGGCGCCAGCGGCGCACGCCTGGTGACCACGGCGATGTATCAGTTGCTGGCGAGCAAAGGACGATATGCGCTGTGTACGATGTGCATCGGAGTTGGCCAGGGAATCGCGGCAATCATCGAGCGATGCTGAACCAAAGCGCGGCTAAGTTCGGCTGACGACCAGGCAGGTGATGTCGTCGTGTTGCGCGGCCACGCCGACAAACTCGTCGAGATGTTTCATGATTGCCGAAAGCGTGACGGCCGCTCTTTCCGGCGTTCTCGGCTGCAGCATCGCGAGCAGGCGAGCTTCTCCGAACTGCTCATCGCTTTCGTTTTGCGCCTCGGTGACTCCGTCGGTGTAAATGACCAGGAGGTCATTGAGTTCCAGCACAGTTTCGCCGGCCACAAATTTTTCGGTCAGGTCGATTCCCAGAGGCATGCTCTCGGAGTTCAGCCGCTCGATGGTCCCGTCTTGCCGCACGAGCATCGGAGGATTGTGGCCGGCCGAGAGATAGCTGAGCTCGCCCGTGGCAGGGTTCAATTCCGCCAGGAACGCGGTGGTGAATCGGCGCCCATTCAGATTGTTGCCGCAAGCAAGCCGATTTAAGTCCGTGACCAATTGCGACAACGAACCGGGAGCGCCGGCAAGCGCGCGGAGACTGGCCTGAAAGTTCGCCATAAGCATCGCCGCGGGGACGCTCTTGCCCGAAACGTCGGCGACGGCGATCAAGAGTGGACCATCAACGGCGCGACGAAATGCGTCGTAGTAATCGCCGGCCACGGTGTTGGCAGGACGCGTCGCGAAAGCCATGTCAATTCCCGGCACTTCGGGCGGGACGCGCGGCACGAGCCAGCGCTGGATTTCGCGGGCAATTTCGATGTCGCGCTTCATCGCGACGTGATCGCCCAAAACCATGATCAGCAGGATCAACATTCCCGCGAAGGCCGCGAGAAATTCCACCTTGGTGGTGATGAGTAGAAACTGAAAACCAATGAGGGATAGGACAGCTAGAAGTAGGCTTAATACCAACAGAACGCGCCGGGCCGGCGAAAGCTTTTTCAGGATTCCCGCAAACAGGGCCGCGACGATTTTGAATGGCTGCTTCCAGGCCTTCTGCGAGTGCACGGCGTGCCAGTCAACGTCGCGTTTATAGAGGCTCGAGCTGGCTTGCGCCTCCGCCTTGAATTGCATCCAGAGGTCCGCGGTCTCCATGCCTGCTGTCAATTGGCGCCAGCCGTCCTTAGAACGCCAGACGGTGCGTTTGGCCTTTGTCTTGACGTTGTGCGCGAAATTTTGAATCTTCGCCCATCTGGAGCCGGTCGTTGCGGGGACTTCTTCGCTTACCAGGGTAGCCACAGCTTAACCATACGCTCTTCGGCGACGACGCGGAGATCAGGTTTTTCAGGTATTCTTGAACGAGAGCTGTCCAGTTCCGGGGCAGCGAATTCTTGCGGGGGTTCGGACGTGGGTAAACTCTGATTTTAAGGCTACGTACTATTTCGAGTAGAACTTTCCGGGACCGCGAAAAAAGAACGCGTAGCAACTTTTTGGCCATTTCCGTAGGTCTTTACTTATTAGCAAGTTACAGGGAAATCGTCTTGGCAGTAGACGTGCACTCTTGGATAATCAGGTCTCGGCGATACGCACCATAACAGCGCGAGACGGCAGGATTCAAGATCGGAGACCCAGTCGTGAGTACAAGAGCTCTAGTAGGCAACCCGGCAGTGAAAGAGACGAATCCCGCCGAGGACATCCCAAGCCCTAGATGGGCAGAGCGCATCCGCGCGCTGAAGAACATTCCCCCGGTAATGAAATATGTTTGGGACGCCGCGCCTGCGGTGGCCGTCGCGAACTTGGTTTCGCGTTTGACGGCTGCGCTGATTCCTCTTTCCATGTTGGCGGTTACCCAGAAAATTATTGCTGCGATAGATGGTTTGCACGCCGATCACACGCCGCTGCCACATTATTTCTGGGGGCTCGTGGCCTTGGAATTCATATTGGCTGGAATCGCGGCCATCCTGATGCGCGTGATTGATTTCTGCGACACCACGCTGGCCGAACGGTTCATGCGGCACATCAGCGTGCGGCTGATGAAGCACGCGGCGAATCTGGATTTGATGTCCTACGAAGATCCGGTCTTCTATGACAAGCTCGAGCGCGCTCGTGTGCAAAGCACCGACCGCGTGCAAATGATCAAGATCTCCGGCCGGCTGATTCAAGAAACAGTTACGACCGTCAGCCTGGCGGCGGGGATTTTCATTTATTCTCCATGGTTACTGATTGCTCTGGTGGCTTGCGTCGTGCCTGCGTTTCTTGGCGAGACGCATTTCGCGTTCCTGGGATATTCGCTGAGCTTCCAGCAGACTCCTGCGCGGCGCGAACTCGATTATTTGCGGCTGCTGGGCGGCACCAAAGAAGGCGCGAAGGAGCTGAAGCTCTTCGGGCTTGCACCGTTTCTGGTGGGCCGCTATTCCGACGTCGCCACCGAGCTTCACGACCAGACGATAGGCGTAGCGCGGCACCGGCTGTTGATTGGCGCGCTGCTGGCGATGGTGGGCGTGGCTGGCTACTACGGGACATACGCGTTCGTGATTTATCACACGGTGATTGGAGTAATCTCGCTGGCCACCATGATTTTTTTGGCCGGCGCGATAGGCGGCGCGAGCTCCAACATCCAGGCGGTCTTCACCACGTTTTCGGAAATCGCGAACCAGGCGCTCTTTATGACCGACCTGCTGGAGTTTTTTGCGGTGAAGCCGAAAATCTTCTCGAAGCCTAGCGCATTGCCGGCCCCCAAGAAGATTCAGCAGGGCTTTGAGTTCAAGAATGTATCGTTCGCGTATCCCGGCAGCTCACGGATGATCCTGAACAACGTCAGCTTCAAGCTCGCGCCTTCGGAGCGCATCGCCATCGTCGGCGAAAACGGCCAGGGCAAGACCACCATCGTGAAGTTGCTCACGCGCTTGTACGATCCGACCGAAGGGCAGATTCTACTCGATGGCAAGGACCTGCGCGAGTACGACCTGGAGAGCCTGTGGCAGGAAATCGGCGTGATTTTCCAGGACTTCATGCGCTACGAGATGACGGCCTCGGCCAACATCGCGGTAGGCCGCATCGAGGAGCGCAATAATCCGTTCCGGATTCGCGCGGCCGCGAATAAGAGCCTTGCGGAGCAGGCGATTCGCCGGCTACCCAAGGGCTTCGATCAGGTGCTGGGCTCGCGGTTTGAAGGCGCGGTGGATCTTTCCGGCGGCGAGTGGCAGAAGATCGCGATCGCCCGCGCCTATTTGCGTGACGCGCAGCTACTGATTCTGGACGAGCCTACGGCGGCGCTCGATGCCCGTTCCGAGCACGAAGTGTTTCAGCGCTTTTCGGAATTGACGGAAGGCAAGATGTCGCTGCTGATTTCGCACCGCTTCTCAACCGTGAAGATGTCCAACCGCATTCTGGTCCTCAAGGACGGAGAGATTGCGGAGCAGGGGCAGCACGACCAGCTGATCAAAGTGGGCGGGCATTATGCGGAGATGTTTGAACTGCAGGCCGCGAATTACCGCTAATTTTCCCGAGGGGTAATCTCTATCGCGCGCGTTCTGCGGTCTGATTGGCGACCGCAGACAATCGTGGCGTTTCCCTTCCCCAATTACTCACGACGTCGAACGTAGGTGCATCCCCACTAGTTCCTGCGGTGCGAGCGGCTGATAAGACTTGAATCCAGCGCGTTCCATGCCTCTTTGCGCCTCTGGATTCTTCATGAAGGTATCCCACACAAATCCCGTGCGCGCATTTTCCGCCATCACGATGGTGATTCCGGCGTCAATTCCAACCACGTCGCTGTCGTACCAATTGGTCAGAGGGTTGAAAGCATCCACGAACCCATAGCGGCTCCATGTGCCGGCGCCGTAACGATTGTCAATCGTGCGCAGCACGCGCATCGCCGGCCCCGGCAAAAATGGAAGTGAACCCGCCGCGGCGCACGGCACGATGGTTCCATCAATCGGGCCCGTTTCCGGCGGTCCTCCCCAGACCCGGTATCCCTTGATCGAATCTGACGCGGTGATGCCCCAGAGGTCGTTGCTGTAATCGGGGAACTTGTTCGCCAGACTCAAACAGAATCGCCGGTGCACATCCGTCGCTAAGATCGAGTTTTGAAAATAGTCTGCGTAGAGGTCGCGCTTTCCGCGGAAATCAAACCAAGCCTGTGAGTATTGATGGACGAACAGCGGAGCGTAGGAGCCGATGAACTTGATCCCGTCGAATTCGAAGATGGTGCGCTTCCAGGCGTCCCAGGTAGCGGGAGCCAGCGGGTGGGATGTCGAGCCCAAGCCTAGCAGGTACATCATCATCATTTCGCTGTAGCTGTCCCAGCGATATTGCAAGAATCCGGTTTCCGGGCTCCAGCCATGCGGGAGGATGCGCGTATCTTCCGACAACCAGTCCCAATCCACGCGATTAAAAATCTGATGCGCGAGCTCGCTGATCTCGGAGTGTTCGAAGTGCTGGCGGCAGGTGAGAATTCCGCAGAGCAGAATGGATGTGTCAATCGAGGAGAATTCAGACTGCCAGAGCCGCTCGCCCGTATTGATATTGGCCCAGTGGTAGAAAAACCCGCGCTCGGTGGGCAGCTTTCTCCAAAGAAAACGAAGGGCGTTGATCACACGTTCCCGAGCGAGAGTGAACGAGACATATCCGCGCTTTTCGCCGATGCACAACGCGGTCAAGCCGAATCCGGTGGCCGCGATGCTGCTAACCACACCGTTATCGGAGGAACGCACGTTGCAGCGGTCTTTCACCATTCCGGTGCTGGGGTTGGTTTGATCCCAGAAAAACTGAAAAATCGCTTTTTCAAGTTCCTCGAGGAAGGAATCGTCTCTGGGAGACAGGTATGAGGGAGGTGGCAGCTGCGAGGGCAGAGGGGCAGCCTGCCGGTTTGCGACCGGGTGCTGGAGCGAAAGGCCTCCGGCAAGCGGAATGCCGCAGGCGGAAAGCGCCGCCAGATCTCGCAGCAGCTCGCGGCGCGATAGCTTCCTTGGCCTCAATATGTCCCTAGTCGGCACAATTAATGTTAGACGAACCAGACATCGAATGAAACTGCGTACGAGACGAAGCTAATGACTGTTTCGACGAATGGGGGGTCCCCCGGGCGGGCTATCGTTCGCACTCTGGGATCACCCTAGTACGATACGCACCTGATGCACCACGCCATCGTCCATCAGGTGAATCGGGGACGAGCCAGCCTGCAGTTTTCCGTCAAGCTCGGTAAGAGCCACCCCCCGCGCCACGCCGGAAGGATTTTCAACCGTGATCTTGTAAAGAGACGAGTGGTAGTGGAACTCCATGCTGTAACCCGGCCAGTTTCGCGGAATGCAGGGGTCTATCGAGAGCGAAGTCCCACGCACGCGGAATCCCAGGATTGATTCGATTCCGGCGCGATAGAGCCATCCCGCGGAGCCGGTGTACCAGGTCCAGCCCCCGCGACCGATGTGGGGCGCTTCGGCGTAGATATCGCCCGCGACAACGTAAGGCTCGACCTTGTAGCGCTGGACGTTGGCACGCGTATCGGCACGGTTGATGGGATTCATCATGCGGAATAGCTCCGCAGCTTTGTCGCCGTCGCCCAATTCCGCAAAAGCCATGAGAGTCCAAGTAGCAGCATGGGTGTACTGTCCGCCGTTTTCGCGAATGCCGGGCAGGTAGCCTTTTATGTAGCCGGGATCATGATCGGGGTGATCGAAAGGCGGCGTGAGCAGCAGGATTAGCCCGTCGGGGCGGCGAATGAGCTGCTGGTCCACAGCCGTGATGGCCCGCGCTCCGCGTCCTGGCTCTGCCACTCCGCTGAGGATGGCCCAGGACTGCGCAATCGCGTCAATGCGGCATTCTCTGTTTTGTGCGGAGCCCAGCGGCGTGCCATCGTCGAAATACGCGCGGCGGTACCACTCGCCGTCCCAGCCATCGCGTTCCAGCGCAGCCTTAAGGCTGCTAACGTGAAGGCGCCAGGTTTCCGCGCGCTGGTGAGCGCCGCGGCCATCCGCAAGCTTCGCAAACTCCCATAAGACGGTATGCAGGAACCAGCCTAGCCACACGCTTTCGCCTTTGCCGTCCTGTCCCACGCGGTTCATGCCGTCGTTCCAGTCACCCGTGCCCATGAGCGGCAGGCCGTGACTTCCGACCCCCAAGCTACGGTCTATGGCGCGCGCGCAGTGCTCGAAAAGAGTTGCGCGAATTTCCGAAACGCGCGGTTGGAAATAGGATTCTTTCTGCCCTTCCGCCAACTGATCTCCCTCGATAAAGGGGATGGATTCTTCGAGCACTGTCATGTCGCCGGTTGCTTCGATGAACTGGACCACGGCGTAGGGCAGCCACAGCAGGTCGTCGGACATGCGGGTGCGAATGCCGCGGCCCGAGGGCGGGTGCCACCAGTGCTGGACGTCTCCTTCGGGGAATTGGTGGGCGGCCGCGCGCAGCAGTTGCTCACGCGCCACTCCGCGTTTCGCAATATTCAGAGCCATCACGTCTTGCAGCTGGTCGCGGAATCCGTAGGCGCCGCTGACCTGGTAAAAACCTGCGCGGGCCCACACACGGCAAGACAATGTTTGATACAAGAGCCAGCGATTCAGCAGCACATCCATGCTGGGATCGGGAGTGGTCACTCTTACCGTGTCGAGGATTTCGTCCCAGCGGCGGGTGACTTCGCCCAGAATTTTGTCCAGATCCGCGGTGCGGTAGCGCATCAGCAGGTCGCTTGCTTGTGCTTTGTTCTCCGTTTGCCCCAGGAAAAATACGACTTCGGCGCGCGCGCCGGGGCGCAGCTCAATCGTCGTTTGCAGCGCGGCGCAAGGATCCAGGCCCGGGCCGACCTTGCCCGAGAGCGGGCCAGTTCGCTCCAGTGCCGCGGGACGATCTGCTGTGCCATTGCGGCCGAAAAATTCCGCGCGGTCCCCGCTGTAGGAGGTTTGCTGCCCGCGCATATCGGCGAAAGCGATCCGGCCGCCAAATTCGCCGGTCCAAGCGCTGCGCGCCAGGATCGCTTTCGACTGCGGCTCCACTTCCGTAATGATGTACGGCGCAGTGGCGCTGCGAGAGCTGCCCAGAACCCATTCGACATAGGCAGTTACTGAAAGGCGGCGCACGCGATCCGAATCGTTTCGCAGCGTTAGCCGTGAGATTTTGATGGGGTCTTCCACTGGCACAAATTGCAAGAGCTCGAGAGAGACGCCGCGCGATCCGTGCAGGAAACGGCTGTAGCCCTGACCGTGTCGCGCTTGATAGCTTGCGGTTTCGTCGCGTATAGGCAGAGCCGTGGGCGTCCAAACGTCGCCGCTGGCTTCGTCGCGAACGTAGATCGCTTCTCCCGGCGTGTCGAAGACATGGTCGTTGGACCACGGGGTAAGCTGATTTTCATGGCTGTTGAGAGACCAAGTGAAACCCGAACCCGATTCGGATACCAGGAATCCGAAGGATGGATTGGCCACGACATTGACCCACGGCTCCGGGGTGCGCAGACCTTCATTCAGGGCAATCACATATTCACGGCCACGATCCGCGAAACCGCCGAGCCCATTGAAAAATTGCAGAGCTTGCCGCGGCAAGCTCGATTCCGGGGATCTGGTCGGGCGTGCCGGGCGCACCAGAGTGCGCTCCGCCGGTTCTGGATATTGCGATCGCACGATTTGCTCAGCCAGCGTGCCGCGGCGGCTCAACAGCACGGCACGCGCCACAGCCTGAAGTTGCGTGCGGGCCTCTGGAGTGAGGAGATCACCACGCAGCAGGAAAATTTTACCGCTCACCCCGCCGGAGTCCGGCGAAAGCCTCAGCTGGCTGCCGCGTACCAGCGCTTCCAGGGAGTCTTGCAGTTCCTCAATGTAGGAAACGGCTTTTTCATTAATGATGACCACGTCCGCGGACAGTTGCTTCATCCGCCAGTATTCGTGCGCGCGCAATATTTGCCGGATGATGTCCACATCGTCAGAATCGTCTATGCGCGCGAGCACGATCGGCAAATCTCCGGAGATTCCCTGGGCCCAAAGTGTGGAAATATCCAGGGAGCTGCGCGCCAGCACGTCGGCGGTGGGACGTAGCGACGGATCCACATACAGGACAGCATTCGCGAGGCGCTGGAATAGCAGCGCTTCTTCGGAAGTGATGCCCAGGTGGTGCAGTTGCACCTGCGCCTGCGTCCACGCCAGCGTATGGGAGCGTTCAAACGTTCGGGCATCGCGATATTTGTCGGCGAGATCCAGAGCCTCATTGCGCGTGGCGGCGGCAATGGTGGAAAAAATCATATGGACGGTGCCGCCCGGAGGAACGCGAACCGTCCGGCGCAGACTCAGGATGGGGTCCAACACGGCACCAACGGTGTTGGAAAGCGGCCGGCCATCCATCACCGAAACGGGATCGCGCAGATTGCGCGTCCGTCCCACGAAACGCGCGCGATCCGTTTCAAATTGCAATTCACCGACGGTTTCAGCGTCCGTAACCAGAACATGGGCGACCCAAACGGAGGTTTCGTCTTCGGAACGCTTACGGCGCGTGGCTACCAGGGCGCCGACCTCCGCGACAAATTCAGTTTCGACGAACAGCTTCGCGAAAGCCGGATGCGCAACATCCGCTCCTTGCGGCGTGAGCGAAAGTTCCGCGTAGGACGTGACTTGAATATCGCGCGCGCGGACGCCGACATTGCTTAGCGAGATGCGCCGGACTTCGGCATCGTCTTCGGAGGAAACGACGACTTCCAGGGCCGTCGTGAGCGAGCGGTCGCGCCGGATGATCTCGGCATGATCCTCGAAGAAAATGGCCTCGTACTCATCCGCTTCGATTCCCGCGGGTTGAAATCCCGCCGACCACACATTTCCGGATTGTTCGTCGCGCAGGAAGATGTACTGGCCCCAGTTATCCAAAGTGAGGTCTTCGCGCCAGCGCGTGATTGCCAGATCGCGCCAGCGGCTGTAGCCCGAACCGGCGGCGGTGAGCATTACGGAATAGCGTCCGTTGGAGAGCAATTGCGTGCGCGGAATGGCATCGTGCGGCGAGCTGAAGCGCCGCACCAGCGGTGGGACCAGTTCACGCACTTTCGAAGCCGCGGAAACTTCTTCGGCGCGCGGACGGGCGACCAGCACATCGCGCGGGGTGCGCTCTTGCAACAGCAGCTCGGTAGCGCGCACGATCGGTTCGGCGTGAAAACGATCGCGCATTGCGCCACCATTCAGAATATCGGCGAGCGCGACGATGGACATGCCTTGGTGATGCGCCATGAAGGCGCGGATCACCGCTACATCCTTCCCTTCCGGTAAACGACTGCTGGTGTAATCCAACGCCTCGTAGAATCCATAACTGCCCGCGGCGCCCGCTCTCGCCAGCCTGGTGAAATTCTGTACGGCTGCGGTTGGGTCGATCATTGCTGCCAGTGCAGTGGCATACGGCGCGATCACCAGATCTTCGCTCAGCCCGCGCTTCAACCCCAGGCCCGGAACTCCGAAACCCGAATACTGATACGTAAAATCCATGTCGCGAGCGTTGAAGGCTGATTCCGATATTCCCCAGGGGACGCTGCGTTCCTCTCCGTACTCGATCTGGCGCGCGACGACCTGCTCGTACGTCTGGCTCAACATGCTGTTCGCCGGAGAACGCATTACCAAATCCGGCATCAGGTATTCGAACATTGAGCCCGACCAGGAAATCAGGGACAAGCCGCGGCCGACCGGGGTGAGCGCGCGGCCCAGACGGAACCAATGCGACGCCGGCACTTCTCCTTTGGCGATCGCGATGAAACTGGCGAGCCGTGCTTCGGAGGCCAGTAGGTCGTAGCAATTGGCGTCCAGCGCACCATCGGCGCCGCGAAAACCGATGGAGAAGAGCTTGCGCGAGTTATCGAAGAGAAACGCGAAGTCCATCGCGTCGAACATGCTTTGGGAAGCGTGCGCGATGGCGACCAGGCGACGAGTTAGAGCCGCCGCATCCCGGCCTGCGCCGTTGAGAGCTATGGTGAGAGCATCAATACGCCGCAGAACTTCGTGATTGGTTGCGGAATCCCGGGCGAATCTTTCGCGCAGCGTCGCCAATTCACGCACTGCGGACTCACAACGATCCGGAACATCCGCCAGCGCCGGCAGGTGACGGAAGGAAGGTTCGATGGCCACCCACTCGGGCGCTTCGTCCTGCGGACGTTCCGCCATGGCGAGCACTTCGCTCGGTTCCAGACGCAGCCAGGGGATCATGATCCGCGCATCGCGCGCGTAACTTTCCAGATTGGCTCGTGCGGCTTCAGCCCAAATGCACAGTTCGGAGTCCGCAGGCGCGCCGAGTTCCTGCGCTAAAGTCTGAGCGATATCGGCTACCGTTTGGGCGCGTTCTTGAATCTCCAGAAAGCGCGCGGCCCATTCGCGCGGGCCGGCCGGAACTGGTTCGAGCAAGGCCGACAGCGAGTCCAGAGCGTTTGCCAGCTGCTTGCGCGTGACGGTGTGCGTACGCTGCGTATCTGCAATTTCTTCCAGCGCTTCACGCAAGAGATGAAGTGCATCACCGACTCCGGTGAATGGGCGCGACGTGGCGAACGGTTCCTGAATGATTTCGCGGCAGCCGTTTCCCAGAACGAGCAAATTGGCAGCGAGGTTTCCGCTGTCAACGGTGGAGACATATTTAGGATCGAGCGGCACGAGGCGTCGCGTGTCGTACCAGTTGTAAAAATGGCCGCGATACAGTTCGAGCTGCCCCAAGGTTTCCAGCGTCGCTTCCAGCCGGTCTGCCGCTTCCTGCGCGCCCAACCAACCCATGTCTCGTGCAGCGAGGGTCGAGAGCAGATACAGACCGATATTGGTGGGAGAAGTTCGATGGGCTACCACAGGCTTGGGATCTTCTTGAAAATTGTCCGGCGGCAGAAAACGGTCTTCGGCGGATACAAATTTGTCGAAAAACCGCCAAGTGCGGCGGGAAATGGTTCGCAGAGTTTTCGTATCCGATGCCGATAGTGGCTCGACGTCCTCGACCGGTGGTGGAATGCTGATCCAGCGTGCCACGGCGGGCGCCGCGATCCAAAGTGCGCCAAACGGGATCGCAGCCCACAAAGCCTGAGGCCGCGCAACCGCCACGGCGAGGAGAGCGGCGAAGGCCACCAAGACGCTGGCCACCATGCGTCCGTAGGTAGCCAAAAGACTCAAGTCCACGGCGTGTTTGGCCTGCGCCGCGGTTACCCACTGCAACAGATTTCGCCGCGTGAACAACAATCGGACCAGCGTGCGGACGATCGCGTCCGTCATCAGCCATGCCTGATACGCAATGAACGTGATGGTTAAACCGATTTGCGATGCGCCCAACGATAGGTCGGATAGAACATCACGAAAATGGCTGCGTTTCGAAATGCCGCTCAGGCGGGAATTCAATCCAACAAGAAAAGGGATTAACGCGGGAATCGCAATCGTGGCCAGGACGAAGCGAGTCCACATCCACGGCGACACCTGGGGTATCAGCCATCCCGCTACCATCAGCAGCAACATGCATGGTGCGGAAAGCGTGCGGCGCAAATTGTCAATCATCTTCCAGCGGCTGATCGCAGGAATCGAAACTTTGCGGCGTTCCTCTTTCGAAAGTCCCCCGCGTCCGAAAATCCACGGCAACAGCTGCCAGTCTCCGCGGGCCCAGCGATGCTGGCGCGCGGCCGAAACTTCGTAATGCGATGGAAATTCGTCGAACAACTCGATATCACTAGCTAGCGCGGCGCGCGCGAAAATGCCCTCGAACAAGTCATGGCTCAGCAGGGTGTTCTCTTTAACCTTGCCGGCCAGCGCGGCCTCAAACGCATCGAGATCGTAGATTCCCTTCCCGGTGTATGACCCTTCGTGGAACAAATCCTGATAAACATCTGAAACCGCGGCGGCGTACGGATCGATTCCACTCGGACCAGAAAAAATGCGCTGGAAGAGCGAGCCTTCGCGATCGGTGGGAAGCGAAGGCGTCACCCGCGGTTGCACCACGCCGTAGCCGTCCACCACGCGCCCCAGTTCCGCGTTGAATTGCGGACGGTTCAACGGGTGAGCCATGGTTCCCACCAAGCGCGCCGCAGTGCCACGAGAAAGGCGCGTGTCCGCGTCGAGCGTGATGACGTAGCGAATCATAGGGATGGATTCGGGCACCTGGTCGCCGACAGGAATGAAATTTGTCTGCGTCGAGCCGCGCAGCAACTCGTTCAGCTCGTGCAGCTTTCCCCGCTTGCGTTCCCATCCCATCCACTTCTTTTCGCGATCGTTCCAGGTACGCTTGCGGTGAAATAGGAAGAAACGCGCGCCGCCTCCGGGGGCAGGGCCATGGGCTTTGTTCAAGCCGGCGATGCCGCTGGCGGCCGCGGCGAGCAGTTCGTCATCTCCGGGCAGAGTTTCGGTGGCGGCGTCCACCCAATCGGTGAGCAGCGCAAAGCGCAGATCGCCATCAACGTTTGCGAGGTAATGAATTTCCAGGCGCTCAACCTGTTCCTTGATCGCATCCTGCGAGATCAAGAGAGTCGGAACGGCGATGATGGTGCGCAGTTCCTCCGGAACGCCATCGCGCAATTCCAGGCGCGCCAAAGTGCGAGGGCCAAGTAAATCCGCGACCACGCGATTGATCAGCGCGATGGCGAGATCTGAGGCGGGCACCGAAGCGAGCAACGCGAACAGCGCCAAGATGGGCGCGCTCACTCCCAATTCCCGGGCGTGCGCCAGCGGGAGGGCCAATATCAGCGCGGTCATTACGGCGATCGTGCCCAGATACCCTGGTACGGCGTGTCGCACGTACAAGCGCAGCACGCCCCGCCGCCAGGCAACGTGGAATCCGAGTTCGCGCTCGAAATCGAGCCTACCGCGGGAGATCAGGTAGTAGCCGGGATCGGCCTTGCGTTCGTCGGGCGGATGTCCGTCACTGTGCAGTTCCGCGCGCGCCCTCTTGGCGCGTTGCACGGCGCGTTGGGCAACGTCGATTTCGGAGTGAGGTGAACCTCGTGACAGGTCCTCGATCGCATGACGGTAGTAATCACGCGTCGCAAAGTCCATATCTCCGAAATTGCTGCCGCCGCGCAGCACTTCGTCCACCAGGCTGACGCTCTCGAAAAATCCTTCCCAATCGAACGAGGAAGTCAGCCGCATGCTGGTGATGATGTTGCGCACCGTCACGCTCATGGCGGCCTGCTCTTGATGCTCGGCACGGACGATTTCATCCGCGGTCGTGCCCTGCGCTGCGAGGCGTTCGTCCAGCCACACCAGAATTGGGCCAACCTTCGGATCGAGGTCGCGCAGGCGCTGAACCAATTGCACGGCAAAGGAGCGCTCCAGCGGCTTATTCTCGAAGCGGCGCAGCACGGCGGCAGGTGAAACGGCCGTCTGGCCTGCGGTACCGAGCACGCGGTCGGCGAGGATATCAGCTTCCACGCGCGCGTTGCGGCTGCGCACAATGCGTTCGGCGACGCGGCGCAGATTTTCCACCAGCACGATGCGCAACGTGATGGCCACGGCCCAGAGTTCGCCGATCGTCAGCGGCTGCACGCGCTGGTAGGCACTGACGAACCGGCGCAATACTTCGGGATCGAAGCGGCTGTCGTTGTGCGCCACAAACGCCCAGGCGACACCAAAGACGCGCGGAAACCCTTCGAGGTGTCCGGACGCGAGCTTCGGCAATTTGCGATAGAAACCGGGAGGGAGATCGTCGCGAATTTCGCGCAGTTGTTCTTCGACGATATAAAAATTATCTACGAACCATTCGGCCGCGGGCGTGATCGCCTGTTCGTGCTGAATGGCCCGCGCCGTAGCCCGATAATATTCCAGCAGGACGCGGCCGTTCTCCAGCACACGAGGAATCAGCGGCCGTCCTTCCTCGGGATCTGTGACCACGAGCTGGGCGGCCGCCAGGCTTTCCGCGTGCTGCTCCAGGCGCTCGACGCTGAAGAGCTCGGCGCGAATCGTCTCCTCTGGCTCGGAAAAAATGGGCGGAGGTGGTTGGGCCAGCTTAGCCATCTTCTAGATTTGATTCTCCAATCTTTTCGTTACTGGCCGCCGGAATCTGCGGCCTGCGCATTCCGGCCGGCGGAACGAAGCAGCAGATCCAGCGGCCATCGGGAGGGGCGGCCGCAAGACAGAAGCACCAGGGCTGTACGACATGGAATTTTACAGGAGCACGCCCTCAATGGAACGATAAATCGTTGCGCATTAGGTAAAGCAAGTATCAGCGTGAAGTGAATTGCGGGACAGATATGCAGGAGATCACCGATGTACGAGTACCGGGAAAACTGCGTGGCCCAACGCGGGCTGCAATCGCAAGGCACGTGGCGACGCGTCACATCAACGGAAATGCTAAGAAGTGGTGAGCCGGGGAGGACTCGAACCTCCAACCCGCTGCTTAAGAGGCAGCTGCTCTACCATTGAGCTACCGGCCCACTGAAAAAATTGTAACACGAG
>Ga0209006_10000252_pt1 | contig 55530 bp, 41 predicted proteins | sample JacPin_JW_Ref_O2_FD_188567 | JGI IMG/M metagenome (GOLD analysis project Ga0209006, IMG submission 188567) | Forest soil microbial communities from Algoma, Ontario, Canada - Jack Pine, Ontario site 1_JW_Ref_O2 (SPAdes) (version 2) | ecosystem: Environmental > Terrestrial > Soil > Boreal...
GCTAACTTCGTTCGCCGGCCTCGAGCGGGAGTAGTTCAGCGGTAGAACGCCAGCTTCCCAAGCTGGATGTCGCCGGTTCGATCCCGGTCTCCCGCTCCAATTCATTCCGCGATTCCATAACTCATTGCCGAGCTTGCGGTTACGGGTTCAGGGGCGCTCCCGAGTTGGCGGGTTGCATGGCCGCGGGTTGGTTGTGTTTCTTGTTCATCTTGCGGTGAATGTCGGGCCAGAATTCCTTGATCACATAGGTAATCGTGTCATAGCCCATTTGCGTTCCCCGCTCAAGTCCATCAGATGGGCGATGTTGCTCGAATCGATGTTTCCCTCGCACGATTATCTATAGTAAGGATCTAATCTCCAAAAGTCTGGTTCAGTCAGCCTAAAGTTTGATTGCTCCGAGTAGGTGATCTCGCTAACCTAACCGCGTGCCTGTGGACCGAACGTCCAAATTGATAGATCATTGATGACAACGAGGGCATGCAAGATTCTCTGCGCGATCAGATGGAAGCGGCTGGACTGGTCGCAGGGTGCTTTGGATCTGCCGGATCGACCCGATTCCGACTATATCGTCTGTGGGGGGCGCACGGGCCCCTCGAAGTTGGCTTCGGCTCATGGCTGACGTCATGAAAGAACGACGCTTCCTGATGCCGTCGTACTGACTGCAAAAGGCAACGCCCACCGCCTGTCAGGATTACCGGGCAAGTGAGTTTAATCGCCTGGGACCAAGCGTGTAATGACACTTCTACAAACAAGGTGGAGCAAGGCGGTGGTCGTCCGAATACGGGCACGACACCTTTTCGTGATGGGCACCGTGTTGGCGAGTTTGTTGCTGGTAGCGTTTCCCCATGCGCTCGCGCTTGATCCGGACCGGCGGATCTCCCAGTATGGTCACACTGTGTGGCGCATCCAGGATGGCTCCATCTCTCCCCCCACCAATATTGCTCAAACCACCGACGGGTTTCTCTGGATAACAACTGCGCAAGGGTTGATGCGTTTCGATGGAGTCCGGTTCATGCCGTGGCAGCCTCCCCAGGGACAGAATCTGTCCGGCACACATTTCACGGCTGTATTCGGCTCTCGCGACGGCAGCCTCTGGATCGGTACCACACGAGGTTTGGCTCGCTGGAAGGATGGCCAACTGCGAAACTACACGGACCCGGAGCTTTACACCGCCATAGGCGAAATTACGGAGGACGACTCCGGGACAATATGGGCTACCCGCTATGGGCTTTATGCACACGAAGCGCCGCTGTGCAGCATCTCCGCAGAGACGCTGCGCTGCTTCGGGAAAAAGGACGGCATCCCCGTTACCTACGGCCTCGGGCTGACTCACGATAGCGAGGGCAATATTTGGTTCGGGTCCTCTGTGCTCGTTCGCTGGCGGCCGGGCATTCCTGCCACAACGTATTTTGGTGAAATTGCTAAAGAACTTGCAAAAGGCGACGGAGTAGACGAAGTCGTGCTTGGCCCGTCAGGCACGGCATGGGCGGGCTTAGATGGAACGGGACCGCAATTTGGCGTCCGGTATTACTCCGGAAGTAAGTGGACGAGCTACGCTGTCCCGGGATTCGACGGGGCAAGAGTCCGTTCTCACGCCCTGCTGGTCGATCGCCGTGGGTCACTCTGGGTTGGCACAAGGAATGATGGACTCTACCGCATTTCCGACGGTGTCGCCGACCACTACGGTGTGTCTGATGGACTGTCAGGGAACAGCGTGGGGTCCCTTTTTGAGGATCGAGAAGGAAATATCTGGGTGATCACCGATGGGGGACTCGATATGTTTCGTGACACGGCCCTCATTAGTTACACGACACGGCAGGGAGTTTCCAACTCCGATTTCCATTCGGTTATGGCGTTACGCAACGGAGCGGTGTTGATCGGTACCGCGGACGCCCTTAACATTTTGCGAAAACAAGACGGCAAACCCGCCATTTTCGATCGAAAACTGTCGGGCAAAGGGGTCGGACCGGGGATGCTGGAAGATCACAGTGGCGTGGTTTGGCTTGGGGTGGATTTGGCCCTCATGCGGTTTCAGAATGGGCGTTTTCGAGAGATCGGTGGGCAGCGTTTCGCGGGCGTCGGCGGGGTGTCAGGTATTGCCGAAGACTCGGGCGGAACGATTTGGGTTCTTAACGGCAGGGGTCACCAGGTATTCAGCATTGTTGGGAACAAAATTAAGAGGCAAGCCTCGCTCAATGACGAACTCGGCAGGCCGCAATATCTGGTGGCGGACCCGAACGGCGGACTTTGGATCGGCACTGGAAGCGGTAAAAGTACCCTTTCCTACTTCCGCGATGGACGTTTGCAGACTACGTCGCTGAGTTCGCCCCAGGGTCCGGTCGGTATTCAGGCACTCTTCGTGGACTCTGACAACTCTCTGCTCGTGCCAAGTTCGCAGGGTCTCTACCGGCTCAACCATGGGCAGGTGACCCTCTTCAGCAGCGAAAATGGCTTGCCCTGCCCTGAGACCTTCAGCGCGATTAGGGATAACCACGGTGCTCTTTGGATCTATACGAGATGCGGCTTGATCAGGATCGCAGAATCCGAATGGGCGAAGTGGATCGAGAGTTCCCACGTTGCGGTGTCCGTCATGACTCTGGACGCTCTGGAAGGAGCACAAGCCGGGACCGGGAGTATTAAGCAACCGGCGGCCTCTAAGGCGCCGGACGGTCGATTGTGGTTCGTAACCGGCGTCTCAGCACAAGTACTGGATCCAGACCGTCTCTACGAGAACGCGCTTCCGCCGCCCGTCTATGTAGAAGGGGTTGTGGCGGACCACAAACGGTTCGACGCAACATCGGTTGTCAAAGTCTCCGCCCTGAATCGCGACCTCGAAATTGACTACACCGCCCCTAGTTTTTCGGTCCCTCAGAAGGTTCGCTTCCGTTACATGCTGGAGGGCCGGGACCGGGAATGGCAAGATGCTGGGACGCGGCGCCAAGCCTTCTATACCGACCTTAAACCCAGACGCTACCGTTTTCGAGTGACCGCATGCAACAGCAATGGCGTCTGGAATCAAACCGGCGCATCGCTGGATTTAATTGTACTGCCAGCGTACTACCAGACGAATTGGTTCCGATTGTTGTGCGTCGCCGTCTTTGTTGGGTTGCTTTGGGCACTTCATCGATGGCGCGTTCATCAGCTCAAGAGTCAGGAAAAGCGTCTGCGCGATGTTGTTGAAACTATTCCGACGATGACTTTCACTGCCTTGTCTGACGGCTCAAGCACATTTGTAAATAAACGATGGACCGAATACACCGGGCTTTCTGTCGAGCAGAGTTCAGGCGCAGGTTGGCAGTGCGCGATCCATCCCGAAGATATCGTGCGCCATTCCGAGAAATGGCGTATCTCCGTAGCGAGCGGTCAACTTTTCGAAGACGAGGCGCGGTTCCGGTGCGCCGCTGACGGGGAATATCGCTGGTTTCTGGTGCGTGGAGTCCCGCTTCGAGATCAGCATGGAATCATTGTTAAATGGTACGGAACCCTCACGGACATTGAGGATCGCAAGCGTGGAGAACAAGAGCGCGAGAAATTGCGAGAACTCGAGGCCGATCTGGCACACATCAATCGTGTGAGCACTTTGGGAGAAATGGCCGCGTCGCTGGCGCACGAGATCAAGCAGCCCATCGCCGCAGCCATCACCAGCGCCAACACCTGCATCGAATGGCTGGCGCATGAACCTCCCAACCTTGATCGGGCCCGTGCAGCAGCAGCCAAAATCGATAAGTATGGGAATCGTGCGGCTGAGATCATCGACCGTATACGTTCGTTCTACAGAAAATCTCCTCCACAACGTGAGTTGGTCGACGTGAACGGAATTGTTGACGAAATGCTCACGCTGCTGAAAGGCGAGGCCACGCGACACTCGATTGCGATGCGCACGGACCTTTCGGCCGAGCTGCCCAAAATCATGGCAGACCGTGTACAGCTGCAACAGGTGTTCATGAACCTCATGCTCAATGGGATTGAGGCGATGAAGGACTCCGGCGGAGAGCTTACGGTGAAGTCGGAACAGCAGGACGGTCAACTCCAGTTCTCGGTCCGTGACACTGGCGTGGGGTTGCCAGCGGCGAAAAACGATCAGATCTTTTCTGCGTTCTTTACCACCAAGCCGCAAGGGAGCGGCATGGGGTTGGCCATCAGCCGTTCCATTGTGGAGTCGCATGGCGGGCAGTTGTGGGCGACCGTTAACGACGGACGAGGTGCAACCTTTCATTTCACCTTGCCGACCCAGGTGACGTCGTTATCACCTTTGGTCGCATAATCGCTTTCCTTTCCCCACTCCTTGGAAACAGCCAAGCGAAGTTCTGAGTACCTCGTGCGACGTCCGTAATCGGCTGTACCACGTCCTTGAATTTGTGACGGCGCACAGGAAATTTCATACTGTCCATAAAAGTACGAAAGCTGGCTCAAGAGGGGCGTGCCCTGCCAATCGGGGCGGGCGATGCGAAAACCGCAAGACACTGAAATGATTGTTTTTTTTGCAATCGTTTGAATTTCGAAGAGTTCTCGAATCTCAGGGAAGTAGAACGCCAGCTTCAGCATGAAGAACAACGAGCGGGAGTAGCTCAACGGTAGAGTAGCGGCTTCCCAAGCCGTTGGTTGCGGGTTCGATCCCCGTCGCGCGCTCCAAAGTCTTTCGGCTCGTCCCCACCCGCGATCAGGGCGGCGCAGAGTACCCGGCCTTGCCTCACACCGTCTGTTTCTCGGTATCTAGACCCTCCGTGCCGATATCCACGCTGCATTCCTCATTGAACCGGAACGATATCGAATTCTATTTTGACTTCGTCTTTGACCTTAACGGTGCCGCCCGCGATACGTATGGGACTGATGCTGAAGTTGCTTTGCTTGACAGATGCGGAACCGCGATAGTGTCCCGCCTCCAAAGAAACCACCACAACGACGGGTTGATTCTTTCCGTGCAGGTTCAGATTTCCGCGCACCTCCCAATGGGCGTCGCCGGTTTTGGTTATAGCGGTAGAACGGTACGAAATCTCTGGAAAATGCGCGACATCGAGAACCGCAGTTCCTTCCATCGTCTGCTGGATTTCGGCACGCTTGTCGACCGAGATCTCTGGGTCGAGCACCCGCATCTTGCGCGAGTCCACGCGCAGCTGAACGCTGGGGCTGGCGGAAGAATCGATCTTACCCTCGTCGATTGGAGCCTGTATTTCGTGATTGTGTGCAAACGCGGAAAATGCGCCGGATTTGAAGACTCGAATCTTCAAACTGGATTTGTTCACGTCGATCGCTTGGGTTTGGGCGTGGAGGTTGTTTGGTCCGGGGTAGACAACGATTGCCAGAATTACCAACGCCATCCTTCTAAGTCTCACTGAATCCCCACCTGTTCCGCCTTCCATTCATCTCCGATGGCTTATGGCACCTGGAACGATACATTGCTCAAGAGCGTGCCGCTGGGCGTTACCACCTGGACTTTGCCGGCGGTGGCGCCCGTAGGAACGGTAGTCGTGATTTCGGAGGTCGACACCACAGTGAAAGTTGCCGCCTTGCCGTTAAAGTTGACGTCTGTCGCCCCCGTCAAATTGGTGCCCAAAATCTTGACGGTCGCTCCCACCTTCCCGGTGGTTGGTTGTGTTTCCACAAACGGTCCCAGACCCACAGACAGGCTGAAGACCGTGCCCTCGCCGTTCGCCCCGCCATCGTCCGTTGTCCCGTACAAATTCCCATCGGTGGCCTGAACCAGCCCCCCTCCCGGGTATTGGCCGTCAGGGCAACCATTTTGAGAGCAAAAGTTGTAAAGCGTGGTCAGCGTGCCACTCAGGGTGATTTTGAAGATTGTCCCACTCCCATTGGCTCCGCCCACGTCCATGACCCCGTACAAGTTCCCGTCGGTGGCTTGGATCAGCCCCGCAATCAGGTAATTACCATCAGGGCAGCCGTTTTCGGAGCAAACGTTGTAAAGAGTGGTGAGCTTCCCGCTTGGGGTGATTTTGAAAATCGTGCCGTCGCCGTAGGCCCCGCCGGCGATCGTTGTTCCGTACAAGTTCCCATTGGTGGCCTGGACCAGACCAGTTTGGGGGAACTGGCCGTCCGGGCAACCGCCTTGCGTGCAAAAGCTGTGCAGCGTGGTAAGCATGCCGCTTGGGGTGATCTTGAAGACCGTCCCGAAGCCTTTGGGACTTCCCCCTCCGAACGTCGTCCCGTAGAGGTTCCCGTCAATCCCCTGGATCAACCCCGCGAAGGGGTTCTCGCCATCCATGCAACCACTTTGCGAGCAAAAACTGTGCAGCGTGGTGAATGCGCCGCTTCGAGTGATTTTGAAGACCTCTCCCTTGCCCTCCGACCCGCCCATGTACGTTGTCCCGTAAAAGTCCCCATTGGTGGCTTGGACCAGGCCCGCTAACGACTGAGAGCCGTCCGAGCCGCCGAAGGTGTGCAGCGTGATCGCGGTGCCGCTCGGTGTGATCTTGAAGACCGTCCCTAATTCGTTGGACCCGCCGAGGTACGTTGTCCCGTAGAAATTGCCATCTGTACCCTGGACCGGGGTCGCGTAGGTGTATTCGCCGTCTGTGCAACCGCGCTTGGAGCAAAAACTGTGAAGCGTCGTCGCCGTTCCACCTGGAGTGATTTCAAAGACCTCTCCAGAGTTCTTGGCGCCGCCGTAATAGGTTGTTCCGTACAAGTTCCCATTCGTGGCCTGGACCAAGCCCGCAAACGATAAGCGGCCATCTGTGCCGTCGAAACTGTGCAACGTGGTTAGAGTCGTCCCGAGATCAGTGAAGGTACCTGTTTGTGCCGCGCTTTGCGACCCCGATGCACAAAGGCAGAGCGAAGCTAACAGAATAGAAATTCGGAACTTTCTTGTGCTGAACATTTAGGTTTTCTCCCGTAAGACAAAACCAGTTGACCAGCGATAAGTATGCGAAATCGTGATCTTGCGCGCGTCCGCGCGCAGTTGAACGCTGGGACTGGCGGAAGAATCGAATCGCCTGGCGATCACCGATAAGTATGAGGAACCGTCGCCAGCCAGCTGTCACAGGGCTGTCAATAGATTGTTATTTGTTTGTTTTGGAGAGACGATCATGCGCAGCATTGGAGGAGGGCTTTCGTACGAACCGAGTCGGAAGGCTACTGCTTCGCCGTCGTCTTATCCTGGGGTGTCACGCAAGAGGAAGTGGCGAATGCCTGAAAGGTCCTCGTCGACATTCACGCGAGAGACAATGATGACGATGGACCTTCCATCGGGCGCAATCGCGGAACTGGAGACGGCGACGATTTTCTGAAGGTCGCCCAGCTTATCTTTCGAGCCTGAGCTTTCGCCCAACCAGGCGCAGCTAACGCAAGTAGCGCCGCTAGAATTCCTAGAAGTGTATTCGCGCGAGTAGAGCCGAGATGCTCGTCTTCGGATACGCGCCGATGAGTTTTACCCTCGTGTTAGGTAAGAATTTCAAATCGACACCATGTCATAGTTGCGAGTCGTAGGGTGTGCGTCCTACGCTTTTCCTGTCTTCGGATTAGTACCGGAGAAACGCCTTTGTGAGCAGTAAGACGCAGTGATCGCAACTGGATTACCCTATGGTTAAGGCTCTTATGATTGCTTCGAAAGAAGGTGCGAAAGGCGGAGCCACATTTCCACGCGTCGTTCACAAATGCTTGGCGCGGAACTGCTGTGGTTTCGCACGGAGGAAGCAGAGGAGCAACTCCATCCGATGAAGAAGATCACTCTGAACGTGAACGGTCAGCAGCACATCGTGGCGGTTGATCCGGACACACCTCTGCTGTTTGTTCTGAACGACGAACTTGGGTTGCGCGGACCTCGGTTCGGATGTGGCATGGCTCAGTGCGGGGCCTGCACTGTAATCATGCGCGGCCAGGTCGTGCGGTCTTGTGTCATGCCTCTTAGTCTGGTGGGTCAAGACGAAGTCACGACCCTGGAGGGCCTAGGCACGCCTGAAAAGCCTCACCCCATCCAGCAAGCCTTTATTGAGGAAGGGGCTGCGCAATGCGGTTTTTGCCTCAGCGGAGTGATCTTGACGGCGAAGGCCGTACTCGATGTAAAACCGGATGCCTCTGATCAGGAGATTCGGGATGCTCTGGGAGGCATCTTGTGTCGCTGTTTCGCCCATACGCGCATGTTGCGGGCAATCCGAAATTATGCCGAGGCACGACAAGCATGACCCTGTCTCGCCGTGATTTTCTGCAAAGTTGCGGGGCACTTATTGTCAGTTTTGGTGCTGGCTCGCTGAGTCTGATGTCCGCACAGGGGCAAGGACCGTTCGACACGCATCCCTCGCACATCGATCCGGAAAAGCTCGATTCGTGGTTGGCCGTCGACGCCGATGGGATCGTCACCGCATACACAGGGAAATGCGATTTCGGTCAGGGGATTTTTACGGCTCAATCCCAGTTGGTCGCGGAGGAGCTGTGCGTTCCAATCGCTCGCGTAAAGTTGATCCAGTGCGATACATCGCTCTGTCCGGATCAGGGGACCACGTCTGGAAGTCAGTCGAGTCCAACAAACTTTAATTCGGAAAATCTTGCACTTGCCGCCGCCACTGCTCGCGAAGCCTTGCTAGGTCTCGCTGCTGTGAAATTGGGAGAGCCGGTCGCGCAGCTCACGGTGGTGGATGGCATCATCAGGAGCAACAAGGGTCTCCAAGTTCGGTATGAGGAACTTATCGGAAACAAGCATTTCGATCTCCCGCTAAGTGCGACAGCGAAGCGGCGATCTGCTCCAGATTGGACTGTGCTTGGTAAACCAATTCCTTCCCTGGACAGAGCCAGCCTGATGACCGGCAATTTCGAATTCGTTCACCATGTTCGGATCCCGGGGATGCTGCATGGGCGAGTCGTGCGGCCGCCAGAAATGGGAGCGACGCTGGTGCATGTAGACGACCAATCGGTGCGGAGTGTTCCAGGCCTAGTGAAGATCGTCGTCCGTAAGAATTTTATTGGGGTCGTGGCCGAGACTCAGTACCAGGCAGGATTGGCGGCCCGGAAGTTAGTGGTTCAATGGAAACCAGGTCCGGGGCTCCCGCCGCAGAACGGCTTCTTCGACTATCTCCGGAAACAGCCTTCCCACGACGTTCTTAGCGTTGACTCCCAGGACACCGAGGCCGAACTCGCTGCCGCGAGCAGGCTCATCCGGGCCAAGTACACCTATCCGTACCAAATGCACGGATCCATTGGCGCATCGTGCGCGGTCGCCGACGTTAAGTCGGTGAGTGCGACCGTGTACTCGGCAACACAGTCGGCTTATCCAACCAGGAGCATCGTTGCAAAGCTTTTGGATAGGCCGATTGATAAGGTGCGCGTCATCTATGTGCGCGGCTCGGGCTGCTACGGATTGAATGGTGCCGATGCCGTCTCCTTTGATGCGGCGATACTCTCTGAGGCAGTGGGAAGACCGGTCCGGGTGCAATTCTCACGTCAGGACGAAATGATGTGGGAAAACTTCGGTTCCGCGTGTGCGGTGGAACATCGCGCCGCTCTCGCGCGCGATGGACGCATCGTTGCCTGGGATCGGGAGGACTGGGTAGCGTCAATGGGCAATCGACCAGGCTACGATCAACCAGGGAATGTCATCACCGGCATGCTGCTGGGATATACACCCGAATTGCCTGGGCCTCGTTCCGCCAAGCCACCTGCGGGCAAGTTGCGGAATCAGAGCAACACAGTTCCATCGTATTTCGCAGGATGCATCGGTGGCAGCTGTGGTGGCGACGGAACCGTCCGGAGTGAACGGGCGCTAACGCATACGGTGCGTTCTCCGTTCTTCACTGGACCACTCCGATCACCGCTGCGAATTCAGAACACGTTCGCCAACGAATGCTTCATGGACGAACTCTGCGCGCACGCAAAGGCCGACCCTGTTGGTTTCAGACTGCAGCATTTGCAAAACTCGCGAGTTATCGGCGTCCTCAAAGCAGCTGCCACTGCGGGGAGTTGGCAGGCACGTTCTTCACCGAGAGCGGACATTTCTCGGGCACAAACGGTCAGCGGACGTGGTATCGCCTGCGTCGCATATGAAGGAGACAACGGCTATGCTGCGTTGGTTGCCGAGGTCGACGTAGATCTACAGACCGGCATGGTCCGGCCGACGCGCTTCGTAATTGCGTTGGACTGTGGTCCAATTTCGAACCCTGATGGTCTGCGAAATCAGACCGAGGGCGGCATCCTGCAGGGCATGAGCCGCGCCTTGGTGGAAGAAGTTACGTGGGATAGCCGGCGTGTGACCTCGGTCGATTGGGAGACTTATAAAAGCTTGCATCTTGATTACGAGATGCCTAGCGTTGAAACCGTCTTTGTGACGCCTGCCAGTGTGCCCGCAACCGGCGCGGGGGAGACCGCTATCACAGTTACTCCCGCTGCCATAGGAAACGCTATCTTCGATGCCACCGGTACGCGTCTCCGGACGCTGCCCTTCACTCCGGAGCGAGTGAAAGCTGCGCTGCTTAGCGCCCAAAGTCCCGATAGGGCACACGTATGAAGAATCGATCCATCTCGTCCCTTCTCGCTGTCGCCGCAACCTATTGCCTCCTATTCTCGCTAATCCCATGGGTCGCCGCCCGAGGAGTGGAACGCACCAGAGCACGACTCGTTCATGAAGGAATCTCGCGCGATGATGCCGGGGCGGCCGCTGCTTTCGAGGCGATTGTCCCGGTGCTCCACCATCCTCGCTGTATGAATTGCCACTCAGCGGGAGATTCTCCTCGACAGGGAGACGATAGTCATCAACACACAATGCAAATCCGTCGTGGACAAGACGGGCAGGGCGCAAATGCTGTCAGATGCAGCACCTGTCATCAAGATCACAATCTCGCGGGCTCGCACATGCCACCCGGAGCTCCCGGTTGGCATCTGCCATCTCCCGCGATGCCGATGATCTGGGAAGGCCTGACGGACCATCAACTCTGTGAACTGTTCAAAGACCTTCAAAGTAACGGCCATCGTACGCCCGCGCAGATTGTGGAGCATATGCACACGCCACTGGTGCTTTGGGGGTGGACCCCTGGCGACGGCCGCACTCCAGTGCCCACATCTCAGCATGAGTTCTTAGCGAAGGTACAAGAATGGGCTGAAAAAGGGGCGGCCTGTCCCGTGGACGCAGCCACCCCAACATCCCAGACGTTTGGGCCCCCCCAGTGATTCCGATCACTTCCTACGAGCCAACTTTCGGCCCTGACTAATTTCCGGCTGGTTCGTCATCCGCTCAGGACAGCAGAGCAAGTGCCAATTTTCCAATCGGATTTCGGTCGGCTCAGCGTTTCATCATCTGCCACTAGCCATCTGCGGTGTTTGCTCTCCGATCTTTCCAGAGTAAATGATGAATTTAAACGGGTCCGTATTCTGATTCTCTTCCATCAGTTTGAGGTACACGAGCCGTTTGGCGTCAGCTACGGAACTGCTGTGCTCGAACCTGCTTCCGGACGATTCAAGCAGCGAGGCGGCTAGTTCGTACTTGCCGTCGGCGGCCATGCGCTCCACGGTCTTAACGAGCTGCTTTTCCGATACACCGAGATAGTCGACCAGGAGTTCCGCGCGGTCGGCCCGGCCGAGATGGTCGAGGCCTTGCAGGTCCGGCTGCCAATAGCCGACGTTCTGGTCGTATAGGCGGTCAATGAGGTGTTCGCGCAGAATAAGATATGGCTGATATACGTCCGGCTGGCCGCCGAGCAGGCTCGGAGGAATCAAGTTCGCCTGGTGAATCGCGGCACGTTCATCGCCGCGGCGGACCGCGGTCAATACCTGTTCGTGCAGCCACATCAGGTCTGTTTTGAGCAGCGCCAGCATGGTGGCGGAAGCGAAATTACTCGTGAGGGGTTCGTGGCCGTGCAGCAGGTGCTGGGGATGCTTTTCAACCACAACGTCAATCGCATCGACTAGTCCCTGAAAATCGCCCTCCTCCGAAAAGGGTGCCCCCAGATACGGCATGATGAAATCTCCCACGAACATCACGCTCTGATCCGGCAGATAGATGAACATGGCGTCGCGAGTTTCTCCTCCATGCACGGGAATCAGTTCAACACGCGTCCCCCCAATCTTCAAGTCCGTGCGGCCGTCGATCGTCACATCCGGCTTGAAGCTGTGCACGTCGTCGAGACTGAAGCGTTCACCGAAGAATTGCTCACCAAAATTTCCCGGCGAATCGAAGTCGCGCGCAATTTCTTCTTGATAGTTGCTCCTGGCATAGAAGCGCAAGCCCGGGTTCAGGGCGCGGAAATATTTGTGGCCTCCAACATGGTCCCAGTGGGAGTGTGTAATGAAGATGGTTGTCAATTCCGGAAGGCCAGGTGCGTACGCTCGCAGTGCCTCGTACGCAACCTTGGCGGAATCCGCTCGGGTACCGGCGTCGATCCCGATCAACTGCCGTCCATCATCGGAAACCACAAAATAGTATTCCGTGAACTCGAAGCCCGAGAGCGCAAACACGCGGCCCGGCACGATCTCGGCGATGCGCCGCGGCGCAAAGGCATGCCCCGAAGCGACACCTTCCGAAAAAGGAGTGGTCAGCGTAATCGGTCTGTCAAAACTCTTGTAGCCGCTTCGCCGCAGATAGTCCTGTGCCTTGGCCCGTTCCCCGTCAGCAAGAGCCAGCTTTCCGAGGTGGGAATAGACTTCCCGCAACCAACCCGCATGAGGAGCCTTGTCAGCGTTCTCCGCACACCAGGCTAACTCGTTCTCCGCGGCCGCCCTCTGATGGAAGAAGCTCGGAAGCTCGGTTCGTACAATGCCGGCAATCCAGTTCACAACGAAGACTTGCCCTCCGGAAAGCTGTTTGGCTTGATCCAGGATCGCGATCGTATCGTTCACGTAGCCGATTCGGTTCAGCAACGGGACCGAGGACGCGTGCTGGGCGCGCAATAGTCCTATGGCGCTCAGATAGAGCGCTTTTTGAACATCGGTCAGGCGAGGGCCGAATTCCTTCAGTCGCGCCGAGAAGAACGCCGCGCCTTCATCCTGCAAGTTCGCGTTCGAGTACTGCGCCATCAGCAAGAACAACAGCTGTGGATCTTGCGGTGGCGCGACAGCGTTTACGGCCTTTAGGTATTCGAGCTCCGGGCGACGTGCGCCGGACGAAGGTCGAACTCCGTTGCTTTCTGTGAAAAGCGCCCCCCGCAACGCGGCCAGGAGAACCGTAAGCAGCAGCGTAGCCGACAAATAAATTGGGACTTTCATAGATGGCTCCTTTCGCCACCTATGTAGATGTATATACATCTAAATGGTTGCGAACAATTACGCCCGCATGCCGGCTTCTGTCATTTGAAATATCATTTCTCTTGTATTCTTCCAGTCCGCATCTCCGAGTGCGTTGCGCAACCTCCGCTCCGCTCGCTCCCAGTGGGGTTGAGCCATCGCCATCTGTCGCTTGCCTGCCCCCGTCAGTCTGAACAGGCGCTCCCGTCGGTCCTTCCCGCGCCTGGCGCGAACCCAGCCCTGTTTCCCCAATAGCCCCAACGTTCGCGTCAGAGTCGTACTGTCCATGGCAAAGCCAGCGCTCAGTCGCTTTTGATTAGCCTCTCCCACCGCAGCCAGTGCAGTGAGCAGACCGAATTGTGTGATCTCGAGGCCTGCTCTTCGCAGTTCCTGGTCGTAAATCCGGGTTACGACCCGGCTGAGGCGGCGAAGGTTCTGACACGCGCATGGCAACTCAAAAAGTACATCGGCAGGTCGCTCTCCCAACGTTTGTGTCCTCATAGTACATGTATATACATCCGTTGTTCCTTGGCGTCAAACCAGCCGATCGTCGCGAGCGCAGCGGATATCCCCTTCCTGAATTTGAAAGACTTGTTAATTCCGGGGGAACTAGAACGCCCGCTTCCCAAGCTGGAAGTCGAGGGTTCGATCCCGGTCTCCCCCGCTCCAATTCAATCCGCGATTCCATAACTCATTGCCGAGTTCGCGGTTACGGATTCGGGGTCGCTCCCGAGTTGGCTGGCTGCATGGCCGCGGGTTGGGTGTGTTTCTTGTTCATCTTGCGGTGAATGTCGGGCCAGAATTCCTTGATCGCATAGGTAATCGCGTCATAGCCCATTTGCGTTCCCCATACGCTGAAGGTATTCGGAAGCGTGCGGTCGGATGCATTGTGAACATCAACCACGGTGTTCGTCGTGGGGTCGTAGCGATGGGTGATGAAGGCGCGAGGGTGGTAGGTGTTGGTGGAGATGCCGGCCGCGACCGCGCTGCCAAAAATCTCGGAGTAGTTGAATTGCGAATGGCCGGAATCCGTGCGCGTGATAAAGATTCGGCTGATCGCATAACCAGTACGGTGCGTGAATCCGCCTTCGCTGGACTGAAAAAATCTGGGATCCTGATGCAGCAAGGACGGGAAAACCGCGCTGGTCATGAAGTTTTCGATGGCCCCATCCGCAAAGGCCGAGGCAAAGCGCTTTCCGTAACCCTCCCAGCCCTGGCCGTAACCGGGTTCGCTGTTTTCCGCCTGGCTGATGCCCGACAACAGCGCGTACCAAGGGATTTGCACTCTGTCGAAGGCGCTGCGAGCCACCACTTTGAATTTCTGCTTAGTGGTGAGCGGCGCCACTTGGCCGGAACCCTCCAGGGTCAGGAAATTCGGCAGCGCAAGAAAGAGCCGGTCGTTTGACGTACCTGCATTCGATGTGCCTGCATTTTTTCCCTGGGTGTTCGTACCTTGCGCGGCTTTGTCTTTGTTTTTGTCTTTGTTCTGGTCTTGCGCAGCCTTGTCTGCCGCAGCCTGGTCTGCCGAAGTCTGGGGCGAAGCCGCAGGTGCCGCTTCCTGTCCAGAGGGCGCAGGTTTAGACGAGCTATCGCTCTGAGGATCTGCACTCTGAGGAGCGGACTGCGCTGCCACTTGTGCAGGATCGGACGCCGAGGGAGTTTGCTGCACCGCCGCCACAGCCGGAGACGCTAAAAAAAGAAAGCTGAAAAATACAGAAACAATAAGGAATGGCTGGGTAACGAACTTCATTGGCAAGCGTTTCTCCAAAACACGAATCTCGCGACTACGCAGGGATGATTCTTATTCTAGCAGTAGCGCCCGCGCAGCTCGGACGCACGACGCAGCTTTACATTGGTTTACAAACCAGGGTTCCAAACGACGGTCTATAAGCGGGCACACTCGTCCCGTAAGCCCTCGTTTCGTCGAGACGTAGGCTTGCTAGGTATTTGCCGGCGGCGTAGAGACGTTGCCAGCAACGTCTCTACGGCCTAGAGCATAGCGCTGGCCAGCGACCGCTAGAAGTGAAACCCTAGCTGCGCGGTAATCGCTCGCGGCGACACATAGTGCGTGCCGCTGAACGTGGAGAGAAAGTTGTAGAGTGCGTACTTGTTCGTGAGGTTAATGACCGTCAATTGCGCGCTCACTTTATATTTGTCGCCGCGGAAATGGAACAGGTTGTCGTGCCCCACCGAGACGTCGAACAGGTTCCGCGATGCGATGCGTGGCGGGTCGTGGTCGTCGTTCTCGGCTCCATTCGCCGGCACCTGTATAAGGCTGGATCCGAGCGGTGCCCCGCACGGCGATGCTAGAGGTGCGGTCGGCGTGGCGCGGACACCGTTGCATGTGAAGCCCGCCTGAGACTCCTGATCGCCGCTTAGAGGGTTTCCAAAAACGTCTTGCAAGAAGACTGCCGGCGGACCAGCCGGTGCCGATTGTGGGCAATCGTTGGCGGGGCCGAGACCATAGCACGGTGCATTGCCTGCCACCAGCCCGCTGTCATATCGCCAGTTGAAGCCGGTCCAGGGCCCGCGCTTCCACGGCTGGTATTGAAAATGGGTAGTTTGGTTGAATTTTTCGTCGTGGTCGATGCGGAAGGGAAGTCCGGCAGCGTTCGACACCGTCGCGCCCGCTCCACCGATCTGGGGCTGGAAAAACCGCGCCGCCACGCTCGAGAAAACCACCAGAGCCGAGAACCCGTGGATATCCGGCACACTCACGCGCCCCGCATATCCAGGAATCTTGGAGTTGTGCCATTCAATCGGAAATGTGATTGGAGTGTTCCCGAGCACGCTGAAGTCGTAGCCATTGTGCGTGTACTTGGTGATGTACTCGCCGGAAAACACCAGGTACTTCCCGAAAGCTTGCTCGATTCCAGCGTGGAATTCATTGCGAAAACCAGGACTCAGCGGGTTGACCCCAGGCGCGGCGCAGAGCAGCAGCGGAGCTAAGACAGCGTTGCCGCATCCGATGCTCGAAAGAACCAAATTTTCGTTGAATGGAGATTCCAGTGTGCGGGCGTAGGAAATGCGAAGAATCGTGTTGGTCTTCTTCACGTTGTAAGCGACGCCAAGTCGAGGCTCAGCCTGCCGCGCGATCGTGAGACCATTGTAAAAATCGCCGCGCAAGCCCAGGTTCAGCGACCAGTTCCCCTTGGTGATGACGTCGCGGACATAGAGAGCGAGCTCCTTCACGTCCGTATGGCCGTTGAAGGTGAACAGGGTTCCACCCCGGGTCAAGTCGTAAGGAGCGAGGATCGGATTGAAGTAGGGATAAAGCGCGGAGCCGGGGGCGTTTGGATTGGATGCAATGTTTGCCTGCAAAGTGCCTGCGCCGTCGGGGCAGTCTGCTGGAGTGAGTCGGGGCGCCGCGACATAGGGGAACGGGTTTACCGCACTCGTAGCCACGGCCATGATGCAGGGTGCGTTGTAGGTCGGGTCAACGATCCCGAGCGTGTCGTCTTCGTTGAGGAAAGTCTGTTCGTACGTGACTCCGGCCTTGATCTGATTGATTCCTTTGACATAGGAGAGATCCGATCGAAGTCCTGCGTTCGTGAGTGTCCGGTTCTGGCCTACGGATTGTCTCTGCAGGCTCGGCGGTCCCAGATCTGCGAAAGGACTACTGCTCGGGTAGTAGTTGTAATCGTCACGGCGCACGAACGCGCCCAAAGTAAATACCGAGTTCGTGCTGATCAACCGCGTCCATGACGGGGCAACGTTGAACGTCCCAATCTTGGAGCGCTGGTCCGTCGGTCGAACAATATTTCCGTTGGGGTCGATGCCGGCGAATCCGGCCATTTGCGGCTCAATTCCGGCCAGTCCGCTCCATGCGGTGGCGTTTTCGGCATCCAGCGAATTCGGCGTCTGGAACCAGCTGCGGCTGTAGCCGAAGTTCAGGTGAACGGAGTCAGCGGTGGAGAGTTGATAGTCCACGCGGTCGAAGAGATTTTCTTCGTTGCCTTTGTCGTGCAGCACCGTGAATTCGGGGGGATCCAAAAACCGGCCGCTATTCAAACCGCCCACCGAAATGAAGTTCCCCCAATTTTTTCCCCCATAGGCAAGCTCGGCCGCCACGGTGGATGTTCCAAACGTCCCATAGGAAGTGGTCACACTTCCGTGAGGCGTGGTCACCCCCTGACCGGAGCGTGTGGTCGCCACAATCACAACGCTGGTCTTGCCTCCGTATTCCGCGGGCGGCGCGCCGGAGATGACCTCCATTGACTGGACTGAATCGAGGGGGATCTGGTTCGAGAAAACCTTGCTCTGCTGGTCCGTAATCGGCTGGCCATCGACGGAGAAAGAATTCTCCGCGTGGTCGCCCAGCCCGTGGAACAGCCCATTGGAATCGGCGGCGATTCCCGGCGTGGATTGCGTAACCGCCGCGCTCAGTGAAGATGACGTGCTCTCCAGCGGCATCCGGATGAACGAATTGCGGTCCAGGTCAGAATGAAATGTCGAATCGTTTTCCACCAGGTCCCCTCCAGCCTCCACCGTTACCGACGTCGTCGAACCCGACACTTGCAGGCTGAGCTTGACGCTGACAGGTACGACGGAGCGGATGTCCACGTCCTGCGCGGTTGGGGCAAATCCCTCCGCGGTCACCGCCATGTGATAGGGGTTGAATGGCACGTTTGGAATGCTGAAATTTCCGGACGCATCCGTGGTCGTCGAGCGGTCAAAGTGGCTGATCGGATTATGAATTTCGACAGTCGCGTTGGGCACGACGGCGCCGGTAGGGTCGAGGATCGTGCCGCTGATCGAACCAGAACTTCCGCCCGACTGGGCTTGTGCTGCGATGGTTAGAAGTGCACTGCTTAGAAAGGTCATGACAAAAATGGCGATGAAGCGCCACTTATAAGAAGTAGGCATTACGTCCTCCTGGGACTGAAGAAAATGGGGCTGCAGAAAATAGGGACTCGCCCGGCGCGAACGCCGAAGGCCGAATCAGTGGGAATCCCTAGACGACAGGAGGGCCGCGACTGCCGAGCTCAAAACCATCGAGCCGGGCCTTCGCGATGACTGCTTCTTCTCGCAGCACGCCAACCGTGGTGAAAACAGGCCGGACGTGAGTGGAACTGACGGTGGGGCTAGTGCTGTGCGCCGCCACGCAAATCGAGCAGGAAGCGGCGTCGGTCTGGCTGGGGTGATTGTGGGTAGACTCTGCCGCCGCTGTCCACAACATCAGGGACAGGCAGAGCCACGCCGACCAGCGAAATAGCGAACGCATGCTTTCCTGCATCAGGATCGAAAAACCAACCATTACCAAGTTACAACGATTGTCCAGCGCGATGCAATCCCGCACAAGTTACCATAGGGACGCATTATTATTATGATAGAGACGGACCGCCTGCGGAAACGTTATCCCGGATTGGCGGCCGACTGCAAGCAATTTTTCCGGAGGCGAAGAAGGCATGGCAGAACCAACTTACGAAGAACTGAAAGCGAAGCTGTCGCAGTTAGAAAAAGAAGTAGAAGTAAAGAAACGCAGCGGCGACCTGATTTTCAAAGTCGGCGAAAAAGGTGGCGTCAGCGTCTACGGCCTGGGCCGCTTTCCGGTCACGCTCTACTATGAGCAATGGAATCGCCTCCTGGGTGCTGCCGCGGATATCAAGACTTTTCTGGAAGAGAACAAGTCGAAGCTGAAGTTGAAAGAATAGCAGCGAGGCGGCTCGCAGAGGGTTGGGAAGGGCGCGGCTTCGGCCGTGCCTGCAGGAAGGCTGCACGGTTGAGTCGCACAGAGCGTTGGGGTGGCGCAGCCCTTTCCACATTGCGATCAGTTCCGGCTCGGGGGCGAGGGCTTTAGCCCCCGAGGTTCCTGCTGTCTGCGGGCTTTATCGGTGGGAATCCGTGCAGATCCGCGGCCCAAATTTTCGCCTCCCGCTCGCATTGACCCATCGGCTATAATAAGGAGATCGTGCCTAAGTACTCCATCGTCGTCCCTCTGCACAACGAGCAGGAGAACGTCACCGATCTCTATGACCGCCTGAAAGTAGTGATGGAAGCGGCCGGCGAGACGTTCGAGATCGTACTGGTGGACGATGGTTCGAGCGACCGCACGTTCGCTACGTTGCGCGAAATCGCGGCGGTCGACAGCCGCGTTACGGTGGTCAAGTTGCGCCGCAACTTCGGCCAGACCGCCGGCCTCGCCGCCGGATTCGACCATGCCCGCGGCGAATACATCATTGCGATGGATGGCGATCTGCAGCACGATCCCGCGGACATCCCGCTGTTTCTGGAAAAAATTGCCGCCGGGTATGACATTGTCAGTGGATGGCGCAAAGTTCGCGTGGATAATTTCTGGGTGCGCCGCATCCCTTCGAAAATCGCAAACTGGCTAATGGCCAAGCTGAGCGGCGTGAACATTCACGACTTCGGAACAACCTTTAAAGCCTATCGCCGCGATATTCTCGACCAGGTGCCGCTCTATGGCGAACTGCACCGCTTTATTCCGGCGCTTGCTTCCTGGCACGGAGCCACGATTTGCGAAGTGCCCATCCGCAACGTGAATCGTGAACGCGGCGTTTCGCATTACGGCATCACGCGCACCTTCCGCGTGTTTTTCGACCTGCTCACCATTCGCTTCCTGCTGCGCTATCTTTCCCGCCCGCTGCATTTTTTCGGAACCTTTGGCATGGCCAGCATGTTCGGTGGCACCGCCATCGTGCTGTGGCTGGGTGCGGAGAAGTTTCTGCGAAACGTTCCGGTGATGGCTGCGCACGGACCGCTCATGATGCTGGCTCTGGGCCTGCTGCTCGGCGGATTGAACTTGCTCGCTATCGGCCTGCTCGGCGAAATGCAAGTTCGCCACTACCACGAACCCAGCCGCCGCGCTCCCTACTCCATCGACCGCGTTCTGCGCTCGCAGAACGAAGAACACAGCGTCTCGGAATAGAACCCATTTTCAGCTCCACTTCGCCGCCGGCTTCCCGTCCCGCAGCCACACAATGAAATCCGTTCCCGGCGGCACTCCGCCTAGGTCTCGCAGGCGCGTGGCATTCTGCCCCCGGTGATAATGGCTGTGCATGGCAGCCTGGGTGAGCGCATGGCGTACGCTGATCTTCAGCGGCGGCTGGAACCACGGCACTTCGATCATCTCGTTCAGACGGGCCGCCAGGATGCTTTGCAATAGCTGGTCCATCTCCGCGTGATAGTGCTGGGCGTATGCTTTGAATTCCCCCGTGCTGGCGAAGTCTTCCAGCTTCTTGAACGCGAACGGCGACGTTCGCGGACCCACCACCCACAGAAACCCATGCTGCACCAGATGAATATGCAGCAAGCGCTCGCGGATCGCTCTGTCGGCAATCGCCGCAGGATGCGCTTCGATCGCCTGCCAGTGTTCCGCGTCGGCCCATGCCTGATGCGCATAGAGTTCGTTGAGATATGAGTCCATAAATCCTCCCTCGGACTAATTTTTTCTCTCAAAGCTGATTGCCGAATTTTATAACCTTGCGCTGCTCGATTACACAATCGAACGCGGCCTTCGCCTCCGGAGGGGGCGTATAATTTTTCGTTTGTCGCTGTCAGGAGTTTTTCTGTCATGGAGAAGGCCACGCAATACGACTTGCAGTTAGCCAGCCGCATGTCGCGGTTGGGCACCGAGACTGCCTTTGAAGTCCTGAACAAGGCGCGCGCGCTCGAGCGCCAGGGCAAGAGCATCATCCACCTGGAAATTGGCGAGCCCGACTTCGATACGCCCGCGAATGTGATCGAGGCGGGCGTGAATGCGCTCCACAAAGGCTGGACGCATTACGGCCCTTCGGCGGGTCTGCCCGAACTGCGGCAGGCTCTAGCCGACTATGTGAGCCGCACCCGTGGCGTGAAAGCTACAAGCGACGAAGTCGTTGTGGTCCCTGGCGGTAAGCCTATTATTTTTTTCACAATCCTCGCGTTGATCGACGACGGAGATGAGGCTATCTATCCCAATCCCGGCTTCCCGATCTATGAATCGATGATTCACTATGTCGGTGGCAAAGCCGTCCCAATTCATTTGCGCGAAGAGCGCGATTTTTCTCTCGATGTGGACGAGTTGGCGTCGCTGATCAACGACCGTACCCGGCTGATTATTTTAAATTCGCCGCAAAATCCTACGGGCGGCGTGCTGGAGCGCCGCGACATCGAACAGATCGCGAAGATCATCGGCGACCGCAATATCATGGTACTGTCGGACGAAATCTACAGCCGGCTGCTGTTCGACGGCGGTCAACATTTTTCGATCATGTCGGTGCCCGGCATGCAGGAGCGAACGATTCTGCTCGACGGCTTCTCGAAAACCTACGCCATGACCGGATGGCGCATGGGCTACGGAGTGATGCGCGCCGATCTGGCTACGCATATCTCGCGCCTGATGACGAATTCGAATTCCTGTACCGCCAGCTTCACGCAGGTGGCGGGCATTGAGGCGATCAATGGCGACCAGACTTCGGTGGACCGCATGCGCGACGAGTTCCAGCGGCGCCGCGACGTGTTTGTGGCCGGGCTGAATAGAATCAAGGGTTTCTCCTGCCGCATGCCGAAGGGCGCGTTCTACGCCTTTCCCAACATCACGAAAACGGGATGGAAGTCGAAAGCGCTGGCCGACGCGCTGCTCGAGCAGGCAGGAGTCGCTGCGCTTTCGGGCACCGCTTTCGGCGCGTTCGGCGAAGGCTACCTGCGCTTCAGCGTAGCCAACTCTCTGGAGAATCTGCAGCAGGCGCTCGATCGCATCGACCAGTGGACGAAGAAGAATCTGTAGCGAGCCGCAACCGCGAGCTTCCGGAGGACGGTGCGATGTCGACGAGGAAAATTCGTTCGCGGGCAAGGAAGCCGAAATCTAGCCGTCCGCACATGCTTGGCTATGGATTACCTGAAGGCAACAAAGGTCTGCTTCCGTGGAGTTGGGCCGAGCAGCGGCTGAAGAAATCGCACAATTACTGGATCACCACTGTCAAACTGAACCGCGCATCCCATGAAACTCCACACGCCTCTTCGCATGCTTCTCCGCACACCATGGTGGTCTGGGGCCTGTGGCAGGACGGCTGCTTCCTGTTCAGCACCGGGAGCAAATCGCGCAAGGCCCGCAACCTGGCGGAGAATCCGGACTGCGTGGTGTGTACTGAGAACGCAGCCGAAGCGGTCATCGTCGAGGGCGTCGCCGAAATCGCTGATATGGCAGCGCGCCGCAGGATGCTTCCGGTCTACGAGCGCAAGTACAAGTTCGACATGGGAGCGATGAAAAAAGACATTCTCTCGATGAAGGAGCCGGTATTTGCGGTGCGGCCGCGCGTCGCGTTCGGGCTGTGGGAGAAGCACTTTGTCAGCAAGTCCACGCGCTGGACGTTTGACTAAGTGACCTTAGCGGCTAAAGCCGCGTTCCAGGAGGTGTCTGTCTCGCAGCGCTGGAAGCGCCGCGCCACCCAAAATAGCTGCCACTCAAAATGCCCCACGCAAAATTGCGACCCTAAATGAAGTGTCGTCGAGTTTTCTGTAGCCGGCGAGGCCCACCCCAACCATTTACTGCAGCGGCAACCACGCCTGGCATTCCGCCACGCTGACTGCCGAGGTGAGCGGCGCGCCAACTCTGTACCGAACCACTCCGTCCGAGGTCGAACAAAAACTTCTTGTTCCGGTGTTGTTGCCGGCCGGAGTGCCAACGACTACGTACTCCTTGCAGGTCTGTTTCGTGCAGCTCGTGTTAATGATGAACTGGTACCCGGATTTCGTACACCAGGCGCCCGCGGTGCAACTTGCATTCCCCAGAGTCGAGTCGATAAAGCTAGCGTGTTCCGCCGACGAGGTGGTGAGCCCGCGGGGATCAGGGCCGAGCGTGGCCAGATCGTGCGCGAATCCCCGCTGCGGATAAGAACTCGAATACGTGACCTGCGCAGTATTCACCGTGCGTATGCTGGTCGTAGCGCTGGCCTCGTTGGCAGCGATTCTCGCGCGCAGCAGGTTCGGAATCGCGATAGCGGCCGCCACCAGAATCACGCCGGCGTCGACGCCTCCACTTCTGCTGGCTTCGCGCAGCGCGCTTTCCTCGCCATACGCAGCGATCACCATGGGAGAAGCGTCTGCGGTCACGCGCGACAGGGACTCCGCGAGCGCCGGCGATATTTGCTGCAGCCCCATCGCCGCCGCTGCCGCCGCGTCTTCGTAGAGCAGCGCCGAGACCTCCGATGGGTGGCCGGGCGGCATTGACTCCAAGAGCTTCCTGGACTTGGCCAACGATTCTCCACTCCGATGCCGCCTTATTGCCTCCGTAACCGCTTCTCGACTGGAAGCGATGATCCAATAACCGTCCACAAATGCGTAGCTGATTTCGGTCGTCTTCTGCCGAGAAGGAATCACGAGAGTGTGGTAAGTAACTCCTCCGTCCTCGGATTGCCGGGCGCTCCCTTGCATAGTCGCCAGCAACGCGTCCATCGTTGACTGCAAGCGCTTCGGATCCTCGTTCGGATTCGCGACCTTCAGGATTACCCGCCACGGCGGATTCGTTGACGGGAGGTTGTCTGCTTCGTATGCGATTTCTCCCGAGAGGTGGCTGAACAGATCATCCTTTAAGCTGAGTTTCAATCCCTGTTCCATCTGCGCCAGCGCCGCGAGGGCGTTGGGATTCTGGGCCGAGGCCAGACCTTCAATATCATCGAAGATCTGCGCCGGATCCTTCAACAGAATGGCGCCCGCCATCACGGCCTTGGGCGAGAGAAAATCCATGCTACCCAGCGTCCCCGGCGCCGCCAACCAGGACGCCACTCCATGCCGCGGACTCGTGAAGGTTAGTTCCATCTGGCTGCCCGCCTGGCCGTCGACGGTCTTGTGCTCCCAAACCAAGTACTTCACATCTGCAAATCCTGATTGCTGGAAAAGTTTCTGGTTCTGGTCGGTGCCGACCGGGATCTGGCTCACGATCTTCTGCAGGTCAGCGGCAACCACCACCACCGCGCCGCCTTCATAGGCCTGCGCTACGCGCTGCCCGAATGGAGTGGAGGAGAACTCCGTACTTTTCTTGTCCAAGCGAGCATTGAAACTGCGGAGTGCGCCCACGTCGAGTGCCGTGACCACGAAGTCGGGGCGCACCAGGACCACCAACTGCTGCGCCGGTTGTGTGTCCCTGGCAGTCGCCAGCTCTTGCACCTCCAGTACGCGCACCGCCGGTTCCGAGTTGCCTCCAAACTCCTTCGCCATCTGTTGAATAAAATCTTTCAGGCCCGGCTTCCGCAATTCCGAAATGATCACCAGGCTCGGAGGCTTGCCGCCCTCGGCCGCACCCGACACGACAATTTCGTCGCCCAAATATTGCGAGAACTGGTAAACCTTCTCGAGCGCATCTTCCGCCTTGGGACCGTTTGCCGCCAAGTCGCCCTGCTGCCACCAAGCGTGCAGCACGGGATTCTGTTGCACCTCCCGCTCGAAAATCGCCAGAGCCTGATGGGAAGCTTCGCCGTAGTTAGGAAGCGCGGCATAAAAAACTGTTGATTCTGGCAGCAACGGCAACAGACGGCTCTGGCCGCGCGCAGGCGGAGATTGCACCTCGTGCTGCAACTTTTCCAGCAACTGACCGAACTCGGGCAGCAATCCGGGATACTTCGTGAGGTCCTGAGGCAAAGGCAATTCCCCGTGCTCCGCCGGCGCAGCTTGAGCAGTACTGAACGAGGTAAGAAAAAAAATCACGGCGGCCACAGCCGCCCACTGGATGAAATAACGGCCCCGTTGCCTGCAAAATTGTGAATATGCCATGTGCTTTGCCCTGGACGAAGAGATTGAGGGATGATAGACGGGTCGCACTGTTTCTACTAGCGTACGTCGGTAACGTGTGTGAGATTTGGGTGGTGTGGCGCGGGCACTCCTGCCCGCGATGCCGACGGCAGGAGCGGCGTTGGTGGAATGGTCTTGCTGTTGGTACAGGGCAGGTTCTAACTTGAGGTCAAGGGGCTGCTTATGGTTAGATTTCGCGGGTGAGAGTGCCCGCGCCACACGATCCAACCTGCATTACTTGCGAAACGTAACCACGAAAGAAGATCATGGACAAGAAATTTCATGTTTTTGCCACCTGCGATATTGGCGAAGCTATCAACCTGCTGCGCAAACGGGGATACGAGGTCGAGGTTTACCCGCAACCGGAGGCGCCGCCCAAGAGTCTGATCATCGAAAAAGTGAACTCAGGCATTGATGGGCTGATCACCACACTGCGCGATCCGATTGACGCAGAAGTGTTCGAAGCCGGCAAGGGAGCGCTGAAAGTTGTCGCGCAGTTTGCCGTTGGCTTCGATAACATCAATCGCGCCGATGCCAATCGCTACAAGGTTCCGTTCACCAACACCGCCGACGTGCTCACCGAGGCGACGGCTGAGTTTGCCTTCTTCATGCTGGGAGTGCTGGCCCGCAAAATGTGGCCAGCCGAGCACCTGACACGCGAGAATCGCTGGGGCTACTGGCATCCTTACCTGCCGTTTCTGGGCGACGAAGTTACGGGCAAGACAATCGCGATCATCGGCACCGGGCGCATTGGGCTGGCCATGATCAAGAAGTGCGCCGGATTCGATATGAACATGCTGTGCTACGACCCGGCGTACGAGAACCACGACTACGCCAGGGCGACTCAAGAAGTGATGGATCTGCGCCAGGCCCGCGGCATCGCAAAAGAAAAGAATTGGATCAAGTATGTACCGTTTGAAGAAGCGGTGCGCGATGCCGATTTTGTCAGCGTGCACGTGCCCCTGCTACGCGCCGGCGAGAGTTCCACGCCAACGTATCACTTGTTCAACCAAAAGACCCTCCGCATGATGAGGACAACTGCCTATCTCGTGAACACGTCGCGTGGTCCCGTGGTGGAGGAAGTCGCGCTGGCGCGGGCGTTGCGCGAGAATTGGATTGCCGGCGCGGCGCTCGACGTCTACGAAAAAGAACCGCTGCCCGCGGATTCTCCGCTGCGCGATCCCGCGATTGCCGACCGCTGCCGCCTGATGCCGCACTTCGCCAGCGCCGCGCGCATCACGCGGCTTTCCACCGACCCCGACAAAGGCATGGCCGGACGCTGCGTCCAAGGATTGATTGACGTGCTCGAACGCAACTACGGAGGAGACATCACGAAGATGCCCTACGTCGTGAATAAAGAAGCGTTTGGAAAGTAATAACAGGATTCCGTGATTCTCTGGCGGTTGAACATGCCCGCGCCACAAAGAAAGGCCCGGATCATTTGACCCAGGCCTGTCTCCTTAACTTATCTTTTCAACTTACCCCAATCGAGGTCCCCGTTTCACTATCTGACGATGGTAAGAGTCGCGGTGGTAGTGTGCGTCTTGCCTCCGCCCGTGCCCTTGATGGTGAGGGTGTGGACTCCGGTTTTCGCGACGGAGGACACTGTGATCGTCATCGTCGAGGTCCCGGAACCGGGCGCCGCGATCGGGTTCGGACTGAACGTCACTTTTTGAGCGCTGCCCTGTCCGGTAGAAGACAACTTGATCGCTGAGTCGAAGCTGCCCAGCGCCGCCGTGGTGATCGTGAACGTAGCGCTCGCGCCCTGGGCTACGCTGATCGATGCAGGCGATGCGCTGATGGTGAAATCAGCGTTCACCACCGATGAAGTTACCGTCAGACTGATTGTGGTGGTCTGCGTGACGCCTCCGCCCACGCCAGAGACAGTGATGGCATAGGTGCCGGTCGCGGTTGTTGAGGCCACGGCCAAGGTCACAATTGAGGTGCCAGAACCTGGCGCGGCGATCGACGCGGGACTGAAGGTCACGGTCACGCCCGCCGGCTGGCCCGTTGCGGACAATGCAATCGCCGAGTCAAAGCCGCCGGAGATCACGGCCGTGATCGTCGACTTCCCACTGCTGCCTTGCACCACTGAGACCGAAGCGGGCGAGGCAGAAATGGTGAAGCTTGGAGACGACGTTGTTCCAGAGAGAGCGGTGATCAAACCGGAGCCGTTGGGACTGCCCCAGCCTGTCGCCAAATCGTAGCCTGTGGTTGCTGAGAAGCCGTTGCTGCCGCTGGTGATGTCGTGGAAATCGGCGTCATAGCTGGAGCCGGCACCGATCGAATAGAGAGCCGGATTGATAAAACCGACCGCGGGGTTGCCGTTCAACAGCGCCTGTTCGTTGACCAGAGCCAGGTAGCCGGCCCACATGGGCGCGGCGAAACTGGTCCCGCCATATTCATTGGCCGTGCAGGTTGTCTGATCGGCGCAAACGTAGAACGTGAAATTCGCATTTGCCGAAACGTCCGGACCATTGCGAAAAGTCTTGGAACAACTGGAGCAGCCGCCGGCCGCGCTCGTCTGCCAAGAAGGAATCGTATACTTGTCCGGCGAAATGCCGCCGCCCCCGTCGGCCCAGGCGGTTTCAGAACTCCACGGACCACCGGCACTGCTCGTGTCTAAGTCCGTGCCGCCTACCGACGTGACATACACATCATCCGCCGGGAAAATCTCGGCGCCCGAACCAGTGGGGGTCCATCTGCCACTATCGCCGGCCGCTTGGAACAAATTCTGACCCTGCGCCGCGAACTCCGTGAAGTACGGATTGTCCGTGCTGGGGTCTGCCGGGCTCCAGGTCCACGAAGAACTCAATTGCGCGTTCAGCGGACTCGCCGTAGCCATCGAATTAAAAATCGCGGAATCGCTCGATCCCACATACATCACCAGGCTCGACATCCCCGGAGCCATGCTGATGGCCTGAGTCATGTCCAAGGTCTGTTCCGTGTCGTCACAGCCATTCTTGGCCAGGCAACTGGTGGGGGTTCCGTCCGTGGACTTCAGAGTGACGGGGACGTTATTCGTTTGACCGGCGTTCTTGAAATAGGTGGTGAGATCGGCCAAATCGGTTCCGACATATTCGAGCAGCCCGAGCGTCTGGCCGCTGCCAGTGAGAGTGCCGCCGTAATAGGCCGCCCTCATGTCGCTGCCTAGAAAAGACTTCGAGGGACCGGAGCCAGTAGTGGCTTTGGGCCCCACCGACATATCTCGGTGCATTACCGCGGGACGCGGGATCGAATAATTGTCCAGGCCGGAAATGTGCCACAGCCGGACCGCCAGGTCTGGAGTAGGCTCACGATCCGGACCGTAGAAGGTGCGATCTTCGGTGGGGTGCTGGTAAATTCCCATGGACAGGCGGAATGCTTCCTCGATGCTGGCCACCGATCCCTTCACGTCGAGGTTCACGCGATTGCTCGAGGTGCCGACCACCTTGAGGCCGTGGGCCTCGGCGAAATTAATCACCGCGTTATAGTCTTCCTGCGTGGGACCAAACTTTGCGGTGAACTCATCCACCGTCAGGAACTGGCGGTAGGACGGGCTGGAAGGATCGTAGAGTTCCTTCAGAAAGCTATCCAACGCATCCTGGTTGCGGAGCGGCAAGACAAGCACAAGGCGCATGGACTGAGTGGCGGGAAGCCGTCCAACCGAGGGCGCCTGGCCGTTGAGAGTCGCTTCACGCACATGGCGCGTCCACAGGGGCTGTGGTTCCGCCTGACCAACAACATTCACACCCAATAGCATTGCGACCATAGCGAGAAAAGATGCGCCTAGTCTTCGAATCACGATTCGCTCCTTAGATTTGATCAGACAAGATTTGATCAGAGATTTGACCAGAATTTCGGTTTTGAGATTGAGACGCGATTTGAGATTGCGACCCGCAGGTTGCAGGGAATTCCGATCTGACCCCGGGGTCTGCATCCTACACTGCTCCTGCCTCGCGTTCAACGGAATTTGGCAGCGGTGCGGAGCCCTTTTGGAACCAGAAGGATTAAGACTACAAAGCCGCTAGGCACGGCTTTTGGAGCTTCGGAGAGGATGCTGAAATGGGAATTGGCGCAGGCTTCGGCTGTCGAGCCTCGGCCAATCCTCCTCGCCGAAGACTGAGCGCGGAAACTGAGCGCCGAAACCCGAAAGCTGAAGCCCGATCTTACCTGCCGTCCGGATGGCTGTGGCGCCAGTTCCAGTAGACGGTCTGCTGCTGGCTGTTCAACTCAACGAAGGCATGCGTCTCGTGGTGCTCGTTCTGGTATCGCACGTACGCTCGGTCTTCATTGCCATCCCAGGTGTGATAGTCCTTGTGGCTTTTGTCGTAGTAGCGCTTGTTGTGATCGTCCCGTTTTTCCTGGTGGTTGTCCTGGGGGCTGGCGGCCATTACCAGCGGTACGGCAAGGGCGGCAGTTAGAAAAAGTGAGCTGAGAAATCGGTTTCCACGGTGCACGTCGGTTCTCCTTAGCGGGAAACTCATATCCGTAGAATCCCCGCTCAGTTCACTGTCTACTTCCGGCGTTTTGGGGTCTGTTCAATACTGCTCAACTGCGGGCAGAGGATTGGGTTAGAGGAATCTGGTAAAGCGGAAAGATTGGGATCCGGAAGACAGGAGGCCGAAAGCCTGGGGCTCGAAAGCCTGGGAGGCGAAAGACTGCAACTCATCGGCGGTATCCAAAGCCATGGTCTTCAAGCTGAGAGGCTCCAAATGATACTTCGCGTGAGGGCGCGTTCGCTTCTCCATTTGCTCCTCAGAGGCCCCCTGTCCCAAGACACAACGAACACGGAAAACGGACAATGTGCGGAGTTCCGTAGAGGCAGACGAGGGTTCAGGGGTGGGAACCGGCTTGGCGCCGACCCGGACCAGCAGGAGCAAAAACACGCCCAAAATTACCCAAGTCAAAGAAAACAAGAAGGCGGCGATTGGCATAGTGCCCCTAACTTCGCTCTTTCAAACAGAACCGACCTAGTCGAGACATTCGAACATCGTTAGTTGCGATTGCCAGTTCGGGAGTCTACATTAATTTTCCTGGAATGCACCTCCCGAATCTGTGCAAAATTGCACAATCTCTGCAGTTTTTTGCAACCTCCACCTTGGCATCCATCATTGGCGAGCGTTTTGAGCGAACATAATTGGCAAACATCATTGGCGAACCTGAAACGTTTGTAGAGCTATCCCGGTATTGCGGGGGTACAATGCTTCCGGGGGAACTTTCCCCAAGGAATCGAATGAAATCACGAACGATTTTCGGTTTGTGTAGTGCACTATGTTACGGAATATGTTGCGCGCTGCTGTTCTCGCTGCCAGCGTGGGGGATCGAGTCTTCCGACGATGGCAGCCCGCTCAAGCTGATGCCGGAGCCGAAGGAAGTGCGACTGCGTGATGGCGGCTTTCGGGTCGGTCCCATGACCCGTATTCTGGTGGAGTTCGGTCATCAGTCCGAAGACCGCATCGCCGCCGAAACCCTGGCCGAAGAAATCGCGGACGAGTCCGGGCTGAAGCTCGATATCGTTGGCGTCAAGGCCACCTCCAGGACGGAGCGTAGTTCCATTGTGCTGGCGCGGCTGCAGGACGCGCGCGTGCGTAAGTTTCTGGCGGCGAAGGGATTAAAGTCGGATGCTTCCATCGGCGAGCAGGGCTACCTGCTATTTGCCGACAAGTCTCACTTGGTGGTGGCGGCGAACTCCGGGCAAGGACTTTTCTATGGGGTGCAAACGCTGCGGCAGCTGCTGCGTCAGGACGGAAAACACCTGCTCTGTCCGGCCATTGCCATTCGCGACTGGCCCGGCCTCGAATGGCGCGGCGTGCAGGACAACATCAGCCGCGGGCCCTCGACCCCGGGTTTGATGGACAAGTTCATGAACAGGTTCGCGAACAAATTCACGAACCGGCCAGCTCAGACCAATCCTCAGACCGACGCCGCTCTCCAAGTGAACCTATTCCCGCGCTGAAATGTTTTCCGATCGTACGAACTGGAAGCTCACGCGCAACCGCCTCACTGATGCGCTGGAGGCGGCACGGTCCGAAGGCGCGAACATTCTCGATCTGACCGTTTCGAATCCCACGCGCGCCGGCCTGCTTTATGACGAGGCCGCCACTCTGGCGTCTCTCAGCTCTCCGCGGGCAATCGATTACGATCCCCAGCCCAAGGGTCTGCGGCAGGCCCGCGAGGCGGTAGCGGCTTACTATGGAGGCGAGGGCTCCGGCGCCGGCCACGGAGTTCACAGTTTCGACCCCGAGCAGCTTGTCCTGACCACCAGCACCAGCGAAGGCTATTCCTACATCTTCCGTTTGCTGTGCAATCCGGGCGACGAGTTGCTTGTTCCCAAACCGAGTTATCCGCTATTCGAATTTCTCGCCGACCTGGAAGACGTGAAGCTGGTGCCGTATCCACTGATCTACGACCATGGCTGGCAGATGGATTTCCCCTCGCTCGAAAAAGCCGTGACCCCGCGGACCCGTGGTGTAGTAGTAGTGCATCCGAATAATCCAACCGGCTCGTACGTGCAGGCGCACGAGTTAACTTTGCTGAATGGGTTTTGCCGAGAGCGTGGTCTGGCGCTGATCGTGGATGAAGTGTTCTTGGATTATCAGCTTGAGGTAGGGACAACAGCCCCTGGCTGTTCGGTCGAGCGGAGCTCGACAGCCTCACCCTCTTCGACCAGCGCCATTGCGTGTCATCCGAGTTTCACCGCGAATCGAGATGTGCTGACCTTCACCCTGAGCGGCCTCTCGAAAGTTTCCGCCCTGCCGCAGATGAAAGTGGCGTGGATCGCGGTGAGCGGACCGCCCGCCGCGACAGCGCCCGCGCTGGCCCGGCTGGAAGTAATAGCGGATACATATCTCTCGATGAATGCCCCGCTGCAGTGGGCCACTCCCGTGCTTCTCGATCAGCGGCAGAGCTTGCAGAAGCAGCTACTCGATCGCGTCCGCGGAAACCTGGCCGAACTGGATCGACAGTTGGCGCAGCAGAAGGCGTGCGAGCGGCTCGCAGTCGACGGCGGATGGTACGCCATTCTGCGCGTTCCGGTCACGAAATCAGACGAAGACCTGGCCGTCGAGTTATTGCAAAGGAAATCGGTGCTCGTGCATCCCGGACATTTCTACGATTTCCCCAGCGACGGATATCTGGTGCTAAGTTTGATTACGCGGGCGGCCGAGTTTTGTGAGGGTGTCGGCAGAATGCTGGAGCTTCTGAATTCTTAGAATGGACCACACGGAATGAAATCGTGTGTTCGTCCTCTCTCTTAGTCTGAGACTTCTGGCGTGCCTCTTCTCCGCGTATGCAGCGACGTGATCGCAACGCCTCACAACGGCACGTGAGCCGTATGGCTCAGAAGTCCATTTCCCAATTGAGTACCTTAGAGTCGATGTCCAATGTTTGCTGTGATCGGCTCAGTACTGATCTTCCCGCTCGGTTTCGGAAAGCTGCTAGACGTTAAACAGCTTCGTGGGATCCGCTGCTGACAGACCATAAAGTCGGAGTTCTAAAAGGACAGTTCACCGATGGCAACACGGAAAACAATTCAATTATGGACTGTGCTTTTTGCTGCCTGCTCCCTTCCCGTCGCGGTCTCACAAACGATGCCCAACGGCGCGGCGATCGACGGCGAAGTGAACAAGATCATGACCCAGACTGGCACCAAGGGCGCAGCGGTTGCGGTCATCGATCACGGCAAAGTCAGTTATGTACACGCCTACGGCATCCGTAACGCCAACGGAGATCCACTGACCACGGACACCATCATGTACGGTGCTTCGCTCACCAAGACGGTGTTTGCCTATACGGTGTTGCAACTGGTCGATCAGGGCAAGCTCAAACTCGACACGCCCATCAAGGACGATCTCGATAAGCCGCTGCCGAGTTATGGCCCCGATCCGGTTTTCCCAGACAAGTACGGGCCATATATGGATCTAGCCGACGATCCACGTTGGGAAAAGATCACGCCGCGTATGTGCCTGACCCATTCGACCGGTTTCAGCAACTTCTGGTTCATCGAACCCGACCACAAGCTGCACATCCACTTCGAGCCCGGCACGCGCTTCAGCTATTCGGGCGAAGGCTTCATCCTGCTGCAATTCGTCATTGAACACGGCCGCCAGGCGCAGGGGTTGGGGCTGGATGTAGGCGATCTGACCAAGGTCAATTTCGATCGCTTGGGGATGACCCGCACCAGCCTGGTATGGCATAACGGACTAGACACCAATGTCGCCGATGGCTGGAACGATCAGGGCCAGCCGCAGGCACATGAGAAGCGCAGCAAGGTGCGCGTGGCCGGCTCAATGAACACGACGATTTCTGACCTGTCGAAGTTTACCGCCGCTCTGGTGCGTGGCGATGGCCTGAGTGCGGCCTCACGCGACGAGATGACGAAACCCCGCCTGCACATCACTGTGGCTCATCAGTTTCCCCTCTTCCTCTCCGACCTGCCAGTGAGTGAGCAACGCAAGGATTTGTTCGCGGGTCTCGGTGTCGTCGATTTCGATGGCCCGCAGGGGCATGGTTTTTTCAAAGGTGGTCACGATGGCCAGACTGCTAACACTATGGTCTGCATCGAGGCCAGTCAGCGTTGCGTCGTCATCCTGTCGAATGATGTTCGCTGCGAAGCGGCCTTCGCCAACCTGGTCACGTTCATCCTCGGCGAAACCGGCGTGCCCTACGACTGGGAATATGGCGATCACGCCGGTAGGTCCTGAGTTCACAGTGAGTGGGCGAAAGCTAGAAGCCAACAACTATCCAATAAGCCATCCGCTTCAGCATTCGCCGTCAATCGATCATAAAGTGCGCTGTGAAAAGCGCTGGCCTTCGGCGGGAGAAACTCCCGCCCGGGAACTGGTTCGCTCCACCCGGCAGCAATCGAGGCGGCAGCGGAGGCAACAAAGCTGGTCGGAGCTCTCGGTATAAAGGGTCGTTTGGCGACTCCGCAAGCGTGCAAGCCGTAACGTGAGGGAACGCTGAGCAGGCCCCGGAAAAATAAATGCAGGAGCCGACCCTGCTTTACCAGGGGGAGCCGCTGGCAATGGAGACAGACGAGCGAACACGCTCCCCTGAACCTGCCGGGGTAATGGCGACGGCATGTACGCATAGGAGACCAGAGGCAACCCGGGAAGCCCCAGCGGAGATCGCCGCCGACAGCCCCTCGGGCACGCCCTTCCCGCTCTGAGTCGGGTACGTGTGAGGTTGACCTGCGTTCTCCTTGATCGACGGCCTTCCCTCCTCACTGTCCGCCAACGGTTTTCTGTCTTTGTTCGAATGACTCTCGGTACTATTCCGTCGTGTGATTCCTCGGGACGTACATGCGGGCCGTGTGGCTATTGCCTTCGCGCCCCGCCCTGCTGCCTGGTTTGGCAGCAGGTGTCTCCGAGGTCAGCCGGTTCTCGCGCATGAAGCTGGGCGCGACAAGAACCCGAAGCAACGCGGCAGAAGGTCCGAAGGAAGATATTTTCACGAATCCGGTGGTTCAGGGGCGTAGAGTCCAGTAGTCACATTTTAGGATGGGTGCAATGACCGCGTTGCTCAGTCGGCCTGCATTTCGCATTGTCCTGATCGCTATGGCGATGGTGGTACCGGCGCGCGCAGAGAAGCCGTCGCTGCAAGCTCTGGTCACCCCTTCGACAGTGCTGTTGTCGAAGGATGGTCATCCGATCACATTCGCTCTTCACGGCTTCCTCGAGTTCAAATCGCTCAACGAAATGTTCTTCTATATCGAGTCTCAAAATCAGCGCTGGAAATCCAGCGCAGGAATCAATGAAGAACAGCGCCAGGCGGCCATGCGAGATCTGCTGCGCCGGGGAGTTGAAAGCCGCATCGTCTCCATGGTGGATGAGGGCCCGCTGGAAACGCTGGTGACACACACGCGCGAAGAACTGCTAACAGCGTTGGCCGTTGTTAAAGAACCGGTTCCCTCTGGATATGCCGAGGCGTTCCTTGCGGTACAGGAAAAGTGGAAGCACTCATTGAATTGCTGGAGTGCTTCACCATCGATCGCGGCCCGCGTGCTCTCTAACTGGTATCCGATTGACGAAGGCATACACCTTTACGGAGCGACGTATGACTCGACCGAACACTTCTGGCAGGCGGTAAAGTATCACCCAGACACCACGGTGGGGGAGGTTACGGCTTTGGTCTCACTGCTCGAGAAGCAGGATTGGGGACCATGGTTGGCGCGGTTGGATGACGACCCCAAGATTTACTTGCCCAATGCGTACGTGGTCGAGTTCCTGCGCGCCAAGCTTAAGCCTGCGCGTCTCCGACAGTTTCGCAAAGACTTGGAGGGGCACGGCTTGCGTCCTGACGAAAAGGCACGAACTGCGCAACAGCGTGGGGACATGCCATTCCGTTTCAGTGCGTTTGAGGAAAAGACTTTGTGGGGAGATCTCGCGGACACGCTTTACCTTGTGTATACCTTCTCGTCGGCCGGCGATGCCATACGCAAGACACTGGCCGAGCACCATTTTGACGCGATCTACCTCGGAGAGAACAGAATGGGCTTCATCAGCGATGAATTCCGTTCTTTGATGTTAGAAATCTGGCGTGTGAAATATCTGCAGATGGCGCGTTTTCGCGAGGTGATCTCGTCGATTCCGATGGAGATCCGATTGGAGCACTTCCTGAATGACGGCGACTCGCCCGACATTCCGATTCCGGTCTATGTTGGATATTTGAACCAGATCCGAGACATGGCCCGAGCGCCCAAGTAATACTCACGGGTCCTGCCAGTTGTCTCGCAGTTTTGACTCATGCCCGGGCCAGCGCGTAACGGTTGTATCGTCATTTCACGCAATTGACTGGAAGTCGACGCCAGTTCGCAGATGACCGGATTCCGAATCCCATCCCCTAGGGATTGAATCTCAATTCAACGGTCTCGTGGGTCTCGTGAGCAGCCGGCTCCCAGGTCCACTGACTTAAAGCGTTCTGGGCAGCCTGCCCGAGCAAAGGATGTCCGCCCTTCACTTCGACCGATTTGACCTTGCCGTTGGCAGCGACTAACACGTTTGCTCTCACGTTGCCCTGGAGGTGCAAGGAACGAGCGAGGACGGGAAACTCCGGAACCACTTTGGTCGCAACTTTGCGTGTGCTTTCGGAGGCTTCCTGGGCAGGAGCGTGGTTGGCACAGAACATCAGCAGGGCCGCGACAACGAGCAAAACAACTGCAATCCGATTCTTCATGGGGTTGAGGCGTCGGTATTGATCCGGCAGTATTGATCCTAAGCGGGATGTAATCAATGCGGGAAGGTCACGTCAGTAATACGGCTGGGTAATCTTCCGTGGGGGTTAACGTGAGCGGTTGCACAGGCAAGCTTCCTGGCTGCGGAGGGTCCGATTGGCCGTCGCTACGCGTAGCGGAACGGCCGGTCTGCGTGGCTTTTCCAGAAGTAGGCGAGGATGATCACACTTGCGATCGCCGCGTACGCACACCAAAGCGAGGTAAAGGCGTAGCGCTTGACCGCCGTGACAGCCAGAAGAATGATCAGGTTTGCCGCGCCGAACATCACCATCGCTTTGACCTTTGAGAAAAACAGCGAACCGCAGGTCACAATCACATAGAGCACCGCGACCGCTGTATTGTTGGTCGCCTGATTGACGTAGACGATGCTGTTTTCCCGGATGTAGACCTGCGTCGGAAATGCCGTCAATGCCCACAAGATATAGAGCGTGGTGGCTCCGCCAAGCACCAGGAACGGCAGCATGCGGGTGCGGCTCGTCCGATCAGACTCGAACAACAGCACGCTCAGCGGCAGCAGGAATGGGAGGAGTCCCTGTGCATACAGCATGAACGCCGCGCCCATGTCGTGCGCCACCGCTGGCGAGAGAATTCCATCGAGGCCCAGCCAGACGAATCCCTCAATGAACTGATGAATGGCGAATAGCGCGGGCAGCGACGCGAACAGCAGTTCGCGCCGGTGTTTCACTCTGGTCAGGGTGACGACGCCGATGGCGCCCAGAGCTCCGCTGCCGACAAAGTTTGCTGTTGCCGAAAAACACATGCCCGTTTTCTCCGTTTTCTTCGTTGAGAAGATACATGCGACGTTGCGGAACGCAAAGGGATTTCTCGCGGTCGTCGAATTTATTGGGAGTTTCGCCGCAGACCAGCGCAAGGCAGGCAGAAACTAACTCTTGATCAGAAACGGATTGCGCTCGCGTTCCTCGCCAATGGTCGTCAGCCTGCCGTGGCCGGGGACGACCACGGTTTCATCCGGGAGCGCGAGCACGGTGTCGTGCAGCGAGCGCATGATTTTCTTCATGGAGCCGCCGGGCAGGTCGGTGCGTCCGATGGATCCGGCGAAGAGAGTGTCGCCGGCGATCAGTTTCTTGTCCGCGGCAAAATAGAGGCAGATGCTGCCTTCGGTGTGCCCGGGCGTGTGCAGAACGCGGGCGCTGAGCGAACCGGCGCTCACGGTTTCTCCGCTCTGCACGCTGCGATCGATCTCGACCGCGCCCGGCGGGGGAACGCCGATCCACTCCGCTTGAGCGTCGAGCATCTTGAGCAGAGCGTAGTCATTCTGGTTCAGCAGAATAGGCGCTCCCGTGGCCGCGCGCAGCTTCATGGCTCCGCCCACGTGGTCGATGTGGGCGTGGGTGATCACGATCTGCTTGACTTGCAGATTGTGCTTGCGGATGATGGCCAGCACGTTCTTAATATCGTCGCCGGGATCGATCACCATGGCTTCGCGCGTAGCGTCATCGCCAATGATCGAGCAGTTGCATTGCAGCGGGCCCACCTGGATGATTTCGTGGATCATAATTTCGCAGATCGATCTGGGAGATCAGTTTTCTGGATTCCATTGTATGACGGCAAAGTTCATTCACCATAGCGGGCATCTTTCGACCGCGCTCAGAGCCGGCTCCGATACACGTCCGAAAACTCAAGGGTTCCTTGGTGCGCCATGTTGCCCTTCGTGGTTAAATATAGGACGCCATCCCCCGAGTGGAGAGAATCCGGGCCGGTCGGTTCGGTTTCATCCTGAACCAAAGTTGTTTGCAGGGCGCCTCTGCGAGAGACACATCACGCGCCCGGAGGTTTTCTTTGGCTAAATACCGTCAGCATGGTTATCAGGACCGGGACCGCGACGACTCGCGCAAAGGGTCATCCGGAGAACGCTCGTCGGGAGAGCGCTCATCCGGGGAACGGTCGGGCACGCCGCATCCCAAGAAAGACAATACCTTCGGGCCCAGACCCGTGAATCTGCCGGGCACGCGCGCCGTTTCGCGCTGCACGCAGTGCGGCACGATACTGCCGGGAATGCCGCCGGAGGGCCGCTGTCCCAAGTGCGGCTTCGAGTTGCACTCCTGCAAACAGTGCATGTATTTCGATCCCGGAAGCCACTTCGAGTGCATGCAGCCGGTGACGATGCGAATCGCCAAGAAAGACGAGCGCAATGATTGCGCGTCCTATGAAATCCGCGTGACGCGGGAGAAAGAAACCTCAACGCCAGCCAGCCTCCGTCCCAGCAGCGCCCGGCAGGCATTCGATAATTTGTTCAAGAAGTAGGCGTCGGGACGTTGGGCGGCTCCACCCTCACGGTTTCTGCGTGGGTCGCAACAGAATTTCACTGATAAACGAATTCGGAGCTTGCGTCGCTAGCATCGCCACCGCGTGAGCGATGTCGTCCGGCTGGAGCATTTTGCGGGGATCTTTGCCGGCGTGCGGGCTCAATCCCGTATCAGTTGAGCCGGGACAAATCACCGATACGCGGATGTTGTGCGGGCGCAATTCCTCCGCCACCGAGTAGGTAAGGCCGTTCAATGCCCACTTCGAAGCGGCGTAGGCGGCGCCATTCGGCAGAGCATTTTTCCCGGCGAGCGACGATATATTGATGATGTGGCCGGAGTATGCGCGAATCATGATGGGAGCGAACGTCTGGATGGCGTAGTAAACAGCGCGCAAGTTGGTGTTGAGAATGCGCTCCCACTCCGCGGGAGGCAGCAGGTGCAACGGCTCGTTGAAGCTGCCCACTCCGGCGTTGTTCACCAGAATGTCTGCCCGGCCAAAACTGCTGTCGATGCGCGCGGCGGCGTATTCGAACGAGCGCAGGTCCGTTACGTCGCAGGGAACCACCTCCACGCGGCCACCGGCTTTCACGATTTCGTCCGCAGTGAACTGCAAGTCAGACGCGGTGCGGCCGCACAGTACCGCAGCCGCACCCAGGCTGGCCAGCTTCTTGGCGATGGCCGCTCCAATGCCGCGTCCGCCTCCGGTTACGATTGCCACCTGGCCGGCCAGCGGTTTGGCGGGATTTACCACTGGAACTTGGGTCACATCCATGTGCGGAGCTCCTCGTGTCTACAGTGTCAAGTTGCGGGTGTGCCCGGGCCTGGAATGACCGACCATCCACCGGGGCTGATTTCCGCATCTTAACAATCGTGTTCGACAAGCGCATCTGAGAAACGCATCTTGCCGATAAAGAACGGTGATAGAGAACCGAATGATGGGAAGTGGCTTGCCTTCGGCGAAAGAGGTACTTATAATCCGGCCAACCGGGAATAAAGGGTCGAGCAGCCTTTGCCTCTCAACGGGGCTGCAATTCCCCGGTACCCCTGCCAGGAAGCGCGGCATTCCAAAGCAGGATCAGCGCACGAATGGTCCAAGTGGAGTGCGGTGTCTAAGTGTTGCGGTAGAAGAAGCAGCAGGATAAATTTTTTCCAAATCGCCATTTCCCGGAAAGTTCAAGGAGCCATACTGATGAAAAAGATTCTGGTCACGGTTGTGCTTGGGGTTGCGGTACTAGCAGGAGCTCAGGATGCTGCGCAGCCAGCACAAAGCCAACCGGCCGCGCAGCCAGCACAAGGACAACCGGCCGCGCCGCAGTCCTCGGCGCCGGTGATTAAAGATCCGGCGGAGTACAACGCCTATGTAGCCGCGGTCGGGCAGACCGATCCCAACGCGAAAATTAGCGCCCTGGAAGCGTTTCTTACCCAGTACCCCAACAGCATCATGAAGAACCAGGCGCTTGAGGTTCTGATGGGAGCGTACCAGGGAGCCAACAACCTCAAGAAGACGATGGACGCGGCGACGCGCCTGTTGGCAGCCGACCCCAACAACGAGCGTGCCCTGTTCCTTCTGGCTTATTTTGACCGGATCACGGCGCAAAACGGCGATCCCAACGCGAAGCAGTTGTTGATCGATGCCAAGAAATACGGCCAGCAGGGGCTCGACAATCTGCCCAAGTTCGCCAAACCCGATGGCACCTCCGCCGACGATTTCAAGAAGATGACCGACCAGATGAACGTAGTTTTCCACTCGGCCATTGGAATCTCATGTCTGCAGGACAAGGATTACGCCTGCGCCATTACCCATCTGCGAGCCGCGGTTGACGGCACTCCGCAGGATTTCGCTGTCGTCTACCCGCTGACTCTTGCCTATATGGGACAGACTCCCCCCGACTACCAGAATGGCATCTGGTTCGCTGCTCGCTCGGCGGCGATCGCTCCGGCTCAGGCTCAGGCCCAGATCGAGAAGTACGCCCGGGCACAGTACGTGAAGTTCCACCAGGGAGATGACGGTTGGCCTGCCATCCTGGCCGCGGCCAAGGCCAACGGGCCGCAAGTTCCTATCCCGCTCCCGCCCACACCGGCCGATCAGGCCCACGCCATGGTGATTGCCACGGCGCCGGACAAGATGGATTTCGCGCAATGGGAATTTATTCTTGGCAACGGCACCCAGGCCGACCAGGACTTGGTTTGGAATGCGATCAAGGGCAAGGCGGTTCAGCTGAACGGCACGGTCATCAAGGCGACGGCAACCGAATTTGATATTGCCGGCAGCCTTGACGACATCGATGCCAAGAAGGCGGACATCACCTTGACCTTCGAGAGCAAGCTCCCGGCTGCGCTGATTCCGAAAGAGGGAGCCAGCATCGACTTTCAGGGAGAGCCTTCCGCCTACACGCCGAACCCGTTCATGATGACCATGGAAAAGGGCCTGCTGGCGAAGCCAAAGACGGCGCCGAAGGCTCCGGTCCATCCCCATCCCAAACCAGCGGCGCAGTAACGCTGCTGCAGATTCCAGGCAAACGGGCGGCCCGCCAGGGCCGCCCTTAGTTTTGTGCGCCGAGCAATGCTTGACAGGTTGGAGGTGCAAGTCCTCTTCACAAAAGCCAATAGCTTGGCCTTCCGGATTCCAGGCGGAGTGAAGCTCCAAGGGATGTCTACGAAGGGAGGACGATCCCCCTATCCCGATCAGGAGAGGCTCCTACACCACCGTACATGCGGCTCCGCATACGGCGGTTCGGCGGGCTGAGCTTGATGTAGGTAGTCGGGCTTTCGATGCAGCGCGTCGTCCGAGAACTGGCCGAACAGCACCATCGGATGCAGCCCTACGGCCCAGTATTTGCCCTGTTTATGGAAGGTAACTTTGCGGCCAGCGTTCTGTTGCTCGACACCTTGTGGGACGTATCCTTTGCCAAGCACGTGCGCGAAGAGTTCGTCGTTGCACTGCCGGCGCGGGACGTTCTTGCTTCTGGGGACTCATCGTCCGCGGAGGCGATGGCGGAGCTCAACGCCATCACTGGCCGGGTGTACGCCAGCGGCCGGGGCGGGCAACCAGTTATCCCCACGGACTCTACCGCCGCAGCGGGGGAATGTGGGCTGAATATGACCGTGTCGTCTGACACTCGCACGGGTCGGCCCGAATAGATGGTCGCGTTGTCGGAGGGTTCTGAGCCCTATCGCATCATCTTCTTTTCCATGTTCTTGTCCATGGACATGGGACGAGCGCTGCGCGGAGGCCGTTTGACACCGTCGCGCAGCTGGCGCACGTCAATCTTCAACTCCGTGATGGTCCGGCTGAGCGTGTTGCGATGCATGCCGAGTTCGCGGGCGGCGCGGCACTGGTTGCCGCGATTCTCCTCGAGTACGGTGAGAATGAACCGTTTCTTGAATTCGCGCACGCCTTCGGAATAAAGAATGTTGCTCTTGTACATCTGCAGAACGAGTGCTTCCAGTTGATCTTTCACGTGGCGTCTCTCTCTTGTCTTTCTAAAATTGTTTTCTAGAATCGTCTTCGAAACTTGTTGACTAAACTTATTTTCCTAAACTTGCTGCTGAAGTTGTTGCTACAGCTAGGCCTACTTCGAACCCGCTGCGGGCTTCACGCCTAAATTCTGCGGAGCGTTATGCAGCAAGTCCAGGCCTTGAAAAAAGCGTGCTCGCAGCGGCGCCGGTCCGGCCCAAATTGCGGCGCGCCCCACAACCAGAAAATAAGGCGCCAGCTGCGATCTCGCCAGTAGTTGCGAAGTGGGCGCGAACGCCGTAATCGCCATCAATCCGATCGCGACCATCAAGCCGCCTTTAGCCAGCCCGAGAACGCCGCCGAGAAACCGGTCAAATCCGCTGAGCCCCACTTTCTTCATCATCCAGCGCACGATCCTTCCAGCCAGACTGAACGCCGCAAGGACCGCAAAAAAAATAAAGAAAAATGCCAGGATGTCCGCAATCTCCGAGTTCTTCAAAAAAGTTCCCAGCCAATTGGACAATCCCTGGTACCGCCAGGCCGCAACCATGTAACCCACCACCAGCCCCGCCAGGCTGAAGGCTTCCGCAAAAAATCCCTGAACCGCAGCGAACACAACATTCAGGAGCACCAGCGCGATAATGATCCAATCGGCCGGGCTCATGAATCGCTCCGCGCGATGGCCGCCAAACTACACATCCAGCTTGCGCCCCGTCAGCTGGAAATAAGCCTCCATGTACTTCTCGCTGGTTGCGCGCGCGACTTCTTGCGGAAGCGCGGGCGTTGGAGGCTGCTTGTTCCATTGAATCTGTTCCAGATAGTCGCGAACGTACTGCTTGTCGAATGATTCCTGCGACCGTCCGCCTGCGTATTTGTCGGCCGGCCAGAAGCGGGAAGAATCCGGCGTGAGGACTTCGTCGGCCAGAGTGATGCCTTTGGACGTGCGCCCGAATTCAAACTTCGTATCCGCGATGATGATGCCACGCGCACGCGCGAACGCCGCCGCCTTCGAATAGATTTTCAGCGACAAGTCGCGCAGCTCTCGCGCCGCTTCGGCGCCAACGATCTCGCTCATCTGCTCGAACGAGATGTTTTCATCGTGGCCGGTGACTGCCTTAGTAGCCGGCGTGAAGATGGGCTCGGTCAACGCGTCGGACTCTCGCAGGCCCGTGGGCAACTCGATTCCGCATACGCGGCCGGTAGCTTTGTATTCCTTCCACGCGGAGCCGGAAACATAGCCGCGGACCACGCACTCCACCGGGAACATTTCCGCGCGCCGCACCAGCATGGAGCGGCCCCGCAGCTGGTCGGCATATTTGCGCGCAGGCTGCGGATAATGATCGACGTCGGCGGTAATCACGTGGTTGGGCACGATGCCGGAAAGAAAGTCGAACCAGAAAAGCGAAATCTGCGTCAACACTCGGCCTTTGTGGGGAATGCCCGTGGCCAGAATGTAATCGAACGCAGAGATGCGATCGGTGGCCACGAACAGCAGGCTCTCGTTATCGACTTGGTAAACGTCACGCACCTTGCCGCTGGCGTGAAGTTGGAGTTCTGGGAAGTCAGTTCGCAACAGGACGGGATCTAGCAGTTCAGGAGGCATGATTGAAATTTTACAGGTAAGGAGCGCGTCGTATTCTAGCTGGTCAGAATATTTTGTCAATGCTCTGGATCACGGAGCGCAAGAACACGCCTTTGTGCATGATCAGAAAGGCATTGACAGCACGGAGATCAGCGAGAACAGGCTCCCCGAGCGCGTTTTGCGGAGGGCAGGTTGTGGAAAAGCTGAGGATGGTAGTGGATAACTTGGTCTCAGCTTTAGCTGTTAGCTCTTAGACGATTGCTGCGGAGTCATCCGACAACCGATGTCATCTCGAGCGGAGCCGAAGGCCCGGCGAGGGACCCTACGAAGCCCAGACAGCCGCATGGGTCGCCGCCGGGTTGCCGTCACGGAGGCATGCCGTCATCACTACTGCGGCACGTTACGCGCTTCCCCCGAAGCGCACCGACACCAGCTTCGAGACGCCGGGTTCCTGCATGGTGACGCCGTAGAGAACCGGGGCGATGCTCATGGTTTTTTTGCTGTGCGTGATGAGCACGAACTGGGTTTGCACGCTCATTTCTTTCACCAGTTCGGTGAAGCGGGCGATGTTGGCTTCGTCGAGCGGAGCGTCGACTTCGTCGAGAATGCAGAACGGGCTGGGCGTGTATTGGAAAATCCCCACCAGCAGCGCGAGAGCCGTGAGCGCTTTTTCGCCGCCGGAAAGCAGAAGCACGCTTTGCAGGCGCTTGCCCGGAGGCGATGCGACCACGTCGATGCCGCTCTCCGCGCTGTTCTCCTCGTCGGTCAGCTTCATGAAGGCCTGGCCGCCGCCGAACAGTTTCTTGAACGTAGCCTGGAAGTTCTGGTTGATGGTGGCGAAGGCCTCTTCGAACTTCTGCCGCGAGAGTTGGTCGAGCTCGCGAATGGTAGCCGCAGTGTTTTCAATCGAAGAGATCAAATCGGTGCGCTGCGTCTCGAGAAATCCATGCCGCTCGGCAGTTTCCTTATATTCCTCGAGCGCCATCATGTTGACCGGGCCCATGGCCTCGAGCTTGGTGCGCATGTCTCGATAGAGTTGGTCAGCAGCGGCGAGTTCGTCACCCGCAATCGTGGCAAGCGTGGTGTCGGCCACCAGAACGGCGCGTTCGATGCCGAGTTCGTTGAGGCAAGTCTGCGCCATGTATTCCGCGTCGGATTGCAGCTTGGCGGCGGTGGCGCTGAGTTCGCCACGACGGTCGCGAGCCTGGTCGAGCAACAGGCGGCTGTGGCGAAGAAGTTCGTCGATTTCGGCGAGCCGCGCGCGAACCTGCTCGGTTTCAAATTGCAGCAAGCCTTCCCGCGCCTGCCCGGCATTGCGTTCGGCTTCGAGGTCCGCAGCTTGCTGTTCGAGTTGCTCGTTCTCGGCTTCGCGTTGTAATTTCTCCGCGGCCGCGCCTTCAATTTGCGAGCCGAGTGCGTACACGCGCTCGCCCACTTCCGCAAAGATCGATTCAATGCGCTGCAAGACTCCCGCAGCCGAGCGGTGGCGTTCCTCGAGCGTGGCCACTCGGGCGGCCCGCTGGGAGCTGATTTGCGCCGCTTCTTCGCGCCGCACACGCAGCGCGGCGAGAGATTCCTGAGCGGCCGCAATCTGTTGTTCGATCTGTATGCGCTGCTCTTCGAGCGTTGCGATTTCAGATTGGCGGGCCGCGATGGTTTCTTGCTGCTCGGTGCGCTCCTCCGCCAGGCGTTGCAACTCGAGCTGCGAAATGCCGAGGCGTTCGCCGACGCGAGCCATCTCCGAATCAAGCTGCTGCAGCATGTGGCCAGACGTCATGGCTTGATGTTCGGCTTCGCGCTTTTCGCCGTCGAGGCGGTCAAGCAGGGCAGAGAACTCTTTGATTTCGCGGCCCAGAGTGAGCACGCGCATCTCTTCGTCGCGCAGGGCGCGTTCCAGTTCCTCGAGCTGCCGCAGCACTTCACGCAACTCACGTTTCATTGAAAGCGGGCCCTCGGAGCGCTGCTTGCCACCAGTAACGGTCACGTTGTGGAAACATTCGCCGGCTTGCGAAAGAAAAAACGCGTCGGGATTTTCCAGAGCAAGGCCGCGGGCAACGTCCGCGCCAGGAACAATGTAGCCATCGCGCAACTTGGGCAGAATCACTTCCAGCGACTTGCCGAAGCCGTTGAGCACGCGAATGGTGTGCTTCAGAGGAACAATCGACGCGGTCGGCGGAGCGCAATGCGCCGCTTCGTCGAGTACGAACGAGAACTTGGCTTGTGAATCTTCGGGATGGACGAGGAATGTAGCGCGGCCATCGACATCGGTGCGCAGCAGCCGAAGACCTTCGTCGGCCGCGTCCCACGACTTGACCACAACGTAGTTCAGTTCGTCGCGCAAGAAATCTTCCACCACCCGCTCGAAGCGCGGTTCCACTTCCAGAAAATCGCCCAGCACGCCGACGGGAGCCAGTCCGCTTTGCATCACGCCGGACTGAAAGAGGCGGCGCACCGACTCGGTGGAGTAGCCGTGCTCATTGATAACGGTTTCGAGCGATCCCTTTCTGCCGAGCGCGGTGGCATATTCAGCGCGGAGAACGTCAAGATGAGTCTTGGCCTTGACTTCGTCCAGCTTCTTCGCTTCGATCAGGAGGCGCAGCTGGCTGATTTCTTCGGTGATGCCGTTGACGCGCTGGCTGACGGTTTCGAATTCAAGCGCAAGCTGGCCGCGTTGCCCGCCAAAGGCTTCGACCTGAACGTTGGCGTTCGTGATTTCGGTTTGCAGACGGCGAGCGTCGCGGTCGGCTCCGGCCAATCGTTCTTCAGCCTGCGCGAGTTGGTTGCGCAGGCGCGACGCTGAAGAAACCGTATCGAAAATGGCGACGCGAGATTCTTCGAGCTGGCGTTCGAGTTCAGCCAGATTCGCGGTCGCGGCTGCAGCTTCCTGCTGGGAAAGAGCCAACTCGTTCTGCGCCGCGGCCAGGTCAGCGGAAGCTGACTCGAGAATCTGGCGATTGGAATCGCGCTCAGCCTCAAGCGCGGTGAGGCGATGGCGAGCCTGCGCCAGTTCGGCCTCCGCGGAAGCCGAGCGCACCAGCAACTCGGCGCAACGCTCCTCGTTGTGGCGGCGGCGGGCGCGCGCGCGATCGATTTCCAGCACGATCTGGCTGAGGCGGTCGCGGTTCTCGCGAAGCTCGGTCTCAATGGCGTAGCCACGTTGCGTCCGTTCGCCGTGCTCGCCCTCAAGTTGTTGCACAGCTTCGGTGCGATGCTGCATTTCCTCCGCCAGCGCATTCAGCTGCCAATCGAGCTCAGCGCTTTCCTGGTCGATGGCAGCGAACTTGCTCGCCAGGACCAGGCGCAGCTGGGTGCGCATCTCTTCGCGCAGACGCGCATAGCGTTCGGCCTTCGACGCCTGGCGTTTCAGCGAATTCATCTGCCGGGTGACTTCTTCGAAAATATCGTTGATGCGGTTCAGGTTCAGCTTGGCATCTTCCAGGCGGGCTTCGGCGAGGCGCTTCTTGGTTTTGAATTTGGTAATGCCAGCAGCCTCTTCGAGAATCGCGCGACGGTCGGTGGGACGGCTGCTCAGGATCTGCCCGATGCGTCCCTGTTCGATCAGGGCGTAAGACTCCGGGCCCAGGCCCGTGCCCATGAAGAGTTCCTGAATGTCGCGCAGGCGGCAGAGTTTTCCGTTCAACAGATATTCGCTGTCGCCGGAGCGGAACAGCCGGCGCGTGACCACAATTTCGCCCGTGTGAAACTTCTGCTGGTTGAATTTGCGGCGGCGAATTTTCAACACGACGTGCGGCGCAACGGTTCCGGCGGACGCAGCCGCGGCCGTGACATTGTGGACCGGCAGAGCAAACACGGGTTCATCGTCCGGAAAAGCAACGGCGATTGTATTGACTTTCGAACGTGGTACTTCGATTTCTTCCGTCTTGCCAGGCTGGGCATCCTCGGTGGCGCGCTCCGTGTCCGCGGCAGCACGCGCGCGGATCGAGGCCTCGTCCCAGTCGTCGGACATGTTCGACTCATCCCCGGGCATGTCATCCCGGATGTCAATTTCGGTCGGCAAGTTCGTATCCGCGCCGCCATATTGCTCAGGATCGATCAATGTCAGCGAGACTTCGGCCATCCCGGTAGCCTTGCGATCGCGCGTGCCAGCGAAGATCACGTCCTCCATGCGCGCGCCGCGCAGCGTCTTGGCCGATTGCTCGCCCAACACCCACGAAATGGCGTCGGCGATATTCGACTTGCCGCACCCGTTAGGCCCGATGATGGCCGCAATCCCGTCCCCGTGGAATTTGAGTTCGGTGCGGTCACAGAACGACTTGAACCCGAGAATCTGAAGCCTCTTCAGTTTGAGCAACGCGTACTCCTTAACAGTGGCTAGCGGTTGGTGGCTAGTTCTCTTGCATTTGCAGCCTCGATAAGCCGAGTGCTGGGTTCGACGGCTTGGCACGCCTGTTTACCAGGCAGATTCCTCGCCCCTTAAATTGATGCGCGGTTCGACTTGCCAGACCACTTCCTCGCCCCAGGCTGGGGAGGCGGGCACAGAATGAAGCTACTGTAACGGCGAAATCGGGGCGGGGTCAAGCAATATAACACTATATGTTGTATGGCCTTACGCTCGACCCCGCTGGGTTGCACACACATTGCAGCACATGCCTGGTTTACGGGTGAGGGAAGGACGAGGTGGGAGAACCGCGAGAGCAAGGTAAGCCTAGCGCAGGCAGACCAAGGAATGCAACGGGTCGACAGGCCACAGTGGATCATCCAAAGCAGGCTGTGGGGGATTGTTCGGCTCCTTCAGCCTGCTTTCAAGCTCTATCGCTCGTAAGCTCCAATACTAATTTGGCCGCTGCCGTTGACCCGCGGATTGCCAGCGTAATCGGTGCTGCCATAGATCGATGTGCCGCTGCCACAGTACCCGACGCTGCAGGTGAGGTTTGTACTGCCCGCATGGATGGCTGGCGAATTGGAAGCCACGTCAAGGTTGGGAGGAGTAGAGCCCAGGCTGTCGAACAGGGGGTTAGCGACTATCGAGTTCGCGTCTTCGCCGCTACCCGACTGATACAAGGCATAAGTCTTGTAGTTCGACTTGCCAGCCCAGTCGATCGAGGTTCCTTGCACGTATCCAGCCGTAGAATAGTACAAATTCCAATTGAGCGTGGCCGGAGGAGCGGGATAGGTCGACGTGGCTTTGACGAAGCTGTAGATCCACACGTTCTCCGTGCCGGCGTAAACAATATTGTTTTCGAAAATGTTCCCCGATGTGTCGCCGGAGTGGAACTGAATCTGGAATTCGGCGCCCTCGTTCTGGGTGTTGTTGTTGTAAAGCGTGTTATTGACGATGACCACGTGATCGCTGCCGCCCACGCTGTTGGAGTAGCCTCCAATGGAGACGCCGACCGTGTTGGCATCGTAGAAAACATTATTGCGAATGGTCACATAGCTGCTGTCGTGACCTTTGTGCTCGCTCGCCGCTTCCATGTTCAGATCGCAGTTGTAGATGGTGTTGCGTTCGAAAATGACATACGCGCAGCCGTCACAGTAGAGCCCGTCGGCGTCGTAGGAATTGCCCTCGCCCGGATTGTTGATTCCGCTGATGTTGTAGACCGTGTTGCCGCTGATCTCTCCATACTTGGCCTGATCGTATCCGGTGGGCCCAACTCCCTCAAATCCGATGGCGTCAATGCCGATGTTGTCGTTGTCGTGCACGATGTTGTTGGTGATCGAGAAGTAAGTGACGTTCCCGTCCACGTTCACGGATTCGCTCTCTCCGGTTTTCAGGTCGTAAACCTGATTGCCGCTGATCGTGAGCTCGGTGATCGGTGTGCTCGATGTCCCGTACACGGCGATGCCAAAGGCGTTTCCGTTCTTCTCGGAAGTTGTCGTGATGTTGTGCACGAGATTGTTGAGCAATCGAACGCCGGTGCCCGAGCCCGTAACCCAGATGCCGGCTGGCGTCAGGCTTGCCTTGCTCGTGGTGTAGTTGCGAATCTCAAATCCGCTCACGGTGATATAGCTCTGGTTGACGATGTTGATCAGGCCCTGGGTCGAACTGACGGCCAGCCCCGTCCCGTCAATCACCGCCGTCTGCCCCGGATAGCTGGCGAAGGTGATGTAGTTCGAGGCCGTTCCGGACGCGGGGAACGTCACCGACTCGTTGTAGACGCCGTTTTCCACATAGACCGTCGCGCCAGCCGAAACCGAACTGGCGGCGTGCTGAATCGTAAGCCAGGGCGCGGTGTAACTGCCCGAGTTGCTGTTGCTCCCGCTCTTGGACACGTAGAAGGTCGAGCCGGATTGGGCAAGCAGCGAACTCGAAGTGAATACGACCAGGAGGAAACAAATCTTCTGCAGGGATGTCGTTTGAAGCGATGCCATTGCCAATCTCCTTTTTCGTTCTTCTGGGGGACATGGTTAGAGCTAAACAGGACGAGGTTAAACAGGACGAGCGGCGAAAGGCTGTTTCCGGACCCTGCCGGGTCCGGATGGGCACAGATTAGGAGAGTTTACGACTGATTGTCAATAGTTACGCTTTATTTCGATTTATGCCGACGTGTGCTCTCGATCGATTATTGCCATGGTTTGCAGGAAATCAGGAATCAAGACACGGAGTGGATGTTCCCCCAGGGTGGCAGAAAACAACTTACGGACCGAGGCATGTAAGATTGCGCGATGACAGAAGCGCAACAGCCCGTTCCTGATTTTCTTTACGGCACTGCGTGGAAAGAAGACCGGACCGCAGCCCTCACCGAACTCGCGCTGCGCGTGGGATTTCGCGCAATCGACACCGCCAACCAGCGTCGCCATTACTTCGAGGCCGGAGTCGGCCAGGGGCTGGCCGCTGCCTACCGCGCAGGAGTAGCAACGCGCGCCGAATTATTTCTGCAAACTAAATTCACCTACCAGCGCGGACAGGATCATCGCCTGCCCTACGATCCAGCGTCCAGACTTTCGGTTCAGGTGGCGCAATCTTTGGCGAGTTCGCTGCAACATCTGGGCACTGACTACGTCGACAGCTTCGTGCTGCACGGCCCCGCAGGGTACGAGTGGACCGAGGCGGATGCGGAAGTTTGGGAAGCGATGGTGCGCGAGCGCGACGCAGGTCGCACGCGCTTGCTGGGAGTGAGCAACGTGTCGCTGTTGCATCTGGAGCAGATGGCCGCCGCGCATGCGGAAGTTCCTGCGTTAGTGCAGAACCGCTGCTTCGCCCGCCTCGGCTGGGACCGCGAGGTCCGCCGGTTCTGTCGCGAGCGAAAAATTATCTATCAGGGATTCTCGCTGCTCACGGCGAACCCGGAAGCCGTGCACCATCCCATGGTTGTGGAGCTCGCAGCCCGCGCGAGGGCCACGCCCGCGCAGATTATATTCCGCTTCGCGCAGGCGGTCGGAATGTTGCCGCTGACCGGCACCTCGAACCCCGATCACATGAAGCAGGATCTGGCCAGTAGCGACGTGGAGATGTCCGCGGAAGAACTAAAGGCAATCGAGTCGCTGGCCGCGCCCGCAGACGGCGCAGAGTGACACCGAAGAAACGCGAATAAAAACCAAGAAAGCTCTAGCTGGACTTTAGCGCCTGAGCTTCGGCTTCTGCGTCGTCACCGCCGCGTCCAGTCGTGCGCCCAGCGCCGCGAAACCTGGCGTGGGCCCATTCCAGCTCAACTGGTCGACGTTATCGAAAAGCGGAATATCAGTGCGCAGCGTAGCCAGCGTGCGAAACAGCAGCGCACGATCGCGCTCGCGCGAAAGCGTGTCAGCGAGAGTGCTGGCGCTGGCCGCCTTCACGTGCCACTCACGCCAATCTTCAGGAATGGATTCGAGATGCCCGAACTTGGCGAGCACGGCCGCCGACGACTTCGCTCCCCACCCCGGCAATCCCGGATAGCCGTCGGCGGAATCGCCCACCAGCGCAAGGTAGTCGGGGATGGACTCCGGCGTCACGCCGAATTTCTGGATCACCCCGGCCTCGTCGCGTGTGACACGAGTGCGCCTGTCGAGTTGCACGATGCGCGTCCCGCTCACGCATTGCGCGAGATCTTTGTCCGGCGTGCAGATGATGACGCGCTCCACCCGCGGGTCACGAGCAGACGCCACAGCTGCGGCTGCAAGCGCATCATCCGCTTCGAACTCCACCATCGGCCACACCACCACGCCCGCCGCCGCGAGCACCTCTTCAAGCAGCGGAAATTGCGAAAGCAGATCGGGCTCGATGCCCTCTCCAGTCTTGTATCCCGGCCACAGGTTGTTGCGAAAAGATTCGATAACGTGATCGGTGGCCACGGCAACGTGCTTGGCCCCGCCATTGATCATCCCCAGCACCGAGGCCAGAACCCCGCGCACAGCGGCCACTTCGCGCCCGTCCGCATCGCGCGCCGAAGGCATCGCGTAGTAATGCCGGAACAATTCGTAAGTCCCGTCAACGAGGTAAACGTCCAGAAGTAAGCTCCGAAACGAACGCTTGTGTAAAGACGCCTGCGTGGGACGAGTTGCTGGTCTGTAGACGGGCGACCCGCCCGTCCGCCGAGCGCAGCTCGGCTACACTCTTTCCCGCGAAACCAAAGCCGGCTTCAAAAGTTGCTCCCAGCTCCGCGGTCCTACTTTTCTCCCAGCTTCTCGAAAAACAAACAAACCGTCTCAATCCCCTTATGAAAATTCGCGATGTGAAACTTCTCGTTAGGCGCGTGCAGGTTATCATCGGGTAGTCCGAACCCCATCATCACGCTGGGAATTTTCAGCACGTCCTGAAAATCAGTGACGATCGGAATCGACCCGCCGCTGCGGATGAAAACAGTTTCTTTCTTGAACGCGTCGCGCAACGCCTCAGTCGCCGCCTTGATGTAAGGATTGTCAGTCCCAACCACGCAGGCCGGACCTTTGCTGTGGACACTGATCTTCGTCTCGATCCCTTTCGGCGTGTGCTTCTTTACGAACGCGGAATATTTTTTGAATACGTCGTCCGGATCCTGGTTGGGCACAAGCCGCATCGAAACTTTAGCCGCGGCCTTTGCCGGAATCACCGTCTTCGCCCCGGCCGCGATAAATCCGCCAGGCATGCCATGGACTTCAAGCGTCGGCCGCGCCCATGTGCGGTAAAGAACGGAATAGCCCGGTTCTCCCGTGAGAACTTTGGATCCAACCTCAGTTTTGCGGTAGTGCTCCTCGTTAAAAGGCAGCCGCTTCCACGCCTTGAGTTCATCTTTGCTGGGAGCCTTCACGCCTTTGTAAAAGCTGGGAATCAGAATTTTTCCGTTCGCATCTTTCATCTTGCTGATGATCTCGATGAGCGCGAAAAAAGGATTCGGCGCAGCCCCGCCGTACATGCCGGAGTGCAAATCAGTCTTTGCTCCGATCGCTTCAATCTCGGTGTAGATGAGCCCGCGCAACCCGACGCACAGTGTAGGAAGATTGGGCGCAAAAAGTTCCGTGTCGCAGACCAGAGCGAAATCGGCTTTCAGCTTGGCTTTCTGCTTCCGGACATACTCGGCGATCGACTCCCCGCCCACTTCTTCTTCGCCTTCGAAAATGACCTTCACGTTGATAGGCAGCTTCCCGCCGCCGGTCTGCAAAAGAGATTCGAGAGCTTTCACTTCGAGCCAGAGCTGTCCTTTATCGTCGACGGCGCCGCGCGCGTAGAGATTGCCGTTGCGCTCGGTGGGCGCGAAAGGCGGAGAAATCCACTCATCAAGCGGCTCCGCTGGCTGCACATCGTAATGCGCGTAGCAAAGCACGGTGGGCTTGCCGGCCGCGTGCAGCCAGTCGGCATAGATGAGCGGATGCCCTTTCGTCGGAATGATTTCGACATTCTCCATCCCGATGCGACGCAGCTCACTGGCCACGAAGTTGGCGGCTTTCTGGATGTCGGGCTTGTGCTCGTCAAGCGTGCTGACGCTCGGAATGCGGAGAAGATCTTTAAGTTCATTCAGAAAGCGCTGCTGATTATTGCGCGCAAAATCAACTGCAGGAGAAGCCATGGGTGCATCCTTTCCGATGAGAGGACGATTGCAGATGGTGGCACGGAGACCAGACAGTATATCGCTACCCGGCAGACAGAAGCGATGTCATGGAGTAGGTGTGTAGATGCTTCAAGATAATGTCACCCCTAACTGCAACGAGACTCTGTCACCCTGCAAGGATGGTGACAGAATCGCTCGGCAACAACCACGGTTTCCTGGGCGGCAATAAGCGCATCGCTTTCACCGCCACCGATGTCTTCCTCCGGCGTCACGGCTATTACATCGAGGTCGGCGGCGCGGACGGATACGCGTTCGTCTCCGGTGCCATGGACCGGCACGAATTCCGTTTTGTCCAAATTCTTGACTGGATCCGTGCGCACATCAAACCCCTGCTTTGACTGGTCTGTTTAACTCGCCCCACTTACTTCGCTTCTTATCCTTCGCCTAATGGGAGAATCGCGCCGGCGCGAACGCAGCAAGATCGTGCGCAGGAGCAACACCCGTGATCACATCAGTCATGACCTGTGCGGTGATCGGGGCGAGCAGAATGCCGTCGCGAAAATGTCCGGTGGCCACGTGATAGCCCGGAGTCGACGTCGCGCCGAGAATGGGCAGAGCGTCAGGCGTGCCAGGACGCAGTCCGGCCCAGTCCTCAAGAATCTTCGCGTTCTGCAGTTCGGGGATCAGAGCAATCGCGGCGCGATGAAACCGCTGCATAGTCGCGGGGTCAGTGCGCTTGTCGAAACCCGCTTCTTCGACGGTGGCGCCGGCAAGGATGCGTCCGTCACTCCGCGGAATGAGATAGACCTCCGGCGATCGAATGACGTGCTTCAGGAGTTCGCGCGAAGGCGAACCCAGGCACAGCATTTGCCCCTTTACGGGACGAATGGGAAAAGTGCATGGCGTGATCGGGCCGAACGCGATCTGCCCGGACCAAGCTCCCGCGCAGTTAACGACATTTGCAGCGCTGAAGATGCTCTTGGTCGTGGCGACCCCGGTGGCGCGTCCGTCCGCGATTGTGACGGAAGTGACTTCGTTGCCCGAGGAGAAATCCACTCTGCGACTTTTCGCAGCCTTGAAGGCCGCCGTCGTGAGCGCCCGTGGATCGACGCTGCGCTCTTTAACAAAGAACGCCGGCCGACTCGTCGAGGCGAGCCCGGGTTGAAGTTCGCGTGCTCGGGCGCGGATGGCGACCGAAGCTCGCCACGCTTCCTCCCATTCGTGGAGTTGTTCCTCGCGTGGAAACACGATCGCTCCATGATCGCGGAGGTCGACCTTCATGCCCGATTCCACTTCCAGCTCGTAAGCGAACTCGGGATACATGCGCGCACTCGCCGTTGCGAGCGACTGCAATGCAGCATGCGTTTCGAGCGGGCAATCAACCAGCATGCCCCCGGCAGCGTGCGAGGCCTCGCGGCCCGGTTCTCCGCGCTCAACGATCAACACGGTCGCGCCATGTTTACGCAGCGCGATAGATAGCGACAGCCCGATGATTCCGCCACCGATGATGACGACGTCCCAGCTCTTCACCCGAGCATTGTAGAAGAAGATAAAGAAGATGACGTAGATGAAGAGGCCGCTGCGGATTGCGTCTGAGCCGCGCGAGTCGCAGAACCGTCGCAGTTTGAAAAAAATCCACCCGTTACTTTCGTTACCCAGGAGGAATGCGCCTGATTACGCGACACAGCTCCTTTGCTGCCTATAATTCAGTTAGGCGCAAACCGCCCGGAGGTACGACTGAAGTTCTCACCACGATCTGTAGCGCTGCGCCCGCAAAACAAGTAGCAACATCTCGCGCGATACCGTTTTTAACAATCACTCGATGTCCAAACTCAAGCAAAACCGAACGGCACCCGCAGTCCCAGCTCCCTGGGTCTACGGACCAGCTCTCGACCTCATCGTAGGTTGCGGAGCGTGGTCGGCCCCGCTCCTCGCGCTGGCATATTTCTCCATGGCCTCCAGCACGCGCGCGTGGGCGATTGCTTTCTACGCGCTGGCCTTGCTGTTTAATTATCCGCATTACATGGCGACGATTTACCGCGCCTATCACCGCTCGGACGACTTTCACAAATACCGCATCTTCACCGTGCACCTGACCGCGCTGCTGGTGCTGACGCTGTTGCTGTCGCACTACTGGGTTCGCATGCTCCCGTGGATCTTCACCATCTATCTCACGTGGAGCCCGTGGCATTACAGCGGCCAGAACTACGGCCTGTTCA
>Ga0209006_10000253_pt1 | contig 55269 bp, 51 predicted proteins | sample JacPin_JW_Ref_O2_FD_188567 | JGI IMG/M metagenome (GOLD analysis project Ga0209006, IMG submission 188567) | Forest soil microbial communities from Algoma, Ontario, Canada - Jack Pine, Ontario site 1_JW_Ref_O2 (SPAdes) (version 2) | ecosystem: Environmental > Terrestrial > Soil > Boreal...
CGCACCGGCTCGCCGTCAATCGCCGTGATCTCATCGCCCGTTTTCATCCCCGCGCGCGCCGCCGGCCCGTCGGGCAGCACGACGCCGAGCACCGCCGGTACGGTCGGCTCCCAGAATTCGAATCCCAAGCCCTTGAAGAGTTCGGCGGGCTCGGTGAGCCGACGCCGTTCGGCGGAATTTGCCACCGCCAAAGTTGCCGTGCGAGCATCGCCCGCGCGCCCATGCACGGCGAGCAGCGCCTCGCCCTGCCCGCTCATCGCATCGAGGAGTCCAAATACCACGTCGCGCTGACCCGCGACGGCCGTGCCGTTAATGGCGACGATTTCATCCCCGGAGCGCAGACCGGCGCGATCCGCCACCGAGCCCTGCACGACGTCACCGACCAGAGGTCTGATCTCGGTTTCGCCGTTCGCCCAGAACATGCCCCAGAGCACGAGAATGGCAAACAGGATATTGAACCCAGGTCCGGCCAGCAGCACGACGATGCGCTGCCACGGCGGCTTGCGGGTAAAGGAGCGCGCCAGATCCTCCGGCGGCACGGGTCCCTCGCGCTCGTCCAGAAGTTTTACATAACCCCCGAGCGGGATGGCGGCAATCACGTACTCCGTCTGATCGGCTCCGGCGGTCCTTTTGAGGAGCGGTCGTCCGAAACCGACCGAGAAGCGCAGCACTTTGAAGCCGAGCCGTCGCGCCACCCAAAAGTGCCCGAACTCATGCACGGTGACGAGCAGGCTCACCGCCACCACGAACCACAGGAGATACCAAATAAAGTTCATATTGCTGCCCGCCGCGCGCGCGGCTGCGTCCCGGAGAGCCTTTCATGGGCGCGCTGCCGCGCCTCGGCGTCTGCCGCGAGCACATCCTCGAGGCTGCCAATCGCCGCCGCCGACATTTGAGTGATCACGCTTTCAATGACCCGCGGAATGTCAAGAAAGTTCAACTGCCGCTCGAGAAATGCCTGCACTGCAACCTCATTGGCGGCATTGAGAATCGCGGGCATAAGACCGCCCGCGCGTGCCGCGGCCTCAGCCAGCGCAAGACTCGGAAAGCGCGTCAAATCCGGGGCGCAAAAATCCAAGCGCGCCGTGCGGATCAGATCGAGGAAGTTGACGCCGCAGGCAATGCGCGCGGGCCACGCGAGCGCATGGGCGATCGGCGTGCGCATGTCCGGCGAGCCCAGCTGCGCGAGCATCGAGCCGTCCACGTATTCGACGAGCGAATGCACGATGCTCTGGCGGTGCACGACCACCTCGACCTGCGTCGGGGTGAGCCCAAAGAGCAGGCAGGCCTCAATCAACTCGAGGCCCTTGTTCATGAGCGTCGCGGAGTCGACCGAGATCTTCCGGCCCATGACCCACTTCGGATGCGCGCACGCCTGCTCGGGAGTGACGCCCGCGAGTGAATCAAGCGGCGAATCAAGAAACGGACCGCCGGAGGCCGTCAGCAATACGCGGCGCACTCCGGGCGCGCACACTCCCGCCGCACTGCCCGGCGGCAGGCATTGGAATATCGCACTGTGTTCGCTGTCGACGGGCACGAGGGTTGCGCCCGCGGCGCGTACCGCGGCGATGAGGAGCGGCCCCGCCATGACGAGGGACTCCTTGTTGGCGAGCAATATGCGCTTGCCGGCCTCGGCCGCGGCAAGCGTCGAGCGCAGGCCTGCAGATCCTGCGATGCCGGCCATCACGACGGCGGCCTCCGGCATCGAGGCGATTTCGATGAGACCCTCCTCGCCGCACAGCACCCGCGTGGCGGTGCCCGATCCAGCGAGCCGCGCTGAGAGATCGCGCGCCGCAGTCGCGTCCGCGAGCACCGCATACAGCGGATGCAGAGCCAGAACCTGCTCTGCAAGTTTCGCGGCGTTGCGATTGGCTCCCAACGCCACCACCTTGAATTTGTCGGTATGGCGCGCGAGCACATCGAGCGTGCTCTCGCCAATGGAGCCCGTCGATCCCAACACGGCAACGCCGATCATGCCGCTACTCCAAACGCCGTCAGTCCGAAGAACAGCACGGGAGCCGCGCCCGTGACACTGTCGATGCGGTCCATGACTCCGCCGTGTCCCGGAAAGACGCTGCCGCTGTCCTTCACGCCGGCAAATCTCTTCAGCAAGCTCTCGGTGAGATCACCGACGATCGAGAAGGCAACGCCGGTGAGACACAGCGGCAGAAAAAACGCGAGCGGAATTTGAAACCACACGCTGCCGCACACCGCAACCACCGTCGCCAAGAGCACACCGCCGAGCACACCCTCCCAGGTCTTGCCCGGTGACACCGCCGGCGCAAGGCGCAGGCGCCCGAAGCGTCCGCCAAAGAAGAATGCGCCCATGTCCGCCACCCATACGAGGATGAGCACAAACAATAGCCATTGCGCGCCGTTCGGCAGATCGAGGCGCAGCCGCATGAGCGCAAGCCACGCCGGCACGAGTGCAAATACGCCGGCGAGCGCGGCCGACCAGGGCGCCGCGCGCCGCGGGGCAAAGAGGATCCAGCCGAGCGCGACGAACCACCAGGCAAGCGCGAGAGAGAGCACAAGATCTCGGCCGGCCGCCCCTGCCGTGCAGCGCCAGGCGAGCGCGAGCAGCACGGCGATCCCCGCGACGTAAGCGACGCGCACGGGTTTGGCTGAAGCGCGCAGGAAGGCCGACCATTCCCAGGCGCCGGCGAGCACGCCGGCCGTGAGGGCAATCACCGTCGCCAGCGGCGGCAACCACAGCACGATGGCGAGCATGCCGGCCGCGAGCACCAGCGCGGTCATGACGCGAATTCGCAGCGCCGTCGTCACGGACCCGCCTGCCCGGCCGCGGGGGGCGACGGCGGCAAAGTGAGGCCGAAGCGCCGTTCGCGCTGCGCGAAAAACGCCAGCGCCTCCTCAAGGTGCGCCATCGAGAAGTCCGGCCACAGGCTGTCGCTGAAGTACAGCTCGGTGTAGGCCAAGTTCCACAGCAGAAAATTACTGATGCGCCGCTCACCGCCGGTGCGAATGAATAAATCAGGATCTGGCACGTCGGCTGACTCCAGAGCGGCGGCGAAGTGCGCTTCGGTAATGTCGCGCGGATTTAATGCACCAACTAAGCATTGTTCTGCAAGTCTCTGATTGGCCTGTACAATATCCCACCGACCCCCATAACTCACCGCCAGCTGCAATCGCAATCCGTCGTTGCCGGCCGTCTGCGCCTGGGCAGAGGCTACGAGAGCCTGCAGGCGCACCGGCAGCGTACGACGTTCGCCGATGACGCGCACCCGCACCCGATTAGCGTGCAGCTGCGCCGTTTCGCGCTCGAGCGCATCCAGGAACAGGTTCATGATCCCAGAAACCTCGACGCTCGGTCGCCCCCAATTCTCGCTGGAGAACGCAAACAGCGTCAGCGCCTCAACCCCGCGCCGCGAGCACTCCTCGATCACCATGCGTACCGGGCTGATCCCCGCCTTGTGACCCGCGTGACGCGGCAGTCCGCGCGCGCGCGCCCAGCGGCCATTGCCGTCCATGATGATAGCGACGTGTCGGGGCGTCGCGCTCAAACCTGCATGATCTCCTTCTCTTTCGCCACCAGAACCTGATCGATGTCGGCCACATATTTGTCGGTGAGCTTCTGCACCTCGGTCTCCGCACGGCGCTCATCATCCTGCGAGATGAGTTTTTCTTTCAGCAGATCCTTGATGTCGCTCATCACATCGCGGCGCACGTTGCGCACCGCGACACGCGCGTTTTCCGCATCGTGCCGTACGACCTTGGTGATCTCGCGGCGGCGCTCTTCGGTGAGAAGTGGCATGGGCACGCGGATGACCGTGCCGGCGGTCATCGGTGTGAGTCCAAGATCCGACTTGTGGATCGCCTTCTCGATCGCCGGCACCACCGTCTTCTCCCAGGGCGAGATGACGAGCGTGCGGCCGTCCTCGACGTTGATGCTCGCGATCTGGTGCAACGGCACCTCGGCATCGTAGTAGAGGACCTTCAAGTGCTCGACGAGCGACGGATGCGCACGCCCGGTGCGTTGCTTCTTCAATTCGGACTGAAAATTCTGCACGCATTTGCCCATGCGCTCGCGTGCATCCTTCTTCAAATCTTCGAGCATGCTGCGGGCTCCTACTCGACAGTGACTGCGGTACCGACGTCCTCGCCGCGGACGATGCGGGTGAGATCGCCCGGATTATTCAGATTGAAGACACGCAGCGGCAAGCGATTATCGCGGCACATCACCACGGCCGTCGCGTCCATCACGTTCAACTTATCGGTGAGCACCTTGTCGAAGGTGAGCTTCGCATAGCGCACGGCGGCGGGATTGGTCATGGGATCGTCAGAGTAGACGCCGTTCACCTTGGTCGCCTTCAGCAGAAGTTCCGCATTGACCTCGATGGCGCGCAGCGACGCTGCAGTATCGGTGGTGAAGAACGGATTGCCGATGCCGGCGGCAAAGATCACGACGCGGCCTTTTTCCAGGTGGCGCACGGCGCGCCGCCGGATGTAGTCCTCGCAGACCTGGTTGATACGGATGGCCGACATGACGCGCGCGTACAGCCCGAAGCTCTCCAAAGCGTCCTGCATGGCGAGCGAGTTCATGACGGTCGCGAGCATGCCCATGTGATCGCCGGTCACGCGGTCCATCCCCGCGCGCGCCAGTCCCGCGCCGCGAAAGATATTGCCGCCGCCGATGACGACCGCCACCTGCACTCCCATCTGCGCGATGTCGTTGATCTCACCAGCGATGCGCTTCAGCACGAGCGGGTCGACGCCGTAATCGCCGGCGCCCATGAGGGCCTCGCCCGATAGCTTGACGAGGATGCGGGAGTAGCGCGCTCCTTGGCCGTCGTTCATTACTTGCCCCGCTTTAGCGGAAGTTCAGTGTTTAATCGGAGTGCCTGAGCTGCCCTTCACCTGAGCCATGACTTCGGCGACGAAGTCCTCCTGGCGCTTTTCGATGCCGGCTCCTACTTCAAATCGCTGAAAGGAGGTGACGGTTGCCGCAGCCGCTTTCAGGAGCTTCTCGATGGAGATGTCCGGATCCTTCACGAAGGGCTGGCCAGTGAGGGTGAGCTCATTGAGTGTCTTGCGCAGTCGGCCCTCGACCATCTTGGCGACAATCTCGGGCGGCTTTCCCTCCGCGCGCGCCTGCTCGGTGAGCACTTCGCGCTCCTTCGCGATGACCTCAGGAGCCACCTGCGCCACCGAGAGATACTGCGGATTACTCGCTGCGACGTGCATGGCAAGGTCATGCGCGAGCGCTGCGTCAGCGCCCTCCATGGCCACCAGAGCCCCGATGCGCGTGCCGTGCACATAGGCGCCCAGACGTCCGCGCGCCTCGAGGACCGCAAAGCGCCGCAGACCGATGTTCTCGCCGATCTTTGCAACCAGCGTGCGGCGGCGCTCATCGACGCTGGCACCGCTCGGCAGCGGCAATGCCAGAAGCGCATCGAGCGAGGCGGGCCGCTCGGCAAGCGCAAGCGTGGCCACCTCCTGTGCAAACGCCCGAAAGTCGTGCTCACGCGCAACGAAATCGGTCTCGCAGTTCACCTCGACCATGGCCGCCGCCCGCCCGTCGCTTGAGGCGGCAATGGCGATCACGCCTTCGGCGGCGATGCGCGTCGCCTTCTTGTCCGCCTTGGCAAGGCCCTGCTTGCGCATGAGCTCAGCGGCTGCATCGAGATTGCCGGAAGTCTCCACCAGCGCTCTCTTGCACTCCATCATTCCTGCGCCGGTGCGCTCGCGCAGCTGCTTGACTGCGTCTGCCGTAATCGTCATTCCAGAGTCCTCATTCGCCTTGCGAGCCACCCTCGTCACCGCCGCGGGGTTTGCGCCGCGCCGGCGCAGGCTCCTCTGCCACCAACGGAGCCACTATCGCTGCAACGACCTCGGCCTCATCGGCCTCGTCAAGCTCATCGAGCCCGTCGGCGGCGGCCTCCTCGCTCCCGGGCAGCAGTGCCACTTTGGCGGGCGGCACTCGGCGCCGCACCGGCGCCTTCTTGCGCACGGTCGCCTGGGGCCGTTGCCGGCCGCGAGCGCTCTTTTTCTTCGGCTGGCCGGCCTCGTCCAACTCGACGAACTCATCCTCGCCCACCGCGACGGTCGGGACGGAGGCCTTGCCTTCAAGGACCGCCTCGGCCATGCCGCCCGCGTACAGGCTGATCGCGCGCATCGCATCATCATTGCCCGGGATCACGTATTCGATGGAGTCCGGCGAGCTATTGGTATCGACGATCGCAACGACAGGCACGCCGAGTTTCTTCGCCTCGTGGACGGCGATTTTCTCGTGCCCGACGTCGACGACGAACAAGGCATCGGGAAGAGACGTCATGTCCTTGATCCCACCGAGGCTACGCTCAAGCTTTTCCATCTCGCGCCGCAGCTGCGTGGCTTCCTTCTTGCCGCGCTTCTCGAGCGCGCCGCTCGTGGAGAGCTCCGTGATCTCCGCCAAGCGCTTGATCGATTGGCGGATGGTCTTGAAGTTCGTCAGCATGCCGCCGAGCCAGCGCTGATTGACGTACGGCATTGCGCAGCGCTCAGCTTCCTTTTTGATCGCATCGCGCGCCGAACGCTTGGTGCCGACAAAGAGCACCGTGCCGCCGTCGGCGATGACGCCCTTGAGAAAGTTCGCCGCCTCCGCATACATAGGCTGCGTCTTCTCGAGATTGATAATGTGGATCTTGTTACGTTCGCCGAAGATGTAAGGGGCCATCTTCGGGTTCCAGAAGCGGGTTTGGTGCCCAAAATGGACACCCGCTTCCAGCATCTGTCGCATGGACACGCCGGGCATGAAAAGCTCCTGTTTGGGTTGGGCCTCCGCGTACCCCGAGCGGCCATTTCCGCAGATCTTTGGATCGGCGAAAACACCCAGCCGCCTGGTTGGTGGTACGCGTGTGAGTTACGTTGCCAAAAAAGGCCGCGCTTTATACCATGAAGGTCCCGTCCGAACAACGCCTTACGCGACCCAGCCGCCGGTCGCATACCCTGCGCCATGGTCACGATTAAGACAGCCGACGAACAGAAGAAAATGCGTGTCGCCTGCCGCCTGGCGGCAGACGTTCTCGACATGATCGGCGAGCACGTGGTTCCCGGCGTCACGACCGAGGAGCTCGATCGCATCTGTCACGACTACATCGTCGATGTGCAGCAGGCGATCCCCGCCAACGTCAATTATCGTGGCTTTCCGAAGACCATCTGCGCCTCCGTCAATCACGTGGTCTGTCATGGCATCCCGAGCGATAAGCGCCTGAAGGCCGGCGACATCCTCAATATCGACGTCACGGTGATTCGCGACGGCTTCCACGGCGACACGAGCCGCATGTATTTCGTCGGCAAGCCGCCCGCCCACGCGCAACATTTGAGCGAGACCTGCCACGAAGCGATGTGGCGCGGCATCGAAGTGGTGAAGCCGGGCGTGCACCTGGGGGATATCGGCTATGCCATTCAGTCGTTCGTCGAGGAACGGCATTTCTCGGTGGTGCGCGAATACTGCGGCCACGGCATCGGCCGCGTTTACCATGAGGATCCTCAGGTGCTGCATTATGGCGAGCCGGGAACCGGGATTGCGCTGAAGACCGGCATGACTTTCACCATCGAGCCGATGGTGAACGCGGGGCGCAGGCACGTGCGTCTGCTTCCGGATGGCTGGACGGTGATCACCAAGGACCATTCGCTCTCCGCGCAATGGGAGCACACGGTGCTGGTCACCGATACGGGCTTTGACGTCCTGACGCTCGGCGCGCGCGGCCGCAACTGAACCGTCTCGATGACATCCAGTGACATGGATCTCATTGAGGACATGCATGCGGGCACGGCCCGCAGCGCGCCATGGCCGCTTCTTGCGCGATTGCCGGCGCTGCTCGCCGCGGCCGCGGGTGCATCGGCAGCGTTTCGCGATCTCCTGCGCCAGGCGCACGATGATCTGCAGGCGCGTTTCCTTGCCGAAGAGCCGGTCGAGACGCTCGTCCACGCGCGCGCCGCGCTCATTGATACCGTACTGCGCGAGGTGTGGCGGAAAGAGCTCGGTGCCGCCGGCAGCGCCTGGGCGCTGATCGCGGTCGGCGGCTATGGACGCGCGGAGCTGCATCCCGCATCGGACATCGACCTTTTGGTGCTGGTGCCGGCGCCGGTCGATGCGCCGGGCCGCTCGCGCATCGAGGCATTGGTCGCGTTCCTGTGGGACATCGGGCTTGAGGTCGGGCACAGCGTGCGCACAATCGAGGAGTGCGTGCAGGAAAGTGCACCGGATGTGGGAGTCATGACGACTCTCCTTGAGGCACGCTGCATCAGCGGTGATCCGCAGCTCTTCGAGGCCATGCGCACGGCGCTCGCGCCGGAGCACGTTTGGCCGGTGCGCGAGTTCTTCGAGGCGAAGCTCGCCGAGCAGCGCGAACGGCACCTGAAGGCCAACGATACCGCCTACAACCTCGAGCCCAACGTCAAGACCGGTCCCGGCGGCCTGCGCGACATCCAGACGATCGCCTGGGTGGCCAAGCGCCATTTCGGCGCCAATACGCTCGATGAGCTCGCCACGCAGAATTTTCTCACTCCGGCGGAGCTGCGCCGCCTGAAACAGGCGCAGGCGTTTCTTTGGAGAGTGCGCTTCGGCTTGCACCTGATGACCGGGCGGCACGAGGACCGTCTGCTCTTTGACCACCAGATAAAACTGGCCGGTACTTTCGGCTACGAAGACGCCTCCTACACCCTTGCGGTCGAGCAGTTCATGCAGCGCTACTACCGCACGGTCATGGACGTCAGCTTGTTGAACGAGCTCTTGCTGCAGCTTTTTCGCGAAGCCATTCTCACGGAGAACGAGCCGCCGCGACCGCTCAATGCACGCTTCCAGGTGCGCAACGGCTCCTTGGAGACCACCAGCGAGGAGGTGTTTGTGCGCACGCCGTCGGCGCTCCTGGAACTCTTCGCGATCCTGCAGCAAAACCCCCAGATCAAGGGCGTGCGCGCATCGACCATGCGCGGCGTGGTGCGCAATCTGTGGCTGATCGATGAGGAGTTCCGCCAGAACCCGCGGCACCATCGCCTGTTCCTCGACATGCTGCGCGCCAGCGTCGGCGTCACCCACGAGCTGCGCCGCATGAATACCTACGGAGTCCTCGGGCGCTACATCCCCGCATTCGGCCGCATCGTCGGGCGCATGCAGTACGATCTGTTTCATGCCTATACCGTCGATGCGCACACGCTCTTCGTCGTCAGCAATCTCAGGCGCCTCGCCCTGCCCCGCTACAATCAGGAGCTGCCGGAGCTGTCGCGCATCATGCAGCAGCTGCCCAAATCCGAGATCGTCTATCTTGCCGCGCTGTTTCACGACATCGCCAAGGGGCGCGGCGGCGATCACTCCGATTTGGGAGCGGTCGATGCCGCAGCCTTCTGCCTGGAACAGGGCCTGTCGCGCTATGAGGCGCGGCTCGTCGCCTGGCTCGTCGCCAATCACTTAAGTTTGTCGATCACCGCGCAGAAGCAGGATATCGGCGATCCGGAGGTCATCACCGCCTTTGCACGCCACGTAGGCGATGAGACGCATCTGGATTATCTCTACGTGCTCACCTGCGCGGATGTGCGCGGCACGAATCCGCGACTGTGGAACTCCTGGAAGGCCTCGCTCTTCCACGAGTTCTACGAACGAGTCAAACGTGCGCTGCGGCGCGGACTTGAAAGTCCCATCGATCAGGATGAGATCGTGCGTGAAACACAGGAAGCCGCGCGGCTCGTGCTCCTCGAGCACGCCGTGCCGCCGGAGGCGATCGAGCGCACCTGGACACGCTTCTCCGCGCCTTACTTCCTGCGCCATACCGCTGCCGAGGTCGCATGGCACACGCGCCTGCTCGCGCAGCGCGATGCGCGCAGCGACGAGCCATTGGTCGCGCTCGAACCGCGCAGCGTGCGCGGCACCACTGGCGTGCTCATATTTGCCCGCCTGCGCGGCCACGGCTTTGCGCGCACCACCGCGGTCCTAGATCAGCTCGGGCTCACGGTGGTAGATGCGCGCATCACACCGACCGGGGACGGCTTCAGCCTCGACCTCTATCACGTGCTCGAGGACGACGGCGCGCCGATCACAGACGACGACCGCCAGGGGGAGATCGAAAGCGCGCTGTGGCGCTCGATCCAGCGCCCCGATGATTCGCCATTTGCCGTCATGCGGCGCACACCGCGCCAGGTGCGCATGTTCAACACGCTGACCCGCATCAGCTTGAGCGTCGATGAGCGCAACCAGCGTTCGGTGCTCGAACTCATCGCGGGCGACCGTCCGGGCCTGCTCTGCGATGTCGGCAAGGTGCTGCTGCAGGAGCGCATCGAGCTGCACGCCGCGAAGATCATGACCGTCGGCGAGCGCGCCGAGGATGTCTTCTATGTGACCGACGCGGACAACCGCCCGCTCGATGATGCCTCCGCTGCGCGCCTGAAGGATCGGCTCACCGAGGCCCTCGACCGGCGCCGCGCGGCATGAATCCGCGTCTTGCGAGCCTGCATGCCTACCCTTTTGAGCGTCTCGCCCAATTGAAGGCAACGGTTGAGCCGACGCCGCACCTGAAACACATCGCGATGTCCATCGGCGAGCCGCAGCACGCGCCACCGACCGTCGTCCTGCAGGCGCTCGAGAAGAACCTCGAGCGCCTGGGAAGTTACCCCTCGACTGCGGGCAGCATCGAATTGCGCACGGCCGCCGCACATTGGCTGGAGAGGCGCTTTGCGCTGCGCGCAGGCTCGGTCGATCCCAATACGATGGTGCTGCCGGTCAACGGCACGCGCGAGGCTCTCTTCTCATTCGTGCAAGCCGTGGTCGATAGCCGCGCCGCGCCGCTCGTGGTCATGCCAAATCCCTTTTACCAAATCTACGAGGGCGCCGCGCTCCTCGCGGGCGCTGAACCCTATTATCTCGACGCGACCGCCGCGACCGAATTCATCCCGAATCTTGACGCCGTCCCCGCGGAGGTTTGGCAGCGCTGCCAGGTGCTGATTCTTTGCAGCCCGGGTAATCCAACGGGAGCCGTGCTCACTCTGGCCTACCTCAAGCAGGCGCTCGCGCTCGCCGAACGCTATGACTTCGTCATTGCCGCGGACGAGTGCTACGCGGAGATCTACAGCGACGAGACTGCGGCGCCGCCGAGTCTGCTGCAGGCGTGTATTGCTGCCGGGCGCGCAGGCTTCGAGCGTTGTGTGGTGTTTCACAGCCTCTCCAAGCGCTCGAGCGTTCCCGGATTGCGCTCCGGCTTCGTTGCAGGCGATGCGGCCATCATCGCGCGCTATCTTCTGTATCGAACTTATGACGGCAATGCGATGGCAGTGCCGACGCAGGCTGCAAGCACCGCCGCTTGGAACGATGATGCGCATGCCGCGGCAAACCGCCGCCTGTATCAGGAAAAGTTTGCGCGTGTGCTGCCCATACTCGCCCCGGTCATCGAGGTGAGGCGACCCGCCGGTGCGTTCTATCTGTGGCCGCAGGTCAAGGGCGATGACGAGATTTTCACGCGTGATCTGTACGCGACCCAGAACGTGACGGTCCTTCCGGGCAGCTATCTCGGACGCCGCAGCCTGGGAGAGAATCCTGGCGCCGGGCGCGTGCGCATATCGCTCGTCCCCGACGTCGCGACCTGCATCATTGCCGCCGAACGAATCCGCGAGTTCATCACCTCCCATGGATGATATAGCGCAGCTGTCGAGCCTCATTGAAGCCGCGTTCGAGAATCGCGCCGCGCTCACCCCGCGAGAGCACCCGCGCGAACTCGCAAGCGCGCTTGATCGCTGCCTCGAGCTCCTCGATCAGGGCCGTGTGCGCGTCGCCGAGAAAAAGCACGGTCAATGGGTCGTCAACGAATGGTTGAAGAAAGCGGTGCTCTTGTATTTTCGCATTCACGACAACGTCGTCGTCGAAGCCGGCTACACGCGCTTCTTTGACAAGCTGCCGCTCAAATACTCGGCGTCGTCGGCAGAGGAATTACAGACAAGCGGCGTGCGCATCGTGCCGCATGCGGTGGTACGCAAAGGCGCCTACATCGCGCCCGACGTAATATTGATGCCCAGCTACGTCAACATCGGGGCGTACATTGACCGCGCGAGCATGATCGACACCTGGGCCACGGTCGGCTCCTGCGCCCAGATTGGCCGTAACGTGCATGTGTCCGGCGGCGCCGGCATCGGCGGCGTGCTCGAGCCGCTGCAGGCGACCCCCACCATCATCGAAGATGATTGCTTCATCGGCGCGCGCTCGGAAATCGTCGAAGGCGTGGTGGTTGAGTCGGGCAGTGTCATCTCCATGGGAGTTTTCATCGGCCAGAGCACGCGGATCTACGATCGCGCGAGCGGTGAGATTCACCACGGACGCGTACCGGCAGGCTCGGTGGTGGTGCCGGGCACGCTCCCGTCCGCCGACGGCCGTTATGCCCTCGCCTGTGCCGTCATCGTCAAGCGCGTCGATGCCCAGACCCGCGCGAAAGTCTCCATCAACGAGCTCCTGCGCGGCGTGCAATAGATGCGCTGGGATATTTCGCATTCGCGGCGCGTCCTTGCGCGGGCGCTTTGCTGCGGCGCACCTATTTTTGCGGATCGTCGCTGACGGCCAGCCTGCGAAAAACCGCCAAAACGGCGGGCAGCGGGTGCCGTATGGCAGGCACGTCCTGATAGGACTCCCAGCCTCCACCTAGTGCTTTGTAGAGGCTGACGAAGGCATCGGCGGCGCTTTGCTCCGTGGCCGCATATTCGGTCTCGAGCGCGTACTGCTGGCGCTCGGCATCGACGACGTTGAGAAAGTCGGTGAGGCCCCGATCATAGCGTTGCGAGGCCAGACTCACCGCGCGCTCGCTCGCCACCATGGCGACGTCAAGATCCTTTAGGCGCTCCTCTTCGGCCGCGAAGTTGCCGATGGCCGTATCCGCATCGCGCACCGCATCGACGACGGTGCGCTTGTAGCTGACGAGGCGCTCGTGCGCCTGCAGATCGGCGACACTGACGGAGGCGTCTAAGGCGCCAAAGTCGAGGAGCGGCCAGTACACCGCCGGGCCTACCGACCAGATGTGAGTGCTCGGTGCATTGCCCAGTCGCGCGGACTGCGTGCCTGCACCGGCTGTCACCGCCAATCGTGGGAAAAGATCCGCCGTCGCGACTCCGATGCGGGCAGTCGCGGCCGCGAGCTGCCGCTCCGCCTCCTGGATATCGGGGCGGCGCTTCAGAAGATCGAGCGGTAAGCCGGGTCCAATCGCCTGAGGCAGCTCCGGGATCAGGCCGGACTCGGCCAATTCCGTGTGGAGCTCTTCCGGGTATTGGCCGAGCAGCACGGCGATGCTGTATTCGACTGCGTTGATCTGCGCCGCAAGCGGCGCAACTTCAGATTGCAGGGTCGCAAGCTCCCGATTGGCCAAGGTGACATCGAGCTCGTTCGTGAGCCCGCGCTCGTAGCGGGTCTGCACGAGATCACGAAATTGCTGCGCCGACACTACATCCTGGCGCGTAATCGCAAGGCGCATTTGCAGCCCGCGCATGTCGACGTAGGAGCGCGCGACATCGGCGACCACTGAGATCAGTATGGCATTGCGCGTCCATGCGGCCGCCTGGGCGTCATATTTGGCGGCCTCGATTTCGCGACGGTATTTGCCAAACAGGTCAAGCTCCCAGCCGGCGTCGAAACCGACGATCTGCTGGATTTGACCCGACCGGGGCGTATTTTCAGCGGAAACGAGCGTCTGCGGTGCACGGCCGCGCGCAAGATCGCTGCCGGTGCCATGCGCGGCGCCGCCCCCGACACCCACCTCGGGCAAGATGCCGCTCGTCATGGCCGCCACCTGGTATCTCGTTTCTTGAAGGCGCGCGAGCGCGATCTCAATATCCGGGTTGGCGCGGATCGCGCGCTCGATCAGGGAATCAAGTTCGGGATCCTTGAGCGCGCGCCACCATTGCGCCAAATTGACTGCTGTATCTGCGGAGGTCGCGTCGGCTGGCGGCACCGAGGCGGCAAACTCCTTGGGCGGCGACGTCCGCGGTGCATGATAGTTGGGACCGACGGCGCACCCGGCGAGCACCACGCCGCTGATGATGATGAGGGGAAGCAGGCGATTCACTGAGTGCGCCGCCCCAGGGCCACTTGCGCTGCGGCGAGCGTTCGCGGTGCGCTGTCTGCGCTCACACGTACCGGCTGTCCATCGGCGATCTGGCTACTGAGATTGAGCACCAAGCGCTCGCCGCTTTTCATGCCGGACTGCAGCTCGATCGTGTTGCCATCGTCGCGCCCGATCGCGACATCGCGCAGGTGCACGTTGCCAGTCGCGTCGACCACGGCAACCTGTGGATGACCGGAGCGAAACACCAGCGCCGCAGCAGGAACCTCCAGCAGCCCGGAATTATTGAGCAGGAAGGCGACGTCGACATACATGCCCGGCACGAGATCATGGTCCGGTTTGGCGACGTCGATCTCGACACGGAAGGTGCGCGCCTGCGGATCGATCGCAGCCGAGGTGCGAGTGATTTGCGCCGGGATCGGCGCGGCGAGTCCGTTCAGGGTGATCTGCACGGGTACTCCGACCTTCATGAGGTCGACCGCCGCGCTCTGCGGCACATTGACGAATACACGCAGGGGGTAGTCCTGGGCCATGCGGTAAAGAGGCGTCGAACTTGCCGAGCTGCCGGCGGCCACCAGATTGCCGATATCAATGCGCCGCTCGGTGATCGTGCCGGCGTACGGAGCCGTGACGCTCTTGAACTTCTCAAATGCCGCCAACCGCTCGACATCGGCCTGCGCGAGCTTCACTTGTGCGCGTGCTGATTCCAGTTCCGCCGCGCTCGATGCCTGGCCCGCTTTCTTGTCTTCCCGTTCCTGTTCTGAGACCACGCCCTTGGGAGAATCGCGCCAGCGAGCGTAGGTGCTCGCGGCAAACACGGCAGCGGCCTCCCGCACCTTGACTTGCGCTTCGGCAGCAGTGAGCTTCGCCTTGGCTGCAAGAAAATCGGCGTCCAGTTCAGGTGTCTCGATTGTCGCAAGAACCTGGCCCATCTCAACGTGATCACCAATGTCGGCCGACCATGTGCCGACATAGCCGCTGACGCGCGCGTAGATCAGGCTCTCATACCACGCCGCCGTTTCCCCCGGCAGCGTCAGCGGGCGGCCCTGCGCCTCGCTGCGCACCGTCACGACGTCGACCAAGGCAGGCTCGCCGGCCGATGCGCTGGTGTCGCGGGCCAAGCTGTGCGCGGCGTGCAGTTTCACCAAAAACATGATGAAAAAGGCGATCACTAGAATGGCCGCGATCGAGACCGCGGCGAGCCGCAGCTGCCGCCCCGTGCCCGCGGCATAGCCCGTCGCCGCGTTCGGGTGTGCCACGGGGTCTGCATTGCGATGCGCCGCGCTGGCGGGCGGGGGTGTGATCGGATCACCGCCGATTGTTGGGCGCTCAGATGGTGACAAGGGCATCCTCCGTGCAAGGTGCATGCGCAGCCGAAGCGCGGCGCAACAGCCGATATGCGGTGGGCACAAACACCAGCGTTGCAACCGTTGCAAACAACAGTCCGCCAATGACCGCGCGCGCGAGCGGCGCGTTCTGCTCGCCGCCTTCTCCGATCCCAAGCGCCATCGGGACCATCCCCAAGATCATCGCGCCGGCGGTCATGAGCACCGGACGCATTCGCGTATAGCCCGCCGTGGCAGCCGCCAATAGCGCATCGTCCCCCGCTGCCATGCGCTGATTGGCAAACGTCACGACGAGAATGCTGTTGGCGGTGGTCAACCCGATGCACATGAGCGTACCCATAAGCGCCGGTACGCTCATGTGGGTGCCGGTGAGATAGAGGATCCACATGACCCCAACCAAGGCGAAGGGCACCGCCATCAGCACGATCAAAGGATCGATCCAACTTTGGAAGTTGATGACCAGGAACAGGTACACGAGGATGACCGCCAAGGCCATGCCGGAAAAAAGACCGGCATAGCTTTCGCGCATGGTTTCAACCTGCCCGCTCAAAGTGACCGAGATCGCCTCTTTGGCATCCGGACGATCCTGAGCAATGACCTCATCGATCGCCGCGGCGGCAGAATTCAGATCCCGCCCCTGCACGTCGGCATCCACGTCGAACACGGGCCGGATGTTGAGCTGCGACATCACCATGGGAGTTTTGCCGCGCCCGAAATGCGCGACGTTCATCAAGATCTCTTCGCGGGCGTCATTGCCGGCGGCGCTCACCGGCATGGTCCACAAGTCGTGGGCGGAATTGATCCTGTAGGTGGGCAGTTGCACAACCAAGGGGTAGCTCACGCCGCTACGCGGGTCGACCCAGAAATTCGGCGCGCTCTGCGCGCTGCTGTTGGTCGTCACCAGCACGCTATTGGCGGTCGCGCGCTGATCGAGGCCGAGTTGCGATGCAAGCGCGCGATCGACATCGACGCCGATGGTCGGCGCATCCGGAACCTGGAACACATGCGAGTCGACGATCCCGGGCACGCGCTTGAGATCATGCGCAAGTTTCGCCGCCAACGCGTAGGCGCGATCGTTGTTGGGGCCTGAGACCCGAATATCGATCGGCGCTGGCTGTCCGAAGTTCAAGACCTGATCGACGATGTCAGCGGGCTGGAAAAAGAACTGCAGGGAGGCAAAGCGCTCGGGAAGTTCGCGGCGCAGGCGCGCGACGAGCTGCGCCGTGGGCGCATGCTTTTCCTTCAAGGCGATGAGAATTTCCCCATCCATCGGCCCGACCGTCGCCGAGTCGCTCAAGGCGATATTCATGCCGCTATAGGGCAGTCCGATATTGTCCAGAATCGTGTCGATCTGGCCGCTGCCTGCGATGTCGCGAATCGCAGCCTCGACGCCGGCGAAATAGATCTGCGTTTTCTCAATCCGGGTACCTGGCGGAGCGCGCACATGCAGCCGCATCTGGCCCGCGTCCACCTGTGGAAAGAAATCCCGGCCCAGGGCGGGAAACAGCAGCAGCGAAACCAGGATCAGGGCGGAAAAAAACATGACGGTCGGCACGGGCTCGGCCAAGGTCCATGCAAGAGTGTTGCGGTAGCCCTCGCGAAAGCGCTGAAAGCGCCGATCAAATCCGTAGTGAATCGCCATGAAGACATTCGCGCGCGCTTGCTGCGAGGCGCTTTCGGCGGCAGTCGCGGTCGCTGCCTGGGAGCGCATGAGGTAGCGGAACAATACCGGCACCATGGTGAACGACAGCGCAAGGCTTGCGATCAGCGACACGCATACCGCAAGCGACAGCGGCGAAAAGAGATACTTGGCGGTACCCTGCAGTAGAAACACCGGCACGAACACGATGCAGATGCATAGCGTCGCAAGCAGCGTCGGCACGCCGACTTCGCCCGCGCCCGTGATGATCGCCCTCTCCAATGGCTCACCCAGATGCACGTGGCGCTCGATGTTCTCGATGACCACCGTGCCGTTATCAACCAGAATTCCCACCGCCAGCGCAAACCCTCCGAGTGTCATGGTATTGAGCGTCTGGCCACCGACGTACATGAATAGCACTGCCGTGATGATGGACAGCGGGATTGCGGCGAGGATGATCAGGGTCAGCCGCCAGTTGCCGAGGAACAAGAGGATCATGAGCGCGGTCAGGCCCGCGGCCATGAGTCCGCCCATTTTCACGCTCGCCAAAGACGCCTTGACGAAAATCGACTGATCAAAGATTGCCTTGATGCTGACGCCACTGGGCATCACTTTTTCGATGTCCGGCAACGCCGCCCGGACGCCATCAATCACCGCAAGCGTCGATACGCCACCCGTCTTCCGGATCGTGATCAGCGCTCCGGGTTTGCCGTCAACGGAGACCGAGTTCGTCTGCACCTGAAAGCCGTCGTGAACGTGCGCGACATCGCGCATGAAGACCGTGCGTCCGGCGACTTCCTTGATGGGGTATGCGTTGATCGTGCCGATGACATCCGGACTGTTATTCATCTGCAGCGCGTAGTCTTTGTTGCCCATCTTGACGTCGCCCGCGGGCAGGATGACGTTCTGGCGCTGCAACGCATCGCTCACATCCGCGGGCGACAGGCCGCGCGCCGCCAAAGCGCGCTGGTCGAGATCCGCCATGATGACTCGCGGCTTGCCACCGTAGGGCTGCGGCACCTGCGCCCCGTGAACCACGGCAAGGTCGGGGCGGATGATGTTCTGCCCAAGATCGTTGAGTTTGGTATCCGGAAGGGTGTTGCTCGAGAGGCTCAACTGGATGATGGGCACGTCGGTTGCGCCATAGCGCAGCACCATCGGCGGGGTGATGTTGGGCGGCATGTATTTCAGCACCACAAGAGCGCTGCTTGCGAGCTGCGATACTGCCCGGCTCACATCTGCGCCTTCGTGCAGGTAGACCTTCTCAACCCCCACGCCTTCGTAGCTCGTCGCCTCGATGCGCGAGATATCATCGACCAATGATGCGAGTTGGCGCTCGTGCAGCGAGAGAATGCGATTCTGGATGTCGGCAGCGCTCATGCCGTTGTAGGTCCACACCACGCTGACCACCGGAATGTTGATCTCCGGAAAGATGTCGACCGGGATGCGCAAGCTGACGCCGACGCCCAAGAGACACACCAGGATCAGCACGGCGACCACCGTGTAGGGGCGCTTCAACACGAATGCGACGAGCGACATCGTGACTTACCGCGAGAACGTCACATGGAAGGAGCTGCCGCGCCCCAAAGCGCTCGCCACGCGCACCGCCGCGCCATGGGCATCGCAAATGGTCTTGACGATCGCAAGCCCGAGCCCCGCCCCGCCGGTATCATCGGAGCGCGTGGTATCCACTCTGTAGAAGCGATCAAACACATGCGGCAGCGCCTCAGCGGGGATGCCGACGCCGCTGTCCTCGACGCTTAACACCACGCGCCCTTCGACCGCGGCGACGCGCAGATGCACGGCCCCATGGGCGGGCGTGTATTTGATGGCGTTGTCGAGAAGATTCACCACGACCTGTTTCAAGCGCGACCTGTCGCCGCTGACGAGCACGCGCCCCTGCGCCTCGCAGGTGACGGTGATCCCCTTGTCCGCGGCCAAGAGCAACATCTGATCCGCCGTGCTCGCGACCAGCTCGCCGAGATCGATTTCGACCCATTCGGTCTGCGCCTCGCCGGCATCGAGCCGCGACAGGGCAAAGAGGCGCTCGACCGTCTTACTTAAGCGTTCGACCGGCTGCAGCAAACTGCCGAGCCGCTCGTAGGGATCGGATGCGGTCGACGGATTGCGCGCCAGGCTCTCCAATTCACTGCGCAGCACGGTGAGCGGCGTGCGCAACTCGTGGGAGGCGTCCGCTACAAAGCGCTTGGATTGCTGGAAGGCATCATCGAGGCGGCTGATCATATGATTCAGCGAAATCGCCAGGCGCTCGAGCTCATCGCCGCTGCGCGCCACCGGCAGGCGTTCCGCCAGATTGTGATGCGTAATGAGCTCCGCCTTGCTGGCGATGCGCTCGACCGGCGCCAGCGTGCGCTTCACGAGTAAATAGCCGCCACTCACGGCGACCGCGATCATGACGGGCAAGCCGAGAGCCATGAGCCACAGGAGCTGGCGCAACAAGGCGGTAATTGACGCGGTCGACACGCCCACTTCGACCGTGTACGCCGCGCCGTCGCCGGCATGGACCGCGGCGACCAAGACCCCGCGCCCATCGGGCAACGACTGCTTGCGGCGCAGCTCCTTTGCGAACGTCGCAGGCGCCGGAGCAACCTCAGCAGGAATGAAACTGTGATCGCTCGGCTCCCCCGAGCGGTACAGCATGCTGCCGTCCGCGCGCGTGATGCGAATAAAGCGGTCGCTGAGCTCCGGCGAATAGAGCGCTTTGACTTCCGCAACCAGCGTCGATTCGGCTGCCGGCGCAAGCGCCGTCACGAGAGTCGAGGCGATCTGCCGGGCGCGCCGCGCCTGGGTGTCGAGGACGTTCGCTTCAAGATAGCTTTGTACGCTCTGCATCAGGAGTGCACCGAAGAGCACATACACCAGGGTCAGAAGCCCCGCATACCAGGCGGTCAGCCGGAAGCGAATCGAGCCCGTGTTCAAGGGTCCGCCTCGTCGGTGAGGCAATAGCCGGCACCGCGCACGGTACGGATCAGTTTTTGCTCATGGCCGTCGTCGATCTTGGTGCGCAGATGGCGCACATAGACGTCAACGATATTGGTCAAACCTTCGAAGCTCTCATCCCACACATGCTCCATGATCATCGTGCGCGTGAGCACGCGCCCGGCATTAGCGGCAAGATATTCGAGAAGGGCATATTCCTTGGCGGTGAGATCGATGCGTTTACCGGCGCGCCGCACTTTTTGCGTCAGCCGATCAAGCTCCAGGTCGCCGATGCGCACGGCATAGGTATGGGTCGTGGGCGGGCGGCGCAGCAGCGCCTTGATCCGAACGATGAGCTCGGCATACGCGAAAGGCTTGGTGAGATAGTCATCCGCGCCCGCCTCGAATTGCGTGACCTTGTCGCCGATGGAATCGCGCGCCGTCAGGATGAGAACCGCCGCGCTGCTGCCGGCGCGCTGCAGCCTTTTCAAGACTTCGGTGCCGCTCAGACCCGGCAGCATCAGATCGAGAATGATGAGGTCGTATTCAACCGTGGAGGCCATCTGCCAGCCGGTAATGCCGTCATGGGCGACGTCTACGGCGTAGCGCTCCGCGCGCAGTCCACGGACGATGACATCCGCGACCTTTTGCTCATCCTCAATCAGCAGTAAGCGCACGAAGTCCTCCAGTGCAGCTCAATCTACACCCGGGAGATTAAAGCGGCTTAAACCTCAAATTAATTTCCGCTCAGAATGCATCGACGGCAGGGACGCCCTACCACGACAGGTCATACGGCGCGCGGATGACATGCTCATGCTGAGGGATTCCCTCAGCTGCGGTGCGACACGTTCGCTTGGCCCGTATGGCGGCGCCCGGTTAGAGTCCGGGGCTATCCATCCCTTTTCCGGCGGATCGTTCCCCTTCTAGGGAACTCTTGGCAGGAACAGCGGTTTCATATCAGCCATGAAATTTCGAGGAGCTTTGCCGCTGAGCCATCACCGACGGTCCATCGCCAGCGGCGCGCTACCAACATTGCTCGCCCTCATCGCCGCGTACGGGGCCGCTGCCTGTTCCACCCTGCCGACGAGGACGCCGGCTGAACGAACTGCCGACGCCGCTATGGCTGCCGAGGTCGAGTCTGTGCTCCGCGCCGATCCCAATATTTACGCCCGGCACATCGACGTTTCGGTCGATCGAGGTGTCGTCGAGCTCGGCGGATTTGTTTGGACGAACCAGGAGTATCTCTTGGCTCGAAATGACGCCGCGTCGGTCCCCGGCGTGCGGGCCGTGAACACGCAGATGGATCTCTTGCGCGGCGGTCTCAGCGGCACCGGCAAATAGATCGCAACGAGCGTGAGGTGTGCCCTCCGCATTCGCAGAAGTCCTGCTAGCGCCCCTCATAGCCAAAGTTGATTGAGTTCACCACCCGCGTGACGCCTGCGACTTCAAGGGCGAGCGACTGCGCCATGGAGCGCTCGACCTCCGTGTCGACCTGACCGGTCAGGTACACCACGTGATCGAGAGTCTGCACGTGCAGCAGATTGGGAGGCTCCAGTGCCGGGTGCAGGCGGAACTGTGCGCGTACCGCGGCTGTGATTTGCGCATCCCCGGGACAGCCGGCCAATCCGCATTTGCCATACACGGCACACCCGGACAGCGCACCCGAGACAATGAGTGCCAGGGCCGCTAAGGAAGCTTGTCGAACCATCGAAGTCGCTCGTGCCCTCGCTGCTGACACCTGGGTCAATCCTATCCAAAGCGACCCGAAATATAATCCTCGGTAAGCTTTTGACGGGGATTGGTGAACACGCGATTGGTCTCGCCGACCTCGACGAGCGCTCCCAGATGAAAGTAGGCGGTGCGCTGTGATACACGGGCAGCCTGCTGCATCGAGTGCGTCACGATGACGATGGTGTAGCTCGCACGCAGCTCGTCGATGAGATCCTCGATCCGCGCCGTGGCCACCGGATCAAGCGCCGAACACGGCTCATCCATCAGAATCACTTCGGGCTGCACGGCAATGGTACGGGCGATACAGAGCCGTTGCTGCTGGCCACCCGAGAGACTCGTGCCAGGCCTACTCAGCCGATCCTTCACTTCATTCCAAAGGCCGGCGCGGCGCAGACTCGTGCACACGATGTCGTCGAGTTCCGCGCTGCCACGCGCGAGCCCGTGAATGCGCGGCCCGTAGGCCACATTTTCAAATATGGACTTCGGAAACGGGTTGGGCTTCTGAAACACCATGCCGACCTGTGCGCGCAACTGCACGACGTCCTGCTCCTTGTCCTGAATATCGCGGCCGTCGAGAAGGATCGAGCCGGTGACACGCGCGCCGGCAATGGTGTCATTCATGCGATTCAGGCAGCGCAGAAAAGTCGACTTGCCGCAGCCGGAAGGGCCGATCACCGCAAGAACTTGCTTGCGCTCGACGTCGATGCTGACGTTGCTGAGCGCGTATTTGTCGCCATACAGGACACTGACGTCGCGGCACGAAAATACCGCATCGGCGACGCCGAGCGCGGCGGGCGCGCCGACCGTGAGCCGCACTTCCGGCGCAGCCGGCGCAGGCATGCGCGAGCTGGGCTTGAGGTTGAGCCCGGCCTGCGCGGCGCGGCGCTGCTGCTCGTTGGCGAAGTCATCTCCCGTTGTGCTCATGATCAGCCGAAGCGTCCGGTTACGTAGTCGTCGGTGCGGCGATTCCTGGGCGCGGTGAATATCTGTCCCGTCGGCCCGATCTCGATGAGCTCTCCCATATACATGAAGCCGGTGACGTTCGATACCCGCGCCGCCTGCTGCAGGTTGTGAGTGACGATGACTATGCAGTATTTTTCGCGCAGGCTCTGCAACATCTCCTCGATGCGCAAAGTGGAGATTGGATCGAGTGCCGCCGTGGGCTCATCGAACAGCATCACTTCGGGTTGCACCGCAATCGTGCGGGCGATGCACAGCCGCTGCTGCTGGCCGCCCGAGAGGCTGCGTGCATCGTCGCCGAGCTTGTCCTTCACCTCATCCCACATCGCCGCGTCGCGCAGCGAGGCCTCCACGAGTTCCGCCGCGCGCGCGCGCGAAACGCGCTCCTCGAGCTGCAGGCCAAAAGCAACGTTGTCGAAGATCGTCATGGGAAACGGCGTCGGCTTCTGGAACACCATTCCGACGCGATACCGCAGGCCTGCCACGTCGACGCTGGGAGCAAAAATACTTGCGCCGTCGAGCCGCACATCGCCGGTGGCACGATGCCCCGGATACAGGGCGTACATCCGGTTGAACACGCGCAGCAGTGTCGATTTGCCACAGCCGGAAGGTCCGATGAGCGCCGTAATGCTGCGGTCGGCGAATTTGAGATTGATGTCGATGAGCGCACGGGTAGTGCCGTAGTAAAAATTAAGGTCGCGGGCCTCAAGCTTCGGCGGCAACACCTGCGTTGCGTCATGCGGGGTGGTCTCAAGCGCGGCGAGCTGCGATACGCTCATCTTTGCGTCCCGCCGCCCGGCAGTGCCGCGATGATGAGGCGCGCGATAATGCTCAACAGCAGTATCGCGAATGTAATCAGCAGCGCACCCGACCAGGCGAGCTGCTGCCAGTCCTTATAGGGGCTCAACGCGAACTGGAAAATCACGACCGGCAGATTCGCCATCGGAGCATTGAGATTCTTGCTCCAAAACTGATTGTTGAGCGCCGTGAAGAGAAGCGGCGCCGTCTCGCCGCTGACGCGCGCAATCGCGAGCAGCAACCCGGTGACGATGCCGCTGCGCGCTGCCGGATATACGATGCTCGTGATCGTCCGCCACGGATACGCGCCGAGGGCCGTGGAGGCATCCTTCATTGCCTGCGGCACGAGGCGCAGCATGTCCTCGGTGGTGCGCACGGTCACAGGTATGGCGATGATCGCGAGCGCCACCGCGCCTGCAATGGCCGAGAAATGTCCCATGCGCACGACCAGCACTTCGTACACGAAAAGCCCGATGATGATGGACGGCGCGGACAAGAGCACGTCGTTCACAAAGCGAACCACCGTGCTGAGCCGCGCGTCACGTCCGTACTCGGCAAGATAGGTGCCGGCGAGAATGCCTATCGGTGCGCCGATCAGGATGCCGAGGACCGTCATCACGACACTGCCGTAGATCGCATTCAGCAATCCTCCGGCGCTGCCGGGGGGCGGCGTCATCTGCGTGAAAAGCTGCACGGACATGCCGCTCATGCCACGAGCGATGAGCGTCCAGAGTATCGCGCCCAGACACGCAAGCCCCACCAGGGTTGCCAATATCGACAGACACAGCGCCGCGGCGTTGCCGAGTTTGCGCACTTGTCGGCGGCGGCTCATACGCCGGACAACGCGCGGCGGTCGAGACGCAGCAGCATGAAGCGCGCTGCGGCGATCACCGCGAAGGTGATGATGAACAACAGCGCCCCAAGGGCCACCAGCGAGGAGGTGTACAGAGCGCCGACCGCCTCGGTGAATTCATTGGCGATCGAGGCGGAAATCGTGGTTCCCGGCGCCAACAGCGAGGCGCTCACGCGATGAGCATTGCCGATGACGAAGGTGACGGCCATGGTCTCTCCGAGCGCGCGGCCGAGACCCAGCATGACGCCGCCCACGATGCCGATCCGAGAGTAAGGGACTACCACCTTCCAGATGACTTCCCAGGTGGTGGCGCCGAGCGCATAGCCGGATTCCTTGAGCACATCGGGAACCGTCTCAAAGACATCGCGCATTACGGCCGCAATGAAGGGCAGCACCATGATGGCGAGCACCAGACCCGCGCTCAACACGCCGATGCCGAACGGCGGACCCTGGAAGAGCCGTCCGATGCCGGGCAGCGGACCTGCGTGCGCAATGAGCCAGGGCTGCACATGCCGCTGCAGAAGCGGCGCGAGCACAAAAAGTCCCCAGATTCCAAAAATGATGCTGGGTACCGCGGCCAAGAGCTCAATGGCAACCCCCACCGGTCGGCGCAGGCGCCGCGGGCACAGCTCGGTCAAGAATATGGCAATGCCGAAGCCAATCGGAACCGCGACCAGCATCGCAATCAGCGACGTTACGAGTGTTCCGTAGACTGGCGCGAGCGCGCCGAATTCGTCGGTGACCGGATTCCAGATCTCGCGTGTCAGGAACTCGAGTCTGAAATGCGCCAGCGCCGGCCACGCGCCTTGAATGAGTGCTACGGCGACACCGCCCAGGAGCGCGAGCACCAGCAGCGCAGCAACGAGAGTGGCCGTGCGAAAGTAGCGTTCGCCGCTGCGCTGTCTTGCCGCACGCTTCGCACTGACGACCGCCACGCTAAATTTTCCAACTCACGCAGCGATCCGGCCTTCGAAAGACAGGCGCAGCAGCGCCCGTCGAGGAAAAAACTCTTGCCGCGGCTACTCGCCCTTCCACACCGCGGTGCCGTTTGACTTGATCTGCGCCGTCCACGTTGCCTCGACCTGCGCCGTCAATGGCGCCGGTAAAGGAACATAGTCGAGCTCTGCGGCCATCGGTCCGCCATTCTTGTACGCCCAGGCAAAAAATTTCAGTGCTTCCGCCGTCGCCACAGGATCCGGAGGCGCGGCGTAGACCAGGATGAAACTTGCGCCGGTGATCGGCCAGCTGTCCGCCCCATCCTGATCCGTCAGAATGAGATAGTACCCCACGGCGTGGCCCCAATCCGCACTCGCGGCGGCGGCCTGGAAGGAACTCGCACTCGGCGCGACGGCGGTGCCCGCCTTGTTGATCATCAGGGCGAATGCCATCTTGTTCTGCTTCGCATACGCATATTCGACGTAGCCGATGGCGCCGTCGGTCTGGGTCGTCATGTTGGCGATCCCCTCGTTGCCCTTGGCCCCGATTCCCGTGGGCCACTGCACCGAGGAGTTAGCACCGATCGACTCCTTGAACTGGGAGCTTTCCTTCGACAGATAATCGGTGAACAGGAAATTCGTTCCCGAGCCATCCGAGCGATAGACCGGCGCGATCGCAGTGTCGGGCAGGGCAAGCTTTGGATTGAGCTTCTGCACGCGCTCATCGTTCCACTTCTTAATGTCACCCAGGTAGATCGCAGCGAGCGTCGCACCGTCGAGCGTCAGCGCCCCGGCACTCACGCCCTTGATGTTCACCACCGGCACGACGCCGCCGATGATCATCGGGAACTGTACGAGACCGCCCTCCTCAAGATCCTGCGGCTTCAGCGGCATGTCTGAAGCGCCGAAAGTGACAGTCTTCGCCTTGATCTGCTTGATGCCGCCGCCGGAGCCGATCGATTGATAGTTGAGGCCGACCCCGGTCTGCTGCTTATAGGCGTTCGCCCATTTCGAATAGACGGGATACGGAAACGTGGCGCCCGCGCCGGAAATATCCCCGCCTTTCTGCGGCGCACAGCCGACGAGCACGGCTGCCGCTGCGAAAAGGGCGAGGACTCGGCTCACTCTAGTACGTCGCATGCTCAATCCCCTTACGGTTATGCCCAGGCTGCCTGGTCTTCAAATTAGTGCGCCAAGCAGTGTCACTTTGAAAGGTTGCAGTCATGTGACATCGCTCAAGCGCTGGTGCAGAGCGCCATTAAAAAAGCGCGGCTGGCATAAAAGTGTCACACACAACTGCTATTACCCCTATGCACCGCGAGATTGGAGATGGCTGATTCTGCTGCAGAGCAGGCGGCGCGAAGCTCTCATGCGACGCAATTTGAAGCATTAAAGCGCCCCAGTTTCGTGTGGTGGAAGCACAACATCAATATCTCGCTGTCCGTAATCAAAGTGTAACGATGCGTCTATTTAATCCAACAATCAAATACAAACGATCGTTTGACCCCATGGAGGCAGTTCTGTGAATGACTTGAACACCAAAGTATCCGGCGTCAGCGGCTCTCGCGCCTGCACGTTTCTGAAGGGCGGTATTGTGGCGGGGACGTTATTGGCTTTTGCGGGTATCTCACAGGCCCAAGTTGCAGCACCTGCCGACGACGCCTTGACGATGAAAGGCGTCACGCTGTACGGAATCGTCGATATCGGCCTGCAGTACGAGTCGCACGGCGCGCCGTTCAGCGATTACTTTCCAGCCGGCAGCGCGGATATCGTCCAGAAGAACAGCAATAACTCGCAGGTCGGCGCCACACCGAGCAATCTGAGTCAGTCGCGGGTGGGTCTGCAAGGCATCGAGCCCTTGGTCGCAGATTGGTCGGGCGTGTTCAAGGTCGAGACTTTTTTCAACCCGCAGTCGGGCGAGATCAGCGATGCCTTGAAGTCACTGACACAGAACAACGGCCGCGTGGCGAGCTGTGCGGGAGTGACTCCGCCGTGTTCCACGCAAACGACGAACCTCGATTCGAGCATCGCGGGGCAGCTCTTTGAGCAGTCGATCGTCGGCCTTGCCTCGCCGACCTATGGCTCATTCACATTTGGCCGTCAGAACACCTTGCTGGCCGACGGCATTGCGAAGTACGACGCGCAGGGAGCTTCCCAAGCTTTCTCACTGATCGGATTATCGGGCACGACTGCCGGTGGTGGCGACACCCAGGACCGGCGTCTTGACTCCTCCTTGAAGTACATCGCCAACTTCTCGGGGTTCCATTTGGGTGCCCTGTACAAGTTCAACGGCGCAAGCGGCAGCGCGAGCACCGGCGAACAGGCTCAGGTAGGCTATGAATTCGCGGGCGCATCGATCGATGCCTACTATGCGCACATCAACGATGCAGTTTCCGCCTCCGCGCTGAGCGCGGCACAATTGGCGATGCTGCCTGCGATGGGTTTGGCACCCGACAAATCGCTCGCGGCGACGATCTCCGACAATACGGCCTTTGGCATCATGGCCAATTATAGTTTCGGCGCGCCTAAGGTCTTTGCGGGCTATGAGCATATACGGTATGCGAATCCCACCGATCCGCTCGAGTCCGGCTTCGACGACATCGGTGGCTACAAGCTCGCATTCGTAAACAACGCCGCCTTCCCCAACGACAAGATTCTGCAGGTCTACTGGGCGGGGGTTAAGTTTGCAGTCAATTCGAGCTTTGACCTGACCGCTTCTTATTACGGCTATTCGCAGAATGCATACGGCTCGGGCGCGAATGCCGGCTGCTCCACCACCAAGTCCGGTACCTGCAGCGGCACGGAAAGCGCGGTTTCGTTCTCGGCTGACTATCGCTTCACGAAGCGCTTCGACGTCTACGCCGGCATCATGTGGACGCAGGTGAATAACGGTCTTGCCAATGGGTACGACCTCGCGACCTCGACCGTCGATCCGACGATCGGTCTGCGCTGGAGGTTCTAGGCTTCGACCGCGAGGTGCGGGCTCTCATGGCGTAAGGTTAAGGCCATGAGAGCCCCTAGGCGGCGCGGGAAGGCGCTGCCGGCCGCGGGGTGCTCAAGGGGCACTGCCGCTCGACCGCCGACACCAGAAAATGCCCCCCGCTGGTAAGGCCAAAGGCGCCGGTATAAATTCACGCTATTGGCGCGCCGGAAAACGGCGGCGCCGCTCGACGAGGGGGCTCACCATGCACAATACACAGCACCGGCGCGGCGGATGGAGCCCCTGGTATCTCCTCTTCATCATCGAGTTCATCGCCGTTCTCTGGCCGCCCTTTTACAACTCAGCTGAACCCTACTGGATCGGGATCCCGTACTTCTATTGGTACCAGATGCTGTGGGTGCTTATCAGTGCAGTCATCACCGCGGTCGTGTACCTCGCAACCCGCGATTAGCGCGATCTCCAGCGCCCGGGCGCAGAGCTAGAAAAACAGAAGAACCACGAGGGGAACGTCGTGCAGGAAGTGAACTGGATTGCGCTCAGCATTTTCGTGCTGCTGTTCGGCTTCATCTCATGGCTGGGATTTGCCGCTGCGCGCTGGCGCAAGGGTGATCTTGACCTGCTGCACGAATGGGGCCTCGGCGGCAGACGCTTTGGCACGCTCATCACCTGGTTCCTCTTGGGCGGCGATCTGTACACCGCCTACACTTTTATCGCGGTTCCCGCGCTCGCCTTTGGCGCCGGCGCAGTTGCGTTCTTCGCGGTGCCGTACACGATCGTCGTCTATCCCTTCCTGTTCCTGGTGTTTTCCCGCATCTGGTCGGTGTGCCACAAGCACGGCTACATCACCGCGGGCGATTTTGTACGCGGTCGCTTCGACAACCGTTGGCTCGCCCTCGCCGTCAGCGTGACGGGCATCGTCGCCACGATGCCGTACATCGCCCTGCAGCTGGTCGGCATCCAGGTGGTGATCGGTGCGCTCGGGATCTCCGGGACAGGGGTGGCCGCAGATCTGCCGCTCATCATTGCCTTCATCGTGCTCGCGGCTTTTACCTATTCGAGCGGTCTGCGCGCACCCGCATCGATTGCGATCGTCAAGGACCTCCTCATCTACCTCACCGCCTTCGCCGCAATCATCGTGATACCGATCGAGCTCGGCGGCTTTGGCAAGATCTTCTCCGCCGTGCCTGCAAAGAATCTGCTTCTGGCCGTGCCGGGGGCGCATACCACCGGGGCCTACAGCGCCTATGCGACGCTGGCGCTCGGCTCGGCAATGGCGCTGCTCCTTTATCCTCACTCGATGACGGCGATTCTGAGCGCCAGCAGCGGCCGCGCCATCCGTCGCAACGCCGCGATCCTGCCGGGCTACTCGTTGATGCTGGGGATGCTCGCGCTATTCGGCTTCTTCGCCATCGCCGCCGGAGTCGACAAGCTTCCCGAATACGCGGCCGGGTTCAAGCAGTTCCACAATAACTTCGCGGTGCCGGCGCTGTTCCTGCACAGCTTTCCGTCCTGGTTCGTCGGCATCGCCTTTGCCGCCATCGGCATCGGCGCGCTCGTACCGGCGGCCATCATGTCGATCGCGGCGGCAAACCTGTACACCCGCAATATCCACCGCGAGTTCATCAACAAGAATCCAACCGACAAACAAGAATCGCAGATGGCGAAATGGGTCTCGCTCATCGTGAAGTTGGGCGCTCTCGTCTTTATATTGTTCGTGCCCACCGAATACGCCATTCAGCTGCAGCTCCTGGGCGGCATCTGGATCATCCAAACGCTGCCCGCGGTCATGCTGGGCGCCTACACCCGCTGGTTCAATTCGTGGGCACTGTTGGTGGGCTGGGCCGTCGGCACTTTTGCAGGCACTGCCATGGCCGTTGCGGCAAACCTCAAGCCCGCCTACCCGCTTGAGATCGGCGGCTACACCTTTCCCGGCTACAGTGCCTTCTACACCGTCATCCTGAATCTTCTCCTCGCGATCGTGCTGACGCCGCTGTTCAATGCCATGAGCGGGCAGCGGGCACCGGTCGACGCGACGAGCGAGGCGGATTATCTCACCTGAGAGGCTTCGGCCACGGCGCTGGTTGGGCGCCGATCTCGCCTGGCGAAGGATCAACTTCATCCCCTGCGCGAGCAGCCCCGACGCGGCGGCGCCTGCGCCGTCTTTCTTTTGACTTGCCGCGCGCGACCTTACGGCCGTATAACCGCCAGCGATTTCCTCTTCGCACCGAATCTCACCGCGTCATGTCGAAAACTCTGGAGCTCACGCAGAATCTCATGGCGCGGCCCTCGGTCACGCCTGCCGACGCTGGTTGCCAGGAGGTCCTGATCGAGCGCCTCACCGCCGCCGGCTTTCAAGTCGAGCGCCTGCGATTCGGCAGCGTGGATAATTTCTGGGCGACGCACGGCAGCGCAGAACCTCTCCTGTGCTTCGCCGGGCACACCGATGTCGTGCCCGCAGGTCCCCTCGAGGATTGGCGTTCGGACCCCTTCACGCCGACGGTGCGCGACGGAGTGCTTTACGGGCGCGGCGCTGCCGATATGAAGAGCGGGCTTGCCGCCATGACCACCGCCACCGAGGAATTTCTGCACGCGCACCGTGCGCATCGCGGCACGCTCGCCTTGCTCATCACGAGCGATGAAGAGGGCCCGTCGGCGGACGGCACCAAGCGGGTAATCGAAATGCTTGCCGCGCGCGGTGCGCGCATCGACTGGTGCGTCGTCGGCGAACCCTCGAGTGAGGTCACCCTCGGCGATACCATCAAAATTGGCCGACGCGGATCATTGAGCGCGCGGCTGACGGTGCACGGCGTGCAGGGACACGTGGCCTACCCGCAGCTGGCGGATAATCCCATCCACCGCTTTGCGCCGGCGCTGGCGGAGCTTGCAAGCCGCGTCTGGGATGAAGGTAACGAGCATTTCCAGCCGACCAGCTTTCAGGTCTCAAATCTCAATGCCGGCACCGGGGCGCCGAACGTCATCCCCGGTGAGCTCAAGGCGCGCATCAACCTGCGCTATTCGCCGGTGCAGACTTTAGAAGGCTTGAAGGACACGGTACGCAACATCCTCACCAAGCATCAGGTGAAACACACTCTGGAATGGTATGTGTCCGGCGAGCCCTTTTTTACGGCGCCCGGCACGCTGAGCGCGGCAGTCAGCGCCGCCGTAAGCGCGGTCGCCGGAATCACGCCGCAGATGACCACGGGCGGCGGTACCTCGGATGGCCGCTTCATCGCACCGCATGGCGCCGAAGTGGTTGAGCTCGGCGTCGTCAACGCCACGATTCACAAGGTCAACGAGTGCGTACGCGTCGACGACATCGATGCATTGCATCGCATGTATGTCGCTGTGCTGCGAAATCTATTGACGTAGGTTTGCGAGGATCCCGACCAATCCGAGCACGAGCGCGGCGACGAGTACCCACGCCGGCATCGCAAGTCCCGCGAAACTCCAATTCACCTGGCTGCATTCGCCGCCGCCGGCGAGCACCTTGCGCACCACTTCAGTCAGCGGCGAAAAACGCAGCATGACTTCGAGCGGCGCCCCGCACGAGGGGATGGAGCCCGGCGGCTGGCTTTGAATGTAAAGATGCCGGGTGGCAAGTGCGGCGGTGGCGAGCGCCGCAACCCCCGCAAGCCCCGCATAAACGTAGCGGCCGGCGCCGCGCGGGTGCTGCAGCGCTGCCGCCAAAAAGACGAGGCCGAGTGCGAACAGGGCGACTCGCTGGAAGATGCACAGCGGACAAGGCTCAAGTCCCAAGCCGTACTGCGCGTAGAGCGCATAGGCGAGCATCGCCGCACACGCGACGGCGCCGCCGAGATTGAGCGCGCGACGCCGGCTCATCTCAAAAGTTCGTCGGCGCTTGCCCGCTCAAGGACCCGCGCAGCTCGCGCTCCACGTCGTCGAGCGACGTATGGCGGATGTCCTTGCCGTGCACCATGTAGATGACGTACTCGCCGATATTCTTCGCGTGGTCGCCGATGCGCTCGAGGGCGCGGACCACCCACATCACATCGAGCGCGCGCCGGATCGTGCGTGGATCCTCCATCATGAAGGTGATGCACTGTCGCTGGATCGACTCGTACTCCTCGTCGACGAGGCGGTCCTGGCGTGCCACCCGCAAGGCCGCCTCGACATCCATGCGCGCGAAGGCATCCAGGGAATCGTGCACCATGTCCGACACCACGCGTCCGAGGTGCTTGATCTCGCGGTACTTGTCCGCCGGGCGCTCCATGGTGGCGAGCCGTGAGGCGATGTAGCCCACCTTCTCGCCCTCATCGCCGATACGCTCAAGGTCCGTGATCGTCTTGATGATGGCGACGATCACGCGCAGATCTCCCGCTGCAGGCGCGCGCGTGGCGAGGATGCGGCTGCACTCCTCGTCGATGGAGACCTCCATGTTATTCACCTGATAGTCATCCATGGCGACCGCTTCACCGAGGGTACTGTCCCCCTCGACGAGTGCCGTGATCGCTTTCTGCAGCTGCTGCTCGACGAAGCCGCCCATCGCGAGAACCTTGCTGCGTACGCGCTCGAGGTCCTCATTGAAGCGCCGTGAAATATGGTGAGTTAGGTCGGCCGTTTCCATGGGTGCATCTTACGCGCCGGTCGCGTCATTCGCCTGGAGGCGATCATAACGAAACCCTCAACGAGAGCCACTATTTGATGATGATGAGTGCGTGCCCGCTCACGCCGCGTCCGCCAGCAGCGGCGGAAGCGTCTGCGCACTCATGCCCGGCGCGTCTCCCAGGCGCCACAGGTGCAGTTCACCCTCGCAGTCCTCGATCAGCGCCGAGCACGACTCGACCCAATCGCCGATGTTGCAGTAGGTGACGTCGCCGGCGCGCCGCAGGTTCGGCCGGTGGATGTGGCCGCAGATGATGCCGTCAAATCCGCGTGAGTGGGCGTGGGCGACGGCTGTGTCCTCGAAGTGCTCGATGTAGCGCACGCTGGTTTGCGCCATGAGCTTCAGGCGTGCGGCGAGCGGCCAGTAAGATTTGCGTGACAGCCGCCGCAGATCGTTCAAGTAATCGTTGAGTACGACGGTCAAATCGTAGATGGCCTCGCCCAAGCGGTGCAGCCAACCGGACACGCACGCCGCGCCATCAAACTGGTCGCCATGCAGGACGAGGAAGCGTTCACCGCGCGCCGTGCGGTGCACCCACTCGCGATGCACTTCGAGCTGCCCGTTGAGAAGGGCGAAAAACGGGGCGAGGGCGGCATCGTGGTTACCGGGAATGTAGAGCAGGCGCGCGCCGGCGCGGCGCTTCGCCAATAGCAACTGCAGCACGCGCGAATGCTCCGCTGACCAGAAGAACCTCTGGCTCATGCTCAATCCATCGATGATGTCGCCGGCGAGCACGATGGTGTCGGCGTCAATCGTCAAGAGAAAATCCGCAAGCTCCGCGGCGCGCGAGCGCTTGAATCCCAGGTGCAGGTCGGAGAGAAATAAGGTCCGCACGCGTGCGGGTCTTGCGCGACTGAAGCCTGCCATTTTTGCCTCCGCGATGCCCATGCCCGACTGCAAGGTTCGCGTAGCGGCGTGTCACTTTCGTGACAACGAGGCGAATTCTTTCTTACTTTTAAGTAACTTATGACGAATACTTAAACTACTTCCCGCAGCTCCTCGTGATCGGCGACCACGCGCTGCGGCGGAAAGTGACAGGTGAAAGTGCTGCCCGTGCCCATGGCGCTTTCAATCTCCAGAAGCGCCGCATGGCGCTGCAGGACGTGCTTCACGATGGCAAGCCCCAGGCCCGAGCCGCCGGTCGCACGCGAGCGTCCGGGATCGGCGCGGTAGAAGCGCTCCGTCAAACGCGGAATGTGCTCCGCCTGGATACCGATGCCGGTATCCGTGACCGAGAAATGAGCGCCGTCGTCGTCCGTCCACCAGCGCATCTCAATGGAGCCCTGTGCGGGAGTGTACTTAGCCGCATTGTCGACGAGGTTCGAGAAGGCTGAATGGATCTCCGACTCGCTGCCCAGAAGCCGCGCCGATGAATCGATGCGGATATTGATATCGCGCGGATGCTCGGCGCGCGCGAGCACATCCTTGCGCAGCATCGCCATGAGGGCTGACACATCGATCGGCACCTCGGCGACCACCGCATCGGTCTCCTCGAGGCGCGACAATGCAAGGAGATCGCGGATGATGCTCGTCATGCGCTCCGCCTGACGGCGCATTTCCGCGACGGGGGCTCTGAGCTCCGGATCGAGCGCGGGATCCTGCCCCAGAGTCTCAAGGTAGCCGGAGACGACGGTGAGCGGCGAGCGCAGCTCATGGGATGCATTGGCGACGAAGTCCTTGCGCATCGCCTCGAGTCTCACCTGGCGCGAGACGTCACGCACGAGCAAGAGCTGCTGTCCCTCGCCGTAGGGGACGACCTGCAAGGAAAGGTGCGTCTCCGACGCCACGTTGGCGCGGATAACGAGTGGCACTTCGTACTGTGCGTCGCGCAGGTAGCGGCCGAACTCAGGCTGACGCAGAAGATTGTCGATGCGCAGCCCAAAGTCGTCATGGCCGCGAAGGCCGAGGAGGGTCGAGGCGGTTCGATTGAACCAGACAATCTCGCGTTGCGCGTTCAGGATGACGACGCCATCCGGCAGCGCTGCGGTGGAGCGCTGGATCTGGCGCACGAGCTGGATGAAGCGCTGCTTGTGGAAGCGCTTGCGGCGATGCAGGCGCATGACCTGCGCGACGATCGTGCCCCAGGCACCGCCCAGATCCGGCGGCGCCGCATAGCTTCTGTGCCGCACCCACCAGTCGAGTCGGAACAGCGTCGCCAGCTGCCACAGGAGATGCAGCGCCAGCATAGTGGCAAGTCCCGCCCACACATGGTCGAAAAGCCAGCCGAGAACGATTCCCGCCGTCGCTGTGCCCAGCAGGCGCAGGATCGCCATCCACCAGGCATGCGTTGTCAGCACCATACCTACCTACGCTTCAGCGCGCCGAGAATCGATAGCCCGACCCGCGTACGGTTTGGATGAACCGATCGTACCCGAAATCCTCCAGCGCCTTACGCAGCCGGCGGATATGCACATCGATGGTGCGTTCCTCAACATAGACATTGCCGCCCCAGATACGATCCAGAAGCTGGTCGCGGCTGTAGACGCGCTCCGGGTGCGTCATGAAGAACTCGAGCATGCGATATTCCGTCGGCCCGAGACCCACGGTCGCCTCGCCGATCAGCACCCGATGGCTCGCCTGATCGAGAGCCAAGCCCTCAACCTCGATACGCTCTTCGCTGGCATTGGGCGCAGAGCGCCTGAGCACGGCATTGATCCGCGCGAGTAACTCACGCGGTGAGAAGGGCTTGGTGATGTAGTCGTCCGCGCCGCCCTCGAGTCCCGCCACCTTGTCGCCTTCCTCGGAGCGCGCCGTCAGAAGAATGATCGGCAGCTCACGCGTCTCGCGGTCGCGCTTCAACGCCCGCGTCAGCTCAAGCCCGCTCATGTCGGGCAGCATCCAATCCACCAGCATCAGATCCGGCCGACGGTCGGCGAGCGCCGCGCGCGCGCCGCGGCAGTCCTCCGCCTCGCGCACATCGAAGCCGGCGCGCTTGAGGCCGAAGGCGATCATCTCCCTGATCGGCCGCTCGTCCTCGACGATCAACACCTGTTTCGAGCTCATTCGTGGGCCGCGTGCATGGGGAATATTACAGGGGCACTGTGTTGCAGATTCATGACGCGCAGGAAGATTCCATTTCAAATCCGTGACGTGCGTGTGACGTTGTCGCGCACATAGACCGGAAGCGCCTCATTGGCCTCCACAGTGAGCCCCGCGAGCGCGCAAGGCCAGGCGAGGCGGGCAATTTCGACGGCCCGGGGAAAGAGCTCCTCCTGGATGCTGCCAAAACCGCCTTCGAGGACGCTCTTCAGCTGCGGGTACACGCGAAACCCCTGCCCCGCCGCACCGATGGCGCCGCGCCAGGCCGCGGGCAGTTCGACTTCTCCGGCGCGACCGACGTTCTCGGCGCCCACCAGGCTCGCAAGTCCGTCGGTGCCGCGGTCGAAACAGCCCCAGTAGACCTCCTGCATGCGCGCATCCTGGCATACGAGCACATGCTCAAGCTCGCGGTCCGCATCGAATGCGCGCTGCGCAATGGCAAGGAGGTCCGAGACCGGCACCACCGGCAGCTGTGCCGCGAAGGCCAGCCCCTGCGCCACGCTCGCCGCAAGGCGCACGCCGGTAAATGCACCCGGTCCGCGGCCGAATGCCAGCGCACTTACCTCATTGAGCCCGATGCCCGCCTCAGTGAGCACGGCATCGACCATCGATAAAATATGCTCGGCGTGTCCGCGCTCGGTGAGAAGTTCACGTGTGATCGTCGCATCCGCCGTCAATAGAGCCGTGGAACACGCCTGCGTCGCCGTGTCGAGCGCCAGAATCCTCATGCCGGCTGCGCGGCATGGGCAAACCTGCGCGCGCCCGCGTGCCGGCGCAGAAATTTGAGCGCCTCATCGACCTCGCGCGTGACGCGCATGGGCGGCAGCGCGGCGAGAAACACCTTGCCGTAGCTCCTGCCCGTGAGCCGCGGGTCGCAGATGGCTACGGCGCCAAAGTCATCTTCGCTGCGGATCAAACGGCCGACGCCCTGCTTCAAAGCAAGCGCAGCCTCCGGCAGTTGATAGTCGCGAAAGGCATTGCCGCCTTGCATCTGCAGATGTTCGACGCGCGCTTTCACCAGAGGATCCTCGGGTGAGGCGAAGGGCAGCTTGTCGATGATGACGAGCCGCAGCGCCTCGCCTTGGACGTCGACGCCCTCCCAGAAGCTCGCCGTGCCGAGGAGCACTCCGTCGCCGTCGGCGCGAAAATCCTCCAGCAGCCGCTCGCGCGGCGCCTCGCCCTGCACGTACAGGCGGTGCGGCGCCGGATCACCCCACTGCGCCCGCAGCAGCGTCGCGGCGCGCGCGAGCGCGCGGTGACTCGTGAAGAGCACGAAGGCACCGCCGTGAGATGCGTCGATCAACGGCAATGCCGTCGCGATCACCGCCTCGACGTGTGCGGGACTTCCCGGATCCGGCAATCCCGCAGGCAAATAAAGAAGCCCCTGGTGAGCGTAGTCGAAGGGACTGTCAATCTTGAGCTCCTCGGCGTCGGAAAATCCCAGCCGGCTCGAGAAGTGACTGAAATCCTCGCCCACCGACAGCGTGGCCGAGGTAAAGACCCACGCACAGTGATGCGCGCGCAGCAGCGTCTGAAAGCGCTCCGCGATATCAAATGGCAGCAGCGTCAGTGCAAAGCCGCGCGGCGAGGTTTCCACCGCGCGCGCGCCCTCAGCGCTGCCGGCGGCGGCAATGCTCTCAAGCGCCGCGGCAAGCTCCCCCGCACGCGCACCGATGTGGGCGAGCGGCGTGTCGGTTCCCGCGGCGATGAGCTCACTCTCAAGGTGGTACAGGCCATGTGCAAGCTGTAGCGCGGTAGAGGCGAACTCGAGCGGCATCTCCGACCAGGCGACACGCGCTGCGACTCGCGGCAGTTCCTGCGCGAGCGTACGAAGGCTCTCCTCGACGTCGCCTAGCGATCGCGCGATGCGCTCGCTGTTATTTGCCGGGACGGCGCCGGCTGACCCCCGCCCGGCGCTCTCCAATTCAATGCGCACTCCCTTCAACACGCCCTCGATCCGGCGGCTGCTGAAGTTTGCCCCGAGAAACTGGGTGGCAAGATCCGGCAGCTGATGCGCCTCATCCAGAATCAAGGCATCGGCCGAACCTAAGATGTCGCCGAAGCCGTCCTCCTTCAACACAAGATCCGCGAGCAGGAGGTGATGGTTCACGATCACGATGTCGGCTTCCTGCGCCGCGCGCCGTGCGGAGGCGACGTGGCAGCGCGAGAAATCCTCGCAGTGCACGCCGACGCAATTATCGCGGGTCGAGGTGACGGTGGGCCAGATCGGATGCGAATCCGAAAGCCCGCGCACTTCAGCCAGATCCCCCGAGCGCGTCAGCCGTGACCAGCGGCGCACCCGTTCGAGCGCTCGATCCGCGCTGGCGCTGCTGTCCAGTTCCAGCTGCGCTTGCGCCTGCGAGAGCCGGCGGTGACACAGATAGTTCGCCCGGCCCTTGAGCACGGCAACGCGCGCCGGACGCCCGAGAGCGCGCGCGACGAGCGGCAGATCCTTCGCAAAGAGCTGATCCTGAAGCGCCCGCGTGCCGGTGGAGATGAGGATGCGCGCTCCGGAGAGGAGCGCCGGCACGAGGTAGGAAAATGTCTTACCCGTGCCCGTGCCCGCCTCGACGATGAGTACCGAGCGGCGCTCAAGCGCCTCCCCCACCCGCTCGGCCATGCGCGCCTGCTGAGTGCGCGCCCGAAATCCGGGTAATGCCCGCTTAAGCGGACCCTCGGGGCCGAAAATCTCACTCAAATCAGACATAACGATGGGCGCTCATTGCGCGGGGGCCGGCGGCCCCAAGCACATGCGGGAGCGGCGCACGCTACCGCGCGCTAGGCCGCCATGTCGAGCCGAATTGCCGCCCCGGCGTGAGCTCGTATGCGCGGGGGGGTTATAATTTGTCACCGCCGCCTAAAGATAATTCGCATGGCCACCGCCCCGCACCTTATCGCGCCGCTGCCGCTTCTCAGCCCGGACGTCGCCGCATGGGTTGAGTCTGTCTCCAAGTTGACCCGCCCCCAGGCCGTGCATTGGTGCGACGGCTCTGAGGCGGAGACGCGCGAACTGACGGCTCGGCTCGTGCGCGAGGGCGAGCTGCATAAGCTCAATGCCCAGGAGTTCCCCGGCTGCTACCTCTACCGCTCGGACCCGAACGATGTGGCGCGCGTCGAGCACGTGACCTTCGTCTGCACGAGTTCGCAGGAAGATGCGGGGCCGAATAATCACTGGATGGCGCCGGCCGAGGCGCATGAAAAAATGCGCGCGCTTTTCAGCGGCTGCATGCGCGACCGGACCTTGTACGTCATCCCCTACTGCATGGGACCGATTGATTCCCCGTACGCGCGTTGCGGGGTTGAAATCACGGACAGCCCCTACGTCGTGCTCAACATGGCGATCATGACGCGCAGCGGACGCGCGGCGCTGGAACGCATTGCCCGCGAAGGCAAGTTCGTGCGCGGCCTGCATTCGACCGGCGAACTTGACCCGGCGCGGCGCTTCATCATGCATTTCCCGGAAGAGCTCGGCATCGAGAGCTTCGGCTCCGGCTACGGCGGCAACGCGCTCCTCGGCAAGAAATGCCACGCCCTGCGCATCGCGAGCTGGCAAGCCCGCCAGGAAGGCTGGCTCGCCGAGCACATGCTGATCGTCGGACTCACGAATCCGCAGGGCGCGACTCACTACGTCGCCGCAGCCTTCCCGTCGGCCTGCGGCAAGACCAATCTCGCCATGCTGATCCCGCCGCAGTCGATGCCAGGCTGGAAAGTGGAAACGGTGGGCGATGACATTGCCTGGCTGCATCCGGGTCCGGACGGGCGGCTCTGGGCGATCAATCCCGAGGCCGGCTACTTTGGCGTGGTGCCGGGCACCAATCGCGACACCAACAAGAACGCCTTCGACATGATCAGGCGCGACACGCTGTTCACCAACGTCGCGCTGACCGCCGACGATGAGCCCTGGTGGGAGGGCCGCAAGAAATTCACGCCCATGCTTGACTGGAAAGGACAGCCGTACGATCCGAAGAACGGGCCGGCGGCGCATCCGAACTCGCGCTTCACCGTCGCCGCCCGCAACAATCCCATCTATTCGCCGCGCGCCGAAGACCCGAGCGGCGTGCCGATCACGGCGTTGATCTTCGGCGGGCGGCGCCGCGAGGTAGCGCCGCTCGTGTACGAAGCACGCAACTGGCAGCACGGTGTACTGGTCGGCGCGTCGGTCGCTTCGGAGACGACCGCGGCGGCGGTCGGGCAAGCAGGAGTTGTGCGCCGCGACCCCATGGCGATGCTTCCATTCTGCGGTTACAACTTTGCCGACTACTGGGGCCATTGGCTCGATGTGGGCGCAAAGCTTTCGCGCGCGCCCAAGATTTATCACGTCAACTGGTTCAGGCGCGATGCGCAGGGACGTTTTCTCTGGCCCGGCTTCGGCGAAAATCTGCGCGTCTTGGCGTGGATGCTGGATCGCTGCACGGTGGGCGCGGGTGCCAGCGAGACGCCGATCGGATCGCTGCCGCGACCTGCCGATCTCAATATGAACGGCCTCGATGTTTCGAGCGAGTCGCTGGCGGCGCTCTTCAGCGTCGATCCTGTGCTGTGGCGCAAAGAGGTGACTGAGATCGGAGAATATTTCGCACAGTACGGTGCGCGCCTGCCCGCGGCACTGCGCAAGGAACTAGCGGTGACCCAGAAGCTCCTGGGGTAACACGGCTTCCTCGCCCTCTTCGCACTCGAAATGGATCGTCTGCGGCGAGACGTCATCGGGAAGGCGCCCGAGGCCAATGAGCCCCGCTCCTTTGATCTGCAGACTGTCGCGGCGCACGAAGGCGTCCTCCTCGCCCGCAGCCTGCACGAAAGTGCCGTTGGTGCTCTGATCGATCAGCACGAACTTGTTGCGATTTATCTCGATGCGCGCATGCAGCCGTGAAATGAGGCTGCCCTTGATGACGAGGTCATTGTCCTCGGCACGGCCGATGGCAATATTGGGGCGCTCGTCATCGACCACCAATTCGCGGTCCTGACAACGCAGGCGCAGCCGCAGCGTGCGGCCATCGCGCGAAGCAAGCGCAATCTCCGGCACCATGCTGGTCACGTCCTCGGTCTGCCAGAGCACTTCGAACAATGCGACCTCAGCGCCCTGGCCCTTGAGGGTTGCGATATCGATCTGCCGCACGGATGCACGCCACTCGGGTGACAGCCCTTCGACGACCGCCGTCGTGGTGATGATCTGGCCGGCCTTCGCCTGACTCGTCATGCGGTTCGCGGTGTGCACGGTCGATCCAAATACGTCGCGATTCTCAAGCACTACCGGACCAAAGTGACAACCGACACGGATCGCAACCGGTTGACCATCCGCGCTCAGTTGCGCGTGGGTGCTGATCTGCTGCTGCATCTGGGCCGCGGCGTCCAGGGCATCGTCGGCCGTTGGGAACGTTGCCATGATTTCATCGCCCATGGTCTTGATGACCGTGCCCTGGTGCTGTTCGGTCGCGGTGCGCATCACCTCGATGCAGATCGAGACCATATCGCGCGCCCGCACTTCCCCCAGCGACTCATAAAGTCGCGTCGAACCGACGACGTCGGCGAAGACAATGGCAAGCTCGATGTCTTTTCCCATGCGGCTAATCCAGCGAAAGGCTCGCGGCGACGCCTGCGGCGGCACAACGGCTCTTGGCGAGATTATACGCGACTGCCATAGGCCCGGTAGCGCACGCCAGGCTCACGCAGGCTCACGCAGGCGCGCACAGGCGGCCGGCGTCGCGTATCAGCTGCGCGCCCGCCCCGGGCGCGTGCGCGGCGTGGCTTAGGAGGCGGCGAAACTCCCGGGCTCCGGGCTCGCCGCCATAGAGGCCCAACATGTGGCGTGTGATGGCCGCAAGGCGCGTGCCCTGCGCAACCTCCCGCTCCGCGTAGCTCGCCATGCGCTCAAGAAGCGTGCCGCGTGCAAGCGGCGGCTCGCTACGCTCAGGATGCAATGCCCGATGCAGCTCCGCCAGCACGAACGGGCGGTGATAGGCCTCGCGGCCGAGCATGACGCCATCGCTCCAGCCGAGCGCGTCGAGCACTTCGCGAGTGTCGCGAAAGCCGCCGTTGACGACGATCGGCAGCTGCGAGAACGTGCGCTTGAGCTCGCGCACGATGTCATAGCGCAGCGGCGGAATCGCCCGGTTCTCCTTTGGCGACAAGCCTCCGAGCACGGCCTTGCGCGCATGCACGATCGCACGCGCGCAGCCGGCGGCCTCGATTGCCGCGACGAAGCGCTGCAGGGCGTCGAAATCGCCGTCATTGAAGTCGGCAACGGAGAGCACACTTTCGCGCTTCGCGCGCTCAACCACGCCGATGCGCATCTTTACGGTGACCGGCACGCGCACCCGCGCGCGCATGGCCGCAACGCATTCGCCGACCAGCGCCGGCTCGCGCATCAGGCAAGCGCCAAAGGCGCCACTCGCCACGCGATCGCTAGGACAGCCGCAATTGAGATTGATCTCGCAATAACCTGCGTCCTCACCCGCTGCGGCCGCCACGGCGAGTCGCGCCGGCTCGTTGCCGCCGAGCTGCAACGCGACCGGCTGCTCCTCCGGATCAAATCCGAGCAACTTGTCGCGGTCACCACGCAGGATCGCTGCCGCAGTAATCATCTCGGTGTACAGCAGGATGTCAGGCGAGAAGCCGCGCAGGAAATAGCGGCAATGCCGATCAGTCCAATCCATCATCGGTGCAACTGAGATCCGAAAATCATGGGCTTGGACGGACTGTGGGCGGTCCACAGCACTTTTCCCGGCTGGCGTCGTCACGCGGGATCGCTCATAATACCGGTTGGATCACTCGCAATCACTGCGCGGGTGCTCCAGGAGTGCTCCAAGACATGGCGACTTTCACTTGGCGCAACGGTCGATGTCGCGCCTCGGTGCGCAAAGGCGACCACAGGCATTCTAAGACCTTTGCGACACGAGCAGCGGCGAAGGCGTGGGCCGATGGCCTCGAACGGCAGGTCGACGAGCTGCGCGCCTCAGGCGTCATGCAGGCCCGTGGCCTTACGCTCGGCGATCTGATCGAACGGTACATGCTCGAACTCTACCCTCTCAAGCCCTGGGGGCGCTCAAAAACCGCGGACCTCGCTCGGCTGAAGAAAGAGCTCGGGGATATTCCGGCCGGCGCTCTCTCGAGCTTTCACATTACTCAGCATTTCCGTAGACGGCACGCAGACGGCGCCGGAGCAGTGGTTATTTCCGGACAGCTCGGATACCTGGTCGGAGTGCTGCGCGTCGCGCGAACGCTATGGCACCTGGATGTGCCGCTGCAGCCCGCGATCGAAGCGCGCGCCGCCCTGCGGAAGATTCGGCTCGTCGGCAAGTCGCAGCTTCGCGAGCGCCGTGTCAGCGACGCAGAACTCAAGAAGCTCGTGGTCTATTTCAAGACGGCCCCGAGTGGCGTGCCCATGCCGGACATCGTAACGTTCTGTCTCGCGAGCGCCATGCGAATCAACGAGGTCTGCCGCCTGGAATGGAAAGACCTCGACGCCAGGGCCAAGACGGTGATCATCCGCAACCGTCAGCACCCTAAGGACAAGTCAGGCAATGACCAAACGGTGCCGCTCTTGAGTGCAACCGGGCACGACGCATTCAAGATCGCCCAGAGGCAGCCGCGACAAGGACCACGCATTTTCCCTCACAGTAGCGCAACGGTAGGCACCTACTTTACGAGAGCCGTCGCGACGCTCGGGATCGAGGACCTGCGCCTGCATGATCTGCGATACGAGGCCATCAGGCGCCTGTTTGACGCCGGGTATCGAATTGAGCAGGTGGCTCTCGTGAGCGGTCATCGTGATTGGGCGCCGTTGAAGCGCTTTACGCATGTGCGCGCCGCAGATTTACACCGGCAGGAGGGGCGAAGATGAAACTAAATTTTCGTCGTACATGCCCATAGGAGACCAGCCGCACCCTAATCCGCCAATCCCATGACGAATGCCAAGGCGATGTTGAGGCGGGCGATGTCTTTGTCGTCAAGATGTCCGACCTGACGTCCTATACGTTCACGCCGAATCGTCGCGGGCTTATCGGCCAGCACCTGCGATTTCACACGTAACCCGTTCTTTGCGGTCGGATCGATCGTTACTCGAAAATCCGGTGCGTTGCTGCATTCAGACGTCATCTGGCAAACCACCACCGAAGCATGCGCAGCGGGAAGAGCGTCTGTCTGCACGATGACCGCGGGTCGCGGCTTGCCATAGTCGCCGGCTGCTGCAACGGTCACCACGTCGCCGCGCTTCATCGCTCGTCAAATACCGAGACCGCCTCCATCCAGGCCAATGCATCCAGCTCGCGCGTTCGGTCGAGGCCCGCGACCTGCTTCGCGACGCGTCTACGTACTGCCTTGGAGCGCGCATCGGGTACGATCAAGCGGAGTTCGCGCAAGCCGCGCACCGCGCGCCGCTCACGCATAGCCTTCATTCGCTCGGCAGGTAACGCCATGGAGATCTCCAATGTAACGCGTTACATCGTAACGCGTTACAATCTTGGAAGCAAACTTGCGCGACTGACAAGCCGACGCCTGGGGGGACTTAAGGAAGCAACTCCCGGTGATGCCAAGCCATTGCTGCAAAGCGCGATTTGAGGGCGTCGATCCAGTCCACGGTGAATTGTTCAAAGAGGGCAATCGGTTGCCTATCCCGAATACATGGGTTTTCTACCGCAATACTTCAAAGCCTACTGCCGTCGAATGGCATACGTCGCACCGCTCTCGGATCGGTTAACCGTTTCAAATCACTCGCAGTCGACATATGTGTCGATTACTCGTAATATGGATCCATGTGGAATGAACGCCAAATCATCGAGATATTCCACCTGCTGTTCCTGCGGGCGTTCGGCGCTCGCATCGACAAGGCCCTCTTCGTCCTTAAGGGTGGATGCAATCTGCGATTCTTCCTCAAGAGTATCCGCTACTCGGAAGACATGGATCTCGACATCCACACGATGACAGTCGGAACGCTCCGGAACAACATCCGTCGTCTGCTCGATGCACCGTCATTTGTGCAAACGCTGCGGGCACAGGGCATCGAGATTGCCAGGACGTCGCTGCCTAAGCAGACTAATACAACTCAACGCTGGAAACTGGCCCTGCGGATCACCGAATCAGGTGCCGAGGTGCCGACAAAGATCGAATTCTCGCGACGCGGCCTGGACGGCGAGAATATCGTGGAACCAGTGGATGCGGAGATCATCCGGACGTACCGCCTTTATCCGGTGATCGTGCAGCACTACTCAGTGCACACGGCGTTTGCGCAGAAGGTTTCGGCTCTGGCGTTGCGCGATCAGGTTCAATCGCGGGACGTGTTCGATCTAAAACTCCTGCTGGATGCAGGAGGAGCCGAGCAGCCGCTGCCTGCGACGGTTGCCGCCAAACTGGCTGCTGCGATCGACAATGCACTTGCGGTCGACTATGCCGCGTTCGCCGGTCAGGTTCTGGCATTTCTCGAACCCGAGTACCAGGAACACTACAGAACCCGAAGGGTCTGGGCCAATCTGCAGGAGCAGGTCGTCGACGCTCTGGAGGCCCTGCGCAGATGAATCAGATTGACGCCCTGCAACGACTCCGAGCGCTCGCCGCCCCGGTTGTTGAGACTCGCGACGTTGCGGCGCTGCTGCAGGTCTCGACCAGCAATGCGACTACAATCCTACGACGCCTCGCGCAGCAAGGAATGATCGTCCACCTCAATCGCGGACGATGGCTGGTGAACGAGAAGATCGACCACTTGGCGTTGCCCGAGTTGATTTCGGCACCCTACCCTGCCTACATTTCCCTGCAATCGGCGTTATTTCATCACGGGCTCATAGAGCAGATTCCATCGGTCATTTATGCCGTGACGCCAGCGCGGCCCCGCCGCCTCCGGACGCCTCTGGGTACGATATCCTTCCATCGCATGCCGCCGGTGCTGTTCAAAGGCTTCGAGTTGTCATCCCGATCGGATGCGAAGATCGCGACTCCCGAGAAGGCGCTGTTCGACCTGTTCTATCTCGCACCCGGGCGATCGCGGGTGTTCTCGAACCAACCTGAACTCACGATTCCGCGGCGCTTCGAATGGCGGCGCCTGAAGGAATACACGACGCTGGTGAAGTCGTCCGGCCGGCGGGCGTATATCGCCGAGCGAATCAGGGCATTGAAATCCGCTTTGTAGAATCATGAGCTTCAGTGATCTTGAGCATCGCCTGCCTGCTGTCCCAATAACGCTGGTCGCTTTCAAGCTATGGAGACCCCTGCGCTTCGATACCGGAATGCTCGCAGGTAGTTACGATCCGTGAGACAAAATTACATGACTACCAAGCCGATCCACGGCCACGATTGCCCTCATCGCCTATGCCGTGTTTCACCAGGCGCTGGGCTCATTCCCCAACTCGACTGGCTTGCCGTGCGGTGTCCGTCGATAGGCCTCGGCCCAGGCGTCTCTTCGCGCCATCAACGCGGCCGCAGCAGATAGACGCTTCGCGACGACGAGGCGCTCGAGTGCTGTCAGCCAACAGTGGTAGTAACGCGAACCATCGTCGAGCTCACCGCGCTTTGCATCGGACTTCAGCTCGTCAGCAAGAGTGGCGGCCCACTCACTCCAGGTGAAGTGACCTTGGGTGCAGAGCTGCATGGCCAGCGCGAATGCTTGAGCCTGCCACGGTTCGGCGAATACCGGTCCGTCCGCATCGCGCGGGAGCTGCGGTAGCGCCTGCAGATACGGGGATCGCCAGTCAGACTGCCTCAAGGTAACCCTCCCAGATAGCCACACAGACAGAATCGAGGCGGTTTGCCCGTTCGCCCCACAATTCCCGCGCGCTAAAGCGCACGGAATAGACATGCTGGTGCTTCGGACCCAGAACGTCCGTATCTTGGACCGCTTCAATACCGGCATCACGCTCAATCGTCCCAACTTTTCCACGCGCATAGCGCGGGAGCCGCGTATGGCTCGGCGGGTTGATGTTGCGTGCTCGCACTCGCTGACCCGCGTGAAATCGCGCGGCGGCGGTGGGATTGGCGCTCGCGTGAGCTTCGGGCACGTTCCACATGGCGACTTCCGCGGCGCTGAGCACGTGCCACTTCTTGTTGGCGGGACCCTCTGCCCTTCCGATGTCGATCTCGGTCTGCGTCACCATGCCAGCCTGCGTCACGAGCGGTCCCAGCGCAGCCGCCCACCTTTCGTAGTAGCTCATGCGCAGATAGTCGGCAGGTGGGATCGATTCAATCTGAAATCTCAGCGCCGGCCACTGGAAGTCCACCGCATTAAATAGAGCGAAGATGCGTCGTTCCCAATTGGCGTGAAACACCGGCTCGTTTTTTTCGATCTGAATGGGCCCCATGTCCTGCATGCCGCCCATGTCATGAATGCCGTTCATACACGAGTCTCTTTAGCCGGTGGGCTGACTCGGGCAACTCCCACCATGGCATCTCGCGTCACGAGCGCCGCGAGTTGTTCCTCGTTCATGCCGTTAGTCCCAGCGGGACGTTCGGGAAGCACCAGGTAGCGCAAGTCGGCTGTACTGTCCCAGACGCGCACTTCAACTTCGTCCCCCAACTCGAGACCAAACTCGCGCAGTACCCCGCGTGGATCGATGACTGAGCGCGAGCGATAGGCTGCCGATTTGTACCAGACCGGCGGCAGGCCGAGAACGGGCCACGGATAACATGAGCACAGTGTGCACACGACAAGGTTGTGCAGTTTGGCAGTGTTTTCGACCACTACCAATGTATCGCCGCCGTAACCTAACTCGGCGACTGCAGCTGTGCCGTCAGCCAGCAGCCGCTGTTTGAATGCGCTATCCATCCAGGCCCGCGCCACGACGCGGGCGCCATTGCGCGGCCCCACTTTGTGTACGTAAGTGTCGATCAGTGCATCGAGCGCAGCTGGATCGACCAAGCCCTTTGCCACCAGGATCGATTCGAGCGCTTTAACGCGCAGCGCTGGATCCGGGGGAAGAGCCTGATGCTCATGGTCGTGATCGTGATCATGCTGTTGGGCGAGGGAGGGATCCGACGTGACGGCAGCTCCCGCTGCCGCCGTCAACGCGGCAGTCAAGACATCACGGCGTGTTGTCGTCATGGAATGTTCCGCGGTCCCGTGTTGTTTGAGCCATGGTGCGCCGGCACAGGCCAGGCAGCAACTACCCCAAGCCGCCACTCGGGAGTGCTTGCTTCGCGGTAGTCTAATCCCCTCCTCTGCTTCGTCAACGCTTTGCGCTGAGCCGCTGCCGATTCGGTGCGCATTTGAGCGCCTCATCTTCTGTTCAAACTCTACCTGCGTCAGGCATCCAAGGCTCGAGGACGCCCGGACCGCCGCTTCGTGGAAGGGACGCTGTAACCAATCACGCTGCAATGTTTGACGGATTCGAAGCCCGCGAATAGCATCAGCTCAACGGGCCAGGCTGAGTCACGCGAGATTGCTCGCAGCGTTGCCTTTTCGGGGGATGGCGATGAAACGGGTTCTGTTGGTCGGCCTCGATCCGGCGACGGTGGACTATTCGGATCCGGCGCTGCCGCCGGGTATGACCGCAGAGAAGATCCACGCTGGAATCAAGCTCGGACTCGCCGATATGGCCGCGCGCGGCTGGCTTGCCGAGAACTGCTTCATAAACCCCAATGAGACCGCGGTCCCGACTGTGGAGCGCCGCCTGGCCGACGGCCGCTACGACTGCGTGGTGGTCGGCGCGGGCGTCCGCCTGCCACCGAGCCGGCTGGCGCTGTTCGAAGCAGTTATCAACGCCATCCACCGCGGCGCGCCGCAAACGGCCATCGCCTTCAACAGCCGTCCCGAGGATACTGGCGCGGCGGCCGCCCGCTGGATCTGAGTCCTGCGGCGCCTACTTTGTCACGGCATTTAGACCGCTGAGCACCATAACGATTGGCAAAGGGTGCAACTTTCGGTTGCTGCGGGGTTTTCCCGCACGGTCGATGACGTAACCTGCAATAAAGACACCGACTTACCTACGGCAAGCAGGAGGCCGAGACAGTGGCGACAGGTGCACTTGAAAGAACACCGGTCTTCTATGCGCGAGTCGCCGGCTTCATCTACTTGTTTGCGATGGCCCTGGCTATCTTCAGCCAATCATTTGTTCTCGGCAAGATCGTTGTGGCGGGCAACGCGGCCGCAACAGCGGACAATATTCTCGCGTTCGCGGGCCTATATCGTCTTGGGATCGCCGTCGACGTCGTCACTTTCGTGAGCGATGTCGTAATAGCGTGGGCATTTTACGAATTGCTCAAACCGGTAGATCACAGTCTTGCGTTGCTCGGAGCATTTTTGAGAATTGCTGACGCAGCCATTCTGGCAGTCGTGACGCTCAACGGCCTCATAACGCTGCGGTTGTTGAGCGGTGTGGGTTACCTGCACGTATTCGAACAGAATCAATTGCAAGTCCTTGCAAGGTTGTACCTCAGTGCGCGAGGCCTCGGGTTCTACATTGGGTTCGTGTTCCTAGGCCTCGGATCTGCAGTCTTTGCCTACGTGCTGTTCAAGTCACGGTACGTGCCGAGAGCACTGCCGGCCTGGGGAATGTTTTCGTCGTTGTTATTGGCACTCGGCTCGCTCACGGTAATCCTCTCTCCGTGGTTTGAAGCGAACGCTTCGACGGCGTACATGGTTCCGATGTTCTTCTACGAAGTGCCACTTGGCCTGTGGTTTCTGGTCAAGGGCGTACGGACACCGGCTGTTGGCAGAGCGCTCGCAGGCTAGCGTGGTCGTCGAATTCCCAGTACTTCAAATAGTCAAACGCCACGATTGCCGCCCACACTTGCGGGTCACTTCTATCTCCAAGTGCCCCAGTATGTGGAGCGACGCAGCCTTCCACCACGGCGACACGTAAAGCCACTCGGCGATGAACTGCAATGAGAATCCAGGCCGCTCCGAGCACGTAGGCCCGATGAAGGCGGCGGCGCGTGACGAGGTCGTAGACTCCAACGCCGAGCACGGGTAGTGGGACGCCCAGGTAATCGGCCATCCACCCGCCGAAAAACCCATCACCGAAGGCGGCGAACATGGCCAGATCGGACCTTATCCTGAGCCCAGTCCACCAAGAGTGGATGCGTTGGTGCGCCCGACTTTCTTGGGCGAGTAGCCGAACTGTCGCGTGAATGCGGCCGTGAAACTGCCGTGATGCGCGTAGCCTGCGCGCCGCGCAATCTGCTGGACCTGAAGATCGGACGTGCGCAAGAGATCGCGCGCGAATTCGAGCCGCTGGCGCCGCACGAATTCCGCCGTCGTCTCCCCGAAGAGTTGACGAAATCCGCTGCACAGCTTCGAGTAGTTCATGCCGGCGCGGCGCGCGAGAACCGGCAAGCGCGGGGGTGCGACGAAGTCCGCAGCCAGCGCATCACGAATCGCGTGCAGTTGCTTGCGATCGCGGCCCGTCAGCTTGCGATGACCGCCGCCGAGCGGCGCAAACATGCCCATGTTGCTCAACGTGACGTACAGAAGCTCGTTTGCCTTGGCGCACGCGTACAGCCAGTGCAGCGGATCCTCGCAGTTGGCGCGCACGATGTCCCGCAGCAGCGGAAGGGTCGCGCCGATATGCGGTCCGGTGCGAAAGCGCGGCGTGAGCCGCGCATCCTCTGCCGGACATAGCGCACCCTCAAGACGCGTCGCTGCGCCTGCATTCACCTGATCGAGCCAGGCCCGATCGCAGTAAAGGCTGACCCAGGTTTCTCGCCCGAGATGAGCCGCACCGAGTCGCTCACTGGCATCGTCACAGCCGTTGGGCTGGAACCACAGAAGCCACGCGGGCTCGATCAGGCGACACTCCCCCCAGGAGCCGGCAATCTCAATCGCCCCGGAGATGCGATAGTGGAATTCGATGATGTCCTGGCCCTTGAGCGGGCTCTCAAACCGGTCGACGGAGGCGACATCGACCACCGCCATCACCATCCACGGGGAGAGATAGTAAGTGTTGCAGCGATTGGCCGGAGCGTCCGAGGAGAACCGCAACGGATGCCGGTACGCGACATAGCGAGACGCGAACTGCGAGTGGGCTGCGTCAGCCGTTTGCAGGCACTGCAGCTCCGGCGGCACGACCACCCGCGTTTCAGCAATCTCGAATCGGCTGGCGCCTGCCTGCACGGCCGTGACCTTCGACATAGATCCCCTTTAACCCTTTGGGGCTTTTGATGACGATGCCGCGCCCCTTCGTCACTGTCAACGCCCGCCCCGTTCCAGCCGACGTCAGTAGAGCATGTCGGGCATCGAGGCCTTGCGCTTTGCGACGTACTCACGCAACGCCTCGTCTATCGCGGCGTCGAGCGGCGGCGGCTCGTAGCCCGCGAGCAGGTTCTGCCAGCGGCGCGTGGCGCGCCAGCAGATATCGTGCGCCCCTTCCTCCTGCCACTGCTCGAACGAGTTGTTGTCGGCAAGGTCAGCGTCGAAGAAGGCGGTCTCGTAGTTGCGCAGCGTGTGCGCGGAGCCCAGGAAGTGCTTGCCCGGCCCGACCTCGCGAAAGGCATCGAGCGCAAATGCGTTGTCATCCAGCGCAAGGCCCGCGCCGACGACGTGCAAGAGGCCGCATTGGTCAAGGTCCATAACAAATTTCTCATACGACATGACGAGACCGCCTTCGAGCCAGCCGGCCGAATGCAGCACGAAGTTCGCGCCGGCGAGGAACGCCGGCCAGAGGGAGTTCGCGCTTTCGGTGGCCGCCTGAGCGTCCGGGAGCTTCGAGGCGCACAGGTTTCCTCCGCAGCGCAACGGCACGCCGAGGCGCCGCGCCAGCTGCCCGATGGCGAAGTACGCGAGCGCCGGCTCCGGAGTGCCGAAAGTCGGGGCACCGCTGCGCAGCGACATTGATGAGAGAAAGTTACCGAGGATCGCCGGCGACCCCGGTCGCTCGAGCTGCCCGAGCGCGACGCAGAAAAGCGCCTCCGCGAAGCACTGAGCGAGACCTCCTGCAGTCGTGACCGGACCCATGGCGCCGCCCAAAATGAACGGCACGCAGACCGGCGCCTGATTGGCCGCCGCATAGGTGCGGATCACGCGGCTCGCCTCCCCATCGAGCACCAACGGCGAGTTCACATTGACGTTGCCGAGGATCACGCAATGCGCGTCGACGAACTCTCGACCGAAGAGGATGCGACACATCTCAATTGAGTCCGCGGCGCGCGGCGCGGTCGTGACCGAACCCATGAAGGGTTTGTCCGTGAGTGTCATGTGCGCGTAGACCATGTCGAGATGGCGCTTGTTGACCGGCAGGTCCGTCGGCTCGCACACCGTGCCGCCGGAGTGATGCAGCCAGGGGGACAGATACGCTAGCTTCACGAAGTTCTGAAAGTCCGCGAGCGTGCCGTAGCGGCGGCCGCCGTCCGCATCGCTGACGAACGGTGAACCGTACGCCGGAGCGAGCACTGTACAGCGGCCTCCGATCGTGACGCTGCGCGCGGGGTTACGGGCGTGTTGCGTGAAGCTCGCCAGGGCGGAGCGGCGCACGATGGAACGCGCGAGACCCTTCGGTATGCGCACGTGGCAGTCGTCTTCTATATCCGCGCCCGCCTTGCGCCAGAGCTCGATGGCCTCGGCGTCACCGCGAATCTCGAACCCGATGTCCTGCAGCAGGCGGTCGGCGTGATCCTCGATGCTGGCGAGAGCCTCCTCGCTCAGCATCTCGTACGGGGGAATCGCACGTGTGATGAAGGGCGCGGCGGCGGGATGCGCGGCACGCACCCGAGGCCCGCGCTTGCGGCGTCTTGCGCCCGTTTCTGGTTCACCCTCGGTCGTCATTGGGCGGACGGCATGTTGAATGTAAACATCACGCTCTCATCCGCGAGCCGGCCGGATCGACGGGCGGCTCGCCAAGAACGCGGCAGGCTCGGCGCTCCCCCAAGATCGTCACGTGCAGGGCAGTTCCCGCCGCCGCCGCGGCAGCGGCCACATAGCCCATCGCGAGACTCTTGCCGCAGGTATGTCCGTACGCCGCGGAAGTCACGAAGCCCATGCGCTCATTCCCCAACCAGATGGGCTCGAGAAAATTGGCCTCGGCATCGTGCGCGTCGACATCGAGCAGCACCAGGCGGCGGCCCGGGGCGACCTCCCGGTCGGCGAGCGCCGCCTCGCGCCCGATGAAGCCCGGCTTGTCGTACGCGACGAAACGCGCAAGACCACTTTCTGAGGGGGTGTAGTCTCGCGAGAATTCCCGCGACCAGATGCCGAAGCCCTTCTCGATGCGCAGCGACAGAAGCGCATACATCCCGACGTCGATGATGCCGAGCTCGCCTGCGTATCCCACGAGACGCTCGTAGATCGAGGACAGGTAGACCTGAGGCGCGTGAATCTCGTAGCCCAGTTCCCCGCTCACCGACATGCGGGCAACGAGCGCCGGCGCAATTCCGATATCCATTTGTCGCGCCGTCATGAAGGCAAATGCGCCGCCACTCACGTCCTCGCTCGTGGTGCGCGCCAGTAAATCCCGCGAGCGCGGGCCAAAGATCGCAATGCCGCCCCACTCATCCGACAGATTCCGGATCGTGACGCCGCTTGCCGGCAAGTGCCCGCGAAACCACCGCAGATGCCAGGCCTGCAAGTATCCGGACCCGAACACGATGAAGCGCTCCGCTCCCAAGCGGATCGTCGTGAGATCACCCATCAGCCGGCCGCTCCGGGACAGCATCGGTGTGAGCCGCACGCAACCGACGCCGGGGAGCTTCGCCGCGAGCAGGCGGTCAAGATAGCCTTCTGCAGCCGGTCCGGAGAATTCGAAGCGGCTGAATGAGCTCGCGTCGAGGATCGCGCCTGTTTTGCGCGCGGCCCGACACTCCTCTGCCACCGTGGCAAACGCGCTCGAGCGCCTGAGCGTCGGGATCTCTGGAGCCGCGTCGCGCGGCGCGAAGTACAGCGGGTACTCGAGGCCGTAGCTCACGCCGTGAACGGCGTCTCGGGCCACGAGGCGAGAGTGCAGAGCGGAGGTCTTCGAGGGTCGGCCGGCGGGCCAATACTCATTGGGATAGGCAATGCGGAAGCGGCGGGAGTAGAACTCACAGGCCTTCTCGAGAACGTACGACCGGGTCGCGTAGCCACCGAAGCGCGCCACATCAAGCGCGAACGCATCGCCGTCCGGCTCACCGTTGATCATCCAGGTCGCAAGAGCAAGTCCCACCCCGCCTCCCTGGCAGAAGCCCGCCATCACACCGCAGGCCGCCCAATAGTTGGGTACGCCGGGCACCGGGCCGACGAGCGGGTTACCGTCCGGCGTGAAAGTAAACGGCCCATTGACGATCTTGCGCAGACCCGCTGAGTGCAGGATCGGAAAGCGCGTAAATCCCTTCTCAAGCGCCGCGGTCAGGCGGTCAAGATCCGGCGGCAAGAGCTCCGTGTCCCCGTAATCCCAGGAAGTTCCCGCAACCGCCCACGGCGTCGCGGGCGTCTCGTAGACGCCGAGGAGGACGCCGCGCCGTTCCTGGCGCATGTACATCTCGCCGTCGAGATCCACCACCACCGGCAACTCCCGGGCTGCATTTTCAAGTTGAGCCAAGTCTTCGGTGATGAGGTAGTGATGCTCCATGGGCACGAGCGGCAGCTCCACCCCCACCATGCGACCGACCTCTCGCGCCCACAGTCCCGCCGCGTTGACGACGTGTTCGGCCTCGATGTCACCCTGGTCGGTCGACACCTGCCAGCTGCCGCGACCGGTTGGGGTGAGCGCGAGCACGCGGGTGTGGCGATAGATTTCTGCGCCGTTCAGCCGTGCAGCCTTGGCGAATGCATGGGTGGCCCCGGACGGGTCGAGGTGACCCTCCATCGGTTCGAAGATCGCACCGAGCACGCCGCGCGTGTCCATGATGGGACACAGATCGCGGATCTCGGATGGACTCACGAGCCGCGTATCGAGCCCGAGGGTTTTGTGGCGTGCGACATCCGCGCGCAAGAGGTCCCAGCGCTCCTCTGTGGCGGCCACATTCAACCCACCCGGGTAGTGCAGGCCGATGTCCTGCCCCGAGAGCTTCTGCAACTCCGGGTAGAGCGCGACGGAATACGCCTGCAGGCGCGACATCGCAGGGTCGCTGTTGAGCGAATGGAAGGCGCCCGCTGCGTGCCAGCTCGAGCCTGCGGTCAATTCCCGGCGTTCACACAGCGCAACATCGCGCCAGCCGAGCTTCGACAGGTGGTAAAGCACACTGCAGCCAACGACACCGCCGCCAATGACCAGCACCTGAACATTTCGCTTCATCGTGTCGGCTCTGCGGCCATAGCATTCAATGAGCTCTTGAACGAGTCGTCAGCGTCAAAAGAGCCGCCGCGACAAAGTAAAGCGACTGTCCACGTATCTTCCGGCGGTGCACAGCCTCGGGACCCAACGTTTCTTAGTCGTAGGTAGTATTTTTTTAGGCGCTCCGCTAGGAGCGCGTTGCCGCCCGGGCAGCCAGGTCGCCCGGGCCGGGAAAGGTGATACGCTGCACCGCACCGTCCGAATCGGCCGCTTGCCGGTGCGACCTTCCGATGCGGTGTGCACATGTCGGTATCCCACCAATCACCCCCCATCACGCTC
>Ga0209006_10000254_pt1 | contig 55147 bp, 35 predicted proteins | sample JacPin_JW_Ref_O2_FD_188567 | JGI IMG/M metagenome (GOLD analysis project Ga0209006, IMG submission 188567) | Forest soil microbial communities from Algoma, Ontario, Canada - Jack Pine, Ontario site 1_JW_Ref_O2 (SPAdes) (version 2) | ecosystem: Environmental > Terrestrial > Soil > Boreal...
TGCCGAACACTCCTTCCAAGGCATCGCTCCCTCCCTTTACGGGAGAAAGTCTCACCTATGTGTCCGGTACAATGTGTTACCTATGTCTCAGGCCGCTCATGGCCAATTCATTTTCAATGACTTCCTTCGATACGCGCTAGTTCGTTTCAAACTTAGGAATCCGGCTGCGGGCTACGGACAAAATCAACAAGGTTTACTTGATTGCATAACAATGCCGTCTCGTCAGACCCGAGTAGTACGTGGTTTGTCGACGACCGTACTCTCGGAAGTTCGGAGCCGAACATGATTGTAGGCGCAGAACACGATGCGAGCTTAGATCGCTCATACAAGGAAGCCTGTATTGTGGACGCCAGCCGTCGGTGCTATTTCTCGAGAGCGGCTTGCTGCGCTGATGATGACCGCGCGCGATACTGAGGAGAATAAATATATGATGAGGCTGAAATATCTTGTAGTCGTTGCCGTTGCCGGGATTTGCTTCGCGGCGAGCGCTCCCAGAGCTGGGGCGCAGGTCAGCGTCGGCGTCAGTGTCGGACCTGCCCCCGACTGCCCCTACGGCTACTATGACGCCCCCCCGTACGGCTGTGCTCCCTACGGCTACTACGGGCCGGAATGGTTTTCGGGCGGTGTTTTCATCGGCGCTGGCCCATGGTTTCATGGCCGTGATGACTTCCACGGCCACGTAAACAACCATTTTCATCCCGAACACGGATATAAAGGCCCCGCGCCACATCCAGGAGAGAAGGCCTCAAGGCCCGTTGATAGGGTTGCCCACTTCAAGGGAAATGAAGTGCGCGATGGGCGCGGCCACGTCGGTGGCGGGGAGAAGCGCTAAACACAGTACATGCTCGGATTACTGGACGAGTGATTCGCTGGTCAGAAATTCTGCCCGGCGACCATCGCTGCAACTGTGTGCGCAAGCCGAACTCACACACCTAACAGTGGACAAGTCGGACCACCGGAAAAGTGCCGGCGGAGGCCTCAAACAGGCTATCGGCTCAGTCCGGCGGGAAATTCAATCTGTGGCAACGCTGCCACGAAATCACCGAGAAAAGCTCTGAAATCGCCTCCTTGGGCGCGCCACTTCCAGCACCGATCTGACGTTCCGCCACTCGAGGATCTGTTCTTCACCAAAGGCGTCGCACCCCGTAGCTTTCGAAGGATGCCTCATTACAGATGATAGGTATATTCTCGGCTTGAGCTTGGGCGATGAGCATACGGTCAAATGGGTCCTTGTGAGGGCCAGGCAACAGTCCAGCCCGAATGCCATGCTCTGGAGAAATGGCTAACAGTTGAAAGCCTTCGCGTTCAAGTAGGCCCGAGAAATCCGCCGCCAGGTCAGTAGCAGTCGGGAGTTTTCCCAGCCTGACTTTGATGGCGATTTCCCAAGCCGAAGCAGCGCTTACAATCAGCGTGTTTTTGGTTTCCGCAATGATCTTTCGAGCGACTCGCGTTAGCGCGGGATCGTCGGAAAGCCACCACAGCAAAGCATGCGTATCGAGCAGCGCGCGCAACTGGACTACTCCCAGGTCGTCAGTTCGCTCGTCGGAAGGGGCTCAAAAAACTCAGGCCCAACACGCAACTTCCCTTTCAACGATCCTGGCTGGCGTTTACCTTTTATTTCGCCGACCGGAACGAGTCGGGCTACGGGTTTTGATCCGCGTGCAATAATCACTTCCTCTCCCTCGGATGCTTTCGCAATTAGCCGAGAAAGGTTGGTTTTAGCTTGGTGGATGGTGACGATACTCATCGCAGCTCCTTAGCTAACCCATGTTAGCCCACCGGAGAATCTCACGCAACCCTGCTGCTTTCTTCCGACAACATCGGTGTCGATAGGACGTTCACGCCGGGGAAGTCGACGTGTGGCAAGGCTGCCACAAAATCGACGAGGAGAGTTCCAAGATCGTCCCGTTGGACGGGCCATTATTGCAATAATCTACGAGTTCTCGGCATCACTTCACTCGTTCCACCGCACCGGCTCTAGAAGGGTCTCTGCCACTTTGCATGGACGCCGCGGTTGGCTCGTGGCGACCCCTCTTGTTGTTTGCGGTAGCAAGCGGCACACGCCGAGTATTAATCTGATTCCAGCGAGGCGCGTCCGGATGGCTCGCAGGGAGAAAATAAAAAGTTATGAAAACGCTCCTGCTGGGAATGGCTGTCGTTGCGTCAGTTATATTTCCCGCTTGCGCGCGCTGCGCTCCGGCAAAGCCTGCATTGGAAGTCGTCGTGCTCGGTTCGGGAGGACCGCGGCCGTTCGGCAGGGGAGGGTCCAGCTTTATCGTGTTGCTCGACGGCACTCCGCGGATTTTGGTGGATGCCGGACCGGGAGCATTCCTGCGGATTGGAGAGTTGAATCTGGACCTGGACATAGTAGATACGGTTTTGCTGACGCATCTGCATATTGATCACAGTGGGGACCTGGCTGCTTTCTTCAACGCGCGAGCGCTTAGCGCCGACGGACCAATCGTCTATCGCATTTTCGGTCCTGACGGTTCCGGGCAGTTTCCCAAAACCTCGCGCTTCGTGGATTTGCTGGTGGGTAACGGCGGCGCGTTTGCGTATCAAAAGACATTCGGCACGGACGAATCGTTCAAGGTGCGCGACCTGGCGATCAGCCTGGATTCCCCGCGCACGAAAATTGTGGAACAAAATGGCTTGGTCGTGGAAGAAATTGCCACGCATCACGGCGACTGTCCGTCGGTGGCGTACCGGATTTCGTATAAAGGCGCCGTGGCGGTTTTCTCCGGAGACATGGACGCATCCGCGCTGCCGAACCTGATGCAGCTGGCGAAGAATGCGGACTTGCTGATTTTCAATTGCGCCGTGCTGGACCCTCCGAATTCACCCTCGCAACTCTACGATCTGCATACTCCGCCGAAAAAAATTGGCGAAGCCGCCCGCGACAGCGGAGTGAAAAGCTTGCTGCTGAGCCATACCGCGCCGGACGTCGAAAGCCAGGAAGACGCCGTGCGCAAATCCATTCGCGCGGCCTATGCCGGACCAATCGCGTTCGCGAGCGACAAGTTGCGCGTGCCGGTCGGGCAATAAGCGGCGAAATAAATGCGAGCCACAAGCACTTCTGATTTCAACCTTACCTATCGCGCGCCAAAATCTCACAATCTGGCAGTCGAAATGCTCTCGCAGCCCACCGGCGTCGATCCGGGAAGCCTGACCGCTACAAGATTTATTGTATTTGGCGAGCCGCTCCGGGGCGGTACCATGTAGGCGCTTCCAGCCGCAGTGAGCAAACAGGAGCTTCTTATTGCCGAGATAAAAAACACCCCCTCATCCATCCCTGAATATCAAACTCCATCGGCTCCGGCCGCTCCGGCTCCTGCTCCGCCTCCTTCCCGGCACAAAGGCTCGCGGTTCGTTTGGTGGGTTCTGTCACTGCTGGCGCTGGCGATTGTGCTCTTCCTGATCTATCGCCACCATGAAGACGCCAAAAAAGCGACGGCCGCGAAGGTTCGCCCCGCCGGCATCACCATCACCACGACCACAGCGCAAAAAGGAGATATCGGCGTTTACCTGGACTCAATCGGCACGGTCACTCCGGTATACACCTCTTCGATTACTGCCCAGGTCACCGGAATAATTATTGGCGTGCACTATACGGAGGGTCAGCGCGTTGCAAAGGGTGACTCGCTGATTGACATAGACTCGCGTCCGTTCCGGGCAACGCTCTTGCAAGCGCAAGGCGCACTCGAGCGGGACCAGAATCTTCTCGCGCAGGCGCAGATGGATCTGGAACGCTACCAGGAGGCCTGGGCGCGCAACTCTATCGCGAAACAAATCCTGGACGACCAGGAAAAACTGGTGCGCCAGGACGAAGGCATAGTAAAGATCGACGAAGGAACGGTGCAATTCGATCAGGTGCAAGTGGATTTCTGCCACATCACCGCTCCCATCGCCGGCCGCGTGGGTTTACGGCTGGTGGATCCCGGCAACGTAGTGCAGTCCGCGGGCACGCTTACCCTCGCCGTCATCACTCAGCTCGAGCCCATCACCGTAATTTTCACTATACCGGAAGACAGCCTCGACCCGGTGCAAGCTCGCCTGCGCGCGAACGCGAAGCTTAGCGTGGATGCTTTCGATCGCACCGCGCAAACAAAAATTGCGAGCGGCCAACTCTTGACGCTCGACAACCAGATAGACACCACCACCGGCACGGTGAAGGGGCGCGCGCTCTTCGCCAATACAAATGATGCGCTCTTCCCTAATCAGTTCATAAACACTCGTCTGCTGGTGAATACTCTGCAGGGCGTGACGCTGCTTCCGTCATCAGCGATTCAACAAAACGGCCAGGCATCGTTCGTGTACGTGATTCAAAACAATGTCGCGTATATGCGCAGCGTAACGCCGGGCGTGACCAACGCTGGCGTAACGCAGGTGGACGGCATCAATCCTGGAGACGTGGTCGCGAACAGCAGCTTCGATAAGTTGCAGGACAAAATTGCGGTGGTCGTTTCGAACCCGCCGCCCCCCGCCAGTACGAACGGCGCCAGCACGAAGGGCAAAACCGGGAGCACCGCTCCGTGAGTCCCTCTCGTCCGTTCATCTTGCGGCCGGTGGCTACTTCTTTGTTGATGGCTGCAATCCTGCTGGTTGGAATCGTCGGTTACACGCAACTGCCCATCTCCGCATTGCCGCAAGTGGACTATCCCACCATTCAGGTCCTCACGTTTTATCCTGGCGCAAGCCCGACGGTGGTGGCGACGACGGTGACGGCGCCGCTCGAGCGCCAATTCGGCGAGCTGCAGGGCTTGAGCCAGATGACTTCCTCAAGCTCCGGCGGCACTTCGGTGATCGTCCTGCAATTTAATCTCACGTTGAGCATTGATATAGCGGAAGAGGAAGTGCAGTCCGCGATCAACGCCTCGCAAAGCCTGCTGCCATCCATCCTGCCCGCGCCGCCTACCTACAGTAAGACGAATCCAGCCGACGCTCCCGTGCTGACGCTCGCGATCACCTCCAACTCGATGCCGCTTCCTCAAGTGGAAGACTTGGTGGACACGCGCCTGGCGCCGAAAATTTCGCAGCTCAACGGCGTGGGCCTGGTGACCATCAGCGGCGGACAAAAACCCGCGGTGCGCATTCAAGCGAACCCCACGGCGCTGTCATCCTACGGCATCAACCTCGAAGACTTGCGTACTGCGCTGACGACCGCCAGCGTGAACGCCGCCAAAGGGAACTTCGACGGTCCCAGGCAGGATTACCAGATTGACGCCAACGATCAGCTGGTCACCAACACGGATTACAAGAACGTAGTAGTTGCCTACCGTAACGGCGCACCGGTGATGCTCACCGACGTAGCCGGCATCGTGAATGGCGTCGAGAACAATGCTCAGGCCGCGTGGATGAATCAGACGCCCGCAGTCATCTTGAATGTGCAACGCCAGCCCGGCGCGAACACGATCAGTGTGGTGAAAAGCATTAAGGCATTGATTCCGCAACTGGAAGCCAACCTGCCCACGGGCATTCAAGTGACCACGCTCACCGATCTTACGACCGCTATCGAAGCGTCGGTCTCCGACGTAGAGTTCGAATTGCTTTTGACCATCGGCCTTGTCGTGCTGGTCATCTTTCTCTTCTTGCGCAGTCTTTACGCCACCATCATCCCGGCGGTCGCTGTGCCGCTCTCGCTGGTGGGAACTTTAGCGGTGATGTACTTGCTGGGTTACAGCTTGGATAACTTATCGCTGATGGCGCTGACCATCTCCACCGGTTTCGTGGTGGACGATGCCATCGTGATGATCGAGAACATTTCGCGCTACATCGAAGCAGGCGATCCGCCGATGGAAGCAGCGCTCAAGGGCGCGGAGCAAATTGGATTCACCATTCTCTCGCTGACCGTCTCGCTAATCGCCGTACTGATTCCGCTGCTATTCATGGGCGACGTCGTAGGCCGGCTGTTCCGCGAATTTGCGGTGACGCTGGCCGTCACCATCGTGCTTTCGGCAGTGGTTTCGCTCACGCTTACTCCGATGATGAGCGCGCGAATCCTGCGGCACACGCCGGAAGATCAGCAGGGACGCTTCTACAAGGCTTCGGAGCGCGTTTTCGAAAATATGATCGCGTTCTATGGGCGGACGCTGAAGTTTGTTCTGCGCTACCAGACGATTACGCTGCTCGTCGCGGTCGCCACGCTCCTGCTCACGATCTTTCTTTACATCATCATCCCCAAGGGATTTTTCCCGGTGCAGGACACGGGCGTGATCCAGGGCATTTCGCAGGCGCCGGCTTCCATCAGCTCTCAAGCCATGGCCGAAAAGCAGCAGGAGCTTGCCAAGGCGGTTATGGAAGATTCGGCTGTGGAAAGCATCTCGTCATTCATCGGCGCGGACGGCACGAACATCACCACCAACAGCGGCCGGATGTCCATCAATCTGAAACCGCTCGCTGAGCGTAAGATCAGCGCGTCAGACTTGATCCGCAGGCTCAAGACGCGATTGGACAAAGTGCAGGGAATCCAGCTGTTCATGGAACCGGTGCAGGACATTACCGTTGACGACCGCGTGAGCCGCACGCAATACCAGTACACGCTGGAAGATTCCGACGCCAACGAACTGAAGCTCTGGACCGGCCGCTTCATGGACCGCCTGAAAGATTTGCCGGAACTGGAAGACCTCGCAACCGATCAGCAACCGGGAGGCCTGGCGGTAACTTTGGTGATTGACCGCATCACCGCCGGGCGATTGGGAATCGCGCCTGCAACCATTGATAACACTTTGTACGACGCTTTCGGCCAGCGGCAAATCAGCACGATGTACACGCAGGTGAATCAATACCACGTAGTGCTGGAAAGCCAGCCGCAATTTCAGCAGGATCCCAACAAGCTCAACCATATATATATCCAATCCAACGCGGCGTCCGGCACCAGCGGCGCGGGCACCGTTTCCTCCTTCGCGTCCTCGAGCTCGTCCTCCGCAGGTTCGAACGCGCTAACCGGCTCGGCGCTCTTCACTCCGTCTGCAAATACGCTTGTACCTCCTCCGAACGCGCTCTCGCCCACTTCCTCCTCCGCGTCCAGCAAAGGAGCAAACTCTGCAGGCGCCACCAGCTCCGCCATGAGCAGCGCGGTGCCTCTGAGCGCTTTCTCGCACTTTGAGAACACCATGGAGCCGCTGGTGATTACGCACCAGGGCCAATTCCCGGCCATCACCGCGTCTTTCAATCTCGCGCCAAATGCCGCGCTGGGCAATGCCATCACTGCGATCAACAAAGTGCAAGCGGACATGCACATGCCCCCCAGCGTGCAAGCAGGCTTTCAAGGCACCGCGGCTTCGTTCACGAATTCGCTCGCCAATGAACCGCTGCTGATTCTCGCCGCGCTCGTTACCGTGTACATCGTGCTGGGCGTTCTCTACGAGAGTTTCGTGCATCCGATCACGATTCTCTCCACGCTGCCTTCAGCCGGCGTCGGCGCTTTCCTCGCGTTGATTCTCTTTCACCAGGATCTAAGCGTCGTCGCGATCATCGGCATTGTCCTGCTGATCGGCATCGTAAAAAAGAACGGCATCATGATGGTGGATTTCGCGCTGGAAGCCGAGCGGAAGGGCGGAAAGAATTCCACGGACGCGATTTACGAAGCCTGCCTGCTGCGTTTCCGTCCCATTATGATGACCACCATGGCCGCTCTGCTCGCTGGCCTGCCGCTCGCACTGGGCACCGGGTTCGGTTCCGAGTTGCGTCGGCCGCTGGGCATCGCCATGGTGGGCGGGCTGCTGCTTAGCCAGGCCCTCACGCTGTACACTACGCCCGTCATCTACATTTTTTTTGACAATCTGGCGCAGCGTTTTTCTTCGAAATCGCAAAAGCAGGAATCCGCGGGCGCGGACGCGGATGCCACAGAGCCCGCATGAACATCTCCGCGCCCTTCATTCACCGGCCGGTCGCCACCACGCTGCTCACCCTCGCGATTGCTCTAGCAGGAGCGGTTGCATTCCAGGTGCTCCCGGTTTCGCCGCTGCCCGAAGTTGACTTTCCCACCATTTCAGTCAGTTCAGGTTTGCCGGGAGGAAGCGCCGAAATTATGGCCTCCTCTGTCGCCACTCCGCTCGAGCGCCAGTTCGGCCACATTGCGGGCGTCACGGAGATGACTTCCACCAGCACGCTTGGCAGCACCTCCATCACCATTCAGTTCGATCTCAGCCGCGATATTGATGGCGCGGCGCGTGACGTAGAATCCGCCATCAATGCCGCGCGAACCTATTTGCCGGCCAATCTGCCGTCGAATCCAACCTATCGCAAAGTCAATCCCGCCGACGCGCCGATCATGATCCTCGGCCTCACCTCGGATAAATACGGTCCCGAGAGCGTTTATGACACGGCCTCCACCGTCATCATGCAAAAGCTCTCGCAGATACAGGGCGTAGGCCAGGTCAGCGTCGGAGGCGGCGCGTTGCCCTCCGTGCGTGTAGAGGCAAATCCCACGCAACTGGCCGCCTACGGGCTCACGCTTTCGAATTTGCAATCGGTGCTCAGCCTGCAAAATTCCGATTTGGCCAAAGGCCAAATATCCGATGGCGTTGTGACTGCGGACATCCTTGCTAACGACCAGATCTCCAAAGCGGAAGACTACAAGCCGCTCGTCGTCGGTTATAAGAATGGCGCCGCTGTGCACCTTTCCGATGTCGCGCAAGTGATTGACTCAGTGCAAAACGTCCGTGCTGCCGGCTATCTCAACGGCAAGCGCGCCATTACCGTCATCATCTTTCGCCAGCCCGGCGCCAACATCATCGCCACCGTGGATCGCGTCGTCGCGCAACTTCCGTTTATCAAGGCGTCCATTCCGTTGGGCATAGATATCACCATGGTTCTCGATCGCACCACCACGATCCGCGCTTCTGTCAGCGACGTCGAAAGGACGCTGCTGATTTCCATCGTCCTCGTGATCCTGGTGGTCTTTGTGTTTCTGCGCAACGCGCGCGCCACGCTGATTCCCGCCGTGGCCGTGCCGGTCTCGCTGATCGGCACCTGCGCCGTGATGTATCTTTTCGGATTCAGCATTGACAATCTTTCGCTGATGGCCCTGACCATTTCCACGGGATTCGTGGTGGATGACGCCATCGTGGTGATGGAAAATGTCGCGCGTCATTTGGAAAACGGCTTGAAGCCTTTTGCCGCGGCGCTCAAGGGCGCGGAAGAAATCGGCTTCACGGTTTTCTCCATCAGCATTTCGCTCATTGCCGTTTTTATTCCGCTGCTGATGATGGGCGGAATCGTCGGCCGCCTCTTCCGCGAGTTCGCGATCACGCTCTCGACGGCCATTCTCGTCTCCATGATCATTTCGCTCACCACCACGCCCATGATGTGCGCCTACCTGCTGCGTGACGAACGCCATGCAAAACACGGCCGCGTCTATAACGCCAGCGAGAAGTTCTTCGACGGGATGCTGTCACTGTATCGCCGCACCCTCACTTGGGTCTTGGACAATCCGGCGCTCACCATGATCGTGCTCTTCATCACCATCGCGCTCAACGTTTATCTGATCTTCAAAATCCCCAAGGGCTTTTTCCCGCAGCAAGATACCGGCGCGCTCCAGGGGGCCGTACGCGGGCCGCAGGATGCATCTTTCCCGTCGATGAACGCGGCGATTCAGCAGATCGGCGCCGTGATAAAGAAGGACCCAGCCGTAGCGAACGTAATCGCATTTGCTGGCGGCGGTGGCGCCACCAATACCGGCTCCGCCTACGTCGCGCTGAAGCCCCTGGCGGAGCGCAAAGTCAGCGCCGCCGAGATCATCAACCGGCTGCGTCCCAAGTTAAACGCCTTGCCCGTCGCTTCGGCCTACCTGCAGGCCGTCCAGGATCTGCGCATCGGCGGCCGCGGCGGCAACGCTCTCTATCAGTACACCATTCAATCGGACAACCCGCAGGACCTCTTCAAATGGGCGCCGATTCTCTTGGCTGCGATGCAGAAACTACCCGGTTTGCAGGACGTCAGCTCCGACCAGCAAAATGGCGGCCTGGACGAACTGTTGCACTTCGATCGCGTCACTGCGGCGAAGCTCGGCCTCACGGTGCAGTCGCTCGATTCGGCGTTGTACAGCGCGTTCGGACAATCGGAAGTCTCCATCATCTACACTCAGTTGAATCAATACTATGTGGTGCTGGAAGTCGCCCCGCAGTATTGGCAAAGCCCCGAAGGCTTGAAAGACATCTACCTTCGTAGCGCCAGCGGCGACAATATCCCATTGCTCACCGTGGCCAAGGGTCAGGCCAACACCACCCCGCTTTCCATCAATCACACCGGCCTGTTTCCTTCGGTCACCGTGTCCTTCAACCTCGCGCCCAACGTGTCTTTAAGCGACGCCACATTGGCCATCAATCAGATGCAGAAGCGGCTCGGCGCGCCTTCCTCGCTGCAAGGTTTTTATGCCGGAACGCTCGAGGCCTATCAGCAGTCTCTGGGCACCGAGCCGCTGCTGATCGTGACGGCGCTGTTCGCCGTATACATCGTTCTCGGCATCTTGTACGAAAGCCTGGTCCATCCGTTGACGATCATCTCCACCCTGCCGTCCGCCAGCGTGGGCGCGATGCTCGCATTAATGCTGTTCAAACAAGACCTCAACATCATCTCCATCATCGGAATCGTGTTGCTGATCGGAATCGTCAAGAAAAACGCCATCATGATGATTGACTTCGCTCTGCAGGCGCAGCGCGACGAAGGCAAAAGCACGCACGATGCAATTTTCGAAGCGTGCATGTTGCGCTTCCGCCCGATCCTGATGACCACGATGGCCGCGTTATTGGGCGCTCTGCCGCTAGCTCTCGGGACCGGTACAGGCTACGAACTCCGCCGCCCGCTCGGCATCACCATTGTCGGAGGACTCATCCTCAGTCAGATGCTCACGCTCTACACCACCCCGGTCGTCTATCTGGAGTTCGACCGTCTGCGGCTACGCTTGCAGGGAAAGCAGCGCGACACTTTTGACCCTGGGGTTACGCCGGCTCCGAGCGAAGCAGATTAATTCGCGGAATCACAGCGTGGGAATAATTCTTTCGAACGAACGCGGAGCGCTCTTCTACTCATCGGCGCACAAACGATTCCAATTCTCAGTTCTTGCCGCCGCCCGAGAATTTCTTCAAAAATGACGGGCCGCGACCGAGCCGCTGCGCAATCTTCGCTCCACGCTCGCGGCCATCGCTGTCACGGAAATAGATACCGTCCGCGCCCATTCGCGTAATTCGCCAACGTTCATCGCCGCCCACCCGACAACGCTCGCCAGAATCAGCAACAGGAAGCCGCCTGCGATGGCCATGCCTGCCATCGCCACGGCCACCGGTTCTCCTCGCCCGTCTCCCGTTGCGACCATTACGCTCACCGCAAAAAACGCGAACGATCCCAGCACCAGAATCATGGCTCCGCAAAACGTAAGCAGCGCGGCGACTCTCTCACCCGATGGACGATTCATGCTTCCGCCTCACAATTTACCCAGAACCGCCAGAATCACCAAAATCACTAACAGCAGCCCCAATCCGCCGCTCGGGTAATAGCCCCAGCCCGCGCTATACGGCCAGGTAGGCAGCGCTCCCAGAATCAGCACGATGAGTATTACCAACAGGATGGTGCGCATTTCGATCCTCGCTTGGGGCGCCACGGCCCGCGGTACGAATCTTCTCGCTCTCGCGCCGCACAAACGGCCGCGAGCTTTCTAAGCCGGCGCAGTATTGCCCACTCCAAATGCGAGGGCCATCGGGGAAACACCGTATGCGGTCACAAGCGATGCCGTAGCGCGCTTCACCTCGGCGGCAAGTGGGTCACCAAAAAATACTTCAGCGTTCCAGAATATCCCTGTAAGCGTTCAGCGCCACCTTCTTGGGCTGGCGATCCAGAATGAAATCCACCTTCCGCGTGGAATTTCCGGCAATTCCCACCGCGCCCAGCCGCACCATGCCATTTCCAAAATCCGCGAACACCGGAACGAACATCGCGAAATGGTCGTCCACTTCACTCTGCGTTATCTCTGTGTGAATTTTGATTTTGCCGCCCTCGCCCGGCTTAAATTCATATTTGAAGCTGTAACGCGGCACTTGCGTGCCGTACACCCATTCGTCGAAGAACCAATCCAGCCGGCCATTCTGCTGAATATCCATCTGTTTGGTCATGTGCTTTTCGACGATGGCCTTGAACGACTCGGTGGACGCCGGCGCGTCGCGGTGGCTTTCCATGAAGTCGTGCATCATATTTATGAAGGCTTGCTCCCGTTTGTCGCCGGCCGCGTGGTCGTCGTACAGCAGTGACCGCAGCATCAGCAATACGTACGCGCCTTTGGAATACGTGACGCCCTGATACGCTTGGGGCGAGCGAGGAGAAATCAGCCGCAGTCCCAGCCACAGCGGCCCGGCATCGTTTGGCGAAACGCCGAAATTATTTTTCTCCAGGATGCGCATGCGCTGGCGCTCCCAGAAATCAATATAATCCTTCTGCCACTTCGGGCCGACGGCTTGCTGCAGAAATAATCCCGCGGCAAATTCCGCGAATCCTTCGGAGAGCCACTGATCGTGATACGAGGCCCAGCCCACTCCGTGGCCGAACCACTGGTGCGCCACCTCGTGCGGCGTCACCTCCTGCACAAATCCCGTGAATTTCGAATTGATCTGCCCGAACAGCATCCACCTCTGCGTCGAATCGATGTACGCGGAGATCGGCAAGTACACCAGATTGGGCCACGATTGCCCGAAGCTGAAGTTCGGCTGCTCCGTGATGCTCACGTTGTCGTACGGCGCCTTGCCAAAAAACAACGTGCACACCTGCATCTGCGCGCGCGTCTGGTCCAGCGCGTATTTGGTCATCGCCGTCGGAGACATGGCGCTCAAGAATGCGCTGTGCGAATAGGGCTGCAAGCTGTTCGGCAAGTCCGACAAATAATATCCGGAGAGCTGGTAGTGCGTGATGTCGTTGGGGTAATCGATTTTTTTATATTGGCCGTAGTTGAAGCCCGCGACGGCCACCGGCACGGGCGTCACCCAGTGCGACACCGCAAAACCGGCTTCCGTGGATTGCCCTTCCAGCTTGCCGATGCTAATCACGACGTTCGAGGGTGGCACCTTGAACGTCAAATCGTACAGCGCCTTCTCGCCGAAGCCATTCAGGTTCGGATACCAGGAATCGCGCGCGCTGACGTAATAACTTCCGTTGCCGGCGTTCGCGAGCACTTTATCGCCAACGTACTCGACGCTGATCGTATGTTCTTGCCCCATCGCCGGAACCTCATTCAGGATGGCGTAGAACGAGCCGTCGTCCTTTTTATTTTCCTGAACAAAGTGCAGGTCCTGCCCGTCCTGATCGGTGACGCGCGTTACCCGCAGCGTGGGTAGCAGCCCGAATTTCATTACGCGTTCGCCGGCGATCAGCGGCTCGAACGTGATCGTGGTGCGGGCGTAGAGGTGATCGTTCTTTGCGATCACGGTTTCAATGTTGTAGCGATGCGTGGCGAATAGCCGCTTGTCCTCGCGCGAATTCGCGGTGTGCGCCTTCAGCTCTGACAGCAAGTGTGCGGAGTACCACACGCCGTCGTCCAGGTTATCGCCGTTGCAATTGATCAGCGCCACTTCCTCGGGAGAATCGATTTGTGGAATGGCGCCCACGCGCAGGCGAATGAAAAAGCGCAGGTCTTTGTGCGGCGAGCCGTGCATGTAGGCGTTGAAAAACGCCGGATGTTTCGGGTTGTCAATCGCCGCGAGCACGTCCGCGTCCACGTTATCGATCGTGTCGTTCTGCAGTATTGCCTGCGTGAATCCTTCGGGGATTTCGTGCCGGTGGCGCACCTTATCCTTCCAGCGCGCAAACGCCGCAGCCGCTTCAGGTGGCATTTCCGTTCTTCCGCCCAGCTCCGTCGTGAACCGCACGTACTGGTTGCCGGTGAAACGAAAGACCGCTTCGCTGAAGTCTTCCTCCGCGCTCGGATTGCCGCTGCGGCGCAGCATCTCGCGCTTATTGATGTCGTCGGCAGGTTGCAGCGTGAAGTGTCCCTGGCCCACGAAAATTGCGCCAGTCTCGACGCGATCCACCAGGGCCAGAAAAGTGATCGTCCCGGATTTGAATTGGAATGTTCCAGCGTCCACCGTCAGGGTGAAATTTTCCAGGCGATAGGTTTCGCCCAGGCCCATATCGCGGAGCTGGCGGTAACCGGCATCTGAATTCGCGAAGGCCGTGTTCTTCTCGTTGACGTTGACGCTGGTTTTCTGCGCCGCGATCGTCAGTCTCAGCGCGAACTCTGCCGTGCCCTTCAGCTCCACGGCTGTCACCAGATCGTCGAAGCCATCCTTCACGACTCGCACGGAATAACTACCCGGATTCAGATTTAGCGCGGCGAACTTGCCGGTTTCATCCGATGTGAGCAAGATCGCCTGGGGCAGGTTGCCGCCGCTGATTTCGATGCGCGCTCCCGCCACCACTGCTCCAGAGGGATCTTTCACGGTGCCGGAAATTGTGTCGGCCCGCAGCCTCGTGGCCAGCGCCAGGCAAAGCAGCGTCAGAATCGCTGCATAAATAAAGTGAGCTAGTGCTCGGCGAGACGGCATCCGACCTGCGTGGAGCAAGTGTCCTTCGCGATTCGTGGCTTGCGTCTCGTCAGCCTGGCTCATCGGCTTCCCTGTGATCACTGGTTCGCAATTCTGTACGCAACTGTTTGGCCGCTTCACGGCCGTGTCTTACTCTGCTTCTCGATTTGCGGGGAAATCCCAACGGTGCGGAAGCAGTTGTAGCCGAGCGCAGCACAGGAAGCAATACCCGCGCTGAGATTAATTATGCAATCAGTTTAGACCCCAGGTGGTAATGGTCGTCCGGTGCGATACAGTGCGCCGCGGCATTCTGTTGAAGTGTTGTTTCCGCCCTCCTCCAACCTAACGATTCCATCATCTCCGAGGCGCGACAGTTCGGCCCAAGGATTAGAGATCACCAATCGCAAGATCCAGCCGCATCCACCGCGCTGGCGCAGCTATTCCCACCGTGTTATTTTTCTAGCGGCAGTTGGCACTCAGACCCAATGGAGACTTGACCGGATGTGCGCATCAAACCTCTGCAAACGCCTCGCGCAAGTTGCTATTTTTCTGATGTTTGTAGCCACTGGCGTTTCGGCTCAGGCGAGCCCGCAATCCCCTGCTCCAGCGACTTCGCAGCCTGCGGCGGCGCCAGCAGCGCCAGCTGCTCCTACGCGCGCTGACATTTTACGCGGCGCCTATGGGCCCTACCGCGTCAACAACGATCTGCTCTCCTACCACCTCGACTTGCGAGTTGATCCGGAGAAGCAATCGATCAGCGGCAAGAATTCCATTCGCTTCAAGATGCTTGCCGACGGCACGCGCATCCAGCTGGACCTGCATCCCGCGCTCAACGTGGACAAGATTCTCCTCGGCGCGACGACCCTCCAGTACGTCCGCGACTCCGGCGCCGTGTTCGTGGACTTTCCTGAAACGCTGCACGCCGGGCAGGAATTCACGATCGATTTTTACTACTCCGGCCATCCGCTGCAGACCGCGCGATTCGGCGGTTTCACGTTTGGCAAAGATCCCGCCGGCCATCCGTGGATTTACACCGCGTGCGAAGACATCGGCGCCAGTGTCTGGTGGCCAAACAAAGATCAGTGGCGCGATGAAGTCGAGAACATGCAGATCAGCGTCGCGATTCCCAACGGACTCGTGGATGTCTCCAACGGAAAATTTGTAGGCAAGACCGACCTGGGCGACGGCTACACGCGCTGGGACTGGCTGGTGCAATATCCCATCAACAATTACGATGTATCGCTGAACATCGGCAACTACGTGCACTTTTCAGATCAGCTTGGCGACCTGCCGCTGGATTTCTTCGTGTTGCCCGAAGACCTGGACAAAGCCAAAAAACAATTCGCGCAGGCCAAGGGTATGATCGAAGCCTACCAACATTATTTCGGCGAGTATCCCTTCCAGAAGGACGGCTACAAGCTGGTCGAAGTGCCCTATTCCGGTATGGAGCATCAGAGCGCGGTCGCCTACGGCAATCATTTCACCAACGGCTATCTCGGTCGCGATTGGACGGGCGTCGGCGTCAGCCCGAAATTCGATTTCATTATCATTCACGAAAGCGGGCACGAGTGGTTCGGCAACAGTATTTCCGCCGCCGACCGCTCGGACATGTGGATCCACGAAGGCTGGACCACTTATCTGGAAGTGCTCTACGTTGAATACACCTTCGGTCACGAAGACGCCATCAAGTACGTCAATGGATACAAACCCAAAGTGCAAAATCGCGAGCCGATCATTGCCGAGCGCGGCATCGCCGCCACTCCGCCGCAGGACATGTATTTCAAGGGTGCGCTATTCCTGAACACTTTGCGCAGCGTGGTGAACGACGATGCCCGCTGGTGGGCGCTGATCCACGATTTCTACCAGCATTTTAAATATCAGAACATCATGACCGAAGACGTCGTGCAGTATTTCAACCAGCAGACCGCGATGAATCTCACGCCGCTCTTCGATCAGTATCTGCGCCACACCGCCATTCCCACGCTCGAGCTGAAATTCAACGAAGCGGACGGCTCGGTAGACTATCGCTGGCAGGCGGACGAGCCCGATTTCGCCATGCCCATCCGCGTGGGAAAGAAAACCGCCTGGCAAATTATTCAACCGACCACGTGCTGGCAGACGATGAAGACCCCGCTGAAGAAAAACGAATTCGACGTGGCCACCGATCTATATTTCGTCAACGTTTTGAAAGAGTAGCGACGCAATTCGCAGCAGCGAGCTTAGTGCCCGAGAAGCTTCTCGACCTTGGTAATTTCCGCGTCCGCTTGTTCCATGTATTTCTGCGCGTTTTGCACATCGCCGTTTTTCAGCGCGCGTTGCGCTAAAGCCAGCTCGTTGCGCGCGTTCTGCTGTGACGCGGCAATATCGCTACTGGGCTGCTGCGGCAGCGCCGCGATGCGCGCGTTCACGGAGTTGTCGCGCGCGGAAAGGTCGTCAAACTCCTCGCGCTCCACAGCCGCGAGCTGCGCGACGGATGCCACAGTCTTCCGCGCGGATTGTTCCGCCGCGCGATGGTCCGGCTGCGCCGCTGGTGGTTGCTGTGCCACGCTTTGCTGTGGCGTGCTTGGTTGAGGCGCGGCTGGCGGCGCGTCCTGCTGCGGCGACGGATTCTGTGCGATCGATGGCGCAGCGGCGTGCCGTTTCGCTCCCGCATCAATCGCCGATTTGCTGCGGGTGGTATCCCCTGCGGGAACAGTGTGCGCCGCAGGCATCACCGGCGCAGCCGTCGCGTCCGCAGCGGGCGCTGGCGCAACCGGAGCCGAATTGTCTGAAGGCGCAGTAGTCGAGTCCTCGATCGGGCGCGATCCCAACCAGCGCTTCGCTCCGAACCCAGCCGCAACCAACACCACCAGCACGATCACCGCACTGAGAGCGATGTAGAGCCCGCGACGATCGCTGGCGCTCGCTTGCGTCGGCGCGACCACAGCCACGGAAACATGGGAGTGCGCGTACTGGTGCGCTGAGCCGGAGAGCGGAATCGTCGGCGCAAGCGGCGGCGGAGCGGGCGCGAGCGGTGGCGTCGCAACGGGCTGCGCCGTAATCGGACGAGCGGTAACTGGGCGCGCGGTGATCGGCTGCTGCGCGACAGGCCGAGCGGTCACCGAACGAGGAGTGCTGGGCCTCGCGGGGTAAGGCGTCTGCTGCGCGGACATGTCGAGCGTTGACTCCGGAATCTCCAACGCAAAAGGAGTTGGTTCGCCCAGAACCGGCGCGACGCTGCGAAGCGCGCCGCGCATCGCATCAGCAGTCTGAAATCGCTGCGCCGGATTCTTGGCCATGGCCATCAGGATCAGCTGGTTCAGCCCGGGCGGAATATCCGGCTTCAAATCAATCGGCGGCGTCGCCGGCACTTGCAGATGCGCTTGCATCACTTCGAAGTTGTTGTCGCTGACGTAAGGGCGCTGCCCGGTGATCGTCTCGTACAACGAGACGCCGACGGAGTAAAGGTCGGAGCGGCCATCGAGCGGTTCGCAGCGAACTTGTTCGGGCGACATGTACGCGACGGAGCCGAGCGTCGTGCCGGTCATGGTGAGACCCATATCGTTACCGGAACGCGCGATGCCAAAGTCCATCAGCTTAACGATGCCGTAGGGAGCGAGCATGATGTTGGCGGGCTTGATGTCGCGATGCACCACTCTTTGCGCGTGCGCGCAAGAGAGCGCGGCGAGCACTTGATCGAAACAGGCGAGCGCGTCGGCGTAGCGCATGTCGCCTTGTTGCAGGCGGCAGGCGAGCGTGGTGCCTTCGACGTACTCCATGATCATCACGAGTTGATTGCCGATGGTAAGCGCGGTGCGCAGCTCGGCGATATTGGGGTGATGCAAACTGGCGAGAACTTTGATCTCGCGCAAGAAACGATCCGCGAGTTCCTGCTGCTCGGATAGATCGGGCAGCAAAACTTTCATGGCTTCGACGCGGTCGGAAAGCGTGTTGCGGACTTTGTAGACCTTGCCCATTCCTCCGGCGCCGAGAGTGCCGAGGATTAGGTAGTCGCCTTTACGCGCGCCAGTGACGTCGTCGGTCATTTGGCCTCTACAGGTCTGAGAGTGAATGGTCGAGAAGGCCCGAAAGCTGCCGCCATTCTACGACATTTGCGCCAGAGTGAAAGGGCATGCTGAATAGGATCGTGCAACCGCGCCGCTCGTCAGGCGTAGCCGGCGAAGGGGAATATGTCACGAACGGCTGCGTGATTTTCCGAGCTTGACAGCGGCGCGCGGCGGGCCTATGTTCTTGCACAACAGCCTATAATTCAAACCGGAAGTCCCCGGCAAGGGACATCTGCAGAGTTTGTGCGTGATGGCTGGTAACGTTGCAACGGCTGTTCCGGTCTTCATTTTACTGCGCGGCAGGGTGTTCTCGGCGGCCCCGGAAGAGTGAGTTCCACTTCATACAATTTGTAGTTCGGCTTATTTGAGTGGCCGATTTCCACGTGATGCCGTCGAAAGCGCAGCGGATGCCTGCAACGTTGTGCCGAGCTTTTCGCAAGTGCGCGGACGTGATTCGGCCCGCGAAGTGGGAATCCTTGCCGGGGATGACGGTTTTTCATATGCTTTTGCGCAATGCGAGGTGAAGGGCCGCTTCAGGGCGATCCGGCGCGGAGGTCGCGTGCAAGAGCTCCATTATTCTCTCGGCACAATGCAATCTTTCCGGACCGTGCTGGCGCAACCCTGAAACATTTATTGGATGCTCATGACAGGGTCTAAGTCGACCGATTTCGGAGTGGCGGCGTATGAAGTAAGTCCTAACGCACAAGACGTCACGGCATTTTCAGAGTTCTCACGTTCTTGGCTGCAGAGCTACAGACGGAATTTCACACCAAGAGGAGAGTTACGATGAAATCGACTCGACCCAGCATTAGCATCGTAGCAAGATGGCTCTTCGTTCTGAGCCTCCTGATCACGGTCCCCAGCCTGGCTTGGGGACAGAAGAACAAGGGAGGGTCGGCGCCAGCGCCCAAAGCTGCTCCCGCGGCGCATGCGTCAGCTCCTGCCTCGCATCCGAGTGGAGGCGGTCCTGGTGGCGCCAGGGCAGGCGGAGGCGGCGCGGGTGGTGCTAAGGCAGGAGGAGGCGGCGCGACGACTGCCAATCGGGGTGCGACTACTGCCAACAGAGGCGGAACGACCACCGCGAACAAGGGCACCACCACAGCGAACAAGACCACAACTACCACGGCGAACAAGGGTGCGACGACCACCGCCAATAAAGGCACAACTACTACAGCGAACAAGGGTGCAACTACCACAGCGAACAAGACCACAACTACCACGGCCAACAAGGGTGCGACGACCACTGCCGGCAAGACTACGACGACTACCGCTGGAAAGGGCACGACGACTACCGCAGCCAAAGGGACAACCACGGCTGGCGCTAAGGGCACGACGGCCGCCGCTGGCGGCAAGGGTGCGACGAATGCGTCTGCCAAGGGTGGCGCAGCTGGCGGTAAGGGCGCCGCGAAGACACCTGCGAAGACCGTCACAACCAAGAGCGGCAATACGGCGCGCGTTTCAGGCGGTCGAGTCACTTCCGTCAAGACTGCCCATGGTGCAACGATCACGCACGGCGCACACGGCAGCACGAGAGTGGAGGGACGGCGCGCTGGCGGCGGCCGGCTAGTCAACACCGGGCGACACGGGGGCTACGGTGAGCGTGGCTACCGAGGACGCGACGGCCACCGATATATGGGGCGAACCTACTACCGTGGCGGTCGCTACTATGCTTACGGATACCGTGGTGGCTACTACCATGGAGGCTACTACTACGGATATGTGTCGCCTTATTACTACGGTCCGGGATTCTATGGCTGGGCCTACAATCCTTGGGCAGCGCCGGTGGCTTACTCCTGGGGCTGGGGCGGAGCGCCGTGGTTCGGATACTACGGCTACTACTTCAACCCGTACCCGGCTTATGCAAGTGCTGCATTGTGGATGACGGACTACGTAATCAGCCAGAACCTGCAGGCAGCGTATGAAGCGCAGGCAGCGGCGAATGCGGATGCCGCGGCGGCGCAAGGCGATGCCAGCGCACAGGATTCCGGCGGCGGCGGGGTAGCGCTCACACCGGAAGTGAAACAGGCGATCGCTGATGAAGTGAAGGCGCAGCTGGCGGCGGAACAAGCCGCGGCACAGGCACCCCAACCCGCGGCGGCGGCAGCAGCGCCTGCGGCAGACACGTCCGCGGACGCAAACCAGCCCGAAGAAGTTCCGGCGGCTCTTGATCCCAACCATCGGACCTTCATCGTCAGCGACGTGCTGAACGAGACGGGACCGGATGGGCAGGACTGCTCCCTATCTGCCGGAGACGTGGTGACACGAATTGAAGACACTCCGGATGCGAACAAGAGCGTGAAGGTGCTGGTCAGCGCGAGCCAGAAATCCGACTGCGCGTCGGGTACGCAAGTCGCGGTGGCCGTTGACGATCTGCAAGAAATGCACAACCACTTCCGCGAGCAACTCGATTCTGGGCTCAAGACGCTGGCGGACAATCAAGGGAAGAACGGACTGCCGGCAGCTCCCGACACCAAGACTCGCGCGAATCCCGATGGCCAGGTAAAGCCAGATACATCGGTGAAGGGCGAGTTGGAGGCGCAGCAAGCGGATGCGGACAAGGCCGATGCTGACGTCCAATCGCAGGCCGGGTCCAGCGGTCAGGACTAAACACAAAATAACTCTGACAGTCGCGGTTTCAAGGTTGTAATACCGTGCTGCGGAAAACGGGATCGGAGCGTCAGTCGGGAAAACCACTGGCGCTCCGGTACAGCTTGAGCGGTTTTCGAAGCAAGAACGCAGGCATCACGTTTTTCAATTTCCGACAAACACCGCAGGGCTTGCCACGCCCAAGGAGAAGTTATCAATGAAGGCCAGACTTCCGATTCGGATGCAAATTGCCGTCCTGGCGGTTGCGGGAATTTTCCCATGGTTCGCGGCGGGAGCGCAGGGTTCGCTGCAGAGCCAACTCGTAGCGAAGTATCAGCTCACCAAGCCGACGGATGATAAGAGCGACATCGTCACCGCGGGCGCTGTGCTGGTCCTGCAGAAAGACAAGCTGCTGATGTACCCCACCTCGACGCAAGTACCGCCGGTGAACACCTATAGCGGCGGCAAGCTCTCTGAGGGAGCCTACGGCGTCCATCAAAAGCTGCAGGGTTTCGGCAGCATGATCGGACATCCGCCGCCGCAGACCGTGCAGGGGCGGCAATTTGTTACCGGCGAAAAATTCTGGGTGACGGGTATCGCCGTGCAGGCTGACGGCGTTATTTTCACGTTGTTCAGCGATCCTTATCAGGATATTCGGTATTACTCGCAGCTCAAATTTATTTACCCGAAAGGCTCGAACCTCAGCGCAGATCAGGTGTTGAGCTTGGTCGCGGAAGTCCTGACAGTTCAGGCGGACGATTCCGCGAAGTCGGACGACAGCGGAAATCAACAGCAGGCGGCGGGTGGCGATGCGCAACAGCCCGCAGCGGCGGACGCTCCGGCAGCTGCACCGGAGGCCCCGGCCGCTCCGCCAGCTACTGTGGAGATCGGCCAGACGCCCGATCAAGTGACAGCGATACTCGGCCAACCGAATAAAATCCTCAATCTGGGCCCCAAGCAGATCTATGTATATAAGGATCTTAAGGTCACATTCGTGAAGGGTAAGGTAACAGATGCGCAATAGGCTCTAGGCTCGCCTTCGTTGCGGCGACTCAGCCCCGGGCGCGACTGCTTCGGTCAGCAACAGTCCAAGCCGAGACAGTGATAGTGCAGACGCGGTGTCCAGAAAGTCTCGAAATGGAGTGAAGATAAACGCAGCAAAGGGCGGTCCCGCGTAGCGGGACCGCCCTTCTTGTATCCACGTGCTCATCCAGGACCTTAGAAGCTGAACTGCAGTTTGGCCTGAATTATTCGCGGCGATGCATTGGCGCCCAACCCTGATCCGAACGCCGTCGTCGGCGGATTGACTGTGCTGACGATGCTTCCGAAAAAGTTGGGGTTGCTGACATCCCCGACTGGAGATTGGAAGTTGGGGTGGTTGAAAACGTTGTAGAACTGCGCCCCGAATCCAATCTGGCCTTTCTCCCAACCCGGAATCTTGGTCTGCTTCATCAGCGTAAAGTCACTGTCGAAGTAGTGAGGACCGCGGAGTTGGTTACGCGTTACATTACCGAATCCCGAAGGTGACGTGGTGAAGTCTGCGGTGTTTAGGCAGATCTTCTGTTGTGGTTGGCCCGCCGGGCAAGTGACGTACAAATTCGCCGATGAGATCTGGGTTGCAAATATCGTACCTGGATAGTCCGCGCCCAGAAGCGCTCCGCTGGTAGAGAGATCAGTTGGTGTAAAGGGCAATCCGCTGCGAGCGAAGACAGTTCCAGAAACCTGCCAGCCGTCGGTCAGCGGATGCCAGCCACGATCGCGGAGCAATCTGCGAATTGGCAAGGTCCAGACGTAGTTGGCGCTCAGGTAGTGCCTAACGTCATAGTCCGCATTGCCGTAGTTGAATTGGCGTGGATTGAATGGATTCTCCGGGAAACTGATGGCGCTGTTTGTGGCGCCGAACGCAGTACTAACGAACGGCACGCCAGGGTTCCCGCCATTGGAGTAGTCGTCGAGCGCGTGACTATAGACGTAATTGATTTGGGCGACTCCGCTACCCCAGCGGCGCGTGAAAGTCATCGCCAAACCGTTGTAATTGGAAACGCCACCCGAAATAGTTTGCGTGACAGTTCCGAATCGCGCGTCGAGTGGCGTGAGCGGCAGGCCATTGAAGCCGGTAGGGAATTCCGTGGAGATCGGAACTGCCGCGTTCAGGCCATTGTCGAAGAACAACTCGTGGACGCCGTGATTGCCGACGTACTCGATATCCAATGACATGTTCTGGCCAAAACTACGTTCCAATTCCAAACTCCACTTTTGGTATTGGGGATTCAACGGTTTCCGCGAGGCCGAAAACAATCCTGGCGGAGAAAATCCCGGTACAGAGGCACTGATCTCCGGGAAAGTCGCGCCGTTGTTGAAGCCCGCGAGGAACGCGGTGTTCGACGCGGCGGTTGCCGCGAAGAGGTTATTTACTTCGCCGGGAGCGATGTTAGGCGTAGCTGCGGACGAATTGATCGAAAAAGCGTTGAAGGCCGGGGAGTTCTGGGCGAAGTTGTCCACTACGATGGCTGGAAATGCGTCGTAGAATATACCGATTCCTCCGCGAATGACTGTTTCTCCGTGCATTCCGAAAACATGTGGAGTGTAAGCAAATCCAAAGCGCGGCTGCGGCGCGATGGTGGTCAGGTACGGCAACGCTTGCTTTCGTCCGGTCTGGATGGCCTCATTGTAGGGAATGTTCACATCGTGATCGAGCGAGAGGAAGGGGCTCGTCGGTGCCGCAAAGCACAGCGTTGTGCAGATGGGATTGGAATCGTGTTCCAAGCGCAACGCCAAAGTCAGCGTCAGATCGCTTTTTATCTTCCAGTCGTCCTCCACATAGCCGCCCAAATTATAAACAGCGGCGGGAAACTCCGTGGACTTAGTGAAGGCCTGCGCAAGGTTGCTGACACCTCCCACAGCTCCCGTGTCCAATCCTCCGAAGAAGAAAGCTCCCAGGTTGGAAGGCGTGACCACTCCGTCGGTGAACAATCCCAAATCGAAATCGGTGACGTCGTTGCGGCGGTATTTTAGTCCGATTTTTAGCGTGTGGACTCCGATCGTCTTGGAGAAGTCATCGGACAACTGTGCTTGGGTGACATTACGTCCTTGCGGCAAGTTGTTGCCCAAGCCGAAAAACCCGCCAAGAGTCTGGAAGGCGCCATTGCCGAAATTCAGGAGTGTCGGGAACGCGGCGAGTGTGGCGGCTCGATTGACGTTGTCGAAGACAGCTGAGTACCACTGACCGGACGCGATGACCTGATTTACCGCACTGCCGGCGAACGAGTGAGTCCATTGAAACTGTCCCTGATATTCGGGCTGATCGCTCTGGGCGTTGAAGATGGGGTTGATTGGGTCGGTGACCGAAGCTTGCAATCCATGTTCTTTCTGGATGCGAGTAAACATTCGGTCGTTGTTGCCGATATTCCAATCCACGCGGCCGGCTACCAGCCAATCATGCGTCATATTGCTGGCCACTGACGTGAGCGTGTTAGCGCATGGCGTTGTTGTGCCAAAGCTCGTCCCCGCCACTGCGTTGATATCCGCAACGGAGCTATCGCACCCTAGTCCAGCTGCTGTTACCGGTGTACCCGGACCGCCGGGAGTTCCCGCGTAAAGGGTGAAGATTTTGTTGTAGAACGTGCTGGTAGGCGAGGAGGCACCGAAAGTTGAATCAATGTGACTCTGGGTGGCGGCCGCGAACTGAGGGCTGGGGATCGAGATGGTGCTGCCGCCTGCGGGTATGAACAGATACAAGCCCTCGGTATTGAAGTAACCGAAGACTTTGTTCTTCAGAATCGGTCCGCCGATATCGGCGCCCCATTGATTGGCATTCACGAAGGAACGCGGAACCCCACCCGCGTTGTTGAACCAGCTGTTCGCATTCAGGGCGCGGCCATTCCAGTAGTAGGAGTCCTTTCCGTGCCACTCGTTTGTGCCGCTTTTGGTGACGAACGCAACGTTTGCACCCGCCAGCGTGCCATATTCCCCGGAATAGCCGTTGGTCGTGACTGATACTTCCTGCACTTCGTTGTTTCCCAGCGTCAAGTTGGTCGCGCCGGAGTTGTTGAGGCTGAGGAACGGATCGTTATCGTCCATGCCATTCAGCGTAAATAGGTTGGCGGTGGCGGAAATTCCAAAGCTTGAAAAATTTCCGAGGCCGCCTCCGGCGGTGTTGGAAACCGAGCCAGCCGCCAGTTGCGCGTTAAACGTGATGTCGTTTCCGGAGTTCGGCGTCTCCTGAATTTGCTTTTCGGACAAGGTGCTGGACACGTTTCCGTTCTCCGAATCAACCAGAGGAGCTTCTTCGGAGACAGTAACCGTCGTGCTGGATGAGCCCACAGACAGATGCACATCCGCCGTGGCGATCTGACCTAGATTGATCTGCACTACCTGTTGCGATGTCTGAAATCCGGCGGCGCTGACCGTCACCGTGTAGCTGCCGGGCGCTAGCAGGAAGAAGCGATAGACACCGTCTTTGCTTGTAGTGACGTCTTGCGCACTGCCGCGATCGTTGCTTTTCAGAACGACCTTGGCATCCGGAACGACCGCGCCGCTCGCGTCGGTCACCACGCCCGCGACGTCCCCGGTGGTCTGCGTTTGTGCTGCCAGACCGGAGCAGTTAAAGGACAGGGCCCAGATGACCGCCAAAAGCGCCATGAGGCGATGGAGATGCTTTAGTTTCATCTTCGTAGCTCCTGATTCAACTTGATTTGAGGTGGGACGATGCGCGCGAATACCCATGCGCGCGATGTCTTTGCGGACACATATCCGTCCCACTCCCCGCAGACGGGAAAGCAACGAACCTGCCATATTGGATTGTTTTTATTCGATTGAAAATAAGCTATTTAGCTTGCATTTTTATGTGAAAAAGTAGGCCCGCTATCCGAGTTCTCAAACCTAAACCGAACTCTGTATATGGCGGTTCGCATAGGCTCGATGCGTAAATGCGGAATGGCGCTTGGGCGACGCGGATTCAATTGTGCGATCGCGGGACGGAAATGAGGCAATTTCCTAGGCCCGGACATACAGGATTGCGTGCGTGTATATGGAAAATGGTATGATAATTTTCATACGCATTTTAGTATCTTATGTAAACTACTGATTATAGGGTGTTTATTTTTGATTTTACATGGAAACAAACGTGCGATGGAACGAGTTGCTGATGGTTGACGTGCATTGGGGGCAGGGGTGGGTTCACAAACTTCTCCGAATTTCTCGCCACAATCTCTAGGAGGATGTATGAACTGGAAGCGTTTCTTCGCAGCTGTGTTTGCGCTGCTGGTAGTTCTATCTCTAGGTGCAACGCGAGTCGCGGCACAGACGACAACGACGGGCGACGTAGCCGGCGTGGTCACGGACCCGAGCGGCGCGACAATTCCTGGCGCCAAAGTTACTTTGAAGGATGAAACGAAGGGAAACTCGCAAGAGTCCACAACGAACAAGGACGGCGTGTACCATTTTTACTTGCTGTCACCGGGACCGTACACCTTGACGGTGACGGCAACAGGATTTCAGTCTTTTAGTCGGCATTCGAACGTCGCGGTAGGGCAAATCGCAACGTTGAATGTGCAACTGACCTTGGGTGCAGCGACGACGAGCGTGACTGTGACTGAAGCGGCGCCTCTGATTCAGACGGAGAACGGCGACACTTCATCGTCCTTGTCGCAGCAGCAGGTTTCCAATGTTCCAAACCCGGGGAACGACCTGACCGCGATCGCGCAGCTTGCGCCGGGCGTAATCATCAACTCGCAAGGTGGATTCGGCAACGTTGAGGCTTTTGGTCTGCCGGCGACCTCGAACCTATTCACGCTGGACGGAATGGATGATAACGATCCGTTCCTCAATTTGGGCAATTCTGGCGCCTCCAACCTGCTGCTGGGATCAAACGAAGTCCAGGAAGCGGACGTGGTATCGAACGCTTATTCCGGAAGCTTTGGAACGTTCTCAGGACTGCAAGTTAACTACGTCACCAAGTCGGGCGGAAACAGCTATCACGGCAACGCTGTTTACTATTGGAATGGCCGGGCGCTGAACGCCAACGACTGGTTCAACAAGGACCAAACGCCGGCTCAGCCCCGCCCGTTCGATAACGCGAATCAATGGGCAGCTTCCTTTGGCGGGCCAATCAAGAAGGACAAGTTGTTCTGGTTCGTCAATACAGAGGGGCTGCGAGTGTTGATTCCGGTTCCTGCGACCATAGCCGTTCCCAGCACAGGGTTTGAAGGTTCCGTAGTTCAAAACCTGACCGCGCTCGGCGACACCGCCTCGATTCCCTATTACTGCCAGAATCTTACCCTGACGGCAATGAACGGTGCGTCAGTCACTTGCCCCGCCGGTGTGCCGGGGGCGGGAAGCGGTATCTTCAACCTGTTTAACGGCTCGAAGGGCTACGCTAATGCGCAGAATAGTTTCCTCGGCGGCGGTTGCGACGGAGGTCAAATCGGACCGGGCTTCGGTTCTGGTACGATCTTCAGTACCGCCGGAGCAGCGAACCCCTGCACGCTCGCCCTCAGAACGACACCAGTGAACTTCGCGCCGGAGTGGCAGCTCGCAGGTCGTGTGGACTATAACATCGGAGTAAATGACCGAATTTACGTGCGCGTTCAGTATGACAAAGGCACACAGCCGACGTATACGGATCCGCTGAGTCCGCTTTTCAATGACCATAGCGTACAGCCAGAGTATCAGGGCCAAGTGAATGAAACTCACACTTTCAGCCCCACGTTGACGAATCAATTCCTGTTTGCAACCACTTGGTATTCGGCCATATTCAACTCTCCGGACCAGGCAGCGGCATTGGCCGCATTCCCGAACAATTTGATCGTGAACGACGGGACACTCGCCAACGTCGGCGGAATCAGCGAAGCCTTTCCACAAGGCCGTAACGTCACTCAATTTCAGGTTACTGACGACGTGTCAAAAACCTTGGGCAACCACACGCTCAAGTTTGGGTTCAAGTATCACAAGAATTACGTCAGCGATCACGATCTCGGGACTCTGACCACTCCGCTGACGCTTCCTATCTCGTTGGGGGATTTTGCCAACGGCGGCGACCCGAATGCGCCGGGTAGCATTGGCACGCTGATCTTGGAGAACTTCCCCCAAAATCAGAACGTACCAATTCGCATCTACCAAGTCGGCGGATACGTCCAAGACGACTGGAAGGTAAGTTCCAACCTAACGATCTCCCCTGCTCTGCGTATCGAGCATTCCTCGAATCCAATTTGCGTAACGAATTGCTTCGCGCAATTTGCCGTTCCGTTGAGCCAGATCTTCGCCGACCAGACCGCGCCGTACAACCAAGAAATTCAGGTCAACCGCAGAAACGCCCTGCTGGGATTGAGTGCGGTCCAGTGGGAACCGCGGATAAGCTTTGCTTGGCAGCCGTTCGGCGCGTCTTCCAGTATGTGGAAAAAGGACTTGGTGGTTCGCGGAGGGATAGGAATATTTAATGATATCTTCCCCGGTCAGATCGCGGACAACGAGGCGTCGAACCCGCCGCTAGTCAATCCCTTCACCATTCTTTCGACTGGCATCGGGGGTACCTGCCCGGGTTTCCTGTCGCCACAGCAGACACCTGGCTCGAACCTCTTTGACTGCGCAACCGGGGCGAACGCAGCTTTCAACACCACGTTCCTCACGGGCGGAAACACTACAACCTTCGCGCCGGGCGTAACTTTCACTCCGCCAACGATCGTCCCGGCCCAGTACCAGAAGTGGAGCCTGGAAATTCAAAAAGCGTTTGGAGCCAATGACTCGCTGTACGTGGGCTACTTCGGGAACCACGGCATTCACGAACCGATCGTGGATCCTTCGGTAAATGCTTTTGGACTCGTTGCCGAGCTTCCTGCCGTGGCCCCGACGTCTCAATATAGTACGTTGACTAAGGTTTCGAGCTCCGGCATATCGAACTATAATGGGCTCGTGGCTTCCTACAAGCATCGCTTTTCGGTCTGGGGCGGAGGCTTGTTCCAATTCAATTACACGTACGGCCACGCTTTTGACCTCATTTCAAACGGCGGGTTCGACCCGTTCTTGGACAATGGCGCGGGCAGCGGTGCCGTCAGCATAACGCATCCGCAGAATCCGAATAATTACCGGCAGAACTACGGTCCAGCGGACTATGATGTCCGGCACTCTCTGAACGCTAATTATGTTTGGCAGGTTCCTTTCCGAAAGATGTTTATGGGACACGGTTGGGCGCCTCTGGTGGAGGGATGGCAGGTTTCGGGAGCGGTGTTTTACAGGACCGGCTTCCCGTTCTCTGTAATCGACTCGTCCGTTGACGGTGTGAACAACTATAACACTGACATTTTTCCGACTCCCATTGCACCTGTCACCAGCTTCAGTTGCAACAGCGAAAGCCATTTCGGCCAAGCCGGCCTGAATGGCAATCCTTGCGCATTCGCGGTGGCCTACGGTGCCCCCAACAATACGATCGGCTCGGGCTCGGAGACGGATTTCGGAGCGCGTGGGTTGCGGAACCTGTTCCGGGGACCTTCGTATTTCGATACGGACTTCAGCTTCATGAAGAATACGAAGATTCCAAAATGGGAGAGCGCACAATTTGGAATCGGTCTGCAATTCTTTAACCTGTTCAATCATCCGAACTTCAACTTGCCGGCGAACAACATCGGGAGCCAGTTCTTCGGAACGTCACAGGCCACGGTGAACCCGCCGACCAGCATACTGGGTTCGTTCCTGGGTGGAGATGCTTCACCAAGATTGATTCAGATCAAGGCACAGCTTACCTTCTAGACCTCGGGTTGCCGGCTCGGCCGGGAGAGCGAACACAATTCGAAGGGCGTCCCAAACATTGGGACGCCCTTTTTGTTTTTGGACACCTAGGCGGTCTGTGAGCTGCGCGCTTGTGAGGCTGGTGAGAGTCGGTGTGGAAGCCAACAGGCGAATGCTCAGCGACGATCGCGGTGTGACGGGGGGCCGAACTCCTCTGCTGGCGGGACTCGGGCGCGACGAAGCCCTGCGGCAGTTGGTCAGCGCGCGAAAGTGGAAGCAAGCTGCGTTGCGATTGTGTGTGTAGCGTGTGGCTGGTGAGCGCCTTCGAGAACTTCGGAAGGGGCTGAAATTGTGGCCAGCTGGCGCGAAGAGAACGGTGCGCCTGCTGAATCTGATTGAGCGGAGTGGATTCAGGCAGCGCACGCGGTGGCTGTATCACATAGGAGGGGCGGTTCGCCATGCCGTTCCTACAAGAGTAACGCGGGTCCCCGACTCGCGTCAGCCGATCCCTGAAAGGTTCGTAGCGGCTAGGTAGAGCGGACCCGAGGCCCGCCCCTACCGTAGAAGACATACCGCGCTCCGGACGCAGGTAAGACGTACAGAGCGCAGACTCTGTATAGGAACTAAAGCAGATCCCCTCTAAAGATCCTCGCCCTTGTTATCCACCATTTTTCTGGGGTCGAAATAGGTAATCATCTTGGCGTCGCCCATCTGGAGATAGAAGTCGATTTCTTTCTCGTCGGAGGCGATGGTCGGCTCGTCGCCAGCACCCTTCTTGGCGAAATAGAAAACAGCGCCATTTACGTTGCCATCGCCGGCCTTAAGGAACGCCACCTTGGTTGGGTAAACCTTTTGTTTTGTTTTCTTAAGTTGGATGAAGGCGGCTTTTTCAAACGCTTGTTCGCCACGGTGCTGAAAGATCTGCATGTTGGTGCCTTGAACCAAAACCATGTATTCGTCGGGAACATTCGAGACGGTCTTCTCGGCGTCTGCCTCGGTCATCGTGCCTTTGAGGACGGCCCTGCGCATAGAAGCCGCGCGGATGGTCCTAGATGACCACCAGAAGATGCTATAGGTGGCCTGTCCTGCCGCCGCCGAATCCGCCTTTTCGCTAGCTCCCGTCTGCTGCGGGTCTGATCCGGCTGCTACGTGTGATGTGTCTGATTTACTGCCTGCGATACCCGTGCTACCGCTAGCCTGCGTCGTGCCATCGGGACGCCATGCGCCTTGTGGCTGAATGTTGACCTTCGCCCATGGGGAAGTCATCAGAATTTCTTGGATGTCCTTATCCGTCCATTGGTCAATGGATTTTGTTTTCCACGGGTCGCCGCCGGCCCAGGCGATTGCGGCGGCCACCAGGATTGCTGTAGCGGCAAGCGTTGTTTTCCTCATTAATCTCTCCTTTCATTGGGATATCCCAACTACGATGAATTGTACTGCAAATTGCGTGGAACGGCATGGGGTGTGTGAAGCGGCAGACCTAAATGAGAAGTGTGCGCGGGATGGGATGAAATGTTGCCAAGCGTTGGATCCCCGCGATTTTGCACGCGGCAATGCCAGTGTCGCGCAGAGCCAGCTCAAATCGGGATAGGTGCTCGTCGTGTTCCATAGTGCAAGCGCGCAGCTACCGAGGAGAACGCGGTATGTGAAATCGTTTTTAAGAGTGATTGGATCCGCGAACTGCGATTGGAAGAGTCTCGCTGAAGGGCGCGTGAGCGACGCCATTTTCTGTGATTATGGCGGTGATGTAACGCGCGGGGGTTACGTCGAAGGCGATGTGGGCGGCGCGGACGTCTGGGGCGGTGCGGATGCCGGCGGCGTGGGTGACTTCCGCCGGGGAGCGCTCTTCGATGGGGATTTGGTCGCCGGTCGGTAGCGTCAGGTCAATCGTGGAGATGGGGGCGGCGACGTAGAACGGGACGTTATTTTCCTTGGCCAGGACTGCGATTCCGTAGGTCCCGATTTTGTTGGCCGTGTCGCCGTTGGCAGCGATGCGGTCGGCGCCGACGACTACGGCTCCGACGCCTCCGGTCCTGAGAAAGTGGCCGACCATGTTGTCGGTGATTAGCGTCAGCGGGATGCCTTCCTGGTGCAGTTCCCACGCGGTCAGGCGCGAGCCTTGAAGATATGGGCGCGTTTCGGGGACGAGAACTTCGATCTGGTGGCCTGCTTCGATCGCCATGCGGATAACGCCCAGCGCGGTGCCAATTCCGCCCGTGGCGAGTGCGCCGGCGTTGCATTGAGTCATCACGCGGCCGGATTTCGGCATGAGCGCAGCGCCAAATTTTCCGATGCTGCGGTCGCCTGTGCGACGCTCTTCGTGTACGAGCAAAGCTTCCTTCACCATCGCAGCGCGAATTCCTTCCAGACCGACCGCGCCATTCCGCGACGCGGTTAGCGCGAGTTCCTCGAAGCGCCGTTTCAAGCGGGCGATAGCCCAGAAGAGGTCCACGGCGGTGGGGCGTGTGTGCGCGAGCGTCTCGCAGATTACCGGAAATTCGGCGCGCAAATCTTCCAGCGTTTTCGCTTCAGAATGCTGCACGCCCAGCGCAATACCCATCGCCGCGGCCACGCCGATGGCCGGAGCGCCGCGGATGATCATCTTCTTGATGGCTTTCGCGACGTCACGGTAATCCGTGTAGGTGTGATGAACGACTTCCGATGGCAGCTTAAGCTGATCGAGAATCACGACGCCTGCGGATGTCCACTGAATGGGTTCGACCGTGTGCAACGCCTTCGTCTCCGTTACTGGGGCGCGCTGAGTGCTGCGCACAAATTTCTATTGTAGCCGATTTTGCGGGGTTCTTCGCAGGGTGATTCCGTACGCCGCGCAGCCGCCCTTGTGGTCAAGGCGCGGCGGGGAAATGACGGAAGCCGTGCGACGCCACCAGAAAGCTCAAAAATAGAAATGAATTGTAGCTGACGTGCAGCAAGTAGCTGGCGAGAACAGTGCCGGATCTGGCCCTGGCATAGGTGAATACGATGCCTACAAAAATCAGCAAGCCAACCTGTGGCCAACTGTTGCCCAATTGTGCGGAATGCAGCAGGCCAAATATCGTGCCGGTGAAAAGAATGCCGATGGGCACGCCGAAGGAGCGCGCGACGACGGGATAAATGTATCCACGAAAAATCGTTTCTTCGAACAGAGGGGCGAGGGTGACGCTCATAACGAGAAGTAGGAGTGCGGTGCGGCGATCTTGTAGGAACTGTTCGATGGGCATCTTGGTTTTGGTTGTAAAGAGTGAGGACGAAGCGGCCACGATCAGCGAAAGCAAAAAACCCGAGAGGATCAGTCCGAGATACGCAGCGCGGTGCGGCACCTGGCCGATACGAAGACTCCGCCAGCCGAGGGCGTGCCAGGCAGACAAGTTGAAACGCAAGCGCATTTGCGCGAAGAGATAAGCGAGCAGAGCGATGGAGATCAAGCACGTGGCGATGACGGAAAACAGGCTCTGATCCACGATGGAATTTTTGATTTGGTTCATGGTGGTGCCCACAGCCATGAACGCAGCGAGCACCAGTAGACTCGACAATAGAAGTCCGGCGAACCCGATTACCACGAGCAAAAGCAAATCCAACCAGCCCCATGGGACACGCAGATCCTCTGGAACCTGCCGAAGGGTAGGGCCGAGATAGCCGGGTGACGCGGCCGCCTCGAGACGAGAACTGAGCGGCTCGGGCGCCGGCGTCGGCTCGCTCACGCGCTCGGCGTCTGACTGCGGGGGATTGTCGTCGTTGAGAGTCATTCGAGAGCGATGGCGTTCGTCCTCTTTCAATATACTTCATTCGTCGACGACTGAAAAATTGCCGCCACTCGCTTTACCGATAGCGAAGCACGGTTGCTGCGTGACCATGGCGGGCGGGTCGCGCAGGCGAGGGACCCGCCCCTACAGAAAACGAGCGCGAGTTCTGCAGAGAGCCGGCCTGGCATGCCGCGCCACGTGCCTCTACTACTGCTCGGCCACGGGCTTTTTGTTTGCGCCGTTGGCGCCATTGGAGGTTGTGCCGTTGCCGTTCAGCGCGCGAGCCAGAATTTGTCCGGTGTAGGATTTTTTCACGCGCGCGACCTGTTCGGGCGAGCCTTGCGCGACGATGCGGCCGCCCTCTTCGCCGCCTTCGGGGCCGAGATCAATGATCCAATCGGCTTGTTTGATGACGTCAAGATTATGTTCGATGATCAAGACGGTGTTGCCGAGCGTGACGAGCCGATTCAGCACGTCCAGAAGTTTTTTGACGTCGTCAAAATGCAAGCCCGTAGTGGGCTCATCGAGTATGTAGAGCGTGCGCCCGGTCTGGCGCTTGGAAAGTTCGCGCGCGAGTTTGGTGCGTTGCGCCTCGCCGCCGGAAATTGTGGTGGCGGATTGTCCGAGCTGCACGTAACCGAGGCCGACGTCCACGAGGGTCTGAAGTTTTATTTGAATGGCCGGGATATTTTCCAGGACTTTGAGAGCTTCTTCGATGGGCAGATCGAGTAGATCGGAAATGGAGAGGCCTTTATAACGCACGGCGAGAGTTTCGGCGTTGTAGCGCTTGCCGCGGCAAACTTCGCAGGTGACGTACACATCGGGTAGGAAATTCATTTCTATACGGCGCTGGCCGTCGCCCTGGCAGGCCTCGCAGCGCCCGCCTTTTACATTGAAGCTGAAACGGCCGGGACGATAACCACGCTCGCGAGATTCCGGGAGCATGGCGTAAAGCTCGCGAATGGGCGCGAAAACGCCGGTATAAGTGGCGGGATTGGAACGCGGCGTGCGGCCGATGGGCGCCTGGTCAATCTGCACGACTTTATCAATGTGCTCGATGCCGGTGATGGCGCGATGCGCGCCGGGTTTTTCCATCGAGCGATAAAGTTTCGCGGCGAGCGCGCGGTAAAGAATATCGTTGATGAGCGTGGATTTTCCCGAGCCGGAGACGCCGGTGACGACGGTCATGAGGCCGAGAGGAAGAGTGACATCAATATTTTTCAGGTTGTGGCCGTGAGCGCCCAAAATTGCGATGGATTTTGCGTTGGGGCTGCGGCGCGTTTCGGGAACAGCGATTTTTACTTTGCCCGAAAGGTATTGGCCGGTGAGTGACGCGGGATTTGCGGCGATTTCGGCGGGAGCGCCCGCGGCGACAAGATATCCACCGGCTTTTCCAGCGCCGGGGCCGAGATCAACCACGTAATTGGCGCGGCGGATAGTTTCTTCGTCATGCTCGACGACCAGGACCGTGTTGCCCAGGTCGCGCAAGGTTTCGAGAGTGTTGAGCAGGCGGCCATTGTCGCGCGCGTGCAAGCCAATCGACGGCTCATCGAGCACGTACAGCACGCCGCGCAGGCGCGAGCCGATTTGAGTGGCGAGGCGGATGCGCTGGGCTTCGCCGCCGGAAAGTGTGGCGGCCGAACGGTCCAGGGTGAGGTAGCCGAGGCCGACATTGAGAAGAAATTCCAGGCGCTCGGCAATTTCCGTGAGCGGGCGTCCTGCGATTTTGTGCTGGCGCAGGGTAAGCTTGGCGCGGATTTTATCCACCGCGGCGCGCGCGGCGCTGAGCGGCAGCTCGGTGAAATCGGCGATGGAGAGGCCGGCAATTTTCACAGCGAGGCTTTCGGGACGCAAGCGGCGCTCATTGCACGCGGCGCAGGGAGCGGGCGACATGTACTGCGTGAGCCACTCGCGGTAAGTGTCCGACTTCGATTCCTCCAGATTGGATTCCAGATGCGCCAGCAGGCCCGGGAAATTGAATTCCTTGGCATTTTTGCCGTCGGCGGGATTGCCATGGAGAATTAGGTTCTGCGTCTTGCGCGAGAGCTGTTCGAAGGGCGTGTCGAGATCAAATTTGTAGGCCGCAGCGGCCAGGCGCATGGTGCGCTGCAAGTATGTAGAACCGGAACCGGGGCCGAGACCGCCTTCGAACAGAGGCTTGGTCCAATCCACGATTACTTTGGAAGGATCGAAATCGTATTTCGAGCCGAGGCCGTGGCATTCGGGGCATGCGCCGTAGGGCGAATTGAAACTGAAAGAACGCGGCTCCAGTTGCGGAACGGAAATGCCGCAATCGGGGCAAGCGAGTTTCTCGGAATAGACGTGCTCTTCGCCACCGACGACGACGATGGTGACGAGACCTCCGGTGAGCTTCAGCGCGGTTTCGATAGATTGTTCGAGGCGTTGCGCGATGCCATTTTTCAGAAGCAGACGGTCCACGACGATTTCGATGGTGTGATTTTTGCGGCGATCGAGCGGAATGGGTTCATCGAGATTGACGAGGTCGCCATCCACACGAGCGCGAACGTAGCCTTCCTTCGCGTATTTTTCGAGTTCCTTTTTGTATTCACCTTTGCGGCCGCGAACCACCGGCGCGAGGACCATAATGCGGTCGTCAGGCTTCAGCGCCAGAACCGACTGCACGATTTGCTCGGTGGACTGGCGCGTGATGGGCTTGCCACAGTTGGGGCAGTGTGGAGAGCCAATGGCGCTATAAACGACGCGCAGGTAATCGTAAATTTCGGTGATGGTGCCGACGGTGGAACGCGGCGAACGCGTGGTGGTTTTTTGTTCGATGGCGATCGAAGGCGAAAGGCCTTCGACGGAATCAACGTCTGGGCGTTCCATCTGGTCGAGAAACTGGCGCGCGTAGGCGGAAAGGGATTCAACATAGCGGCGCTGGCCTTCGGCGTATAGGGTGTCAAAAGCGAGCGAGGATTTGCCCGAACCGGAAAGCCCTGTAATGACGGTAAGCGTATTGCGGGGGATTTCCAGATGAATATTCTTCAGGTTGTGCTGCCGGGCGCCCCGGATAACGATTTTTTTCAGGCCCATTTTGGGATGGGATGCTCCCTACAGGATGCGGCGTCATACATTGGGTAAAATGCGCCCAGTGTAATCTATCAACATAGCAAGGCGGGCAAGGCGCGGTCAAGGATCAGGCAAAGGTAGGTCGAATTTGTGCGGCAGCGGAATTGGCAAGGGGGAAATTTTGCCCTGGAGCTTGGATTTTTTACCAGGGGCGAAAGTAGGAAGGTGTTTGTTTTCAGTAGGATGAGTTTGGTTCCTGGCGTGCGATGGGTAGGGGCGTCAGAGGGAAGGAAAGCCGAGGATCCCTTTAGGGGATTGAGGGCTGGGCCGGCTTCCTTCCCTCGGCCTCTCCCGTCACATTCATAACTTTCCTAAAGGCCTATATAGGCGGGGGCGTCTTCATTCTGCTGGTGCTGCTTCGTTGCGACGATTGCGATTTTCAGCGAATTCTAATCAATAAAATAGAAAAGCTTGAGAAGGAAAATTCCATTCCCGTTTACAATCGAGGAACGGCTGGGGCGTGGTCCAATTGGTAGGACACCTCACTGTTAATGAGGACGGTGTTGGTTCGAGTCCAACCGCCCCAGCCACTGAACTAACCATTTAGACCACGAGCATGGATGACGACGCTCCCGTAAGAGTGTATCTTCGCGAAGTACTCGCGATCGCGCCATTGAAAGAGGGCGAGGAGGCAGACCTGTTGCAACATGTGAGGAGTCAAGATGAACAGGCGGAGCTTGCCACCAAGCGTTTGATTGAAGTGAATCTCTATTTGGTTGTGACCATTGCAGAACGACACTCTTCTCAAGGGCTCAAGATGCTGGATTTGATTCAAGAGGGCAATCTGGGACTTATGCGCGCTATTGATTCCTTCTCCGAGGACAACAAGACATTTGTCTCTTACGCCGCCTGTATAGAGCATGCCATCGCGAAAGCAATCGCTGATTCGCGATCGCCGAGTTGATAAAGCCTCACTCGATTTCGTCACACCCACTCAGACGCAACTCCTGCCGTCCATGAAAAACTAGTCTTTGATGACGGGGAAGCCGGCTTCGGTCCAGCCGCGCCAGCCGCCATCCATGGAGATCACGTTGGTGTAGCCCATTTTTTGAAGGTTGTCGGCCGCTAGCGCGGAGCGGAAACCGCCGCCGCAGTAGAGAACGACGGTAGCGGATTTGTCGGGGATGGCGCGTTCGATGTCGCGCTCGATGATCCCTTTGCCAAGGTGCAACGCGTTGGGAATATGTCCGCGGGCCCATTCGCTTTCCTCGCGGGTGTCGACCAGAATTATTTTTTCGCCGGCGTCGAGTTTTTTCTTGGTCGCTTGGACGTCTTCTTCTTTGATGCGTTTTTTGGCATCGGCTACCAGGCGGAGAAAACCTTCTGGATGATTGGGGTGGCTCATGATTTCACCTCTTCTTCAGCATAGATTCCAAAGCAAAAACATAGCACAGAGAACACCGAGGAAGACAGAGGGCACGGAGAAACACCAAGGGAAAACCTGAATTGCGCAGGATTGCGGGAGAGATCCTTCGGCCGGCTTAGAGCAAACGCGCCGTCCTCAGGATGACGATGCTCGTCGCATCGTCACTTCATGTCGCGCCAGTTGGGGCCTACCTTGGTATCGGCGACCAGCGGGACAGTCAGCTTGTGGATGCCTTCCATTACTTCTTTGGCGAGCTTGGTGAGGCTGGGAATTTCTTCTTCGGGGCCTTCGAAGAGCAGCTCGTCGTGAACCTGCAGGATCATCTGAGATTGGAAGTTTTCTGCTGGCAGGCGGAGGTCGAGTTCGATCATCGCTAGCTTGATGAGATCGGCGGCGGCGCCTTGCATGGGGGTGTTCATGGCGGTGCGCTCGGCGAAATTGCGCATGTTGGGTTGCGGCGAATTAATTTCGGGGATCTGGCGGATGCGGCCGAAGAGAGTCTTGGTGACGCCTGTTTGGCGCGTTTCAGCGATCTGGCGGTCGAGGAGATCCTTTACGCCGCGATAGCGTTCGAAATATTTGGCGATGAATTGCGCGGCTTCTTTTTGGTCAATGCCGACCTGCTGGGCCAGACCGAACGCGGAAAGGCCGTAAATCACGCCGAAATTGATAACTTTGGCGACGCGGCGATGCTCGCGCGTCTGCGCGAAGGGCGCGACGTCGAAAACTTCCTGCGCGGTGCGCGAGTGGATGTCCTCTCCACGACGAAACGCTTCGACGAGGACTGGATCGCCGGAGAGATGAGCCAGGATGCGCAGCTCGATCTGTGAGTAATCCGCGGAGAGAAGCTGGCAGCCGGGCGCGGCGACGAACGCGGCGCGGATTTCACGGCCCAGCTCCGTGCGGATGGGAATATTTTGCAGATTTGGATTCGACGAGCTGAGGCGGCCCGTCGCGGTGCCGGTTTGCGAGAAGCGCGTGTGCAGGCGGCCGGAGATGGGATGGATCAGGCGCGGCAGCACGTCGGAATAAGTGGATTTGAGTTTGGCGAGTTCGCGATATTCGATGATTTTCTTGGGCAGTTCGTGAACAGCTGCGAGTTCTTCGAGTATGTCGGCGGCGGTGGAACGCGCTTTGGCGCGGCTGCGGCGCGGAGGCTGCAGTTTCAATTTGTCGAAGAGGATCTCTGCGAGCTGTTGCGGGGAATTGATATTGAATTCCACCCCGGCGAGGCCATAGATGGATTTTTCCAGCTTGCCGATTTCCTCGAGCGTGGTGGCGGAGATACGGTCCAGCTCGACGGGGTCCACGCGCACGCCGGCGGATTCCATGCGCGCCAGAACTGCGGCGAGCGGCAAGTCAATTTTTTCGTACAGGTCCAGGAGGCCTTGCGTTTCGACTTCGGCGCGGAGGACCGGCGCGATACGGAGGAGAAAATCGGCGCGTTCGCCGGGGGCTCCGGAGAGCGTGCGATTCAGATGGCGCAGGACGACTTCGGCGAATTCATGATTCGCGGTGGTGGGGCGCAGCAGATAGGAATAGAGCATGGTGGCGTGGCGGATTCCGGCGACGGAATTCGCAGGTTCGGCGCCGGCTGATTTTCTTGCGCGTTTTGGCGTGGCTTTAGCCATGCCTTCGCGAGGATCCGTGCGAGCCGTGAGCAATTGAAATAATTTCGGGTCGTGGACGACTTTCGGATGCTTAGAATCGGCGAGCCAATCCTGCATGGCGGCGAGGGTTTTGTCTTCGGTGTCGTTGGCGGCGATGCGCGCGTGGCCCGGTTTTGTGGAAACTTCGACGGCGAGAACGCGCGTGCCAAAACCTTCTTCATCTGGATCCTGTGCGTTCAGGGCTAGCCACGCAGCCGTTTCATGCTTGGGCGGAATGGCGTCGAGGAACCTTTTGAAAGCGGAGGGCAGCTCGATGGGTGCGTAGTCCGTCTGCTGAGCGTCGGCCAATGGCGCCAGTTCGCGCAGAAGAGATGTAAATCCCAACTCGGAGTAAAGCTCGCGCAAAGCGGCTGTGTCTGGCTCGCCAACTCTCATCGCGTCCAGATCGAGGCCCACCGGCGCGTCCGTCGGAATAGTCGCGAGCTTCTTGCTGAGAATGACGAACTCGCCGCATTTTTCCAGGGCTTCGCGGTAGCTGGCGCGTTTCACCTCACCTGCACGTTTCAAGGTTTCTTCGGCGCTGCCGAATTGCTGGATCAGCTGTCGCGCGCCCACCTCACCGATGCCGGGCTTGCGGCGTTCGCCAGGAGCGACTTTTTCGTTGGGATCGCGCGCGCCGGGAATATTGTCAATGGAATCGCCCATCAGGGCCATCACGTCTGCGACCTTGGACGGCGACACGCCCATAAGCTCTTCGACTTTTTTTTCGTCAACGAGCAAGTCAGCCTTGGTGGGATTCAGGACCAGGACGTTTTCGGTGACCAGTTGCAGCAGGTCCTTATCGCTGGTGACGATAAACACGTCGAGATGTTTTTGGGAAGCGAGACGCGCCAGAGTGCCGATGACGTCGTCAGCTTCATAGCCGGGATATTCCAGGATCGGCAGGCGCATCGCTTCGCAATAGCGGCGCACGAAGGGAATTTGCACCGCAAGATCGTCGGGCATCGGCGGGCGCTGCGCCTTGTAGGCAGCGAAAAGCTTGTCGCGGAAAGTGGGCGCGCTCACGTCGAATGCCACGGCGACGTAATCCGGCACGCGGTCCTTATTTGAGAGCAGGCGGCGCATCATCGTGGCAAAAAGGTAGGGCACTTTGGTGGGGATGCCTGCCGAAGTTTGCAGGCGGTCCATGGGAGCGAAATAGGCGCGGAAGATGTAGCCCATCGCGTCAATCAGGAACAGGCGCTTGCGGTCTGTGGGAGGCATGCTGGCTTTCCGGCGCGTGGGGCGCGGGAAAGAAAGTATAGCAGACGGGGAGAGGGGGGCCACTTAGGAGCGAGCGCCCGCAGCTCGCCGTGTTTCTGGGATTGTTAGTGATTCGCTCGGTGTTCGCATATATTTAAGGTATGCCGCATTACTGGAAATGTTTGTTCCGACACGCTTCGGTGGTGCGGGGACTTGCTGCGTGCATGCTCTTGATTTTCGGGACTGGCGCGCTGGCGCCCACCGTGCAAGGTGACGACAGCCGCTACGTTATGAAAACAAGCAGCCGGATCGAATTTCACTCCAGCTCGACGTTCGCGAAGGTCGTCGGCGTCTTTCACTCCTGGGAAGCGAATATGAAGATGCCCGCGGACAAATTTGCGGACGCTTCGTTGGTGCTCGAAATCGAGGCGGCCAGTGTAACCACCGGAAGCGGCCTGAGGGACAAAGAAGTGAAGGCGAAGAATTTCTTTGCGGTGCAGGAGCATCCCAAGATTCGTTTCGCGTCCAAGAGCATTGTCTCGGACGGTGCGCCCACGAAATTTCACATGGACGGCGATCTCACGATTCGCGGAATCACCCAGCCGGTTTCGGTCTCCATTACGCTGCTGCGGCAGGATGATGGACATGAATGGATTGATGGAAGTTTTTCGTTTAACCGGCGGGATTTTGGAATGACGCATAATTTGCCGTTCGACAAAATTGCCAACACCGTGCTGGTGCAATTTCACCTGGACACGGTGAACGGCACCGCGCTGGTGGCGCAGAACTGAAGCATTGGCGGACGGTCCTGGAAGCACCCGCAACTCACCGCACCACCCCGCATTACGAGAGGTACGTCCAGCGCGTGGAAGCGGCCGCGCGAGGCGATGCCGCCCAGCGAAATGGCGTTTCCTGCCAGATAACTTGCTTGACTCCCCATCCCGTTGAGGCTTATAGCTATACCAGCAATTTTGAGGGGTGGATTGGTGGGGCCCGGGGAGTCGTCCGCAGGATTTATCGCGCTGATTTGCATTTTTGATGGGACAAGTCTGCCCACAAGCCGTATAAGCCTGCACAGGAGAAAACCATGAAGATTTCCAGCCGCTGGGGTGTAGTCGTTGCGATCGTGTGCGCGATTTTATTGATGACGCTGGCGGCAGCGCCGGGGCGGGCGCAGACGTTTCGTGGGTCCATTCAGGGCACGGTGACGGACAGCAGCGGCGCGGCGCTGGTAGGCGCAACGGTCACAGTACACAACGTAGACACTGGAGTGGACCGCGTTACGAACACGACCACGGATGGAGGCTACCTGATGCCAGAGTTACCGGTGGGGACGTACGACGTCACCATCGAAATGTCGGGTTTTCAGAAGGCCAAGGTCACCGGAGTGGCGGTTTCTGTTGCGGCTGAGCGCCGCGTGGACGTCAGCCTGAAGCCGGGCCAGGTGAACCAGCAGATCGTGGTATCCGGGGAAGAGGTACCCGTGGTGGAAACATCCAGCGATACGCTGGGTGGTTCTTTCGAGAGCGACTCCGTGGAGAACTTGCCGATTAATGGCCGCGATTATACGAAACTGCTGATCTTAGTTCCCGGCGCGACAGGGGAACCGAACGGCGGAGGTGATTCTCCCGGCTCATACGGCCAGTTCAGCGTGAATGGGAGCCGTGGCCGCGCAAACAATTACCTTCTCGATGGCACGGATATGAACGATGGCTACCGGAACCTACCGGCCATCAACCAGGGCGGCGTGTTCGGCACACCGGGAACGATTCTGCCGGAAGATTCCATCCAGGAATTGAGCGTGCTTTCGAACACGGAGGCAGAGTACGGGAGAAATTCTGGCTCCGTGGTGAATATCATCACGAAGAGCGGAACGAATACATTCCACGGCAGCGCCTTCGAAGATTTCAGAAACGCAGTTCTGAACGCGCGGAACTTCTTCAACGACGCGGGCCAGCCGAAGGACGCCTTCCGGAATAATCAATTTGGGGGAGCGGTAGGCGGTCCCATCGTCAAGGACAAAGTGTTCTTTTACGGTTCGTATGAAGGGCAGCGCGAAGGGATGGCCATCACTTCGCTCAACAGCGTCCCCACGCTAGATGATCAGACTCCCGGAGTCCACCCAAACGATTACACGCAAGCGATCGCGTCTTTGGGTGGCACCGTGCCATGCACAAGCACGGTGATTGCGTGCGTCAACGCGAACGCCAACGTAATCAATCCCACGATTCTGAATCTCTACAACTTGTGCAATACCAATGGCCATTGCTCCGGCTTCCACGATGTCTGGCCCACAACTTCTGCGATTGGCGGACCCGCATCGAACAATCTGGACAGCGCGATCGCGAAGATCGATTACAACATGAACACCAACAACCAGATTTCCGGGCGTTACTTCTTCGGGAACAGCCATCAAAGCTTTCCGCTCGGCGTGGGCGGGGGTAACAACCTGCCGAATACAAACACCAATGCGCCGATCCGGACGCAGTTGGTGTCTTTAAGCTGGGTCAGAACCGTTTCGGCGGAGCAAGTGAACGAATTGCGATTCGGATATAACCGCTATCGCAACGGATTTTTCCCGCAAGATGCATCGGTTTTCGGCGATCCCAACACTTCGCTGGGGATCAATACACTTAATTTACTTGGTCCGGGCACGGCGTTGCCTCGGGATTTCGGCCTCCCCACGATCGAGGTGAGCGGTCTGGCGCACCTTGGTTCTTCCGGGTTTTCAAATCCCCGCGACCGCGTGGACAGCAATTATCAACTTTTCGACAATTTCTCGTGGAAGATAAACCGGCACGACGTCAAGTTTGGCGGCGAGTATCGCCGGACGACAGTAAATTCGTTCAACGATCTCCTGGCGCGGAGTGAGCTCCAATTCAACAGCCTTGCCGAGTTTCTGGGAGGCGGGCTCGACGGCGGGACCGAAAACTTCGGGAACACCTCACGGAACGCCCACCAAAATTTCCTGGCCTTTTACGTCCAGGATAGCTATCACCTGACGAGCCAGCTGACGGTGAACCTCGGTCTTCGCTGGGATTACTTTGGTGTGATCGGCACGGATGGCAACCAGCTCAGTATTTATAACCCGACTGTCGGCCTCGTCCGGCCCGGTCAGCTTTATCCCAAGGATTTGAATAACTTCAGCCCGCGAGTCAGCCTCGCCTACGACGTATTCGGCAAGGGGAAGACCGTGGTGCGCACTGGATTTGGCGTTTTCTATGACGCTGGATCGCAGGACTTCTTCACGGGCCAGCTCGCCTACAACACCGACAATACCGGACCCGCATACAATCCGATCGGCCCCAATCCTGTCTTCATCACGTTCAGCCTGAATCCCGCGCTGCCTACAGGAACTACGGGCCCGCTCACCAACGATACGATTATTCAACCCAACGTACCGATTTTTGATCCAGCCTCCGTAACATCAGGAACCGCCTCGAGCACGGACGCGTTCACTGTCTCTCAGAAGCTGCGCACTCCCTACGTCTACAATTACAACTTCAATATCCAACAGGAGCTCGCGCAGAATACTGTTTTGGAAGTGGGCTACGTAGGGTCGGCCGGCCGAAAGCTTTTCCACTTCCTGGACATCAATCAGCCCAGCCAAGCGCAAATAACGGCGATTGACGAATTCTGCGGATTCACGAGCCAAATTGCGCGGGGCACCCCGCAATGCCCCGGCGCACCGGTGGTTGGTTTCACCACGCCCCTGAGTTCTTTGGCGCCAAACCCGCCATTCTTCCTCAATCAAATCCAGACCAGCGCGAATTCAAACTACAATTCGCTGCAGGTATCATTGACGCAGCGGAATTGGCATCATTTCAATAATCAGGTGGCCTACACGTGGTCGCATTCGATTGATACGGCCAGCGACGGCCAGGACTACGTACCGAACGCTTCGCAGCCGAATGACAGCACGAATCCGGCGGGTAACAAGGGCAACTCCAATTTTGATGTGCGCAACCGTTTCATAATCACTTCAACCTACGACATTCCAGAGGCAAAATCACTGGGGAAGTTTGGATCTGGGTGGGCATTGAGCGGAGTGGCGACTGTCATGAGCGGCCATCCGTTCTCGCTGAATTACGATTTTGAGGGCGACTTCGATGGAAGCGGCGAATTTTTTGGGCGCCCTGATATCGCGGGGCCCATCCAGTACAACTACAGCAATCCCTCCGAATTCCTTAACCTGAACTCCTTCACGACTCCATGCACCCTGGTGGGCGGAAGTTCTGATTCGAATTGCACGCCGGGAACACGCCATTTCGGCAATGAGGGCCGCAATTCGCTTCTCGGGCCTAACTACCGCGACCTGGATTTTGCGATCAGCAAAATGACCTCGATCAACGAGCGATTGAAGGTGCAATTCCGGGCGGATATTTTCAATCTATTCAATCACCCTGCTTTTTCCAGCCCGTTGCTGCCGGCTTTTTTCGCGGACGCTGCACCTAACGGTATTAGCGACGGCACATCCGCGACGTGCGGTCCCACCGTTACAATCGGTCGGAGTTGCGGCTTTTATCAGATTACGGCGACATCGGACGTGGGCCTCGGTAACCCGGTTCTAGGCGGCGGCGGTGCGCGTAGCATCCAGTTTGCCCTGAAGTTTTTGTTCTAGCAGCTGATCACGATTCGCGGAGAATTGAGCGGCTCGGTGGCCCGCCAAATTTGGGGTTGCCGGGCCGCTTTTCTTTTGGGGTCATGTCAACCGTAAGTGCATTATAATGTGCAATGTACAGCCTGCCGGGAGAATGGGTGGCACGGGCGGCAACGGCATGGCGTTCCCCTGACGATGCCGATTGAGCTTGATGCAGTTGGCAGGAAAATGCGCACGAGTGACATTGCCCTACCGCGGCACGCAGGTCTATGCGACGGTGGCTGCGGGTAACCGACTGATATGTCACGGATTTGAAATATTTCGATAGGATCATACGTATTCATATATGGAGCGACGCAAGAGCATCGGCGAGATGAGTACCGCGGAACTAGCGGATTTGCTAACGCAGGTCCGGGCGGGCGATTCAGACGCCTGGGGCGACCTGTATGGCCAGTATGCTCCGGCGATTTTCCGGTTCTGCCGGCGGGCATTGCCCACGCGCGAAGATGCGGAAGACGCCACCACGGAAATATTTATGAAGGTACGGCAAAAACTCGGGATGTACGATTCGTCGCGGCCTTTTACAGCGTGGCTTTATAAAGTGGCTAGCAATCATTGTTGGGACACGCTACGCCGGCGGCGGATTCGTCAGGACCTGGAAACAGGTGACCTCGAGACGCTGCCGCTGGAACATCCTGATCCGAGTCAGCTCGAACAACTACAAATAGATCACGACAGCAAACACGTTCGCGCTGGCCTGGCGAAATTGCCGGACCGCGCGCGCATGGCGCTCGTGCTGCGCTATTACTCGGAGATGAGCTACGAAGAAATCGCGGACACGCTCGGAGTGCGTCGCGCGTTCGTGGGAGTGCTATTGCTGCGCGCGCGTCATCAACTGCGCGATGTGCTGGCGGAAAGCGGCGGCGGATTGCAGGGCGCGGCTGCCGGGGGAAGGTCATGAGCCACTTTGATGAAATGACGTGCCTGCTGTATCTGGAAGGGCAACTCGATGCGGACCACGCCGAGGGAGTTCGCACGCACGCGGCGGGGTGCGCGGAATGCCGCGGGCTGCTGCGCGCTCTGCAAACAGAAAGCGTGTGGCTGCGCGAATCGCTGGAAGCGGATGACGAATCGGTTCCCGCGCGGCTGGTGCAAGCACCGGAACACGGCGGCGCCCCCTGGGGCTGGATTTCCGCGCTGGGATTGAGCGCGGGCGGAGCCTACACGGTGTGGAGCGGATTCATCGAGCCGTGGCAAGCGCAGGCGGCGCAGGCCGGTTTTACGCAAGGAAATCTACTGACCATGCTTTTTTTCAGCGGTGCATTCTGGAAAGGATGGGACGCGATGCGAAGTCTGATCGAACTTCTGGCGATGGGTACACTTGGCCTGGTGGTGATGTGGCTGTTGCGGCGTCACCTGCGTCGCACCACAGCGCTGGCGGTGGTGATGGGTGCGCTGGCCCTGATGGTGGCGCTGCCTCTCTCTGCCGGAGCCGCGGAGCTGAAGCATGGCGATCCGAATTATTCGCTGCCGGCGGGAGAAGTGATACATACAGATTTAATTGTCTCGGCGGCTTCCACGCGGATTGATGGCGACGTGGAAGGCGACCTGATCATATTTTCGCACAGCGTGACGGTGAACGGGCACATCAAGGGCGACATAATTGCCTTCAGTCAGGAATTACGCGTGAATGGTACGGTGGATGGAAATGTGCGCGCGATGGTGCAGAACTTGCAGCTTTATGGCACGGTGGCGCGAAATGTGTTGGCGTGGGCCGGCGATGTGAACCTGGATCAGGACGCAAAAGTGAATGGCACGTTGACGACGGGCTCCGGGCACCTGGAAGTGAACGGGAAACTGGTGGGAGATTTGCTCGCGTTTTCGGGAGATGTGGACATCAACGGCCAGTTGGGGCGCAACGCGAGGATTCGCGGCGGAAACCTGACGATTGGATCACGCGCGGAGATCGCAGGACAGACGACGGCCCAACTGCGGCAGCCACCGGATGTTTCAACAGGCGCGAAACTGGGCAGCCCGCTGGATTGGACGATCACCAAGAGCGGATCGGAAACCCGTTACTCGTCGGGGCGTTACTACGTGCACCAGATCTTGAAGTGGGGCGCGAGCTTTTTGTTTGGGCTGGTGCTGATGTTCCTGGTGCCCGGTTTCTACTTTGACGCGGTGAAGGCGTGCGCCAAGACCGCGCCGGCGATCGGATTCGGCGTACTCTTCTTGTTCGCGATACCCATTGCGGCAGTCATCGTGTGCATCACGGTGGTGGGATTGGGAGTGGGAATTTCCGCGATGATGTTTTGGGTGATAGCGATTTATGCGGCACAAGTCTTGGTGGGTGGGTGGCTGGGAGAAAAAATTCTGGGCGAAGGTGCCGGCGTAGGAGCGGCGCTGGGCCGTCTGGCGCTGGGCTTGGCGATCTTGCGCGCGTTGGGGATGCTGCCGTACCTGGGCGGGTGGATTTCGTTTGTGGTGGTGATCTGGGGCATGGGCGCGGTGGCGCTGGCGATTTACAAGAACATGCGCCCGCAGCTCGTGGCTGCCGCTGCAGTGGTGTAAAGTTCGCGCGGCGGTGGCGGTGGCGCCGGCGTTTGGTGCGCGCTACGAGACGACTTCTAGCCTTTTTCCTACGCGGCCGATGATTTCGGCGGCGCGCTCGAGGTCGGCGCGTTTGTGAGTGGCGGTGACGATGGTACGCAGGCGCGCTTTGCCTTCGGGAACCGTCGGAAAGCCGATCGCGCCGGCGAAAACTCCTTCGGCGAATAACTCCCGCGAAAATTGAAATGCTTTGGCCGCTTCCCCCACCATGATGGGCGTGATCGGCGTTTCACTCTTGCCCGTATTGAATCCCAGCTTCTTCAGTTTGCGTTTGAAGAATTTTGTATTGGCCCACAGCTTTTTGATGAGCTTTTCGCCTGCTTCGGAATCGAGCAGCTCGAACGCCGCCTGGCAGGTGGCCGTGACCGAGGGCGGATGCGAGGTGGAAAAAAGGAAGGGCCGGGCGCGCTGGTGCAGGAAATCGATCAGATCGCGCGAGCCGCAAACGTAACCGCCGATGGAGCCGATGGCCTTGCTGAGCGTGCCCACCTGAATATCCACGCGGCCGTGGCAATTGTGGTGGTCAATCGTGCCCCGGCCGCGGCTGCCGAGAACGCCGGAGGAATGCGCGTCGTCCACCATCATGATGCAATTATATTTTTCGGCCAGGTCGCAGAGCGCGGGGAGATTGGCGATGTCGCCGTCCATGGAAAAGACGCCGTCGCTGATGAGCAGCTTCTTGCCGTTCCAGTCTTTGGTTTCCTGCAGGACGCGCTCGCAATCGGCGGCGTCCTGGTGCTTGAAGACTTTGATGGTGGCGCGCGAGAGGCGGCAGCCGTCAATGATGGAAGCGTGATTCAGCTCGTCGGAGATGACGAGGTCTTCTTTGCCGAGGATGGCGGAGACGGTGCCGGCGTTCGCCGTGAAGCCGGATTGAAACACCACGCAGGCTTCTACTTTCTTAAAGCTCGCGATCTGCGCTTCCAGGTCCATGTGCATTTTCATGGTGCCGGCGATGGTGCGCACGGCGCCGGAGCCGACGCCGAATTTGCGCGTGGCGTCAATGGCGGCGCGACGGAGTTTCGGATGCGTGGTGAGCCCCAGATAATTATTCGAGCTGAGGTTGATGACTTCCTTGCCGTCGAAATTCGCGACCGGCTTTTGCTCGCCTTCGAGAATTTTCAGATTGAAGTAGAGATGCTTGGCTTTCAGCTCTTCGATGGCGTCGTGCACATACTGAAGTTGGGGTCGTATGCCACTGCTCATAATTCCTCCGGCGGATTGGTGGCGCGTTATTTCCCGGCGCCGTTCGGATAAAACAGGATTTTACCGGCGAGGCCGGATTCCAGAAGTGAAAAGGCTTGTTCGAATTTGTCGAGCGGCACGCGCTCGTTGAAAAGCGGTTCGAGATTTAGGCGACGGTGTTTCAGAAGCTCCGTCATCTGCACCCAGGTCTCGAACATTTTGCGGCCATAGATGCCCTGCACGGTTGCGCCTTTGAAAATTACATCGTTCACCAAATCGAAAGTCACAGGGTCCTTGGGAATGCCGAGCAACGAAGCGCGTCCGCCTTGGCGGAGCATTTCGAAGCCTTGGTGAATCGCGGCGGGATGGCCGCTCATTTCCAGCAGCACGTCGGCGCCCGCGCCTTCGGTAGCTTCGCGGACGCGCGCGACAACGTCTCCTTGCGCGGGATCGAGAGCTTCGTCCGCGCCCATTTTTATGGCCAGCTCGCGGCGATGTGGATTTACTTCAGTGGCAAAGATCATGGCGGCGCCACACGCACGCGCGACGTTGATGGCCATCAGACCGATTGGCCCGGCGCCGGTGACGACCACGTTTTGCGCGGCAATTTCACCCGCCAGCACCGTGTGCACGGCGTTGCCTAGCGGATCGAGGATGGCGGCGTAGTGTTCGGGAATCGCGGGATCAATTTTCCAGATATTGCGGATGGGAATGATTACGTATTCGGCAAAGCAACCGTCAGCGTCGATGCCGATGATTTTCACATTCTGGCAAACGTGCGGCTGCCCCATGCGGCAGGGGCGGCAGTGTCCGCAATTCACGTGCATTTCGGCGCTGACGAAATCGCCCGGCTTGACGGAAGTGACTTCGGAACCGGCCTTTTCGACGTGGCCGCAGAATTCGTGGCCGAAAGTCATCGGCGGATGAATGCGCGAAGCGGACCAGCGATCCCATCCGTAAATGTGCAGGTCAGTGCCGCAGATGGAAGCAGCCCGCACGCGAACCAGAACGTCGGTGGGGCCCGGGGTTGGAATGGGAACGGATTCGAGTTGCGCTCCGCGCTGGGGACGCATCTTGCGCAAAGCTTTCATCGTGGCAGTAGGCATCGTGTACAGGCGGGAGTGCACCAGTCCGCCAAACCTGCAATTTTAGCACACGGTTCCGAGAAGCAAAAATCGAGGGCGCGCCAGGGTCCCTTCCGTTACAATCGCGGCATTACAGAAGTGCGCGAAGCCCAGGGAGGCACGTTGCGTTTTTCACAGCGCTTTGAAGAAATTCGTACTGGATTTGAGCCGGCATTCTGGGTGGCGAATTTCACGGAGATTTTCGAGCGGGTGGCGTACTACGGGACGACCGCCGTTCTCGCCATCTACCTGAAAGAGCAGCTGCATTTCTCGAGCGAATTGACGGGCTGGCTAGTGGGAACATTCGGCCTCGTCGTATGGTTCCTGCCCATACTGGGCGGCACGCTCGCGGACCGATTTGGATTTCGCCGCGCGCTGATGTTTGCGTACCTCGTGATGACCGTCGGGTATTTTCTGCTTGGTTCGCTTTCCGCCCCGTGGATGGAATCGCTGCGCCAATCCTTGGGCGACAAATGGCTGGTGCTGGCCATCCTGATGATTCCCGCGCTTGGCCCCGGCGTGGTGAAGCCATGCGTGGCGGGAACGACAGCTCGCGCTTCGAACGAGAATGTGCGGTCACTCGGATACTCGATTTACTACACATTGGTGAACATCGGCGGAGCGCTGGGTCCAATCGTGGCCTGGCTGGTTCGCAAACAACTGGGATGGGGCATAGAAAACGTATTCCGAGTCTCGTCGCTATGGGTTTTCCTGATGTTCTGGACGACGCTGTTTTTTTATCGCGAGCCCGGGCGTTCCGGGGAGCTGAAGGTCGCGAGCGTATGGACCGCGCTTTCGAATATGATCGTGGTTCTGGCTAATTTGAGGTTCGTGCTGTTCCTGGCCATTTCTTCCGGCTTCTATATCGTTTTTTGGCAACAATATATTTCCGCGCCGCTCTTCATTCGCGGATACGTGAATCCGAAAGCCGACGTGGACCTGTTGCTTTCGGTGGATCCCATTGTGGTGATTTGTTTCCAGATACTCGCAGCCTATCTGACGAGAAAAATGCCGGCGGTTCGGGCGATGGCGCTGGGATTTCTGATCACGGGTCTTTCCTGGATTCTATTGGCTATACATCCGACCGTGCCGATGCTGGTTGCGACACTCGTGGGCGTGGCCATCGGCGAAATCACGCAAGCTTCGCGCTACTACGAATACATTTCGCGTCTGGCGCCGCCGGGGCAGCAAGGCCTGTACATGGGATACGCGTTCCTTCCGATAGCGATTGGATATTTTATCGCGGGGCCGCTCGGCGGATACTTGGTTCATCATTTCGGCGAGGTGTTGCACCAGCCGCAGCAGATGTGGTGGGTGATTTCGGCAATCGGCGTGGTAACTGCGGGGCTCACCTGGCTCTACGACAAGATTTTCCAGCCGGGAAGAATTGCGGCTGACGCGACCTAGTTAGTTCACCATGCGGCGGAGATTTTCCACGGCTTGGCGCGCCAGGGTGTAGCGCGGTTCGATGCGCAGCGATTCGTTGAAACATTCGCGCGCGCGGGCGAGCATGCCCTTCGCGGCGTAGGCGCGGCCCAGATTGAAATGCGGGAAGTGGCGCGGCTCGTAGCGCGGAGCGGCGACGGCGCGTTCCAGCCACGGAATGGCCTCGTCGTATTTTTCCATCTGGATCAGGTACGAGCCGATGTCGTTGTAGGGATTGCCGAATTCTGGATCCACTTCGATCGCGCGCTTGCATTCCGCGATCGCGTCTTCGATTTTGCCCTGGAAGTGGTAGGTCCAGCCTAAAAAGGTGTGCGCTTCAGCCGTAGGGAAAAGCTTTAGCGAATTTTTGTAGAGTTCAACCGCGTGGTCATAATCGCCTTCCATCTGCGCGCGATACGCCTCCTGCAGCAGCGCCCACGCTTGTTCTTGGCGATCCGATGGCATTGTTCACCGAGTGTAATTCCGAAACGCACTTACGCCGCGTAACAGCAACGATACGCGCTCACGAGATTGTCCGTGTCTCACCACTATTTTAGCGCGGAGCGGCGAATGCGGCGGCGAAGCTTTTCGAGCAGGCCTTCGAGGCGCTTGGTGTAGCGTACTGGGTACACCGCGCTGCGATTAATCTGGCGATAATTCCTCGGAAGCCGCGCCAGCCCGGCAAGGCAACGCGCGCGCAAATACGTGACGGGTTGAGCTGGCGCGACGCGCCGGCCAGCGCGCATCACTTCCACCAGCATCGGTTCGCCACCGTCGGCGGGTTCGCCCTCGAGCGCGATTCGGTCGTGGCGATATTCGCCGGAGGGCGCGGAGTAGCGGAACACCTGCTTGCGTCCAGGGTAGGTGACTTTCGCGGCGCTGAGTTTTGCAGCTTCGCGAACTATGCCGCCGCGCTCCACTTCGACCAGCTTGTAAATCAAATTCAGATGCGGAGCATCGCCCGGCGTGGCCAGCGCGGTGCCGACGCCGAACGCGTCAATCGCGGCATGTTTGGCGAGCAGCGCGGCGATACGCGTCTCGTCGAGATCGCCGGACGCGAAAATTTTCACGTCTTTCCATCCCGCGCGATTCAGCTCGCGGCGTACCCACTGGCTATCTTTTGCGAGATCGCCGCTATCGAGGCGCACTCCAGCAGGCTTGCGATTCATGGCGATGATTCGTTTCACGGCGGTGTGGACATCGTAGGTATCGAGCAGCAGAACGGCGTGTTCAGGGAACGCGTCCAAAAATTGCGCGAATGCTTCCGTCTCGTCTTCGTGCGCCATCACCCAGGAGTGCGCTTGCGTCCCGTACGTTTCCATGCCGAATTGTTGGCCCGCCAGCACGTTGGACGTGCCCTGGCAGCCGCCGATGGCTGCGGCGCGCGCGGCGAGCAGGCTGGCCTGGCTGCCGTGAGCGCGGCGGGCGCCGAAGTCCACGACTTGGCGGCCTTGGGCGGCGGTAACGACTCGCGCGGCTTTGCTCGCGATCATCGTTTGGTAGCTGAGCGTTGAAAGAAAATACGTTTCCATTATCTGCCCTTCGATGATGGGTGCGACTACGCGCAACATCGGCTCGCCGGGAAATACCAGCGAGCCTTCGGGCATGGCCCAAACGTCTCCAGTGAAGCGAAATTTTGCCAGGTAATCGAAAAATTCGCCGCGGATATTGCGGAAGACCGGATGCTGGCGCAGGTAGTCAATTTCCTCAGCGGAGAAGCGCACGTTCTCGAGAAAGTCGAGCGCCTGCTCCAGGCCTGCAGCGACCAGATAATTTCGATGCGGCGGAAGATGGCGAACGAACAGTTCGAACGTGGCGCGAGCCTCGAAGCGGGTCTGCAGATAGCCCGCAGCCATCGTCAGCTCGTACAGATCGGTTAAGAGGCCCGAGTGTTCGAACATTTTCCTTTTCCAGGATGCAGCGGCTACGGACGATCACGCCGCAAGGTAAGCCCGCCATCAACAGCGATGGCCTGGCCGGTAATGTAATTGTCCGGCTCAAGAAAAAAACGCACGGCGCGGGCGACATCTTCCGGGCGGCCGAAACGAGACACCGCGCCGTTGGCAACGTGGCGATCGTATTTTCCGGACTGCACGCTGGCTGTGGCCATGCCGACGGTGGTGACTCCGGGTGCGACCACATTTACGCGGACACGATTCCACTGCTGCGCCAGTATGCGGGCTGCGTGAACGAGTGCTGCCTTCGGCGCAGCGTAGTTCAGGCTGGATGGAAATACCGCGAGGGCTTGCATCGTGGCGAGCAGTACTACACTGCCGCCTTCCGCGCTGCCCTCCATCGCCGTGCCAAGCTCTTTTGCCAGGAGAATTGGCCCCACGTAGTTGGATTCCAGCGAGGCGACGAGAGTTTCACGATTCAGATTTTCAAAGGCCACGCGCGCGGGGCCGCCTGGAAAGATCGCTACGCCCGCGAGTGGCGCGTCAATTTTCTGTGCGGCGGCGAGATAAGCTTGACGGACTTCAGCGGAAGCGATGTCGCCTTCAACTAGACCGAGGGTGCAACCGAAGCTGGATTGCATCGCGTGGCGCAGGGCTTCGGCGCGTTGACGATTGGCGCGGTAGCCCACGACCAAGTGGGCACCTTCTCGCGCGAGGAGCGCGACGGTGGCGGCTCCCAAGCCGCCAGCGCCGCCGGCAACGATGACGGTCTTACCGGCGAGAGTCTTTTCGGGAAAGTGGTACTGAAACTCGTGGTACGCGTGCGCCTGACCCGCGTCCCAATGCTGCGAGGTCATGTGCTCCTCGAATGCCGCTTTGATTTACCGCATGTTTAAGGAACCAGACAGTTTATCCCGCATCGCGGGGCAGCTTGAAAAGACAAAACCCCCAAGCCTCCGTTCCGTTGTCCGGAGCGGGCATGCCTGGGGGTTCGTCGTAAATCCCTGCGCCGGAAGGACTACTTCAGGACGGCGTCTTTGAATGCTTTCGCTGCGCGCAAACGCACAACGGTCTTGGCCTTGATCTTGATCGTCTCGCCGGTGGCTGGATTGCGGCCCAGGCGCGCCTTGCGATGCGCCTTGACGGCGCGGCCGATGCCGGGAATCACGAACTTTCCCGCGCTCTTGGCTTCTTTCACCGCCAACTTGAACAATTCGTCGAAGAAAGCCACGGTCTGCTTCTTGGAAATGGGCTTTTCCGGCGTGCTTACCTTCTCAGTGATGTGCGCAATAATCTTGGACTTGCTCAGCGGATTTGCCATCGAGTTGCGTTTTCCTCCTCAGTTTAAATTGCCTGGCGAGCCTGCGGTGCAGGACGCCTTGGGGACTATAGCGGCAGTA
>Ga0209006_10000255_pt1 | contig 55100 bp, 50 predicted proteins | sample JacPin_JW_Ref_O2_FD_188567 | JGI IMG/M metagenome (GOLD analysis project Ga0209006, IMG submission 188567) | Forest soil microbial communities from Algoma, Ontario, Canada - Jack Pine, Ontario site 1_JW_Ref_O2 (SPAdes) (version 2) | ecosystem: Environmental > Terrestrial > Soil > Boreal...
GGCCCGCGCCTTCTTCCTGAGAACCGGCCCGAACGAATGCTGTTGAAGCTTTTGTCTCCTATCCTGCACCTCCTTCCTATTGGAGGCCCGATCAACGAATTAGTGAACCTGCACAGCAATGACGGCGATTGTTCATCTCGCTGTCGTGTACTCGCAGACGCGACGGTCCTGCCCGTCATCATCGCGAGGAATCGCACGCTGACGCCGCTGGCCGAACGCTTTCGCGTGCAGCCGCAAGGTCGCCCATGCGGGATTGCGTTGAGACGCCGCGCATCAGATCATTGCCTCGCCTCGTGCGATGCGGGCGCGACAGGAGCCTGACCGCCATCGGCGGAGCCGAGCGGCTAACGCGCCCCGCCGCGGTTCGTTTGCGTCAACGCGCGGAAGAGCCTGGTCGAGGTAACGAACCGTTAACCATAATCGGGCAAATTGATGGAGCCCGAATCATTCGGACGCGTTCGGACGGCGTGGCGTCCTCGATATTCGCCACACCGCCAAAGCCATGATGGCTGCCTGTTATTCCGACGCAGAAGGTCATTCTTCATGGAGATTCCGACAATTTCGCCGATGAATATGCGCACTCTCAACACCGCTCGCTGGGTGGCGAGCGCCCGAGCGAACCGAAATACGACGTCGGCTTCGGCCGGGCCAGACGGCGAACTGACCCAATACGAAACCGGCGATGGCTACCGCCGCGACCCTTCGCTCGCCACCGCGCACAACCCCATGACCCTCGCAACCGTCCAGGCGGCCTACGCTTCGATCTAGAGAGACAGGGTCCGCGGTTCGGCGGCACGGCAGGTTGTGGCGGCGCTCGGAAAACGCGTCGTCCAGCGCTCGACGATCGTCGCCAAGTTTGGCCGCGGCGCCCTCTTGGGCTGCACATCGCATGCTTTGCAACATCATCGACCACAGGACGCGCCCTTGTCGTTGGCGCAGGGTCGATGCGATCATTGAGGCGACCTCGCATGACAATGCCGTGTCTGGCGGCGATCAGGCGAGGGTGTCATGCGAAGCATGACGCGGATGAATGCTTCGCATGACACCTTCCCCCGCAAGGGTAGGGCTGTACGGAACAGAATAGGCTGCAGCACTTCGCCTTTTGGAACCCCAGCACGTCATGCCCGGCCTTGTGCCACCGCTGTTCGGTTGCGCTAAAAAGTCCCGTCACGCGAGAGAATCTAGAACCTCTCGGCGTCTTGGCCGGGCTTGTCCCGGCCATCCACGCCGTGCCGTTGCAAGAAACTTTCGAAGTTGGCGGCTTCCGCACGGCGTGGATGCCCGGGACAAGCCCGGGCACGACGCGCGGGGGTTGTGTGGGACTTAAAATTTACAACCGGTTTTGCTGAACCGGACAGCCGTGGCCTTGTGCCGGGCATCCACGCCCCGAAGCCACCGCCAGCATAAAAGTTTGTTTGCAGTGGCGCCGCGTGGATGGCCGGGACAAGCCCGGCCATGACGACGAAGGACGGTACACAAGCTAATTGCATCTCCGTTTGCGCAACTTTTCGTTTCCCCGGACGGCCCTGCGCAAGGGGGGAAGGAGCGCTACAGCGTCTCCACCGTCTTGAGCGCCCCATCGAGCGCCTTGCCGTCTTCATCGAGCAGCGCCGCCTGGATCAACCGGCGCAGCCAGTCGGCGCCGTCATCGCGGGCGGCGAGTTTGGGTAGGGCGCTGATGACGCGGTCGTATTTGGAGAGGCCGCGCGCATGGGTGTCGGAATAGCCTTTGACCAGCCGGCGCGCGGCGACGATCTGCAGGCTGAGGTCATAATTGCCGATATGGCGACGCACCAGCTCGAGCCAGGCGTCGAGATGCGCGCGCTCACGGCGGTGGCGCAGGTTTCCACGCCGGAAGCGGCGCAGGCCTGAGACGAAATAGAGCGCGAGGAACCAGCGCACCGTGCCGGTGCGCACGCGCCGGCCTCTGTTGACGACGAAGTCGATCGACGCGACGAGCTTCGGGCGACTTTCGACCCAATCGCCCAAGCCCGCCGGCAGGAGGCCGATCACCTCCTCGGCGCGCGGATGCATATATTCCGTCGTGTAGACGACCTGGTCGGGCTCGGCGAGCACCTCGTCGCGCACCCGCTGGAAGCGTTTGGCGCGCGTCTTCAGATCGGCGACGACGATGACGTCGTCATAGGCCATCGCCACGGCGATATGTTTGGCCGCCCTTTCGGTCAGCGCATAGGCGTGCGCCGCGCCGCCAGCTTTCTCGTCGAGCGCGAGAATTCCGAGCAGCCGGTCGAGATATTCGTCGCCATAGGCGGGATTCTGGAAATCGACGACGCGTTTGACGCCGGCGAACAGCATCGGGTGAACGACGGGCGGAAATTGCAGCGCGATGCGCGCGACGAGTGCGTCGAGTTCGAGATGGCCGGTCGAGCCGGGCAGCGGATCGAAGCGTTTCGGCTGCGTGCGCGACAACGGCTCGGGCGCGGCCGTGGATTGCGCGCGCTCGAAACCGGCGGCGAAGGCTTTGAGGCTCGGCGCAATGCCCTTGCCGCCAGCCGCGATCACCTTCTCGAACGCCTCGCGCGGGAAGGGCAGAACTTCGGCGCCGGCGAGCGCGCCGAACATCGTCGCCGAAATCACGCTGCCATGCTTGGCGGCGAGCGCTTCCATGTCGAAAGAAAAAGTGCGCTTGGCGGCGATGCCGGCCGCATCGGTCACAACCAGCGGCTCGCCGATGCCGTCGCCCGGCATTTCCTTCTCCGCCACCGCATAGGAGCGATGGGTGGAGGCGATCAACACTGTTTTATCAGGCGTGACGAGGCCGCGCAGGATCGAGCGGCCCGCCTCCATCAATTCAGCCGACAGCACGATATCGACATCGCCGGGCGAGGGCATCAGCGACAGCACCGGCGCGACGCCGTCTTTGGCGGGCAGCATTTCGATATAATAGATCGTCGCACCGGTGCGCTGGGCGACGCCGGGCACCGAAGTTGATTGCGCGCACCAGCCGCAGGCTTCGGCGAGCGCGACGATCCAGTCGCTGAGCACGCCGCCGCCCTGGCCGCCCATCGCGAGAACGGCGACCGAGATCGGCTTGTCGGTGGCGAGCCGGGAAGTGTCGACGGCTTTCGATGGCGCGGTTACATCGAGCATGGCGTCACGACGCGAAGACGATGCGGCGCGCTTCGCGGCGCCGTTGCAGGAAGCTGATGATTGCGCCGCGCCATTTCGCCAACCGCCGGTCCCATGCGCTTGGATTATGGATGATGTCGGCGCGATAGAACGAGGGACAGAGCACCGCGGCCTCCGCGACTTCGCCGCAATTGCCGCAGCCGACGCAGCTATTGTCAACCGCGGCGACCGGATCGTCCTTCAAGGGATCGTCGGTATGCTTGACCGACAGCGAGGGACATCCGGAGAGGCGAATGCAGGCGTGATCGCCGGTGCATACATCCGCGTCGACCCCGAAGCGCTCCTTGACCATCCGCTTGCCGTCCTTGACGGCTTTGGCGAACAGAGGCTTCACGCGACGCTGCTTGTTGAGCGAACATTCCGACGAGGCGACGATGATTTTCGGACCCGTCTCCTTGGTCGTCAGCGCCTCGCGCAGCGTATCGCGCATCCGGCCGACATCGTAGGTTCGGTCGATCTGGCGCACCCATTTCGCGCCGACGCCCTTCACCGCCTCGACGATGCTGTTATTGGTCTCGCGCCTGTCGTTGAGAGCGCGCGACGAGAGGATGTCCTGGCCGCCGGTCGCCGCCGAATAAAAATTGTCGACGATCAGGATGACGCCGTCCTGCTTGTTGAACACCGCATTGCCGATCGACGAGGCGAGGCCGTTGTGCCAAAAACCGCCATCGCCCATGATCGAAATCGCGCGCTTGTCGCTCTCGACATTGAACGCTGACGCCGAAGCGGGCCCGAGGCCATAGCCCATCGTCGTCGCGCCGATATTGAACGGCGGCAGGATCGAAAACAGATGGCAACCGATGTCGGCCGCCACATGATGGGAGCCGAGTTCTTTTTCGACCAGCTTCATCGCGGCGAAGATCGGCCTCTCCGGGCAGCCGGTGCAAAAGCCGGGCGGGCGCGCGGGGACGACGTCGCCCAACGCCTTTACCTTGGGATCGGCGAGGATCGCCGAGGGATCCGGCAGCGGCGGCTGGTTGCCGAGCATCGGTCGGGCAAACGTGTCGACGAATTTGCGGATGCCGGCGACCATGACCGGCGCGGTATATTCGCCGGCGCGCGGAAACACGTCCTTTCCGGAAATCCTGGTTTGCAGGTCGCGGCGGCGCAGGATCGTGTTGAGCGATTGCTCGATATATTCGGGCTGGCCTTCCTCGACCATCAGCACCGCTTTCTTGCCCTCGCAGAAAGCGACGATCTCATCGTCGATGAGCGGATAGGTCACGTTCATGACATAGAGGGGAACGGCGCTGTCGCCATAGACGTCGGCGAGGCCGATCTGCTGCAGCGCGCGCATCACGCCATTATACATGCCGCCTTGCAGGATGACGCCGATCTCGCCGCCCTCTGGCCCGAAGCGCTCGTTGAGCTTGCGCTCGGCGATGAATTTCACCGCGGCGGGCCAGCGCTTGTCGATTTTCTCCTTCTCATGGACGAAAGAGGCGGGTGGCAGGACGATGCGGCCGGTGTCGCGCACAGGGCTTTCGAGCGCCTCGCGCAGCGTGTAGGAAGGGCGCCTGTTGTCCTTGGCGATGAAACTGCCGTGCACGTGGCAGGTGCGGATGCGCACTTCCACCATGACAGGCGTATTCGAGACCTCCGACAATTCGAAAGCGGTCTCGACGGCATTGACGATCGAGGGCAGGTTCGGGCGCGGATCCATCAGCCAGATCTGCGATTTCATCGCATAGGAATGGCTGCGCTCCTGCATGATCGACGAGCCCTCGCCGTAATCCTCGCCGATGATGATGACGGCGCCGCCGGTGACGCCGCCGGAGGAAAGGTTCGACAGCGCGTCGGCGGCGACATTGGTGCCGGCGGTGGACTTCCATGCGACGGCCCCGCGGATCGGATACATCACCGAGGCCGACAACATCGCCGCGGCGGTCGCCTCCGAAGCCGATGTCTCGAAATGGACGCCGAGCTCCTCCATCAGGCCGGCCGCGTCGGACAGAACGTCCATCATATGCGAGATCGGCGCGCCCTGATAACCGCCGACATAGGAGACGCCCGATTGCAACAACGCCTTGGTGATGGCGAGAATGCCCTCGCCCCGGAATTCGTCGCCGGCGCCGAGCCGAAGATCCTCGACCTCGCGTGCGAAAGAGCGTTCCGCCATGCTGGCTCTCCTTTGGAGGCGCCGCGCCTCGCGCGTTCAATGCAAAATCATATTTCTGCGGAATTGGTGTGTCAATGATCGGGCGCGGCACTTCTCGCGCTTCGCGCAGGGCTGTTCGGGGAAACGAAAAGTTGCGCAAACGGAGTCGTCATGCCCGGGCTTGTCCCCGCCATCCCAAGGCGAATGCGGAGCATTCGTCCGCACGCGGCGCCGCTGCAAACAAACTTTGATGTTGGCGGTGGCTTCTGGGCGTGGATGCCCTGCACAAGGCCACGGCTGTCCGGTTGCGCTAAAAAGCCCCGTCACGCGAGCGAATCTAAGTGGAGTTGAACCTCTCGGCGTCTTGGCCGGGCTTGTCCCGGCCATCCACGCCGAGAGGTTGCATCAGACTTTCGAAGTTGGCGGCTTCCGCTCGGCGTGGATGCCCGGGACAGGCCCGGGCACGACGCGTGAGGGTTGTGAGCGACCTGGATTTTACAACCGATCTTGCCCAACCGGACAGCCGTGGCACAAGGCCGGGCATGACGTGCTAGGGTTGCAAATGGTGAAGTATTGCAACCGAATTCTTTTCCCTGGACCGCCTTGCTTGGCGGGAAAGCCCGCATGGGCGGATCGGAATGTTTAAACGCCCGCCTATGCCTCGAGCCAGCCGGAATCGATTTCCGGCAGCGGAATCGCAGCGAGCAATTGGCGGGTGTAGGGATGTTCGGGCGTCTCGAACAAAGCGGTCGCCTCGCGGTTTTCGACGATCTCGCCGTCCTTCATCACGATCACCCGGTCGCACAGGCGCCGGACGACGGAAAGATCGTGGCTGATGAAAGCGAGCGTCAGCTTCAACTCGTCTTTCAACCGCGCGAGCAGGTCGAGGATCTGCGCCTGGCTCGAGACGTCGAGACCCGAGACGATTTCGTCGGCGAGCACGAAACGCGGCGTCAGAGCGATTGCGCGCGCGATGCCGACGCGCTGGCGTTGCCCGCCTGAGAGCTCGTGGGGGTAACGCACGGCGAAAGCGCTGGGCAGCCCGACCGCGTGCAGCGCTGCCGCGGCGCGTGCGCCGGCATCGGCGGAATCGCTGGCGACATGATGGAACAAGAGCGGCGCCCCGATAATTGCGCCAATCGATTTTCTCGGATTGAGCGAGGAATAGGGGTCCTGGAAAATCACCTGCAAATCGCGCCGCAGCGGAAGCAAGGCGGTATTGCTGAGATGCGTGATATCCTGCCCATCGAAGCGGATCGCGCCTTCCGTCGGCTCGTGGAGCCGAACCATGGCGCGGCCGAGCGTCGACTTGCCCGATCCCGATTCCCCGACAATGCCGATCGTCGAGCCGGCCGGAATGTCGAACGAGAGGCCTCTTAAAATTTCGATGCGCGGCGCGGCGCCGAATAAAGGCTTTCGCGTCATGTCGGGCAGCGAGAGGCGCAGATTATCGACCCGGAACAGCGGCTCGCTCATGCGCGCGCCCTCAGCGGGGCCGAATGCGCCGCGGCCCAGTCCTTGTCTGTCTCATCGATCTCGCGATTGAGCGCCGCGATCACCTCCGGCCGCACCGGCGCCAGGGATTGTTCGGGCCGGTCGTAGCGCGGCGTCGCCGCCATCAGCGCACGTGTATAGACATGGGTGGGCGCGTTGAACAAAGTCGCGACATCGGTCTGCTCGACGATTTTGCCGGCATAGAGCACGCTGACCTGCTGGCAGATTTTGGCGACGACGCCGAGATTATGGGTGACGAACAGGAGCGCCGTGCCGCGCCGGCGCTGCATTTCGGCGATCAGTTTCAAAATCTGCTTCTGCACGGTGACGTCAAGCGCCGTCGTTGGCTCATCGGCGACGATCAGCTTGGGCTCGGCAGCGAAAGCGGAGGCGATCAGCACGCGCTGGCGCATGCCGCCGGAGAGTTCATGCGGATAGCTCCGAAACAAGCGCGCCGGCTCGCGGATCTGCACTTCCTCGAGCAGGCCGAGCGCGCGCGCCTTGGCGGCCGCGCTTGAAAGGCCGAGGACGCGGGTCAACCGATCCGTCATCTGGCTTTCAATGCGTTTCGAGGGATTGAGCGCGGTCAGCGGGTCCTGCGGGATCAGCGCGGCGTTGACGCCGACGAGGCGGCGCCGCTCGCGATCGGAAAGGTCGAACAGATTGGTTCCGCCAAGCCGGACCGCGCCTTCGATCACCTCGACGGCGCGCGGCAGAATGCCGAAAATCGCGCGGCCGATCATGCTTTTGCCGGCGCCGCTCTCGCCGACCAGCCCATGCACGACGCCCGGGGCCACAGCGATCGAAGCCCCCCGCAGCAGCCGGCCCTCGCCGCCGCGCCGCAACCGCACGCTCAATCGATCGATCTCGAGGAACGGCGCGCTCATCGCATTACCGGATCGAAACGTTCCTTCAAGCCCTCGCCGAACTGGCTGAAGGCGAGCACGGTCAGGAACAGGCAGATCAATGGAAAAACCAGGACCCACCAGGCCTGATGGACGATGCCGCGCCCTTCGGCGATCATCGAACCCCAGGTCGGATCGTCGGTGGAAATCGAAAGATTGACGAAGGACAGGATCGCCTCGACGATGACGGCGATGCCCATTTCCAGCGAGAACAGCACGACGATCGCCGGCAACACATTGGGCAGCACCTCCCGCGCCATGATGCGCCACGCGCCATAGCCGGCGACCTTCGCGCTGTCGACATAATCCATCCGCCTTTGCTGCATCGCCTCGGCGCGCACGACGCGACAGAACCGCGTCCAGTCGATCACCGCGATGGCGATGATCACCGAGGACAGGGCAGGGCCGAGCACGGCGACGAGCAGGATCGACAGCAGGACGGGCGGAAACGCCATCCAGATGTCGACGAGGCGCGAAATGATACGATCCGGCCAGCCGCCGAAGAACCCGGCGATGAGCCCAAGCAGCGAGCCGGCGAGGCACGCCGCGCTGCTGGCGACGATCGCGACGATCAGCGCCGGGCGCGTCGCATAGAGGATGCGCGAGAGAATGTCGCGGCCGAGACTGTCGGTGCCGAGATAATAGCCGGGCTCCGCGCCGGGCAGCCAGGCGGGCGGCAGCGTCTGCAGCATCAGGTCCTGCGCGAGCCGGTCGTGCGGCGAGAGCCAGCCGGCGAAGATTGCCGCGAACAGCAGCAGCGCGATCCAGGCGGCGCCAAGCCAGAGCCGGACGCTGCGACGTCTATGCAGGGCGCGCGGCTCAGCCATGCCGCAGCTTCGGGTTGAGCGCGACGTAGCAGAGATCGACCGCCAGATTGACGCCGACGAAAATCACCGCAAACAGCAGCACGATTCCCTGGATCAAGGGCAGATCGCGGCTGATCACCGCATCGATCGCCAGATTGCCGAGGCCCTCATAGGAGAACAGGCGCTCGACGATGACGGTGCCGCCGATCAAGAAGGTGAATTGCACGCCGACCACCGTCAGCGATGGCGTCACCGCATTGCGCAAAGCCTCGTGCAGGATGACGTAAGTTTCGGAGAAACCCTTGGTGCGCGCGATCAGCGCGTAGTCCTGATGCATGACTTCTTTCAGCGAGGTCTTGAGGATTTGCGAAATCACTGCGGCGAGCGGCAGGGCGAGCGCCATCGCCGGCATCAGCATATGGCCGATGAGATCGAGGGTGAGGTCAAAGCGGAGCCGCACGATGCTCTCGATCAGAAAGAATTGCGTGACGAACGGCAGTTCGAGCGTCGGCGTGACGCGACCCGATATGTCGAAGATCGGAAGGGCGACGCCGAACAGCAGGATGAAGGTCAGGCCCCAGAGGAAATCGGGCACGGAGAGTGCGATTCCATTGAAGAGATCGACGCCTGCTTCCGTCGCCGTGCCGCGCCAGCGCGCCGCCAGGATCGCCATGAAGCCGCCGATCGCGACGGCGAGGACGAGCGCGACAAAGGCGAGCTCCAACGTCGCCGGCAGGCGGCCGAACACGACCTCGGTGACGCTTTCGCGCAGCGAGATCGACGTGCCGAAATCGCCGCGCACGACATGGCCGAGCCAGATGACGAATTGCGCTGGGATTGATTTATCGAGCCCGTAGAGTTCGCGCAGGTTAGCGATGTCCTGCGGACTTGCGCCGGGCGGTATCATCATCGCGATCGGATCGCCCGGCGCGACGCGCACCAGCACGAACACCACCACCGCGACCCCGAAGAAGGTCACGACGAGCGAAGCGAGGCGGATGGCGGCCGCGGACAGGCGCATGGGCGGGTGGCACCAAAGTAATCGGCGCAGGCCCTTCTCCCGCTCGGCGGCAGGGCTGTCCGGGGAAAAGAATTCGGTTGCAATACTTCACCTTTTGCAACCCTAGCACGTCGTGCGCGGCCTCGTGCCGGGCATCCACGCCCAGAAGCCACCGCCAACATCAAAGTTTGTTTGCAGCGGCGCCGCTTGCGGACGAATGCTCCGCATTCGCCTTGGGATAGCCGGGACAAGCCCGGCCACGACGACGAAGTACGGTACACAAGCTAATTGCATCTCCGTTTGCGCAACTTTTCGTTTCCCCGGACAGCCTCCGCTCAGCGAGAGAAGGGAAGGCCGCCGCGCGCTTTAAGCCGGCTGAACGAGCTGCGGCAGGATTGCGCCGGAAAGGTTCGGCGTGACCTTGACGCTGGAGGCGTAGAGGATCGGCTGCACATATTGGAACAGCGGAATCACATAGCCTTCCTCGGCGATGTATTTGTCGACCGCTTTATAGCCAGCGATGCGCTTGGCCTCATCAGGCTCGCCCCAGAGTGGGCCGATCTTGGCGATCAGGTCGTCCGACTTCCACGCGCAATGCGGGCTCGGGCCGAACATGGCGAAGCCGGTCGAGGTCGAGGGATCGCCGATCGCATTGCCCCAATTGTAGAACGCCGCCGGCGCCAGCTTGTGGCCGAAGCGCAATTCGAAATGTTTGGCTATGTCGTAGACTTCGATATTGGCCTCGATGCCGACCTTGCGCCACATGCCGACGATCGCCTGGATGATTTCGAAATCCTTCGGCTTGAAGCCCTTGGTCGTCTGTATCGTGAATTTGGCCGGCTTCTCCGGACTGTAACCGCTGGCGGCGAGCAGTTTCTTGGAGAGTTCAGGATCATAGGCGACTTTGATTGAAGGATCGAAGGCGGGATATTCGGGCGCCTGCAACGTGTCGATCGGCACGCCATAGCCTTTCAACAGGCGCTCGACGATCAGCTTCTTGTCGATCGCATGGCAAGCGGCGAGGCGCACGTTCTTGTCGAGCATCACCGGCTCGACATTGGTCAGGAAGATCATCGCAATGTCGGAGACGGGCGTAGTTTCGCCGGCGAGCCCCTTCCTGGTCTTGAGCCGATCATATTCCTCGTAAGGGATGTCGAATGTGACCTGCGACTTGCCAGATTCAATTTCAGCGACGCGGCTCGCGGCATCGGGCACGAATTTGATGATCACGGTCTCGAAAGCGGGCTTGGCGCCCCAGTAATTGGCATTGGCCTTCAGGCGCACGAAAGCGTTGCGCTCGTATTTCTCGACCAGATAGGGGCCGGTGCCGATCGGCGCGGCCTCGAAACCCTCGGCGCCGACCTTGGTGTAATAGGCCTTCGGCAGGACATAGCCGGTGAGGAACGCCATCCATTTGAACAAAGCCGGATCATATTCCTTGACGTCGCCGGTGATGACGTCGTCGGCGACTGCGAGATTGCTGATCTTCGACCAGACGAAATTGATCGGGTTGCCGGTCTTGGGGTCGGCGGCGCGTTGCAGCGACCAGACGACGTCCTCAGGCGTGAACGGCGAGCCGTCGTGCCACGCGACGCCCTTGCGCACTTTCATCTTGATTTTCTTGTTATCATCGGTCCAGGCCCATTCGGTGATCAGGCCGGGGGTGAACGACAGGTCGGGCTTCTGGCCGATATATTGATCGAACACCGACTGATAGATGCCCTGGATCGTCGGATTGACCGCCGAGGGTCCGTCCGCCGGATCCCAGGAGGGCAGATTGACGTTATAGGCGATCGAGAGCGTCGACCCTTCCGCGGAGGCCGAACCATTGGCGAGGCCGCCAGCGAGAGCGGCGGCGCCGGCGGCGCCGAGTTTCAGAATGTCGCGTCTTGAAGGAATCATGTCAGCGCTCCCGGGGTCGATGGACGAATGCGAATGCATAAGCTTGGTCGAAATGGCTGAACAGAAGAGGAAACCGCCCCCAGTTTCCTATAGAAGTTTTAGACCTAAAATATGTAAATGCAGGATTTTGGCTTGTCAATCGAGGCGCGGGGACGCGCGTCGACGTCGAAACTGGATTTCCGCGTCGAGGCTGGATGCTGTGGGCGACCGTGAAGGGAGCGTCGCCATTTCGTGCGAACCTGCTAACGTCAATGCACGCCTTGCGGCGGGTTTATGCCGCTCTCTGGCGGGAGGCCAACGACAACGAGCTTGAATCGATGAAGAAGCCAAAGAGGAACCGGAAGCCGCCCAGCGGCAAGATGCGCGCCAAAAAGCGTAAACAGGCGGTAAACGCCGTTCGCAACATCGTGGAGAATATGGACGAGGGCACGCTCGGCCAACTGCGCCAGATTCTTCAAACGGAGACGGATTTCGCCGGCGATATGTTCGACGATGATCCTTTGGATCTGCTCACGGAATATATCGACCTCTGCGCGCGGGACGATGGCGACGAGGACGACAAGAACGAAATGCTCGCCGACCTTGTTATCGGGCTGAGCAGGCTTGATATTAACGCAAATGGGGGCGATCGCGAGGCACGCCGGAAAATCGAAGCGATTCATGACCTGCTCGACGAGTCCATAGACAGTCGCACATTGCGCGGGGCTGATCTGATGCTCACGGTCAGGACTCTCGCCGAGGCGGGATGGACCATTCCGGAACGATACAAACAGGCTGTCGCCGCGGATGTGCGAGCGGCGACGACCGATACGAGCGGCCTTCACGAGAGCGATCTGGTGTCGACGTTGATGGTGCTTGCCGATGAGGTCGATCAAAATCCCTTTGAACTTCATGATCGTCTGAGTTCGCTCGTAGCCGCCCTGCCGCCGGAAACCAGCGTTTCGATGTTGTCGGCGCTCATCGATGCGGGCGGCGCGCCGGTGATCGAGCAAGCCGTGGTGGGCTTCGCGCTTAGTCCGGACGCCGGCGTCGCGCGGGCGATGTGCGAGGCTTTGGCCGCTTCCGCCGCGCGGACGCCAGTCGCGAGCCTGCGGATCGAGCGGCTCGTGCGCATGCGCCCCTGGCTCCCGGCGGCGCGGCAGGCCCCACTCGACGCGGCGGTACGCGCCATGCGCCTGAACGCGCTGCCGCCGGCCAAGGTCGCTCTGCCGACAGTCATCAAATGTTACGTTTCGGTTTGCGACGCGTCGGGCACAAGAAATCTGTTCGTAACGCAGAAGACCGGCGCGCGCATGTATCAGATGGCGACAGTGTTGATGAAGGTCGCCGGCGTCGCCGACGCGCTTGTTCTTCGCGACTTGCCCAAATCCGCGATGGACGAAATGGTCCGTGAGATGAAGTCCGCCACGACGGTGGTGGAAACGGATTTGGTCGGCGTCGCGCGCATGCTCGGGCTCGCGATCGCCGATAATTTCGCCTCTGAAGATCCGCCGCCGTTTAAGTTGGTCGAGGTGGCCGAAAGTCTGGGCCTCGGTCCGATTCTTCCCGACTATTCTTCGACGGTGGACATCATCGCAGGGCTGCTGAGCGATCTTCCCGCCGATGAAACAAATCCAGCCGCGGTGCTTAGGGCGCATGCCGACATGCCGCACATCGAATTCGCAGGTCAATGGTTTGAGGCGGGCGAGGCGCTGGAAGATCTGCTTTATCCGATCAAAGGTTCCGAAAGGCGCGTCGCCAAACTCCTGCGGGATTATCTTCCGGATCGGCGTTCGTTCTGGGCGCGACAATGCGCGATTTCGGCGCTCGCGCTCCGCTCCGACCAAGGAAAGCCCTACGCGCCTTGGAAACAATTGGCGCTGGTCGGCCGCGACATCGCCTTCGACGCGCCGCTCGATCAGATCCCCCTGATGCGACAAATAGCGGAAGTCTCCGTCCAGGTTTTTGAGGAACAGCCCTGAAGGAGCGTGAGCGGCGCGGTCGCTTTATCCCTTTGCCAGGCTCCTGATCGAAATCCGCCCCGAACAAGAAACAAAAGGGTCACGGACGAAATCGCCGAGGCATTCGAAACGGCATGCGGAGCACAACCCCCGCGTGCGTCTTGGCCGCCGCCGTCCTACTTCAGATTGCCTGCCACTTCCTTGAATGTATTCTGAAGTTTGGAGCCCAGATTATTCAGCGCTGTGATGATCGCGATCGCGATCAGCGAGGCGATCAACGCGTATTCGATCGCAGTTGCGCCGGATTGATCAGTGAGAAATGCCCTGATGCGATTGAATTTCATTGTTTTTCGTGCCTCTGCGTTGTTTGACAGCTATTTGACAGATTGCAACTTAGAAAAAAAAAATTGAGAACGCGTTAAGCTCTGGCCGCGCATTTCGAGAAGCGGCGTTAACTTTCGTTGCGAAGCCAAAAAAGGCTTCGTCGCCAAACTGATGACGGGCGCTTTTCTTCACGCGGGGAGGCCGTAAAAACCATGCGCGCCATCGAACTCTCCCTGCATTCGTGCCATTGTCGCCAGTCTAAGAGGGCTCGGGCGACCGAGCGCGAAAGCGGCGCAATGGGATATTCGCCGATAAATTCGGCCATGGTAACCTCGCGTTTGGCGAGACCAGGATAGGATCGAAGGGACTTTCACATTCGCCTGTTACTCATCGAGGACAATTCGCGGTTGCGGGAAATACTGACCGAATGCGTGCATGACGCCGGGTGGCGCCTCGATTCGGTTGACACCGCCGCGGCTGCCCGCTCGGCGGCGGCCAGCGCGGAATACAACCTCGCGCTTCTTGACCTCGGGTTGCCGGACGGAGAAGGGATTGAGCTAATCGCCGATCTCAGGCGGGCTGGATTCATCGCGCCGATTTTGGTTATCAGCGCGCGCGCCTCGGTTGAAGATCGCGTCATCGCGCTCGACAACGGCGCCGACGATTATCTGGTCAAACCCTTTAGTCAGATCGAATTGCTCGCCCGTTGCCGCGCTATGCTGCGCCGCCTGGAATCGCGCATGGCCAACGAAATTGTCGTGGGCGCCCTCGCCTTCGACACGAGGACTGGCGCTGTAAGAATCGCCGGCGAGACGATTTCGATGGCGCCTCGCGAGCGTTCGGTGCTCGATCTGTTGTTGCGGAGCGCGGGCCGCGTGGTGCCGAAGGAGCGGATCGAAACGGCATTGTCGGAATTCGGCGACGAGATTTCGACGAATGCTGTGGAGCTCGCCATCTCGCGCCTGCGCAGACGCCTCGCCAATTTCGATCCCGGCATCGCCTTTGAAACGATTCGCGGCGTCGGCTACATGCTGCGCGAGAACACGCGCGATGCCTGAATTGCGTGGCCGCTCCGCGACGCTCTCACGGATTGTCGCAATCAGAGTCCTGCTGTTTGCAAGCCTCGCGATGGCGTTGCAAGCGGCGTCGATCTTCATCACCCATTATTTCGACGATCAGCAGCTCGGGTCCATGATGGTGGAGCTGGAGGCCAACGGGCTGTTTCGCGGAATTATCGCGCAGGGAGACGGCATTCGTTACGTCCTACCCGAGCACATGGCTCGCTACACGCGACAGGATGACGCCTACGTCACGCGCATTCGAAGCTCCGAAGGACAGATTATCTACTCGGACTGCAATGTCATCTGCGACGAACATCTGCTTCCTCAACAGGTAAATCCTCCCGATCATTGGTCGCGCCTGCTTCATCAGGGAAAACCGATTTCCGTCGCGGGAGGACAGGCCTTCGACGTGCAAGGTCAAAGGATTTTCATCGAATTGGCGATTGTGAACGACCACGAACTTGTTATGTGGCAGGTCCTTGAGCGGGCTTTCATCGATGATCTCGCAGTGCCGATGACGCTGATGCTCGCGTTCCTGCTGGGAGGAACGTTGCTATCTCTGCGCGTCGCCTTGAGACCTGTGGAGCGCGCAGCGGCGGATGCGGAAAACGTCGATCCGCTCAATCCCGCCGATCGGCTCAATCTGGAGGGAATGCCACGCGAGATTGCCGAGCTTGGCGACGCGGTCAACCGGACGCTTGCTCGCGTTTACGACATGATGACCGGGCAACGGCTGTTCGTCGCCGCGATCGCTCATGAGGTGCGGACGCCGCTCGCCATGATGAAGCTCGAACTGAGCAAGCTCGATCAGCCACGCGCCCGAAAGGTAGAGGCGGCCATCGACGACCTTGCCCATCTGGTTGGCCAACTAACCGCGCTGGGGCGTCTCGAATGCGCCGATCGGTCGGGCTTTTCATCGCTGGATCTGGCAGCCCTCGGCAGACAAACGGTCGCCGATATCGCTCCATGGGTGTACGATCGACAAGCCTCGATCGCCTTCGTCGAACATGGGCCTGTATCGGTGATCGGAAATAGACCCTTGATCGAGGACGCGATCCGCAATTTGATTGAAAACGCCGTCAAACACACACCGAAGGGCGTCGCGATCGAAGTATCGGTCGGGCCGAGCGAAAGCCTGACGGTTAGCGACGATGCAGGCCTTCTGGCCTCCACTGAACAAGCGAGACCGGAGCCAAACGATGGCGTCGGCATGGGCCTTGAGATCGTTCGGCGCATTATGGCGCTTCATCGCGGGCGTCTCGAGCCGGCGGTCCGAGCGGGCGCCAGGACGAGTATGCGTCTTGTCTTCGCGGAACGCGGCGCCGACTGATCGCCCGGCGTTTCACGGACCCGCTCGATTTTAACCGGGGCTCGACGCGCCTTCGCCCGCCAGCATCTTGCCGAGCAGAAATCCGGAGCCCGCGCCGACGCCGGCGCCCGGCCAGGTCGCCGCGCCGACCAGATGCAGGCCTTTCACCGGCGTACGGTAACGCGACCAGCCGGCGATGGGACGGAACAGGAAGAACTGATCGAGATGATGGCTGCCGGAAAGGCTGTCGCCGCCGATCAGATTGGGGTTTTCTCGCTCGAGGTCTTTCGGCGAGAACACGGCGCGGCCGAGAATATGGGCCGAGACGCCGGGCGCGTAACGCTCGAGGATCGCGATGACGCGGTCCGCGTAGGGCTCCTTGACGGCATCCCAATCGCCCGGCGCGATCATACCCGCCACATCGCCTTCGACTTCGGCGGGCAGCACGCGAACCTGAATCCACAGCACATGCTTGCCCGCAGGCGCCCGGCTCGGATCGACCGTCGTCGGCTGGCCGACGACCAGCACAGGCTCGGCCGGCAGCAGGCCGGCGAGCGCGTCGGCATAGGCGCGGTTCATCGTGGCGAAATCGGGGGCGAGATGGACATAGGCGAAGCGCTTCAGCGCCTCGCCGGCCTTCCATTCGGGCAAAGCGTCGAGCGCCAGATGCACCATCATCGTGCCGGGGCCTGGGCGGAACGCACGCATACGGCGGTCGACCTCCGGCGCGCCGCTGCCTGCGGCAAGCAGCTTGCCGAAAACCAGCGCCGGCGCGACATTGGCGACGATCGCCTTGTTTGCCGTGAAGGCGCGTCCGTCAGTGAGCGTGATCCCGCTCGCACGGCCATTGGCGACATCGATGCGCGCGACCTCGGCGCCAAGCTGCACTTCGGCGCCGAGTTCGGCGAGCAGACCGAGCATCGCTTTGATGATGATGTCGGCGCCGCCCTTGCCGAGCGCCATTCCAAAGCTCTGGTTGGCCATCGCTTCGAGATAGGGGAACAGAGCGCCGCCGGCGACATCGGGCGGAAAGTCGAGATGCATGCCCCAGGCGGCGATCGTCGCCTTGATCTTGTCGCTTTCAAAATTGCGGTCGAGAAATTCGCGCGGCGAGGAGAGCGCGAGCCTCAGCGTGTCATAGAGCCAGGTCAGCCCCTTCGCGCGCCATGCCTTGTAAAGCACTTTGGCCAGCGCGAACGATGGCATCGCCGAGCCGAGCACGCCGAAGATATGCGGCGCGTCGCCGGGAAAAGCGGCCGCCATCTCGCGCCAGCGCTTGCCGTCCCCAGCCGATAATTGGCTTGCGCGCGCCGCCGTCGTTTCGAGATCGGCGCTGACTCCGAACCAGCTGCCGTCGGGGAAGGCGGTGGCGAATGTGTCGCTCGCGGGAGCGAAGGCGAGGCCGTGGCGCGCCAGCGCCGCGCCATAGGCGGCGACGAAGGGCGAGCCGGCGAACAGGCTGAGGTTCATCGCAAACAGATCGTGGCGGAAGCCCGGCAGCGTGGCCTCGCGCGTTTGCACCGCGCCGCCAGCGATCGCGTTGCGTTCGAAAACGCCAACCTTCCACCCTTTGGCGGCGAGATGGATCGCGCTCGCCAAGCCATTGTGCCCCGCCCCGATCACGATCGCATCGTATGCCATAATCCCTCCGCACGGGGCTCCGTCCCATCAGCCGGATCGTGCGTGGGGGTCGGGAAATATGCAAGACGCAAAAAGATCGAGACGGCGCGGCGGTCGGTTTTCATCGCCGTCGAAGCATAACGAGAGGCGTCGATTTCAAGCCGCGCGAAATAAAGATATCGCTGGATTCGATCATTTCGCTGGAGATTCAGCGCATCGCGGCGATCGACGGTTAGGCGTGCGGTCGCCGACGGCCAATCGCCGCGCGGCGGTTCAATTAAGAACGCCAAGCGGCCCTCGCCGCCGATATTTGCATTCTCATAAACTTGCGCTACCGTTGCGCGGCGAATGGCCGATGGCCGCGGGGCGCGCCTAAGGCGGGGCCGGGAGGCGGGGTTTCGTGACCGGGAATGGGCCGAATGGCGAGACGATCGGGCGGGGCCGGCTTGGCGATTCCACCCGTGCGCGCGAAGCCAATAGCGTCGGACCGATTCCCTCGATCGGCGAGATCGGCCTCAACCAGTTCGCGACTTATCTTTTGAACCGGGTCATCGCGACCTGGAACAGCGAGATGCAAGAAGCGCTGCGCGACTATGATCTGACCACCGTCAAAATGCGCACGCTGGCGGTGCTGGCGATCACGCCCGGCCTGACCGTCAACGAACTGGCGATGTTCACCGTCACTGAGCAATCGACAATGAGCCGCATGCTCGACGCGATGGAGGAGCAGGGGCTCATCCGCCGGCAGGCGCGCGAGGACGATTTGCGCGTGCGCGAAGTGCATCCGACTGCCCAAGGGCGGGAGGCGTTCCTGAGGTTCTGGCCGACCATGTACGAACGTTTCGTCAAGCTGTTCCAGGGCATCGGCGAAGAGGAATACCAGGCCTTCGTCGCCACCTTGCACAAACTGATCCGCAATCAGCAGGCGTCGAATATCTGACCAACCGCTCCGCACGGACATCACGCGTCGGGGCTCAACGAAGGGGTGAGTTCATGTTGCTCGATCAATTCGCATCGGCGATCCTGTCGGGATCGATCAAGATCATCGACCTGACGCAGACCCTCATGCCATCGACGCCGGTCATTCAATTGCCGCCGCCATTCGCGCCGTCGAATCCGTTCTCGATCTCGGAAATCTCGCATTATGACGAGCGCGGCCCAGGCTGGTATTGGAACAATCTCGGCATGGGCGAACATACCGGCACGCATTTCGATGCGCCCGTCCATTGGGTCACCGGCAAGGACTATTCCGACGGCGCCTGCGACACGATCAATGTACAGCGCTTCGTCGCGCCCGCCGTCGTGATCGATGTCTCAAAGGAGGCGGCCGCCGACGAGAAATTCCTGATGGAGCCCTCCCATATCGAAGTCTGGGAGAGCCTGCATGGTCGCATCCCGGACGGCGCCTGGGTGTTGATGCGCACCGACTGGTCGAAGCGTACCGATCCCGCATTGTTCCTCAACATGAAGGAAGACGGCCCGCATGTGCCGGGACCGAGCGCGGCGACCGTGCATTTCCTCGTCAAACAGCGCAATGTCACCGGCTGGGGCGTCGAAGCGGTCGGCACGGACGCTGGTCAGGGCTTTGCGTTCGAGCCGGCGTTCCCCGCTCATCATCTAATGCATGGCGCCAACAAGTTCGGCCTCGCCAGCCTTACCAATCTCGACAAGTTGCCGCCGACAGGCGCGGTGCTGATCACCGCGCCTTTGAAAATCGAGAAGGGTTCGGGCAGCCCGCTACGTGTGCTGGCGCTGGTCGCCGGCTGATCAGCGACTGGGATCGCGGGCGTCCCGCGCGCTGCGGCCGGGACGGCCGCGTTCCCAGCCCGCGCCAAAGTTGGCGAGAGCCGACGCGCATGCTGGCGGCCATTTTATGTTGCGAAGTCTACGAGAGGTGAGGCGACCATGCGTTCGATAAACGCCGCGACATTCCTCACGGCGCTGGCGCTCGCCGGTTGCGGCGGCGGGGAGGCGCTACGCACCGGACCGATCAATCCGAATGAAATACGCGCGCTCGCCAGCGTCCATGTCGATCCCGCCGCCGCGACAGCGATGCTAAGCGCCTATCGCGTGAGCCATGGGCTTGGGCCCGTGCGGCTCGATCCGGCGCTGACTGCGATGGCGCAGCACCAGGCCGATGCGATGGTCGCGCGCAATGAATTCTCGCATGATGTCGCCGGCAGTTTCGCTTCGCGCGTCGAAGCTTCGCATCTCGACACGCCGCGGGCGGCCGAGAATATCAGCGGCGGCTATTATTCCCTGGAATCCGCGTTCGGCAGTTGGCGCGAATCGCCTGAGCACAACGCCAATCTCCTGATGCCGCAGGCGACGCGTTTCGGCATCGCGATCGCCAAGGACGCGCGCACGCGCATGCGGGTCTATTGGGCGATGGAAGTGGCCGCGGAGCCCGACAAACCGAGGGGTGAGCCCGCGTTGCTAACCTCGACGTTGGGAGGTCCCGTGGCGGCGTCGCACTGAGCGATCGCTAAGCTGGCGGAACGTCGCGCCAGTTGCGCCATCCCAGCCCCAACGCCGCGGCGGCGAGCGATAATCTGCCGCACCGCGCTTTCGCCTGCAAGGGCGCCGCTTCCTCGTCGCCCGCAGGCGCGGCCTCGGGCGTTCTCCTGCCGCTCAATCGCGACAACGATGACTGAACCCGGGCCGGCACGAATATTGGTCCAAAATCGTCCTGGTCATTCGCCATGTTTGCCTCGAGGGCCCTCCCGGCGCGGACGTAAGATCAGACTTTGCCATATGACGAAGATCGCGCAGGCCAGCGGCGCAGCGTAGGCAAGGGCGGGCGCATTCGCCGCGATCGACGGCGCGATGATCGGATCCGAAACCGCGATGCCGCCGGCGATCCAGCCGAGGAACATTCCCGCCAACAGCACGAAAATGCCGTTCTTATCGATAAACTGCCGGATCAAGGCGCTGCCCCAGAGCAGCATCGGTATGCTCATGGCGAGGCCGAGAACGATATACACGAGACTGCCCTGCGCGATGGCGGCGATGGCGACGACATTATCCAAGCTCATGGCGGCGTCGGCAACAATGATGGCCCAGACCGCGTCGAGGAAATCGGCGCGCCCGCGCTGACGCGACGCCTCGGCGTTCGATGAGTCGGCATCGAGGGCGGCCCGCGTCTCCGCGTCGTCGCGCAGGAGCGTCAATCGCACCGCGATCAACAACAGGATGACACCGGCGGCGAGCTGGAGAAAAGGCAGACGCAACAACACCTGCGCGACCGATCCCATGACCAGGCGAAGGGAGATCGCGCCGATAATGCCAAAAAGCGCGGCCCGCTGCATGTCCTGCGCGGGGAGGCGCCGGCACGCCATCGCGATCACCAGCGCATTGTCGGCGCTCAGCAGCAGATTGACGAATAGGATCTGCAGCGGGACGAGGATAGTCGCGAAGGCCGTCGAAGGGTCGATGCCAAAATCGATCATTGCATACCCGCGGCCGCGCCCACCAATCCTGCGATAGCCACCACGCCGACAATGCCCACAATCAGCCATAAACGCCAGCCGCGCAGCCGCGCGCCTTCAGGCAACGCGGTGACGGCGAGGATCACCAGCAGCGTGACGACAATCGGCAACAGCAGGGCGTTCAGCACCTGCATGCCGACCGAAAGGCGGACCAGGTCAGGCACGAACAGAACCAGTATGGCGCTGCCGACGACCCAGGCCGCATAGCCGGAAAAGAAGCCAAGGCGATGGCGCGCCTCGTATTCGAGCGACCGTTTCAGTCCAAAAATCTCGCCGAGGCCCCAGGCGCACGCCAGCGAACTGACGATGGCGGCCGCCATCGCCGCGCCGACCACGCCGGCGCTGAACACCAATCGCCCGGTGACTTCGCCGAGCAGCGGCGTCAGCACTTCGCTGATCTGGCCAATATTGTCGAGGGAAGCGCCCTGCCCATGCGGCTTGAGCGCCGCGATGGCGACCAGAACCGATGCGGTGACAAGCTGAGTGAGGATGGCGCCGACGATCGTATCCCAGCGCGCCGCGCCATAGTCGGAAGGCGACAGGCGTTTCTCGGCAATGGCGGAAGCCTGATAAAAAATCATCCACGGATTGAAGGTCGCGCCGATCAGCCCGGCGCCGAGATAAAGATAGTTGTAGTCCGCCAGCTTCTGGTCGGCGATGTCGTGCAATATTTCGCCTCCCGATGGATGCGACTGCCAGGCGACGACAAAGAAACTCAATTCAAACAGACCAAACAGCAGCGCGATGCGCTCGACCCGGCGATATTCTCCAGTCAGAACGACGAGGATCAATATGATGCTGGCTACAGGCAGGACCAGCCAACGCGAAGCTCCGTAAAGCTCGCCGACGCCCGCGATCCCCGTGAGCTCAGTCACCAGCGAGCCTAGCGTGGCGGCGACCAACGCCGCGGCGGCGGCGAAAGCGCCGAGGCGACCAAAGCGTTCGCGGACCAGTTCGCCAAAACCGCATCCGCGATAAAGACCGATCCGAACCGCCAGATCCTGCACGAGGATAAGGACGGGAATAAGCAATAGCAGCAGCGGCGCCAGCCGATATCCCCAACGGGCGCCGGATTCGGCGGCGGTGACGACATTGCCCGCGTCGGTATCGGCGAGCATCACCAGCAGCCCCGGTCCCCATACGGCGGCCATCGTCGCAAAAATAGAGACGCGCGCCGGATTTAGCGTCCTTGCCGGAGATGTCGCGGCCGGCGGCGTGTCGGTCGGCTTCATGGGCCGACGCGCCTGCGCGCCGGTCTGGCCCGGGCTTCCTGGCTCATCCAAACGCCATTGACGCCTTCATCAACGCCGACAGGATCGATCAAGGAATCGCGGAGCGCGATATTTCCCATGTTTCCTACCCATTCGTCTGCGCGATTAACGCTTCGTTTTTTTCGTTTGTGAACATTGGGAGCGACTTGTATTGTTCGCGAGCAAAAAACATTTCGCTGAGTCAAGCTTGGCCCGCTCGTTTGGAAACGCTGCAATTGAAGGAGCGACGATGAAGACCCCGGTGAACGTCGCCGTGCGCGGGCTGTTCGCAACGCCCGTCGCGGCGATGGAAGTTCCCAACGCCGAGGCGCGCAACGCCGAATTGAAGGCGATCATTCTCAAGAAACGCAGCGAAACGCCGTCCGTCCAGGCCTCGAACGCCGGCGGCTGGCATTCGGATCGCGAGATTATGGATTGGGGCGGGGAACGCGTCGTCGAGATCCTTGATCTCGCGCGCGAACTCGCCAACCGCATGACCGCCGATCGCAACGGCAAACTGGCGCGGCCGCCATGGAGTATGATGGCCTGGGCCAATGTGAACGGGCCGGGGGACGCCAATATCTGCCATTACCACCCCGGCGCTTTCTGGTCGGGGACCTATTACGTGGACGACGGCGGCTGCGCAACTGACGCCTCTCTCGGCGGCGAATTCGAAATGCTGGATCCGCGCGGCGCTGGTCCGGGCATGTATGCGCCGACCTTGAAATTTGCCGGCGAGGACGGCCAGTCGGTCGGCGCCGCCGAGACCATTCGCCCGCGCCCCGGTTTGCTGTTCCTGTTTCCTTCCTGGCTGTTTCACCAGGTGCGTCCCTACCGCGGCGCGGGTCTGCGCATATCGATCGCCTTCAATTTGAGCATCTGAGAAACGAAAGGTTTCTGCTGTGTCGGTTCCAATCGCGCGGACGTCCAATTATCGGCAGACAGAGATCGTGTCGCTGTTGCGTCAATCGGGGCGCGTCGCGGTCGAGGATCTGGCCGCCCATTTCGGGGTGACCTTGCAGACGATCCGGCGCGACCTTAATGAAATGAGCGAGGCGAAGCTGGCCGTCCGCGTGCATGGCGGCGCGATCATCGCCTCCGGCGTCGCCAATCTCGCCTATGAAGCGCGCCAGCTCGTCGCCCATCAGCATAAAAGACTGATTGGCGAGGCCGCCGCGCGGCTGGTGCCCGACAACGCGTCGCTGCTGATCAACATCGGCACCACCACGGAGGAAGTCGCCAAAGCGCTTGCCGGACATTCCGGGCTGCTGGTCATTACCAACAATCTTCATGTCGCCAACGAGCTTTACCGCAACAAATCGATTGAAGTGATCGTTACCGGAGGATCGATCCGGCAGGGCGATGGGGGAATCGTGGGCGCCATCACCGTTGCGCAAATCGATCAGTTTCGCGTCGATATCGCGATCATCGGCACGTCGGCGATCGATCCGAACGGAACGCTCCTCGATTTCGACGTCCGCGAGGTCGAAACATCACGCGCTATCATAGAGCACGCTCGCAAAATCGTGCTGGTCGCCGACAGCAGCAAATTCTCGCGCTCCGCGCCGGTGCGGATCGCCCATCTCTCGGAGATCGACGTTTTCGTCACCGATCGCCTGCCGAACCTGGCGATTGCCGAAATGTGTCAGCGCTGCGAGGTGAAAGTCATCGAAACCGGCGGGCCCACCGAGGCGGAGGCGGTCGAACCCAGAGAGCCAAGCGCGCAAACAAAATTCTGAAGTTCGTTTTTTTCGCTTGTGAAGTCGTTATTGTTCGTTATAGTTTCTTTTACAGAACGCAGCGCACGCGAATGGGTTCGTGCGAAAAAGCGCTCAAGGGGGGAGAAACAATTGCGCTCTGTCGCCGCGGACAAAGCCAATGCCCTCTACGACATCGCCGTCATCGGCGGCGGCATCAATGGCTGCGGAATCGCGCGCGACGCCGCCGGCCGTGGTTGGTCCGTCTTCCTTTGCGAAAAAGGCGATCTCGCCTCCGCGACGTCGAGCGCCTCGACCAAACTCATTCATGGCGGCTTACGCTACCTCGAATATTATCAGTTCCGCCTGGTTCGCGAAGCGCTGATGGAGCGCGAGACGCTATGGCGGATCGCGCCGCATATCGTCTGGCCCCTTCGATTCGTCTTGCCGCACCACAAGGGCTTGCGGCCGGCCTGGCTGCTGCGGCTGGGATTGTTTCTTTACGATCACCTCGGCGGCCGCAAGCTTTTGCCGCCGACCCGCACCCTGCGCCTTCGCAACGATGTTTCCGGCGAGCCGCTCAAGCCTGAATTTACGCTGGGCTTCGAATATTCCGATTGCTGGGTGGAGGATTCGCGTCTGGTGGCGCTGAACGCCCGCGATGCCGCCAATCTGGGCGCGATTATCGCCCCGCGCTTCCGTTGCATGAGCGGCGAGCGCAAGGACGGCGTCTGGATGCTGTCCATGCGGGACGAACTTGGCGGCGAGATCAGCCAGATCAAGGCCCGCACATTGGTCAACGCCGCCGGCCCCTGGGTCGGCGACGTCCTCGCCCTCGCCTTGCGCAACGATACGCCGGAGTCCGTGCGCCTGGTGAAAGGCAGTCATATCGTCGTGCCAAAACTCTACCAGCATGATCGCTGCTATATTTTCCAGAACGCGGATCGGCGCGTGTTTTTCGCTATTCCCTATCAGCAGGATTTCACCCTGATCGGCACGACGGATCTCGATTACCTAGGCGATCCCGCCGCCGCTGCCGCGTCGGATGACGAGATCGCCTATTTGTGCACGGCCGCGAGCGACTATTTCAAGGCGCCCGTCAGGACTGATCGGGTCGTATGGTCGTATTCCGGCGTGCGCCCGCTCTATGATGATGGCGCGTCGGAGGCGCAAGCCGCGACGCGCGACTATGTTCTGAAACTCGACGCGCCGTCCGACGGGCCCGCTTTGCTGAGCGTTTTTGGCGGCAAGATCACCACCTATCGACGCCTGGCGGAATCGGCGCTGGCGCTGCTCGCGCCCTATTTGCCAAAAGCGCAACGCGCCGAGGGTTGGACCGGCAACGCTCCATTGCCTGGCGGCGACTTCCCGCCTCAGGGTTTTGCCGCTTACGTCAAGGCGATTGAAGCGCGCTATCCGTTTCTGGCGCCCGCTCTGGCGCGCCGCCTGGCGCGCGCTTATGGCGCGCTGGTTCCCGAAGTGCTCGGCGATGCGAAATCGCAAGCCGATCTCGGCAGGATTTTCGGGGCCGACCTGACCGAGGCCGAGGTGCGCTATCTCGCACATCGCGAATGGGCGATGACTGCCGAAGACATTGTTTGGCGACGGTCGAAATTGGGGTTGCGGCTGTCAAAAGCCGAGGTCGCGGAAATCGACAACTATCTGAAAGCTCTGCCGGCGGCGCGCAAAGCGGCCGAATGACAGTCGGAGGAAATAGAGCGTGACGTTTGTTCTCGATCATATCGGGCTTTCGGTCGGCGAAGAAGTCATGATCGACGACGTCTCGCTGACGCTCGAGCAAGGAACGATGAACGTGCTGCTCGGGCCCACGCTTTCAGGCAAAACGACGCTGATGCGGCTGATGGCGGGGCTTGATCGGCCAACGACGGGGCGTCTGTTCGCTGACGGCGTCGAGGTAACCAGGCTCGCCGTGCGGCGCCGTTCGGTCGCCATGGTCTACCAGCAATTCGTCAATTATCCCTCTTTGTCGGTTTACGAGAACATCGCCTCGCCGCTGCGGGTCGCCGGCGTCGCGCGCGCCGAGATCGATGTTCGCGTGAAAGAAGCCGCGCGCTTTCTGCGGCTTGAAAATCTGCTGGAGCGCATGCCCGCGCAATTGTCGGGCGGCCAGCAGCAGCGCACGGCGATCGCCCGCGCTTTGGTCAAGCGCGCCGGACTGGTTTTGCTCGACGAGCCGCTCGCCAATCTCGACTACAAGCTGCGCGAGGAATTGCGCGAGGAATTGCCGCGCATCTTTGCTGAGACCGGCGCGATCCTCGTCTATGCAACGACGGAGCCTACCGAAGCCCTGCTGCTCGGCGGCGTCACGATCACCTTGCGCGAGGGTCGCGTAACCCAGGTCGGGCCGACAGCGCTGGTCTATCGCCGGCCCGAGAATATCGACGCCGCCCGCGTCTTTTCGGACCCGCCTCTCAACGAGTTGGCGATCGACAAGCATGGCGCGCTCGTCACGCTCGAAGGCGGGCGCAATCTGCCTGCCGTCGGCGCCCTGTCGCGGCTCGCCGACGGCGCCTATCGCCTCGGTTTTCGCGCCGACGCCGTCACTATCGGCGAAGCGCAATCGTCGAGCCTGGGCTTTCCCGGTCAGGTCGCGGTAACCGAAATCAGCGGTTCGGAAAGCTTCGTTCACGTCGATGTGGGGCTTGGCGTGTGGGTCTGTCTGGAGGCGGGCGTGCAGGAATGGCAGCCGGGCGACCATGTCGAAGTGCGCGTCGACGCCAACCGGACCTTCGTCTTCGACGCTGCGGGCAAGCTCGCGGCGACGCCCTATATCGCGAAAACGGCCTGAGGGCGAACCATGGCGCGCATCACACTCGACGGCATCGCCCACGCCTACAACGGCAACCCGCGTTCCGATAAGGACTACGCGCTGAAGCCTTTGCACCACGTCTGGGAACAGGGCATGGCTTACGCGCTGCTCGGACCTTCCGGTTGCGGCAAGACGACATTGCTCAACATCATTTCCGGACTGGTGATTCCGTCCGAGGGACGCCTGCTGTTCGACAAGACCGACGTCACCAATCTGCCGACCGAACAGCGCAACATCGCCCAGGTGTTTCAGTTTCCGGTCATTTACGACACCATGACCGTTGCGGAGAATCTCGCCTTCCCTCTGAAGAACCGGCGGCTTCCAAAAGTCGTCATCGAGAAGCGCGTCGCCGAGATCGCCGAAATGCTGGACCTGACGCGCGTGTTGAACAGGCGCGCGCGCGGGCTCACCGCCGACGCCAAGCAGAAAATCTCACTCGGCCGCGGCCTCGTTCGCGCCGACGTCTCGGCGGTTCTGTTCGACGAGCCATTGACGGTGATCGACCCTGCGCTGAAGTGGGAGTTGCGTTCAAAACTGAAGGCGGTGCACCGCGCGCTCGATCTTCTGATGATCTACGTGACGCATGACCAGATCGAAGCGCTGACTTTCGCCGACAAGGTCGTGGTGATGAACGACGGCAAGGCCGTGCAGATCGGCACGCCCGCCGATTTGTTCGAGCGGCCGGAACATACGTTCGTCGGTTATTTCATCGGCTCACCGGGCATGAACCTGCTGCCGGCCAAGGTTTCGGGCTCGAGCGCGCTGGTCGAAGGCGCCGAAATTCACCTCGGCGCCGCCTATCCCGCTCTGCCGAAAGGCGGGCGCATCCAGATCGGCGTGCGGCCGGACTATACGATGTTGACGCAAAGCGGCGGCTTGCCCGTGCAGGTGCGCCGCATCGCCGACCTCGGCCGCAAGCGGCTCGCCTATGTCAATCTCGGCGCTCATCAGGTCGTCGCCACCGTGCCTCCCGAAATGTCAAGCGTCGCGCATCAGACGCGCGTCACCTTCGATCCCGCCCACACGCATGTCTATGTCGACGACCTCAGGGTCGCAGGAGCGGCGGCATGACCGACAAGCCGTTCAACAATCGCGCCTGGTTCTTCGTCGTGCCGGTTCTGGCCTTCGTGCTGTTCTCTTCCATCATCCCGATGATGACGGTGGTGAACTACTCGATCCAGGACACGATGGGCGCCAATAATTTCTTCTGGAATGGCGACGGCTGGTTTCGCGATCTTCTCAATCCGAGCACGGAAATCGGCGCACGGTTCAACGACGCCCTGTTCCGCACTCTGGCCTTCTCTTTTGCGGCGCTCGCCATCGAAGTGCCGCTCGGCATCGCAATGGCTCTATGCCTGCCGCGACGCGGATGGGGGGTCGGTATCTCGCTGGTGGTGATCGCGCTGCCGATGCTGATTCCGTGGAACGTCGTCGGAACCATCTGGCAGATATTCACGCGCGCCGATATCGGTCTGTTCGGCGCAGCGATTACCGGCATTGGCATTCACTACAACGTGACGCAGGACGCAGTCTCCGCATGGGTCACGATCGTCGTCATCGACGTGTGGCATTGGACGCCGCTCGTCATATTGCTGAGCTATGCGGGCCTGCGGGCGATTCCCGACGCCTATTATCAGGCGGCCCGGATCGACGGCGCCAGCCGCTGGGCGGTGTTCGTCAATATCGAACTGCCGAAACTGCAGAAAGTGCTCGTCATCGCAGTGCTGCTGCGTTTCATGCAGACGTTCATGATCTACACCGAGCCGGTCGTCGTCACCGGCGGCGGTCCCGGCAGCGCGACCACCTTCCTGTCGATCGATCTCGTGAAGATCGCTCTCGGCCAGGTCGACCTCGGCAGCGCTGCCTCGATGTCGCTGGTCTACAACCTGATCACCCTGACGGTGTGCTGGATTTTCTACACGATCATGACCCAGCTTGAACGGCGGAGGGACGCCTGATGCGCCAGAGTCTCGCCCCGCGAATCATCCTCGTCGTCTATCTCATCGTGCTGATGCTGCCGATCTATTGGCTCATCAACATGAGCCTGCGCACCAATTCCGACATCATGTCGGGAATGGCGCTGTGGCCGCATCATCCGACCTTCGAGAAATATATCGGCATCTTCAATGACCCGACCTGGGTGCACGGATTCGGCGTCTCGCTGACGTATGTGGCGATCAACACCATCATTTCAGTGACCGTCGCGCTGCCGGCCGCCTATGCATTCAACCGCTACCATTTCATCGGCGACAAGCACCTGTTCTTCTGGCTGCTGACGAATTTGATGGCGCCGGCGGCGGTCTACGCCATGCCGTTCTTCAATCTCTATTACGCGGTCGGATTGTTTGACACGGTCTGGGCGGTCGCGCTCGCCCATTGCCTGTTCAACGTCCCGCTCGCGGTGTGGATCCTCGAAGGTTTCGTCGGCGGCGTTCCGCGCGAGATCGACGAAACCGCGGCGATCGACGGATATTCCTTTCCGCGATTCTTCATCCGTATCTTTCTGCCGCTGATCGCCAATGGCGTCGGCGTCACGGCCTTCTTCTGCTTCATGTTTTCGTGGGTCGAGGAACTGCTGGCGACCACGCTGACGTCCTCCGATGCGCTGCCTTTCGCTGCGGTGATGACGCGCAGCTATTCGGCCTCCGGCATGGATTGGTCGCTGCTGGCGGCGGCCGGGGTGCTGACGATGATTCCCGGCGCCGTGGTCATCTGGTTCGTGCGCAATCACATCGCCAAGGGCTTCGCCCTTGGCCGCGTCTAGGGGAGCGGCGGCAATGCTCGGCTGGATGGCATGGACCTGGGAGACGGCGCTGTTTTTCTGCCTGGTCGGCGTGGCGCTGATCGTCCTGACCTTGTTGGCGATCTATCGGCCGGAGACGCCGCGGGTCGGCATCCTCCGGTTTCCGACGACCCGCGGCGACCGTTTCTTCGTGACCATGATCGGCTCTGCTTTCATCTTCATATTCTGGATGCGCTTCAGCGGTGGGCCTCTCTGGTACCCGCTTGCGGCCTCCGTGCTCTACGGCGTTGCGATGTTCATCTTCGCGTAACAACTTTTGCCTGCCGCGCGTGGTGCGCAGCCGGTCTTTTGGGAGGAAGCACAAATGGACGTGAATCGTCGTGACTTATTGAAAGGCGGCGCAGCGGCCGCCACCGCCGTCGCCGTCGGGGGCGGCGCGTTGATCGCTTCGACGCCGAGCTATGCGCAGCAGGTCGATGCGGCCAAGAAATGGATCGACAGCGAATTCCAGCCCTCGACCCTGACTAAAGACGAGCAGATGGCCGAGATGGAATGGTTCATCAAGGCCTCCGCCCCGTTCAAGGGCCTGAAACTCAGCACTGTTTCAGAAATCCTCAGCATTCACGATTACGAATCGAAGACGCTGACCAAGGCGTTCGCGGAAATCACCGGTATCGAGGTCAATCACGAATTGCTCGACGAGGGCAAGCTGGTTGATAAGATCGAGGTGGAGATTCAGTCTGGCAAGCCGATCTACGACTTCTGGATGAACGATTCCGACTTCATCGGCACGCATCCGCGCTACAACGACATCGTCGGCGGCTCGCTCACCGATTTCATGGCCAACGACGGCAAGGACGTCACCAATCCCGGCCTCGATCTCAACGATTTCATTGGCCTGTCGTTCGGCACGTTCACGGACGGCAAACTCTACCAGCTCCCCGATCAGCAATTCGCCAACCTCTATTGGTTCCGTTACGACTGGTTCCAGCGGCCGGAGCTCAAGGAAGGCTTCAAAAAGAAATACGGCTATGATCTCGGCGTGCCGATCAATTGGTCCGCGTATGAAGACATCGCCGACTTCTTCACGAATGAAGTGAAGCAGATCGATGGCCAGCGCGTTTACGGCCATATGGATTACGGCAAGAAGGATCCCTCGCTCGGCTGGCGCTTCACCGACGCCTGGTTGTCGATGGCCGGTAACGGCGATCGCGGGCTGCCGAACGGCCGACCGGTGGACGAATGGGGCATCCGCATGGAGGACGGCATTCCGCGCGGCTCCTCGATCAGCCGCGGCGGCGACGCCAACGGCCCGGCGGCGGTCTATGCGACGACGAAATTCGTCGAATGGCTGAAGAAATATGCGCCGCCGGAAGCGGCCGGAATGGACTTCCTGGAGGCTGGCGCCGTGCCGGGGCAGGGCCACATCGCCCAGCAAATCTTCTGGTACAGCGCGTTCACCCACGCCCTGTCGGAGCCGGGCCTGCCGGTGATGAACGCCGACGGCACGCCGAAATGGCGCATGGCGCCGAGCCCGCACGGCGCCTATTGGAAAGAAGGCATGAAGCTTGGCTATCAGGACGTCGGCTGCTGGACGATGCTGAAATATGCGCCGCTCGAGCGCGTCAAGGCCGGCTGGCTCTATGCTCAGTTCTGCGTGTCGAAGACCGTCACGCTGAAGAAGTCGGTGACCTCGCTGCATCTCATCCGCGACAGCGACATCTGGAGCGATGCGATGACGGCGGTGGCGCCCAAGGCTGGCGGCCTCGTCGAGTTCTACCGCAGCCCGGCGCGCAAGCTGTGGACGCCGACCGGCGTCAACGTGCCGGAATATGGCAAGCTCGCGCAGGTCTGGTGGCAGAATGTCTCCAAAGCCATATCCGGCGAAGCGACGCCGCAACAGGCGATGGACGGTCTCGCGCGAGATCAGGATGCGATCATGGCGCGGCTTGAAAAGTCCGGCGCGCAGGGCAAGCTTGGACCCAAGATGAACGAGGAGAAAGACCCGGAATATTGGTACGCCAAGGCGGAAAAAGATGGCAATCTGGCGCCCCAGCGCAAGCTCGCCAATGAAAAACCGCAGGGCGAAACCATCGACTATGATACGCTGCTCAAAACCTGGACAGCGACGGCTCAGCCTCCCAAGAAGAAGGGCTAAGCTTTTTAGGCCGCGAACCGGGCCGGGCGAAACGCCCGGCCCTCTTTCATTTCTAGCAGGGATCAACGCCCATGAGCGGGTGCGTTCTCGTCGTCGACCAGGGCACCACTTCGACGCGGGCGATCGTCTTTGGCGCGCAGGCGGAGCCGATCGCGGTCGGGCAACAGGAATTCCGGCAGATTTTTCCAGAGCCCGGCCATGTCGAACATGACCCGGAGGAGATTTGGCGGACGACATTGTCGACCATTCGGCTCGCTTTGGCCAAGGCCGATCTTGCGCCGAGCGCGCTCGCCGGCCTGGGCATCGCCAATCAGCGGGAAACGACGCTCGTATGGAATCGCGCGAGCGGTCTCGCCCTGCACAACGCGATCGTCTGGCAGGACCGTCGCACCGCGCCGCTTTGCGCGAGGCTCAAGCAGGCCGGTCATGAGGCGCTGATCGCCGAACGCAGCGGGCTTTTGCTCGACCCTTACTTTTCCGCCACGAAGATCGCCTGGATTCTCGACAATGTCCCCGGCGCGCGGGCTCAGGCCGAGCGCGGCGAACTGGCGTTCGGCACGATCGATAGTTTTCTGATCTGGCGTCTGACCAACGGCAAGAGCCATATCACGGACGCCACCAACGCCTCGCGCACGCTTCTGCTCAACATTCACACCGGACAATGGGACGACGATCTCCTCAAATTGTTCGACATCCCCCGCTCGATGCTGCCCGAAGTGCTGGATTGCGCGGGCGATTTCGGCGTGACCGCGGCCGAGCATTTCGGCGCCGCCGTTCGCATCGCCGGCGTCGCCGGCGACCAGCAGGCCGCGTTGATCGGCCAGGCGTGCTTCCAGCCGGGCATGGCCAAATCGACCTTCGGCACCGGCGGCTTCATCCTCTTGAACACGGGCGCCGAGGCCGTCGCCTCCAAGCACCGATTGCTGACGACGATCGCCTATCAATGGCGCGGCGAGCGCGCCTATGCGCTGGAGGGCTCGATTTTTTCGGCAGGAGCGACGGTGCAATGGCTGCGCGACGGGCTCGGCATCATCGCCAATGCCTCCGAGTCCGGGCCGCTCGCCGCCGCCGCCGATCCCGCCCAGCGCATCTATTTCGTGCCCGCCTTCACCGGCCTCGGCGCGCCGCATTGGAACAGCGAAGCGCGCGGCGCCATCACTGGGCTCACGCGTGGCGCGACGCGCAAGGAGATCGTGCGCGCCGCGCTCGAAAGCGTGGCCTATCAGACGCGCGACCTCATCGGCGCGATGCGGGCCGACGAAGGCGCGCATGCGGGCGGGCGAACGCAATCCGTCATTCGCATCGACGGCGGCATGAGCGCGAGCGATTGGACGATGCAATTCCTCGCCGACATGCTCGATGCGCCGGTCGATCGGCCTGAAGTTCTCGAAACCACCGCGCTTGGCGCGGCTTTCCTCGCCGGTTGGCAGGCGGGAATCTATCCGGGTCCGGAGGAATTCGCGCGGAGCTGGCGCATGCAGCGCCGGTTCACGCCCGCGATGCCGCGCGACGAGCGCGAATCCCGCTATCGCGGCTGGCGCGACGCGGTCGGGCGCAATATCGCACCCTCGACGGCATAGCGGCGATGCGGATCGTCTTTCGCTGCGACCCGGCCATGCTGGACAACCTGATCCGTCCAATCCCGGCGCGCAGCGCCTTGCCTGATTGGCTGCGAACCATGCCGCGCACAGCCTTCTCGGAGACGCACGGACAGGACGTGCGTACCGTCAAGCAATGCCCGCCCTTTGTCGACGCGATGGCGCACGGCTTCGTCATTCCGCTGCCGTGCGACATCGCGGTGCATGACGGCGTGTTGTCGTGGGATTGGGATCACCCGCCGCTGGCGGTCGACGCGCACCCGAAATCGCCGATCAGCTTCCACGCGCCCGCGCAAGTCGCCGGCACGCCATTTTTCAATCCGGACGCCGTGATCGTGAAGTTCAACAGTTTCTGGACCATTGAGTTGGAGGCAGGCTATTCGTTGTTCGCCACTCATCCGGTCAATCGCGCCGACCTGCCGTTCCGGCTGCTGACGGGTCTGGTCGATTGCGATCGCTTCAGCGACGTCGGGGTGCTGTTTCCCGCGGCATGGATCGATCCGCAATTCGAAGGCGTCCTGCCGCGCGGCACGCCGGTGGCGCAATGCTTTCCGGTCGCCCGCGCGCCGCTCGAACTTTGTTGCGAACCATTCTCGGCTGAGGATGCGCAAAATTATGAGGCCACTTCGCGCGCCTTGCTGAGCAAGCCGGGCGTTTATCGCAAGAGGTTTCGCGTTCGGCGCGGGGCGTCGGCGGCGGACTGATCATGGGCCGCCAAGCGAGCGGCGCAGCTTGCGGATATCAAGCCAAAGCTGGCCCTTGGCTGTCGACGGCAGCGCCTGCGCGATGCGTCCGAACGTGTCGGGCCGAAGCACTATCGCCCGGCGATAGGCTTGAACGGCGCCATCCCATTCGCCGATTTGTTGCAGCGCCAAACCGAGATTGACATGCGCCTCCGGCATATCAGGCTGCAATTCAACGCAGCGGCCATAGGCTGCGATTGCGCCAGCCCAGTCGCGCAAGTCGTCGCAGACGAGTCCCAAGGAGTAGAACACCCGCGCCTTGTCGGGCTGCGCATCGGCGAGGCGTTGCAAGTGCTGGCGCGCCTCGCGCGGCTCGCCGATCTGGCGCAGCGCCTGGGCGAGCGGCATCAGCGCATCGAGGCGATCGGGCGCTGCCGTAAGAGCGCGGCGCAGGGCGGCCGCCGCCTCGGCATGACGTCCCCGCGCGAGCATGATCCGGCCGAGATTGACGCCATGGGCGGGATCGCTGGAGGCTTTGGCCGCGCGCGCGAATGCGGCTTCCGCGGCTTCGAGCTGGCCTGCGTCGCGCAACGCGGCGCCGATCAGGCTCCAACCTTCGGCTTCGCCAGGGAATTGCCGTAGAAGCCGCTCCAGGGTCGATCGCGCCTCGGGATCTCCGCCTTCGAGTTGCGCGAGGCAGAGCTGGAAATGGGCCTCCGCCTTTTCAGGAACAAGCTCGCCGGCGGCGCGGAACCATGCGATCGCCTTGGCGAAATCGCCGGTTGCGCGCGCTGCGCGGCCGGCGATCAACATCGCCGGCGCGTGACCGGGGCGCAAAGCCAGGCACGAGCGCGCCCAGCGGTCGGCTTCTTCGTAGCGTGCGCGCCGCAAGGCGAGCGTCGCCGCCAATTGGTGCGTAGCGGGGTCGCGCGGCGACAATTCAAGAAGCTTGGCGCCGAGGCTTTCGGCGCTGTCGAGGCGGTTGTCGCGCAGCGCGGTCAGCGCGCGGGTCAGAATATCAAGCGTTTCGCTCTTCGCCTCGTCCATCTCATCTCGATAGATCGCCGCGCCGAGGAATGCACGTATTTTCATAACGGCGATCGACCGAGAACGGCCGCGACGCCTTGACATCGACAGCCTGCGTAAAGTCATCTGGCATCGAGCGGAAACGCTTCAAAGGCAGATAAGGGCGGGAGATATGTTTGATCTCGACGTCGGTAAAATCCTCGTCGTCGGAACCATCGCCCTGATCGTCGTCGGGCCGAAAGACCTGCCGCGTGTGCTGCGCACCGTCGGGCAGGTGGTCGGCAAAATACGGCGCATGGCGAACGAAGTTCAGAATCAAGTGATGGACGCCGTCAAAGAAGCCGATTTGGAGGGCGTCAAAAAAGAATTCAACGCGATGATCGAGGCCGCGAAGTTCGACGTCTTCGTCGATCCGGCGAGCGCGATGCGCGGCCATTCCCCGTCGACCGTTCCATCGTCCCGGCGGTTGACTTTCATTTCATTTGATACGATATGAATGTCGACTGTTTCTCGGGCAATTGTAGATTTCGCGACGGCGTCGGCTGCGCGCAGTCAAAACAAGGGAGAGCGCCGTGGAGCTTCGCTACATGCCGGGCTTCGGCAATGATTTCGAGACCGAGGCGCTTGAAGGCGCACTTCCGCAGGGGCAAAACAGCCCGCAGAAATGCGCGTATGGCCTCTACGCCGAGCAGCTTTCGGGCTCGCCCTTCACCGCGCCGCGCGGCGCCAACGAGCGTTCCTGGCTCTACCGCATTCGCCCGTCAGTCAGGCATGTTGGCCAGTTCAGCAAAATCGATCTGCCTTACTGGAAGAGCGCGCCGCATATTGTCGACCACGGGCTGCCGCTCGGCCAATTGCGCTGGGGCCCCGTGCCGATCCCGCAGGAGAAGCTGACGTTTCTGACCGGCCTGCGCACGATGACGACGGCGGGCGACGTCTATACCCAGGCCGGCATGGCGGCGCATATCTATCTCGTCACCGCGCCGATGGTCGACGATTATTTCTACAATGCCGACGGCGAGATGATGATCGCGCCGCAGACCGGGCGGCTTTTGATCTTCACCGAGCTTGGCAGGATCGATGTCGGGCCCGGCGAAATCGCCGTCATTCCGCGCGGCATGAAGTTCAAGGCAGAGCCAATCGACGGCCCGTCGCGCGGATACGTCTGCGAGAATTACGGCGCCAAATTCACTCTGCCCGAGCGTGGACCGATCGGCGCCAATTGCCTCGCCAATTCGCGCGATTTCAAAACGCCTGCGGCGGCCTTCGAGGAGAAGGAGACATCGTGCCGCGTCACTGTTAAATGGTGCGGCGGCTTCCACCGATGCGAGATCGACCATTCGCCGCTCGACGTCGTCGCCTGGCATGGCAATTACGCGCCCTACAAATATGATCTGCGTACGTTCTCGCCGGTCGGCGCGATACTGTTCGACCACCCGGATCCCTCGATCTTCACGGTGCTGACCGCTCCTTCCGGCGAGACGGGCACAGCGAATGTCGATTTTGTGATCTTTCCCGAGAGATGGCTGGTCGCCGAACATTCCTTCCGGCCGCCCTGGTATCATATGAACATCATGTCCGAGTTCATGGGCCTGATCTACGGACAATATGACGCCAAGGAGGAGGGGTTCGTTCCGGGCGGCATCAGCCTGCATAATTGCATGCTGCCGCATGGGCCGGACGCCGGCGCCTTTGAAAAGGCCAGCAGTGCAGAACTGAAGCCGGTCAAGCTGACCAACACCCTGGCTTTCATGTTCGAGACGCGGTTTCCCCAGCAGCTTACCGAATTCGCCGCGCGGCTCCCGTCGTTGCAGCCCGACTATGCCGATTGCTGGAAAGGCCTGGAGAAGAAGTTCGCGCCGGTAAGAGAGCGGCGCCTGCAAATCGATTGACAAAAGCGGCGATTAACTACACATGTTAAGTAATCGACCGCCTGTCCGGCGGTCTATGCGCCCGACTTGAGGCGCAACGCCTTCGGCGAGGAAGCGGATGCGCAAAGCGACCACCGGGCAATTGATCGCGCAATCGCTCGTCGATCATCGCGTGGAAACGATTTTCGGCATTCCCGGCGCGCATATGTACGACTTCAACGACGCGCTTTACGCTGTGCGGGACAAGCTCCGCTTCATCCACACGCGCCATGAACAGGGCGCGGGCTATATGGCCTATGGCTACGCCAAGTCGTCGGGCAGGGTCGGCGCCTATACCGTGGTGCCTGGGCCGGGCGTGTTGAACTCCGGCGCGGCTTTGTGCACCGCCTATGGCGCCAATGCGCCGGTGCTCTGCGTCACCGGCAACATCATGTCGCATCTGATCGGGCGCGGCCGGGGCCAATTGCACGAGCTTCCCGATCAACTGGCCACCTTGCGCGGACTGACGAAGGCGGCCGAGCGCATCAATCATCCGAGCGAGGCGGCTGCGACGATGGCCGGCCTTTTCACGCGGATGCTGTCAGGCCGCCAGGGGCCGGTCGCGGTCGAGACGCCCTGGGACGTGTTTGGCGAAGTTGGCGTTGTCGGCGAGACGATGATCGGCGAAGCGCGTCCCGCGCCGATCGCCAATCCGGATGCCGTCGCGACGGCTGCCACGCTGATCGCTCAGGCGAAGCGCCCGCTGATCATGGTCGGCGGCGGCGCAACGCAGGCCGGCGCCGAAATCGCGGAATTGGCGCAGCGCCTGCAGGCCCCGGTGACCGCGCATCGCTCGGGCAAGGGAATCCTCTCCGACGACGATCCTTATGCGCTGAATTTCGTCGCCGCCTACGAATATTGGAAACATGCCGACCTGCTGATCGGCATCGGCAGCCGGCTGGAGCTGCAACACCTTCGTTGGCGCTGGCTGCCGAAGGGCGTCAAGACCATTCGCATCGATATCGATCCAACCGAGATGGTGCGTTTGAAGCCCGATGTCGGCATCGTCGCCGACGCCGCCATGGGGGCGCGCGCGCTTCTCGAGGCGCTCGACGGACCGTCGCCGCCTTTGCGGCGTGACGAATTGCGCGATTTGAAAGCCAGGGCGCGCGAGGCGACCGCCGGCGTCCAGCCGCAGATCGCCTATCTCGAGGCCATTCGCGACGTGCTGCCGCGCGATGGTTTCTTCGTCGAAGAAATCAGCCAGATGGGCTTTGCGGCGCGCTTCGCCTTTCCCGTCTATGCGCCACGCCAATACGTCACGTGCGGCTACCAGGACAATCTTGGCTTTGGCTACAATACAGCGCTGGGCGTGAAGGTCGCCCATCCCGACAAGGCGGTCGTCTCCGTTTCCGGCGATGGCGGATTTCTATTCGGCGCGCAGGAAATGGCGACTGCGATACAACATCGCATCAATGTCGTGGGCATTGTCTTCAACAATGATTCCTACGGCAATGTCCGTCGCGATCAGCAGCAGACTTACGGCGGGCGGCTGATCGGTTCCGAGCTGGTCAATCCGGACTTTGTCAAAATGGCGGAGAGCTTCGGGCTCCCGGCGTTCCGCGCCGCTTCGCCGGATGCGCTGCGACGGGCGCTTGAGCAGGCTTTGGCGCTCGATCGCCCATGCCTGATCGAAGTTCCGGTCGAGCAGGGCTCGGAAGTCAGTCCCTGGCCGTTCATCCATCCGCCGCCGCCCGCGCAGGCATAGAATTATGCGGGAGCGATCATGCCGCTCGCGCGTCGGGCGCGCCGGCGCAAGGCTCGATCCTCCGATCTGGTTGAAGCCGGGCGATCGGGTCGAGGTTGAAGTCGCCGGCCTTGGCTTGCTCTCGAACGCCGTCAGGGATGAGGATGAGGCCGCCCTGTTATGAGTAAACCGCAACAAAATCGCCCCGCGCGGGAGGGCCGGGCTCATCGTTCACCGCCTTCGCCGGATGTCGAGCGGCGCGAGCTCAAGCTTCGCGAATATTCGCGCTCCCTGCCGATGGCGCTGCTGCGGGCGCGCGAGGCGGTAATGCGGCAGTTTCGCCCCTCGCTGCGCGCGCTCGATCTGACGGAGCAACAATGGCGCGTATTGCGCGCGCTGGGTTCGGCCTTGGAATTTGACGCGACCAGCCTCGCCAACGCGACCTTTCTTCTGGCGCCCAGTCTCACGCGGATCCTGCGCGACCTCGAAAAGCGCGCGCTCATCGAGCGCAGCGTCAGCGCCGCCGACTTGCGCACCTCCCGCCTTTCGCTCTCCGCGGCGGGGCGCGCGCTGCTCGACGAAGCGGGCGTCCATTCCGAGAGAATTTATCGCCGGATGACGACGCATGTTGGCGAAGAACGTCTTGAGGCGCTGATGGTCATGCTCGCCGACCTCGAGCGCCAGTTGCAGGAGCCCCTCGACGTTGCACCGCCGGCGCTATCGGCAAGGCGGGCGAACCGGGTCGTTCAAACCTGATCCGGCCGAGACGGCGAGGGGAATCGCGCCTCGCAAATCAGCGTTTCCCCTGCTTCGCGTAAATCACGCGCAGGCTGGCTGCAAAATGCGTCGTCAGCGCACATATTCCGTCTGCGCAGCCAAAAATGCGCGCACTTTGCACTGCTGGAGCGCCAAACTAGGACCCTGCATGGGAGATCGTCATGGGTCCTTTTCCGCACGATGCGCCGCCGGCGCAAATCACCGACCAAAATCCGGCCGGCACGGATGGTTTCGAATTCGTCGAATATTCGCATCCTGAGCCCGAAAAGCTGCACGCCCTTTTTCGCCTGATGGGCTTTGCCGCGGTCGCGCGGCATAAGACCCGCGCGGTGACGCTGTATCGGCAGGGCGACGTCAATTACCTCGTCAACGAGGCGGCGGGATCGCATGGCGCTAACTTTGTCGCCAGGCATGGGCCTTGCGCGCCGGCTATGGCGTTTCGCGTCGCTGACGCCGCCCATGCCTTCCGGCGCAGCCTCGAACTTGGCGCGGAGCCTGCCGACCCCGCGCAGGGCGCCAAGACTCTGGACGTTCCTGCCATCAAAGGGATCGGCGGCAGCCTGATCTATTTCATCGACCGCTACGGGGCGAAGGGATCGCCTTACAGCGCGGAATTCGATTGGCTGTCCGATGTCGATCCTCGCCCGGACGGCGCGGGCCTCTATTATCTCGATCATCTCACCCATAACGTGCATCGCGGCCGTATGGACGTCTGGACCGGATTCTACAGCCGGCTCTTCAATTTCCGCCAGATTCGCTATTTCGATATTTCCGGCAAGATGACCGGCTTGCATTCGCGCGCCCTGACCAGCCCGGACGGAAAAATTCGCATTCCGATCAATGAATCGGCTGACGAAAAAAGCCAGATCGAGGAATATCTGCACGCCTATAATGGCGAAGGCATCCAGCATATCGCCTGCGGCTGCCGCGACATTCACGAAACTATCGAGCGGTTGCGCGGCGACGGATTGCCCTTCATGCCGTCGCCGCCGGCGACCTATTATGAAAACATCGATGCGCGACTGCCCGGCCATGGCGAGGATCGCGGGCGATTGCAACACAACGACATCCTCATCGATGGCGAAGGCGTCGTCGATGGCGGCAAGACCAAGGTTCTACTGCAAATCTTCTCGGCCAATGCGATCGGCCCGATCTTCTTCGAATTCATCGAGCGCAAGGGCGACGAAGGCTTCGGCGAGGGCAATTTCCGCGCTTTGTTTGAGTCGATCGAGCAGGACCAGATCCGGCGCGGCGTATTGACGGCGGCTGAATGAGCATCGGCGCGCGCCGCCTCTGTTGACATCATCGCGCGTCGACGTGCTAGCCTTCGACGATGCGAGCAAGGGCATATGGCGCGGCGCCCTCAGCGCCGACATGAGTCTCGATCACGCAGATCGGCTGATCCTGCAGGCGCTCCAACGCGACGGGCGACTGACAAGCCAGCAGCTTGCTGAACGGGTCGGCCTGTCGGCCTCGCAATGCGCGCGTCGCCGGCAGAATCTCGAAGAAAGCGGCATCATCAACGGCTATCGCGCGACGGTGAACGCTGCCGCCGCCGGGGCCGGCGTCATCGCCTTCATCCGCATCGTGATGGCCGCGCATTCGAAGGAGAACGCCGCCGCGTTCCGGCGCCTTGTCGAGGCGACCGCGCAGATTCTCGACGCGTGGGTGCTGACCGGTGAGGCGGACTATCTCCTGCGCGTCGCCGTCGCCGATCTCGACGCGCTGAACGCGCTCATCCAGGATGTCTTGCTGCCACAGCCGATTGTCGCGCGCGTGCAATCCCAAATCGTCCTGTCGGCGATCAAGAACGACGCGCCAATCCCGATCCCTGTGAGCCGCGACTCGGGCTGAGCGCCATTCCCAGCCGCCTGGCGTCAATCGCCAGCGGTCGAACCGGATCGGGACGGTCAGGGCGATCGAGGCCGATGTCACCGCTTCCCCGGCGTGATCAGAACCCTGACGGCCACGCCTGGCCGGATAAGCGCCTCACCCGTCGCTGAGGGCGTCGCGCCGCGTCACGCGATCGGCAGCCAGCGCTCGCGGCGGCGACCCGACCAATTGGGTCCAGCGTCGGACGAGATAATTGTGTTCGTCCATCGTCGTGTTCCAGACGGCGATGCGGCTGGCGCGCTGGCGATAAGCGCCGCCGCTGCGAATCTCGCCTTTGCCGATCGTCTTTTCACCATGCGGGCCGCACAGATCTTCGGTAGCCGCCTCGCCCTCGTACCAATAGTTCCATTCCGCCACCGAGAGATGTTCGCGAACACGCTCGGGAATGGACATGTAATAGCCTTGGCGGGCCATCACCGCGCCAGCCCACCCTTCCAGCCACCAATTGAGATAGTCGTAGGCGATGTCGAGGGTGCGGCCGGACAGATGCGCGGACAGGCACATGCCGCCGTGCCAAGCCCGATAGCCTTCCTGCGGCGCCGCCTCGCGCACGGGAAAGCCGCGTCGACGCAATTGGCTGACTCCCGGCGACCACATGCTCTGGATCGCCGACTGGCCGGTCAACATCATTTCGGCAGCTTCGAGCGCGGTCTTCCAGAAGCCGCAGAAATAGCCGGCGCGCTTTTTCTCGGTGAGGAAGCCGATCAAGCGATCGATTTCGGCGGTCGACATATTGCCGATGTCGTCGAAATGCACTTCGCCGCGCGCTTGCGCGGCAAGGGCCGCGTCGAAGACGCCGATCGCCGGCTCATCGACCAAAGCGACGCGTCCGGCCCAGCGATCGTCGAACAGGGCGCCCCAGGAGGCGCTTGGCTCGAGATGGCCGTTGACGAGGGCGGAATTGTAGGCGAACGAGTCGAGATTATGCACCGTCGGCAACATACTGATGCGCCCCGATGGCGCCGAGCCAAGAGAACGGTTCGGCTGCGCGAAGAGTTTGGCGGCCGGCGCATCCCCGCGCCCGATCGCGGCGCCGGCGTGGATGCGCCCGATTTTGGTGAGGTCGCTGACTTCGCCCCAACGCCTGATGCGCTTCAAGTCGATCGATCGTATCGCGCGCCAGAACCATACGATGTCGAGATTGTGGAAACATTGATCGTAGACGTCGTAGCTGTCCGGTCGGGTCGCCGCTTTCCGCTGGGCGCTGACGAAATCGAGATTCTCGAACGTCAGACTGATGCCGAGATCGGCTTCGGCGCGTAGGCGGATCGATTCGAGCAATGTGATTTCGGTCCCGAGAACGCGCAACGCTGGCCGCCCCTGAAGATGCAGCGCAGGCGCCGCCAGGGATTCCGACAATCTCTCTTTCGGCGTGGACATTGGCGGCTCGCGACGATCAAAATTGTTGAGAGACCGCCGGGGAATCGCTAAGCGGCGACGGCGGAGTTGAGGCGACTGAATATCGAGAAAGAGCGCCGGATCAAGTCGGGATCGATGCCCTCGACGATGAAGACGAGACGGGATCGGCGATCGTCATCCGACCAACGGCTGAGATGCGTCGGCGGATGGACGAGATGTTGCACGCCATGCACGGCGACCGGCCGGTCCTCGCCGCGCAACGCCAGGATTCCCTTGACGCGCAGAATTCTCGCCCCGTGCCGATTGAGGAGCATGGTCAGCCAGATGCCGAAGGCCGTCCAGTCGAGCGGCTCATCGACGACGATCGAGAAAGCCTGGACTTCGGTGTGGGCGATGGTCGCCGCAGGCGGTTCGGCGATCGCCTTGAACCAGCCGCTGTCGCCTGATTTCAGAAGCATATTCGGGTCGAGCAGGCCTTCGGCGGCGCGCAAGAGCGGCGCGGAGGGGTTGAGCGCACGCAGTCGCGTAGCAATCCGCGAAACGACGGACGCTTCGGCGATATCAGTCTTGGTCAGCACAATCACGTCGGCGATCGCCGCCTGGCGAACAGATTCGACGTGGCGCTCGAACTGGGCGAGGCCGTTCACCGCGTCCACGGTGGCGACGACGCCCGCGGCGCGGAAATGATGGCGCAGCACAGCATCGGCCTTCAGCGTGGACAGAACGGGAAAGGGATCGGCGAGCCCGGTGCTTTCGATGACCAGCCGCCGAAACGGCGGCACAAGCCCCCGCGCGCGCCGGGAATGGAGGTCGCGCATCGCGCCCGCCAGTTCGCCGCGCACGGTGCAACAGAGGCAGCCTGAGCTAAGGAGAACCATCTGATCATCGAGGCGTTCGACGAGGAGATGGTCGATGCCGACCTCGCCAAATTCGTTGATGATGACCGCCGTGTCGCTCAAAGCAGGATCGGCGAGAAGACGGCGCAGCAATGTGGTCTTGCCGGAACCGAGAAACCCGGTCAGCAGCGTCACCGGCGTGAAGGCTGGGATATCCTCAGCCATCATCGACGCCGAGACGCGCCAGCACGTCGGGCGCGAGCGGGTCGCAGAGCCGCCCGGATAGTTTTTCCGCCGCCGGCCATAGATGTCCGAGATCCTCGACGATCTCGCTCTTGCCGGTCAGCGTCGACAGCAGGAAGGACGCGCCCTGCCAGTCGGCGAGGCGCATGCCGTAGAGCGCCAGCACGCGATTGGCGAGGCGGACGCGATCGGCGCGCTCGCGCCGGCGGCGCATCGGATCGGAATTGCGCGTGTAGACGCCCTCGCGCGCCGTCGCATCCGCCCAATGCTCATTGCCGCCAAGAACCCCGCAGAGCGCGCACATCGTCGTTTCTCCCGGCCGGCCGCGACGACCTATTTCTTGCGCGGCGAGCGCCTGGCGAAATCATCGGCCATTTCATTCATCGTGACGAATTTGACGCCGGAATGGGCGGCGATATGCTTGTAGAGCCGCTCGAGCATCATCAGCACCTGGGGGCGCCCCGAAACATCGGGATGGATGGTGATCGGGAACACGGCATAGTCGTTCTCGCGATAGACCCAGTCGAACTGGTCGCGCCACATTTCCTCGAGATGCCGCGGATTGACGAAGCCATGGCTGTTCGGGCTCTTTTTGATGAACATCATCGGCGGCAGATCGTCGAGATACCAGTTGGCGGGGATTTCGATGAGGTCGGTCTCATGGCCGCGTTTGAGCGGCGTCATCCATGCCGAGGGGTCTTTGGAATAATCGATCTTCGTCCAGCTATCGCCGACCCTGACGTAATAGGGATGAAAATCATTATGCATCAGCGAATGATCGTATTTGATGCCCCGCTCGAGTAGAAGTTCGTTGGTCACCGTCGAGAATTCCCACCACGGCGCGACATAGCCGGTCGGGCGTTTGCCGGAGAGTTTGGTGACGAGATCGATGCATTTGTCGAGGATGACGATTTCCTGTTCGCGCGTCATGGCGATCGGATTTTCGTGGGTATAGCCGTGGATGCCGATTTCGTGGCCGGCGTCGGCGACGGCCTGCATTTCATTCGGAAAGGTTTCGATGGAATGGCCTGGGATGAACCAGGTCGTCTTAATGCCGAGCCGCTCGAACAGGGTGAGCAATCTTGGACTGCCGACTTCGCCGGCGAAAAGCCCGCGCGAAATGTCGTCGGGCGAATCCTCGCCGCCATAGGAGCCGAGCCATCCGGCGACCGCGTCGACGTCAACGCCGAATCCGACCAGAATTTCTTTTGCCATTTCGTTTCCTCTCGGTGCAATTTGCGGGTTTTGGCCGCGTTTCAAAACAAGGGACGATGGTGGGCGCGCTCAAAATCATTATTCGGCGACCTCTCGGATCAGCGATTCAGCGGTCAGCGAGAGCGACAGAAGCCGCTCGTCCGTCCCCGGGGCGCCCGACAGCAGAAGGGCCGTCGGCAGACCGCCGGAATCGGTTCCGGTTGGAAACGAGACACCGCACCAGCCGAGAAAATTTCCGAGCGCCGTGTTGCGCAGCGTGCGCGCATTCATGCGCACGAAGAGCTCGTCATCGGCCTCCAGCGCCTCAATCGACGGCGCCGTATGCGCGACGGTCGGCATAGCGACGAGCACGTCGCCCGCGAGGAGACGGTTCGTCTCGTTCATCAGGCGCGTTCGAGCCTGCATCATCGCGATATAATCGACCATCCGCATCGTATGGGCGAGCGCGATGCGCTTGGCGACGCGGCGGTCGATCCGGCTCGCATCCGGGCCTTCCACGCGGGCTTTATGCGCCGCGTAAGCCTCGGCGGCGACGATCGTGCCATGGCGGGCGGAGAGGGCGAAGATTTCGTCGAAAACCGGCATGGCGCCGCGCTCGATTTTCGCGCCTGCCCGCGCCAGCCGCGCGAGCGCGGCTTCAAAATTCTCGACGACCGCCGGCTGGCAGTCGTCGAAGACGATATTGGTCGGCACGATCACCCGCAGTCCGTCAATTGGCGCCTTGCGCGCGTTCGGCGTTGTCAGCCCGCACAGGAGGGCGTCGACGGCGACGGCGTCGGCGACCGTTCGCGAAAAGACGCCCAAAGTATCGAGCGTCGGCGAAAGCGGGAAAACGCCGTTCATCGGATAGCGATCCGTCGACGCCTTGTAGCCGATAATCCCGTTGAAGGCGGCGGGGATGCGCACGGATCCGCCGGTATCGGAGCCGATCGCTACCGGCGCCAGGCCGCGCGCAACGACGACGGCCGATCCTGACGATGAACCGCCGGGGACCCGCGGCTCTGCGCGTCCATGCGGATTTCGCGGCGTCCCATAATGTGGATTGAGGCCAATGCCGGAATAGGCGAATTCGGTCATATTGGCGCGACCGATGCAGATCATTCCGGCGTCTTTCAACCGCGAAACAACGGCGGCGTCGGTCTTGGCGGGGGGCGCGGCTTCCAGCAAATGCGACCCCGCTGTCGTCGGCAGGCCCTCAAGATCGAACAGGTCTTTCCACACGATGGGTACGCCATCGAGAATGCTGGCGGGACGGCCTTCCCGCAATCGGCGCGCCGATGCTTTCGCTTCCGCCCGCGCGCGCTCGGCAGTCAGCAGCGTGAAGATCGCCTGGTCGTCGCATGCGGCGATGGCCGCCAGCGTTCGCTCCGCAATGGCCTCGGCCGATACGAGGCCGGCGCTCATCCACGCGCTCAATTGCAAGGCCGTGCGGCCGTTCATGTCGAAATTCTTAAGATCCAACGTCAAGAGCGTGTTCCCCTAAGCGCGCGTTGATTCACGCGGCGATGATTGTAGCGTTCTGCGGACGCCAGGCGATCCAGACGCCGGACGAAGGAACAAGATCGCCGCGCCGATATTTGTCGACATGGCCTTCCAGAACGACGGCGCCGCCGCCCGCCAAGGTGATCGCCATCTGTACGAGATGCCCGACGACATCGGCGCGCTCCATCACGCCGGGCAGTACGTTTCCGCGATATTCGTCCGCGAGCGCCTCGCGCGTTGCGCCCGCGGCGGGATAAATCTCCAGCGATTCGGAGGGCACGACGATATTGACCGCCTGGCCGATTCCGGCTTGATCGTTTCGCGTGCCGACGAAATCGCCAAACGCCGTGGCGAGCGTCGCACTTTCCGCGTCGATTTTGATCAATGCGCCGTCGATCAGCGTATTGCGGCCAATGAACCTGGCGACGAACGGCGTCTTCGGCCTTGTGTACAAATCGGCGGGACTCGATACCTGCTCGACTTTACCCTGATTCATGACGACGATGCGATCGGAAAGCGTCAGCGCCTCCGATTGGGCGTGGGTGACGAAAACAAACGTGATGCCAAGATTGCGTTGCAGCAGTTTCAATTCGGCCTGAATGGTTTTGCGTAGATTGGCGTCAAGGGCGCCCAGCGGCTCGTCGAGCAGCAGAATGTCCGGCTCGACGACCAGGCCGCGCGCCAGAGCAATGCGCTGCCGCTGGCCGCCGGATAGCTTGTGAGTCGCAGAGTCGGCGACGGCGGACAGGCCGAACTTTTCGAGGATGCCGTCAACTTTGGCGTCGCGCTCGGCTTTCGGCATGCGCTTGACGTCGAGACCGTAGCCAACATTGGCGCGCACCGACATATGCGGGAAAAGCGCGTAATTCTGAAAGATCATCGAGGTCGGCCGACGCTCAGGCGGCATGTCGTTGATGCGCCGGCCCCGGATCAGGATGTCGCCGGTGGTGATGGTCTCAAATCCCGCGATCATCCGCAGCGTCGTGGTCTTGCCGCAGCCGGACGGTCCGAGAAAGGCGATGAACTCGCCCTTTCTGACATCGAGATCAAAATCCACGACGGCCGGCGTGCCGTTGTCATAAATCTTGCCGACGTTTCTCAATTGAAGATCAAAATCCACGTACCGTCATTCCCTAGGTTTCGCTCTGGCGCAGCGGGAAAGACGGGTCGGCGTCCTATACGCCGACCCACAATCAGGCGGCGTCAGGCGCTGAGGAATTCGTCCCATTTCTGGATGACGAGGTCGTATTCATCGGGCCATTGATGCCAGTAGGCGACATTGGCGGCGCGGGTCTCGAGCGAGCCGCCATCGCGCAAGTCGCCCTCCTTGATGCCGTTCACGGTCGCGCCCTTCCAGGGCTTGCCGTCATACCAGAAGGCGTATTTGTCGGCCGGCATGACGTTTTTGATATTGGTGGAAGGCGAATAATAGCCTTGTTCCGACACGGTGATGCCGGGCGGCCCGGACAACCAATAATCGGCATAGGCATAGACCGCCTCTTTGTTGGGAGAGCCGGCGATGAGGGACGGCCCGATCGACCAGGCGCGATAGCCCTCCTTCGGGATGGCGTATTTGGCCGGCTTGCCCTGCGCCTTTACCGCCATCACCGCGGGTTGCCAGGCGTCGCACACCACCATTTCGCCCGAGGCCATCAAATTCACCAGTTCGCCGAAGTCGCCCCACAGCGCTCTGAACTGCCCCTCCTTCTTTTTCGAGATGAGGAACTTCATCGCGTCTTCGATCTGCTTCTTGGAGGCGTTGCCAGGGTTCTTCACGTCCGAAAGACCCAGCGTATTCATCGCCATAACGGCCTGACCGAGCGCGATCAATGGATCGGTGTTCAGCCCCGACTTGCCCTTCCACTTCTTGTCGAAAATCGCAGTCCAGGTGTTCGCTTCCTCGGCGCTCAGGACCGAGGGATTGTAGCCGATCGAATCGTAATTATAGACGGCCGGAACCATCCATAGTTTGGTTTGCTGGTCGTCGGCCCAGATCTGACCGGTGATCTGCGCCTTCTTGTCGAACTTGGGAGAGGCCTTGGTGAACGTGTCCCGGATATTGGCCCAGTTCTTCAGCGAAGCGGCGGGAATGGGTTCGACGCTGTTGGTCTGCGTCACCGCGGGCAGACGTTCGCCGATCGTCTCCCAGCAGTCGAAATCCTTCGAGCCCGACAGGATCTTGGTTTGCGCGTCGGGGAAGGTCGCGGCGGTTCCGGAGGTCGAGCCGACGCCGGAAGCCGCTTTATAATCGGCCAGGATGCGGTCCTGGACGGTCACCGAGAGACCGATCGTGCGAAGCTGTTCCTTCGCAATATCGGCGGCGGCCGCATAAGCGGCGCGCGAGGAGACAAAGGGGGTGCCGCCGCCGAGGGCAAGCGCAATCGCGCCTGTCGAGCCCTGAAGCAATTTGCGCCGCGTGAGTTCAAGCTTGTCAACCATGTTCCATCACCTCCATCTGAACATCTCTTGAATCATTCGCTAAAACGATCGCGGCGCGCCTCTGGCTCAATACCTCCCGACCAGAAGACCGCCGTCGACCACCAGGGTTTGACCCGTCATGTAACGGGCCGCCTTGGATGCCAGGAACAGAACGACATCGGCGATCTCTTCCGGCTCGCCGATACGCCCCATGGGAATGAATTCGCCGGCTTTCTCCGCGCCGGCGGGCCCGAGCGAATGTTTCTCGGACAGAAGCTGCGCGGTGCGGATATAGCCGGGCGCGACGCCATTCACGCGGATGCCGCTTCGCGCCAGTTCGACGGCGAGGCCGCGGATCAGCCCGACGACACCCGCCTTGGCGGAGGAATAATGCACATGTTCGTCCCAGCCGTAGGCGACGCCCATGATCGATGAGATGCAGATGATGGCGCCCGACTTGCGCGCCTTCATGCCAGGCAGCGCCGCGCGAATGATCCTCAGCATGCCTTTAAGGTCGATGTCGAAAGTCTCGTCCCATTTCTCGTCGGACAGGTCTTCGAGCGGAACCTTATGTGCGATGCCGGCATTGGCGACGATGCAATCGAGAGGGCCAAGCCGGCGGTTGATATCTTGGACGAGACGATCGGCCTCCGGCGTGGAGCGGACGTTCAAGATATGGAATTCAGCCGAACCGCCCGCCGAGGCGATCTGCGCCGCGACAGCGGCGCCCTCCGCTTCCAGAACGTCGGTGACGATGACATGATAGCCAGCCCCGCCAAAGGCGAGCGCTGTCGCTTTGCCGATGCCGATGCCGCCGCCGGTGATCAGAACATTGGGCCTCGTCGAGGCGTCGCGGCCATCGGTCATAGCATTACGTCTCCAGAATTCGGTCCCAGCGTTTGCCCGACGAAGAGGCTCGCCTCGGGCGAAGCGAGGAACGAAACCGTCGCGGCGACTTCGTCAGGCTCGCCAAATCGACCCAGCGGAAGTTCCCTGGCCTTGGCTTCGCGCCAGTCTTGCGACAGCGCCATCACCAGCGGCGTATTGATCGGCCCCGGCGCGACGGCGTTGACGCGCACGCCGAGCGCGCTCACTTCGCGCGCCAGAGACTTCGTCATGCCGATGATCGCGGCCTTGGCGGCGCTGTAATGGACAAGCTCGACGCCACCGATCTGTCCGAGCTGCGAAGCGACATTGATGACGACGCCGCTCTTTCTGGAGAGCATGGCGGGCAGGACGGCGCGCGTACACAAAAAGGCGCCGCGGACATGGACGGCGAACATCCGGTCGAAATCGGCGGGCGTCAGGTCGACGAAGCGCGCCTGATGGACGATGCCGGCATTGTTGACGAGAACGCCGCAATCGCCGAACGCCGACCGGGCGAACGCGACGATCGTCGCGACATCGTCCTCGCGCGAGACGTCGCCGGCGATGGCTTTCGCCACGCCGTTTCCGGCGCTGATTTCGCGAGCGACCGATTGCGCGCGCTCGTCATGCAAATCATTGACGACCACCGCCATGCCATCTCTGGCGAGCCGGTGGGCGACAGCGCGGCCGATCCCTGAGCCGGCGCCGGTTACGATGGCGATTTCGACTCCCATCAGCTTTCCTCCTGAATGGCGAGGCGTCTCGCGCGGCGGACCGAAAGCGTCATCAGGACGGCGTAGATGGCGAGCAGCGCGAATGAGAACAGTGTCGTCAAAACGCCGAAGGCGAAAATGTTCGGATGAATTTCAATCGAAAACGTGCCGTAGATCGCCAGCGGCAATGTCAGATCGCGGCCCGACGAGAACAGCGTTCGCGAAAATTCGTCATAGGACAGAGTGAAGGCGAAGAGCATCGCCGACAGGACACCCGGAAAGATCAGCGGAAACGTTACTTTCCGAAAGGTCCTCATCGGCGAGACGCCGAGCGACCACGACGCCTCCTCCACCGAGGCGTCAAAACGATTGAAGATCGCCAGCATGACAAGAAACGCGAACGGGAAGGTATAGACGACATGCAGGACGAAGGCGGTTCCCCACCACGTCCGGTCGATTCCCAATACGTTCGCGACAAGCGCGATGCCGAGGCCGACAAGGACGCCCGGCGCCATCATGCCGAGCACGATGAGATAGAAGGCGATTCCGGAACCTTTGAAACGGGTGCGGAACGCCTGGGCCGACATCACGCCGAGAACGGTGGAGACGACCATCGTCATCATCGCCAGCACAAGCGAGCGCACAAGCGATTCTTCAATCGGCAGCGGCGCGATGCGCGAGGGCGGCGTCAGGCCGAAAATGTCGCGGTACCAATAGGTCGACCATTCGATGATCGGAAATTGCGGGCCGCCATTCGGCCCCGTCTGAAACGACAAAATCGCCAAAACCAGGAATGGCCCGTAGAGGAAGACGAGGAACAGGGCGGTGTAGACGGCAAGGACGGGCTTGATGAAGGTCGACTGCATGATCTCAGAGCTCCCGCTTGAGATCGACGACGCGCAGGAGCGAGGCGACGACAATGCCGATGAGGATTGTCAGGATCACCCCGATCACCGACGCAAAGGCCCATTTGAGCGAGCCGACCTGGGTGACAATGATGTTGCCGAGCATGTTCACCTTACGGCCCGACAGAGCCGAAGCGGTGGCGAACTCGCCGAGCACCATGACGGAAACGAAAATCGACCCGACCACGACTCCCGGCATGCTGAGAGGGAGAATGATGGTGCGGAAGATGCGTCCAAACCCGGCGCCCAGATCGCGCGCCGCCTCAATGACGTTCGGATCGATGCGGCCAAGCATGAACGCGATCGGCCCCACCATGAAGACGCAGTAGATCTGCGTCATGCCGATGATCACGGAAAGTTCGGTGAAGAGCAGCGCGTCGATCGGCGCCGAGGTGATGTGCAGGGCTTGCAGGATGATGTTGATGGCGCCTTCCTTGCCGAGCATCGGACGCCAGGCGAGAACGCGGATCAGAAACGATGTCCAGAACGGGATGACGCAGAGGACCAACAGAGCGGTCGACAGAGTCTTGTTCTTGATGAAAAGGCCAACGAACAGCGCCGTGGGATAGCCGACCAGCAACGTCATGAAGAGTACGATCAGCCAGATGCGGATCGTCGTCCAAAGCGCGCCGACATAGGTGTCGCTGGCGAAGAACGCTTCCCAACTATGGGTGGTCAGGATCGGCTCGATCTTGAATGTGGTCTGCGTCCAGAAAGAGACATAGACGATCATCACGATCGGCACGACAAGGAACAACGCCATCCAGAGGACGCCCGGGGCGATCAGCCAATAGGCGCTGAGATTGCGGCTTGGCTTCACCACGACGGGCGCATCCATGCTATCAATCGCTTCGCTGGACAGGACGCTCATGCGTCCGTCCATGCGCTCGGCCCGCGGTAAGGCGCATCATCCGAAAACGAGGGCATGTTCTGTCTTCCAAACCAACGTGTATTGCGCGCCGACATCCAGATTTTGCATGGCGCGGTGGCTGAGGTGATTCTCCACCTCAATGATCGCCCCGCTCTCCGATCGGAAAAAATACATGAACGCCGCGCCCGTATATTCGCTGGCGACGTACCGCGCGTTTATGCTGTCTTCGTCGGGTTCAATCTCCGCGTCGCTGTCTTTGATGATGATCGCATCCTGGCGTATGGCGTAGGATATGTCGGCGCTTTTTGCTTTTGGCGCCGCGATCTTGAAGCGCTGATCCTCGGCGATGAACAGACCAGCGTCGATCTTGCCGCCAAACAGATTGTAGCAATTGAGAGATTTCGCCACGGCGGGGGAGGCGGGCTGGCTGAATACGACGTCCGGCGTGTCAAACTGACCGACGCGGCCGCGGTCCAGCACGACGACACGGTCGCCCATCGCGAGCGCTTCGGCCTCGCTGCCGGTGACATGGAGGAATGTGACGCCGAGCCGGTCGCGTATGCGGCGGAGCTCGCCGCGCATGCGCAGGCGAAGATTGGCGTCGAGAGCGCCGAGCGGCTCGTCAAGCAGAATGAGGCGCGGCTCGGTGACGAGGGTGCGAGCCAGCGCTACGCGCTGCCTTTGTCCGCCTGAGATCTGATGGACTCCGCGCGACTCGAGCCCCGTCAATCCAACAAGCGCGATCATCGCGTGAACGCGATCGCGCAATTCGCTTCTGTCGCGGAGCGCGCCTACGGCGCGATTCTCAAGACCGAACGCAATGTTCGAATAGACCGATAAATGCGGAAACAGCGCGAAATTCTGGAAGACGAAGCCGATCTCGCGACCAAACGCCGGCACGCCGACCATTTGACGGCCGGCGAAGACGATGGCGCCGGCATCGGCTTCCTCGAAGCCGGCAATGACGCGCAGGAGTACGGTTTTACCGGATCCGCTGGCGCCCAACAGGGAGACGTAGCAGTCGCTGGGAATATCGAGATTGACATTGTCGAGCGCGGCGGTCGCTCCATAGCGCTTGGTCAGCCCCGTGATTTGGAGAACTCCGCTGGCCATCAACGCGCTCCGTGCTCAACGTTGCGAAGCGGCGCGACCGGCCAAGCGCTCTCGCCACTTCAGTCAATTTAGATAATTGTCTTTTGTGTGCAAGCAAAATCTTTAATCAATCTGATGAAAAGATTTGCCGTTGGCGTCTCGATCGTTGCATCGATCGCGGGCGCTGTGTTTGAGAGCCCAATGAAGCCCATAGTGCGGCCTTGAGACTGAAAATCAGCCCGATCGACAGCAGCAATTGCTGCGCGATTTCCCATCTTCCTGCCGCGCCATCTTTTGCTGACGGGAGAGGATTTCTCTTGAAAAAATGGCTATCGTGCGCAAAAACACGGAATGCTCGATATTCCGACGCCCTCCGCGATCGGCTATAAGGCGTCCGGACGCTCTCCAGCGGCGGCTAAACGACTGCGAATAATGAAACGTCCCCCCAATCCTCACCCCGCCTTGCGCCGCTACGAAATGGTCGAGGAGGTGCTGCGCCAAAACATTGTCGGCGGTCACGTTCCGCCTGGGCTGGTGCTGCTTGAAGGGCCGATCGCGGCATTGATGCAAACAAGCCGCGCGCCCGTCCAGACGGCGCTGCTGCGTCTGGAAGCGCAGGGTCTGGTTCGGCGCTTCAATGGCCGCGGCTTCATGGTGGCGGGGCCAGGCGAGACGCCCGAACCGGCCAGAATCGATCTGCGCGAGGTTGGGCTGGCGATCCCCAAGGCGATCGACGACGCTTTGCAAAACCGCGCGTCCTGGGAGCGCATTTACGAAACGGTCGAAAACGACGTCGCGGCCTGTCTCGTTTTCGGTCGCTATCGCCTGATCGAGGCTGAACTCGCCGAACATTTCAACGTCAGCCGCACGGTCGTGCGCGACGTGCTGGGGCGACTGCAGGAAAGAGGTCTCGTCGAAAAGAATCAAAGTTCGCACTGGATCGCGGAACCTCTCACTGCGCAGTCGATCCGCGAACATTTCGCCCTGCGCAGGATCCTCGAACCGCAGGCGTTGATCAGCGCGGCGCCGCTTCTCGACCGCGCGCGCCTCGCCGCCGTTTTCGAACGGTTTCGTCAGGCCGAAGCGTCGTTCGACGATGGCGGCGATAATCCGGAGAACCGCGATCTCGAAGCATTCGAGACGCTGCTGATCGACACTTGCGTCTTCGCGACGCCCAACGCGCGTCTTCGCGAAGAGATTCGCCACAATCTTCTTCCCGTCCTCGCCGCCGAGAGAGTGCTTCGGCAACTCGGCCTGCCCAGCGATCGCGCCGCGATCACAGAGCGCCGACTGATCGTCGAATTGCTGCTCCAGGATGCGATCGCCGCCGCCGCGGCGATGCTGGACGCGCATCTGGCGGCCGCCGAACGGCGCAGCATCGCCCAGATCAAGATCGTCGCCGTTCTACCCGAGCCGGAATCCATCGCCCGCTATCTCACGCGACTCGATTGAACGACTGACGGGATCGGGCAGGGCGCGTCGCTCTGGCGGCGCCCCAGCATCCGAAGTCGTCGCTAGAGCGTGCGGCTTTCTATTGGAACCGCTTCGCCGTCATTGCTGTGCAGGTTCACAATTTCGTTGATCGGGCCTCCAATATGGGAGTAGGCCCAGGATGCGAGACAACAGCTTCGACAGGTTTATCGCCCCTACCGACTTCGCTATTGAGCCATTGTTCGCATGGAGGCAATTCTTTCACCGCTGAGACCTTTGTCAATGACGACCGCGAAAGCGGTCGCCGCCTTCGGCGGTG